>QWCT01002805.1_pt1 | contig 10500 bp, 16 predicted proteins | sample 1972681 | NCBI WGS metagenome assembly QWCT01 (sample SAMN09866701, study PRJNA288562) | Human oral metagenome isolate pre3_saliva, whole genome shotgun sequencing... | isolation source: mouth | host: Homo sapiens | place: USA: California | reverse complement strand
CCGCGTATCTTATGCGTGGCCCCAGCCACGAAGCAGATGACAACCTCAGTAAATGAATTCAGCTAGAGCTTGACATGCTGCCTTCTTGGTTTTTCTGCTAGGCTCAACCCCCGAGTAGCCGTATGCTCCATTGGAACCGTCTGTGAGAAGACCAACGTATATGTCATTCAATGGGTCATCAATTTCTGCAAAGAACTTGTCCTTTGCGGTTCTTTCATCGCTTGCACCAACACTCTCAGAGATCGCCTTGAATCGCCGCAATAGCGAAACTGGATTGTTGTAGTAGCTCCTCAGCGTTCGAGACAGAAGGTTGGGGTCATCGGCCCCCGATCCTTTCAGCATCGCAGCCAGTTTGATCGCATCCCCGTCGCTACACAGGTCGGAGTAGTTGCAGTTGTTCGGCAGATCATTGGGAATGGTCAAACCTTGAAGTCCGCTAGCACAACTGCGCTCAGCGTTTGAAGAACAGTGCTGGAGTGCCACTCAGAACCTTCGCTCTGAAATGCCGTTCGCGTTTAACGGTGTACGAGGCAGCAAACAAAAGTTCGCCGACTACGTGCTTGCCCAGACCACGGCAGTCGACCATGACCTTCAGGCGCTTATCGCGCAGTACCGGCTCGCTCACGACAGTAGCGCAAACCAATGCGCCCCGCTTGATGACATCGAGGTTCACACCCCAGATGAATCGATTCTTGCTGAACCGATCGTCAGCAGCGTTGAAAGCGAGTACGCGTGCTTCGTGTCCAAACTTGGTGCCGCCGACTGGGTGCGCCACGGCCACACCTACTACTCCCAGGCCGCAGGAACCACCTGCCCCTTCTGCCAGCAAACCCTGCCCATAGATTTCGAGCAAACTCTCAAAGCTTGCTTCGACAGCGAATACGACCGCAAAGTCCAGGCCCTTGAGACCTTCAGCCGCGCCTACAAGCAAGCAACAGCCCTACTAGAGCGCATGCCGCTTTCGCGCGATCTGGGCCCTATGCCAGAACAAGCCGACCTAAGCACCTACGACGCCCTTGTCACCGCGCTCAAAGACCGGATCAGCAGCAATCTCAACCGGATCGATAACAAGCTCAACGCTCCCAGCACCACCGTGGTGCTTCAGCCCCTGGGCGAGCTGACTGGGCTTGAGAAGCCAAACGGATTACGTCAACTACCCGGATGGATCGTCTGGTTTGAGGTGATGCCCAAGCTGTGGGCTTTAACCATCGGCAGCGTTAAGAAGCAGTTGGCGATGTGGTTGTTGACCTTCACTGGCCATGAGGTCCCCGGCGACAGGATATTCAGGAGATGCGCCATGAACAGCACAGCACCGTAGATGCGTTCGCTCTGGCCGTCCGGGAGCGATTCGAGGCCTGGGATAGTTCGCACATACTTAGTGGATGCGGGAACAAAGGACTTGTTCCACAGCCGGCCGTGGTGTGCACACGTATTACGAACGATGGTGAGTTGCTCAAACCAGGAAGCCAGCGGATGCCTCCTCCTGACGATCTTCCGTTCATTCTTCGACAAAGCACCCAGGTCAATCGTGATGCCGAAAGTCTCAGCAATCTGCGCTTGCGCCTTGTAGGTGAGCCCTTGATAGAGCTTGGAGACATCGCCGAAGTCGAGGACTTCGCTCAGGACCCAGAATGGGTACTGGCCACCATATTGCTTCTTGTAATGGTCGATCGCTGTGTTGTGTGCGCCAGCTCGGTCAACACGCCTGCGAGCAGTACGAAGCCAACCATCGAGGTCAAAACCTGACCGGTAAAACCTGCGCTCTTGATAGCCGAGCGCATTGTCGCGGCANNNGCGGCACAGGAGGGAGGTCAGACGGCTACGGAGACCGACCTCGATCCTTTCCATCCCATCATGAATGAGAGTGCGTAGTTTCCTGTCCGCTTCGTACAACGCCACGACGTCAGCGAAGTCAGCTCCAGGAACGAAGCCATCCTCAACATGCTCCTCAGTATCCACGCGGCGCAGCGGATACCAGTAAGCGGAGAGCCGGTAGTACAGGACCGCCTCGAGCCATTGACTGGCTAGCTCGTCATCGACGGCCATGCCACGCGAACGCAGCAACTCGATCTGCTCAGGCACACTGGTCGGTGGTTTCAGCGGCCGTGCCTGCTCGTCACGCTTCATCACCAGTGTCTCCGCCCGTGTGCCGCTGAATAAAGATCCAGCCCACTCCCAAAACCGAGGTTCTGAGGCGGGCTGAACGATTAATACTAATATAGCCCAACTCAGATCTTTAGACAAACAACACAGGCATACCTCGTGTCCACCTGAAAACGTGATTCTCTCGAGAATACTGAGGAGAGTCCTCGTTGGTGGACACGATTGTCTCACGGCAAGGTTGCCTGCTGTAGAGCACCAGCTCTCAGATCCCTACAGGGATGACGTCGTCGATGCTGGGCTCAGCCGTGTTGCGGCCGGGTTGGGTGTGCTGGATAGACACGACCACAGCCGCAACTCCCACCGCGCGCTCTCCCTCGTAGCGCAGTGAGACTTGGGATTTGCCGTCCGAGCTGATACCGCTGATGGTGCCCTCCATGCGCGCAGCATCGAGGCGCTTGCAGATCTCATGGGCGATCACCAGCGGCAGCGGCAGATACTCGGGTGTCTCGTCGGTCGCATACCCGTACACCGTGCCCTGATCACCCGCGCCGGTGAGCACGAACGCTCCCTCACCGCCTGTCCGGGTCAGGGCGCGGCGTACAGCGGCCCGGATGGAGACCTTGACGCTGGAGGTGATCTCCCCGGCCACGATGATCCGGCCCTTGGTCGCCATCACCTCCACCGCACAACGAGCCGATAGATCCTCAAACAGAAGGTCATCCAGGACCGTGTCAGCAATCAGGTCACACAACTTGTCCGGGTGACCGATACAGGTGGACTCGCAGGTACGGATACTCGTCATCAGGGCTTGCTCCAATCAACTGGGGTCAATACAGAAGAACCCGCACACCACAGGCGGTGAGCGGGCAAGAATTCAGGACGTACACGGTGTACGCCGCGGGGCGGGGTGGTTAGTCAAGAAGGCGTTCCATCAACTGATCCGCGGGCGTCGCCTCGGAGTAGTCGCGGGTCGCGGTGGCGCGGATGATCTCGTAAATCTCGTAGCAGTACACGTTCGCCTGCTTACCAAACGACTACGGCATCGCAACAAAAGGGCTGGCGATAGCTGCGCCCGTCGTCGGATGTTTGCTAAGCAGGCCGGACTTCAAGATCGCCTGCTCGCAGTGCACATAACGCGCGAACGCCTGCGCATATGACTCGATCAAGCGTGGGGCGACGAACTGGGCGCACCACGCACGTCCAACCACGCCCAAGTCTCACGCAACGGTTCCGGCTTCGCGCCCGCACGTACCCGGCGTCCGCCGCGGTTGGTGCCGTCTTTCGCCACCGATTCCTCCTTCACGTGAGCATACTTGCGTTCCCCTACATCAGTAGGTGACGGCTAGACGCAGTGTGCTGGTACCCCTTCTAACGCTTCCTCTGATTGAGACCAACTCGCGACTTTCCGGCATACCTGCCGGTACAGTTAAACTGTGAAGAATTTGATTACTTCAATCGGCGATATACAGGGGTTAATCAGGAGAGTTTTCTGGTGGGCAGGGCTTGTACTGTTGCTACCGGTGTCGTACGGCTGGTTTAGTGATCTCCCAATCAGGATTTTTCGACGTTATCCTTACCCGGTCGAGTTTGTGTCAGAGGTCTGGGTAGACCGAATGTTGTTCGTAACAAGCCTTGGTTTACTGTGTTGGCTAGTTGTCGCTTTCATGAATGCGTGTAGGGTGTTGACTTTGGCTGAGGTTTCACGACCCTCTGCCGAAACTGTGGTAAGAAGATTCGTCGTGGTGGCAGTGACCGTTATCGTCCTCATTCTGAGCCTTGTAGCGGCATACATCTTGTCTATTGATGTCAGCAACATCCCTGAGTGAGAGTGCAATACTTTCTGCACTCCCACTCAGGTCGGCCTTGAATGTAGGTGGTGTAGTAGTCCACCTGCGCTTGGTAGGAGGAGTACTGCTCTCCCCTGTCAGCGGATACACGCGCATACGCCGCGACCTTCCTGCGTGCCAGGGTGGGTGCTTGTGGCCCAGAGATACGGGGCTTGGCTGGGATTGTTGAGCTGGATCTGCCAGTTCTTCGTCCGCGAATCGTTCTCACCAAACGAGGAAGCGCTATTTTCGAGCGCAGCGCGCAGAGTCTCAATCTTCGACTTTTGAGCTTCGATTTCTTTGCCCAGCACCTGGTTACGGACGGTGAGGGATTCGGCGGACTTGTCGTTCTTATCAAACGACGAGGCCACGAGCTTCATCTCAGAGCCGAGCACCCGCATCTCACGGTTGATATCCGTGATCGCCCGCTTGAACTCCCGCTCACCCTCCAAACCAATCTTCAAACCAAAACTCGAGTCAGCCATGCGTGTTACGCTTCCTTAACTATTTAGGGGGTGAAATAGTCGGGGATGGAAGAATCAACGACGAGCTTCAACGAGGAATAATCATGGAGACTTCAGGCATCACCGAATGGACTTTCTTTGAAGAAGTACCCATTCCGCAGGACGTCAATCAGCTTCTCGTCCAAGGAGAACAACCCTACGCGGTATACAAGACTTTTCGAGATTCGGCTATTTTTACTTCAAAGCGGCTTATTGTACGTGATTCACAAGGCTTGACTGGGAAGAAGGTTGAAATCTATTCGATTCCGTATTCATCCATCAACATGTGGTCAACCGAGAATGCGGGACGAATCGATTTCAATGCTGAAGTAGAGCTTTGGACACGCGCCGGTCATCTCAAAATCAAATTGGGTAGGAAAATTGATGTGCGGCGCATCGACCAGCTCATAGCCACCTGCGTCCTCAACAGTACCCACTGATACCTAGATTCCAGCCGGGATCACATCATCAATAAACCACACCCGTTTCGGCTGGGCACGGCCGGTCTCGATGCGCTAGCAGTCCACCAGGTCGAGCAGCACCCCGAACACTATCAGCTCTGCCTGTTCCACGCTGAGGTGGAGGTGTGCGAGGGCGATGTAGGTGAGCCGGGTGAAGGTCGCCTCCGTGGTGTCGGCTATGCACCCGCCGCTGGTGCTTCTTTTGGGTTCTCATCATAAAGAAGCAGATACAACGGATAATCCAAGGCCTTCACCTTCGCACCATCACTGCTTTGCTGGTAGACGTGCAACGGCAAACCAGCAATAGCTTCAGCCAAGATACGCACGCATGAGTAGACGGCAGTCATCTGCATCGCGCTACGTTCTGTCACCGGACGACCCGACGACGTCGACCCAAACAAGAAACTATAGCTAGGAGCAAGCTGTGGTTTTCAGTGCGGCGAGTGCTACCGCCACGAAGGAAGTTGAAAATACCCATAACCGCCTTCCTTTTGCTAGAAGTTATGTGATACTAAAAGTGAAAATAAGTCGTGATACTGAGGATAGGTGCAGCAATGGTGGAGAGAACATGGTTATATCTCTACGAGAACACCAAGGCTAAGAAGATTTATATTGGTATCGGGAAAAGCATGGAGCGCGTATTCGAGAGGCACAATCGTCAAGCGGAAGATTTACGAGATTCATCTGGAACTCTTATCCGTCAGACAGTTGAGCCGTTTTCATCGAGGAGAGATGCTCTCATGGCAGAAGCAATTGCAATCCACGTTGCTTCCTTGATGGGCATGAAACCAATTATTGATTCTGAGCAGCAAAGCGAACTTTTCATTCCAGAAGAAGATTCAGCGACCACCACCAACATTCAGGGATTGAAATCAACAAAGTTTCTTGAGCCTGCCATTTATGTAAAAGATGGCGAGGTTGCTCACGAAGACCTTTCAGAAACGATTATTGTTCCGATTTCCCCAAAGGACATCGAAGGACGGCCATCCGCGTTTGGAGGTAATTCTGGCGAGTTCTTTGCTGACCGAGCACGTGGATATTGGAATGTTGCAGTTCAGAATCGTTCTAAAATTCGTCGCCTTATTGCAGTCTTAACTGGTAGCCGGAGGATCATTCTCGGGTCTTGGGATGTGGATCCAGAAAGGGAGTGGACGCTTATCCCTAATCACGAGAAGCGGGAATCCCCGTATCGGACGAGAGTGGAAATCCCAATAATTAACGAGAGCCAGGATAACGTCAAAGATTTGAAGGGAAAGACGTATCTTGGGCGACTTGGACAGGGCGTAAGCTACTCGGCTGATATCAAATACGGTTCCAATATCGATGAGCTTTCAGTCAATAGTGAAGTTGGCTTATCTCTGACTAGGTATGGTGAGGGAAAGGGCACTGATGCGTGATATCGTCAAAATCGCTCTGGTCTATGGCGTATGTGTTCTGGTATTCCAGACTGCTTTTCTCAGCGACCTGGTGTGGGTGCTGTTCCCTGTGGTAGTCATTGGACCGATTCTCGTACCTGTAGTCGCATTATTAATCACCCGTAAAATCCAGGTAGCAGACTGGCGGCTAAACTTTTTTGTTCTACCAATTTTACTTTACTGCTTTGGCGTGGTTGCTGACATTATGGCATCTTGGATTTCAACTGGAGGAAGCGTGTTTTCAACCGGAGATCACATTTGGTATCCAGTATCTCCAAATTCCCCTTCGGATGTTAAATGGTATGGACTTTACGGAATCCCAGCTGTTATTTTCATGGCAGGCTACCTGATTCGTTTAGCGATACGAAAACGGGTAGCCTACCATGTTTCTGAACCTAATGATCCGTCAGAAAATATAATTCGCTAGTTTCTCGTAGGCTTTATTTTTTACCTTTGGGGAAACTGAATCAGCTAGCTTTCGTCTTAGAAAACCACCTGGGAATCCTGACATGACTGAAGTGAATGCTGTCAACGCTCAACCAAGAGAACTGGACTCAATATCAGGGAACTGAGCTTGAGACTATCCGCGAAAACCTCGCCGACAGCCACATCAAGCCACTACGAATGAGCAATCAAAAAGCTCCGCGCATTCACCAGAAAGCCGCCAGAACAACCCCATAACCAAGCCGCCCCCCAGTAGCTTCTTACCACGCTGTACACCACAGACAGATACTCGGGAGCCTCTGGTATAGGCGCTCCCGTGCGCCTTTTCGTGACTGTCGGGTTCAACGCACCAGACCTCGTGCCCGCATTCACGCGAGATCCGCCCCGATCAGCGCTATCCTTAGCAATGCAGGGAAACCCTTCTTGTAGAATGAAAACCTATTGGGGCATACAACTCCTGATGCCGTTGCCGTATCAAAATGTGTAGCGAAAAGTTGAAGGGACTGGTCATCAAAAAAATATCTGTGTTTCTTGTATCCGCTCTGGCATATTTTGTCGGCGCGTGGCTTTTCGCCGCCATCTTTATCTTTCAACGGTACGAGGATCGGGATCAGAGATTTTTTGTGATCTTCTTATTGATGCCAATCATGTATGTGTGTTTCACGATTCTTCTTCTGCTTTTCAATAAGCATATCATCGGTATTCAATCTGCCCGCGCGTTGCAACTTTCAGCAGGAGCCTTTATCGGACTCTCAGCTTTTCTCTTTTCACTCGATGGTGTTGGCTCATTAGTTCGTAGCGATTCTTTTTCTCGACTGCTGAGCCAGTTTTCCGTTCCCGCCATCGGCGCTCTTGTTGTTGGTGGTGTAGCGCTTGGGTTTAGCGTTTTTACTCAAGCGCCACACCAAGGAAAAGACCAAATCAATTATCAGTAGATGAATTCAGCTAGCTTTCGGCAAGCTGTCAAACTAATCTCTTCCTTGACGTATCCAGCCAGGAACCATTCTAAAACGGCGCTATCCGAGTCGGCATATTCACTTATTTTCTGATATGCCTCAGTGGAATTATTCGCCCCCAAGCTCCAGCCAATCTGCTTGAATCTGTTGGAGTCGTTGCCGTTTTCTAGCGTGTTAGCGATGACAATGGCGTCTCCGTCACAGCAGAGGTCGTCACGGTTACAGTTGTTTCCTACCGATTCCCATTTTCCCTTGTCGTTTTTCTTGTCAAGTACTAGCCCCTTCAAGCCAGGATGCTGACGGTAATCGTTACCTTGACCGACTAGAGCTGTGGCCACCTGATCCAGGTTCGCGCCGGGATTCCACTCAAGTGTTTTCTGAATATTCTCCATGGCAGTAGCTAGGTCTCCAGCCCAGCCAGGGCTGGCCCGGGGGTATGAATGCTTGGAGCGTGTCGTGCTCGCTGACCCAGCGCCCCACGGCTGCGGCGATGAATTCAGGCCCGTTATCGGCACGCAGCACCTGGGGTGCACCACATGCCAAGGCAGCCAGGTCACGCATTTCGATCACGTCGACGGCTCCCATGCGCCGCTCAACGCGCAAAGCCAGGTGCTGGCGCGTGAACTCATCAATGACGTTACAGACCTTAAAGACACGCCCTTTCCAGTCCGAGTCGAACTGGAAATCAGTGGCCCACACCTGCCCAGGAACGCTAGCCCTGACCAGGTGCTGTAGGGGCGGCAATACGCTGACCGCGACAGCCCAGCAACACGCCCGCGCAAGATGCTGAGAAAACCCCTGGCCGATCAGGTGGTTCACAGCGTCGTGCCGGCGCGGCAGGTCTGGACCGTACTCATGCCCTCACCTCACAACGCCTCGGCCTTCTCCAGCTTCACGACAATCTGCTCATCAGAACAACCCTCTCAAAACAAACGGTCCGAAAAACCCAGACCCCTCCACCTGACATTTGTCATGGGAGCACCTGCATCAAAGGACACTTCCAGCTCCAGTCACGCGCGAGCAGGCTGGAGCCATGGACACGAACACGACGCCCGCCCTTCGGGCGACGAACATTCACCAGTCTTTCGGCTCCGTCGACGCCCTGCGCGGCGTGAGTCTGACTCTCAACCCCGGCGAGATCGTGGCGCTCCTCGGCGTCAACGGTGCGGGCAAGAGCACGTTCCTGGACCTCGTCCTGGGCTTGGCCGCCCCCACGCAGGGCGAGATCAGTGTCTACGACATGAGCCCGCGCGAGGCCGTGCGCCGCTCCCTCGTGGGGGCAATGCTCCAGAGCGGCGCGATGCCCCGCGACGACAAGGTCCGCAACACGATCGACCTGGTGGCCTCGATGCACGCCAACCCGATCCCCACTGACGAGCTCCTGGAGCGTACGAACCTCACGAAGCTGGCCAAGCGTCCCCTCGCCAAGCTCTCCGGTGGCGAGCGTCAGCGCGTGCGCCTGGCCCTGGCGCTGGCCGGCAACCCGGACTTCCTGATCCTCGACGAGCCAACGGCCGGCATGGACGCGCTGGCCCGCCGCGCTTTCTGGGAGACGATGCGCGCCGAGGCCGCGGAGGGCCGCACGCTCCTCTTCGCCACGCACTACCTCATGGACGCGCTGGCCCGCCGCGCTTTCTGGGAGACGATGCGCGCCGAGGCCGCGGAGGGCCGCACGCTCCTCTTCGCCACGCACTACCTGACCGAGGCCCGCAAGGACGCCGACCGCATCGTCATCATTGACGAGGGACGCATCCTCCTGGACGCGCCGACCGAGCAGGTCGTCGCCGAGAACGAGGACCTCGAGGACGTCTTCGAGCGCATCACCTCCCACGCGGACGCCGAGTGAGCACAACGAACACCCGCCCCGACAAGCTGGCCCCGGCCTTGTCCCAAGGCCCCCGCCCCACAAACGCAGACACGACACACGAAGAAGGAATCATGACCACTCACGCACCCGCGCGACCCGCCGCGCGACCGATCCCCTCCGCCTTCACGGGAGCAGGCAAGCTGTGGCTCTCGACGTTCCGCTCACATATCCTCAACCCGTGGAACATGGCGTTTGCCCTGGCGGTCCCCATGTTCATGTACGCGATGTTCGGCATGACCGATATCGCGCGCACGACCCAGACCGGGTGCGGGAACGTGGCCGGCGCAATGATCGTCATGATGACGACGTACGGCGTCATCTTGGTCGGAGGCTCGCTCGGCGCGACGCTGTCCGTCGAGCGCACGACCGGCATCTCGCGCATGTACGGGCTGACCCCCATCCAGCCGTGGGTGATCCTGGTTGTGCGGCTGACCGCCCTCGTGGCGCTGAGCGCGTTCATCACCCTCATCACCTTTAGCTTCGGCCTGGCGACCGGTGCACAGATGACGCCGGGAGCATGGGTGGCCAGCGCAGCGGTCGTCATCGCCCTCTCGGCTCTGGGCGCGCTCATCGGCCTGGCCTGCGGGTACACGATCAAGGGCGAGAACGCCTACAGTGCGTCCGCGCTCGTCATGGTGATGGGCGGCTTCGCGTCCGGCATGTTCATCCCGCTGGAAGCGATGCCTCCCTTCATCTCCCACATCGCCCCCTACACGCCCCTGTACGGAGCCGTGAAAGCCGTCTACGCGGTCGCTGGCACCAACCCGATGCCGACCGCCGCGTGGATCAACATCGGCGCTTGGGCGCTCATCATGGCGGGCATCGCCTGGTGGGGCGCGTCGCACGACACGGGTCGATAGGCTAGGGCCATGAAGGAGCGCTTAATCTCCCTGGCGTGGGCGATTCCGTGGATGCTGTTCATGGG
>QWCT01001735.1_pt1 | contig 10501 bp, 7 predicted proteins | sample 1972681 | NCBI WGS metagenome assembly QWCT01 (sample SAMN09866701, study PRJNA288562) | Human oral metagenome isolate pre3_saliva, whole genome shotgun sequencing... | isolation source: mouth | host: Homo sapiens | place: USA: California | reverse complement strand
ACCATGAGCACCAGCCACAATTTTCCCGTTTAAAATAAGGCCGCCGCCGACTCCCGTTCCAAGAGTGACCATCATCATATTTTGATAGCCTCTACCGCCGCCCTGCCACATTTCTCCAAGAGCGGCTACATTGGCATCATTTCCCACTGCACAGGGAATCCTGCCTCCCATGAGCTCTCGCATAATCCGGGCGGGATAAATATCTTTCCACCCCAAATTTACCGCCACTCTGACATGACCGTCCGGTTCAACCGGCCCCGGTACACCAATGCCGATGCCCGTGATATCCTCATAGGCAATGGTCTTTTCCTCCAGGTGCTTCTTCAGTTCCTCCGCCACATCGGGAAGAATATATTTTCCGTTTTCCGCCTTCCGGGTCATCACTTCCCACTTATCCAGAAGCACCCCGTTATAAGTGAAAATCCCGCACTTTACCGTTGTTCCTCCTACATCGATTCCCACACAATATTGATTCATCTCCGTCCCCCCTCTATTGTTTTATCCTTCATTATGAATCTTTTCATTTCAATACTCTATTATTTTGTACTTTATTGTCTTGTACTCTATTGTTTCGTACTCTATTGTTTTGTACTTTATTGTTTTGCACTCTATAGTGTGACACTCTATGATGTGACACTCTATGGTGTAACACTTAATCGTAGGGCGTTCTACTGTATTCTGACCCGTTCCACCTTATTCGGAAAGCACAGCATAAGCTCCGTTCCTCCAAGATTGAAATCTGACGCGGAACGAAGATAGCATAAACTATCCTCCGTGGTTCCATTATAACGTAGACGACCGCTAAAGTCATAAACCTGATAGGTTTTCTCCTGATATAAGAAAATTTTATCTCCGCTCAAGTCCATTTTGCTTCCCGAAAAAGAAAGCGCTTTATCCAGTAGCTTTTCTCCGTTTTTTCGGAAAAGGAGAAGGCGACAATTTTCCTCTTCCTTTTCTTTTGTATTGTCCGTGAGGAGCGCGAGAACCCTTTCATCATAGGCAATCATTCTTATCGTTCCCGGTACAGTACAGTTTTTCTTCTCCTCGGGGCTTGTTTTTACCCTTGTTGAAAAGAAACTGATACCGCCGTTATACGCCGCAAAGCTTTCTTCATTACTAAAAAAATGTACTCTACCCAGCATTTTTCCGGAATAATCCCCTGTAAAACCTCCCACTACCCGATCCGCTCCGGCATTTTCTCCCAAAGAAGAAAAGTTATAAAAGACTGCTCGACTCTTCAAAACAGTTTTATCCAAATAAGAATAAGCAACCAAAAGCTCTTCCCCATCCTTCGACACGGAAAAATCCATGGGGAATCCGTCTCCGCTTAAAACCGATTTTATCACGATATCCAGATTTTTTCCTTCCTTATTGAACACGGTGATATAACTGCTGTCCTCATCCGTCAAAAGAGCATAAACCACTCCTTTTTCTGAAATCGAAAGTTTTTTTATAGGAAGAGAGCTCTCTCCCTGTCCGCTTAATCCCTCGGCAGACAGAATATAGAATTCCGACCCGTTTTCTTCTCCTATCACCATATAGTTTCCATGAATAGCAGAGAGCGGCGAAGTCATCTCATACGCCTGGTTCCATAGAATCTTACCGGAAGAGGATATATACGATGCACCGTCTTTAGAAATCTTAACTACGCCGTCCGCAAAAGAAAAATATTCCGCAACACTTCCCTCTTTGTCGGAAAATTCCGTACTCCAGCGTGAGCTTATACGAAAAAAACGTCTATTACTATAAATATAAACCCCTATTCCAAGGAGGAAAATAAGGAAAAAAAGGAGGGGCAAGCTATAATTCTTTCGCGTAAATGCCCTGCTTCTCCCTTCCCGAGCGGCTTCCTTGTTTTCCTCTCGCTCCTTTTCTCCGAAGATTACATTTTCTTTTAATTTTCTCTTTCGAGACTCTCTTTCTTGATCCGACACCTTTATCCCCTCTTATGTTCTCTGTAAGCCCGGGGGACTTCAGAAAACAGACAGATCATTTCCATTCCTTTTCCTACCCTCCATAAAAAATAGAGGGAAACATTTCCCCCTATTTTAAAACAAAAAACCATATTTTACTATCTTAATTATAGAGCTTCTCGGGATAGAGTCCTTCCTCTATGCACTCCCTCAATGCTTCCTCCGCCAATGCTTTATCTTCATGATAGGTTACTCCGAACCATTTGTCATGATCCGGAAGTACTTCCACCCTACCCATTCCTGAAAGCATAAGATTATTAATTTCTCTTGGAAGAAGATACTCCGACTTCATCTCCTTACCATATCGGTCCAGCCATGCCGGGAAATTCTCCGTGACGATATCGAGAAAGCTTTCCGGAAGGCCGAACATATTCATGGAAGCAATTGACTCTTCCCCTAAACAAACAGTTTCCTTACTTTGATTCAATCCTCTGAGTATACCGTCCTCTTCCCTCTTAATCTCATAGATTTCCTCTATGGACTCAAGATATCCGTCTTGGGAAATCTTACAAATACCTCGGTTAACGGAACCGTTTTTGGAAAGAGTATTTTTTAAATGATACCCCGCCATACACATTTCGAGCATCTTCGATTCCGTTCTCTCTTTGGTCAGGAACTCATGAATCAGTTTATAGCCTTCTTTTCCGTAAAAGTCATCCGCATTGATTACCGCAAAAGGACAGTCCACTATCTTTCTCGCCTGCATAAGGGCATGGGCAGTTCCCCAAGGCTTCGTCCTTCCCTCCGGAAGACTGTAACCATACGGTAAAGCGGAAAGCTCCTGAAAGACATAATGTACATCCGCAATTTTTTCAATGCGTTTTCCGATAACATCTCGAAATTCCGCCTCAATATCCTTTCGAATGACAAAAATCAACTTATCAAAACCGGCCTCCAAGGCGTCATGGACAGAGTAGTCCAAGATGATTTCTCCGAACGGACCGATTTTCGCCAACTGTTTTATTCCCGCACCGTAGCGTGATCCGATTCCTGCCGCCATAACAATTAATGCTGTCTTCTTCATTTTCACTCTCCTTAGAAAAGCCAATTTAGCTGAAAATTCTCCAAGCGGTAATAAAGTTTTTAGCCCACCAACCGGAAAAGCTTCTGTGCACCACTCTACCGTTAGAAGAGGAGGCATCAATTACGGACCCGCCCCCTGCATAAATACCGACATGACCGCGCACCACAATAATATCACCGGCTTCCAGCTCGGAAGCACCTACTTTTTTAAATCGACCGGGGCTCCTCCAACCGGAAGAAGTCATATAGGATGTACCCACTCCCGCCTGATTCAGACACCAGTACACGAAACCGGAGCAGTCAAAGGAATTCGGTCCTTTAGACCCCCATACATAAGGAGAGCCAATCTTCGAGGAAGCAATGGAAATAAGTGCCGAGGCCGATCCGGAGACCGTCGCTCCGCCAAGGCCGGAAGAAACACTCCCGGAAGAGCCGCTGTTTCCGCCCCCCGTATTTCCGTTCGTTCTTCCGGCATTTCCGTTATTTTTGGGTTTTTTATTCTTCGGCTTTGATTTTGCGGATCCGGACTCAAGAATCTGTAAAGTTTTTGCTCCCGCCATACCGTCCGCAGTAAGACCGTTTGTACTCTGGAAAGAAAGTACCGCATCCTTTGTGAGTTCCCCAAAATAACCGGATGCCTTATCGCTAGGTAAATAACCGTATTTTACCAAAAGCTTCTGCATGTTCTGTACATCGCTACTCTGCTCTCCGAGACGCATACCGAAGGGCTTCGCCGAATCGGAGTCCAACACCGTTCTGGTGTCCGGTCCGAGATAGCCGTCCACTACCTGATCATTTCTGGACTGAAAGGCACGAATCGCGTTTTGCATGCTGAGACCGAAATTTCCGTCCGCCTCTCCGGAAAGATAACCGAGAGCTATCAGTCTGTTCTGGTATTTCTTTACAATATCACTTTGCTCACCAAGCGCAATGATATTGGCCTTTACCTCATCGGAATACAGTAAGTCTACCGTAGCGGATCCTACCGTGCCGTCTATCGTAAGATGGTTTACCTCCTGCAGCTTCTTCACCGCCGTCTCGGTCGTTGCATCAAAATTCCCGTTAATTTGACCGCTCTCGGTAAGATAGCCGAGATTATATAAACGATACTGAATCTTGGTAATATCATCTCCCTGGAAACCCAACTTTGCCGCGTAGTGCGGTGCATTGTCCGCCATAAGAGCATCCCAGGTATCCACTCCTGTGATGCCGTCCATAGTGCGCCCGGTCTGCCTCTGAAAATACTGTACCGCTTTCGAAGTAGCATCTCCATAATAAGTAGTCGGATCATCATCCTCCATATAGCCAAGTTGCATAAGGCGCTCCTGCAAATCTTTTACAACGGAATTAATGACTCCTACCGTGAGATTCACCGGTGCCAAATCCTCTGCCTGCGCGTCAATGGTTACCCCCTCAATAGAGGGAAGGACATTGGCATTGATGCCGAGTGCCGCAATTGCTGCAGACTCTTCTCCGCTATCCTCTGTCGTCAGTACAATATCCGATCCGGAAGCAGCCGCCACTTCCTGTTCCGCTCCAATCTTCTTTTCACAGGCAGTTAACCCCAGCAGTGAGGAGATAAGAACAAGAGAAAGACCTCGTTTTACTATTGTATTCTTAATCATTCGATTCTCCAGCTTAAAAAAGGAAAAAGAAGCTTGCTCTTTCCCATATATTTCTAGTTAAAATAGCAGTTCTATGATAACATAAGAGCGTTTCTCATCCTATAAAGAAAATCTTAAAATTGCAAGTAAAGGAGCATTATGCGCTTAAGACACATTAGCGGATCGGAAGATTTCGTCTCTTCCTCCCGTTTCGTAATCCAAAATAAAGAAGACTATAAGGGGCTTTTTTCGGAAAAGCTCTTCCAAAACGAGCATCCGCTTTCCCTGGAAATCGGGATGGGGAAAGGAAAATTCATTTACGAAATGGCAAAGAGAGATCCCGCGCGGAACTTCATCGGCATCGAACGCTATGACAGCGTACTCTTGAAAGCGATTAAACGACGGGAAAAAGAAGAGGAAGGCGGAACAGTTTTAAAAAACCTCTACTACATGAGCATGGACGCGAAACTCCTTACGGAGATTTTTTCTTCCGAAGAAATTGACACGATTTATCTAAACTTCTCCGACCCCTGGCCCAAGAAAAGACAGGCGAACCGCAGACTCACCAGTCCGGTATTTTTAAAACTCTATGAGCAGGTTCTTTCCAAGGATGGACATATCGAATTCAAGACGGATAATCGGGATTTATTCGATTACTCTTTAGCGAGTTTTCAGGAAAATGGCTGGGATATCCTTGCAAAAAGTTTTGACCTCCATCATGACGAAAGACTTTCCGAGGGAAATATTATGACGGAGTATGAAGAAAAGTTCTCTGCTAAGGGAAATCCGATTTGCAAGTGTATTGCGAAGAAAAAGAAGAGATAGGGAAAGGGAAAGAGAAAGAAATAGAGATAAAGATAGAGATAGAGAGGGGAAACGAATGAAACGAAGTGTAAGACAAAAGAATGACCGTGCACAACAGATGAAAAACGGGATTTCCTTTCACAGCATTTATTATCGCTACTTCACCTTTATCTTTTCCCTTCTCATTATGATTTTTTACGTCATCGGAAGAGGAAAAGGTCTCGCCGTTCTGCATGTAACTCTTCCCACTGCCAAACTACAGTTAAGCCCGCTAAAGTTCGCGCTCTATGGAAACGGCATTCTGCTCCTCGTCTCTATTCTTTTCTATTTTTATAAAAAACTGTTTATAGGAAAAGAGGGGATATATCTTCCCGGCATAAAACTGTTCGTGCCCTGGGAAGAAATCAGCGCAGTAAGCCATGTCTGGATTTCTGAAGCGTCCCTTGCTAAAAAAGAAGGCGTCTTTTTTTATAACCGAAAAACCATCGTTTTCTACCGAAAGGAAAAGAAGCCGATTTGTGTTTACAATATCTCTCTTCTTTCCCTCTATGCCGTAAAATACTATAGACCAAGTATGCCCGGCAATCTTTTCTTTGCTAGCTTATCCACCTTATGCAATATCACTTTAAATGCCCTCTTTCTTCTGGAAGGTTATCTCTTTTATTTCCGAGGTCTCTCACTCGGCGCTTTTATGATCTGGATACTGTGTTACTTCGCTAAAGCAACTCTTCTTCCTCTATGGATGCTGAAAAGAGAGAACCGCATCCATGGAAGCTGCCTTCAGCATGACAGCCTCCTGAACGGAAATCGTTCCGACGCGATTCATATCTAGGTTAGCGGGAGCGTGCCCCTATTTCCCTATCCATGGAATGCACTCACAGAAAAACCCTAGAGTAGGCTTTCATCATAGACCGCTCTGCTCCCTCCTACAAACTTCGGTCTGACTCTTGCCGCCGTAAGATGGGCTTCTCCAAGTGTATTCTTACTGAGCCGTAAGGGAACCGCGACTTCCTTTAAGTGCATGCCGATAAAGGTGTCCCCGATATCGATTCCGCCGTCTGCTCGGACTTTTTCCAAGGCAACGGGATCCGTAAAACTCTCATACGCCACAGTAGAAAAGGAGCCTCCCGCTTTTTCTTTCGGAATCACGTTCACAAGATAAGGCATAAAGCCGTGTGCCAGAGCCGCTTCTCTTTCCGTAATAACAGCACGATTTAAGTGCTCACAGCACTGGGTACAAAGAAATAGCTCCGCCTCCTTCGCAGCACGGTAAATTCCCTGAAACAGAGCCCCGGCAGTGGAATAGCTGGAAGCTGTCCCGATTCTTTCTCCCAAAACTTCCGAAGTGGAACAGCCCACTATAAAAAGCTGTCCCTTTTTCAGCTTTGCCTTTTCTATAAATTCCTTACAAAGCAAATAGCTGTCTTCCATAAGAGTAGCTAAATCTACATCTTCCGACAAAGCATTTTCAATATGCTTGTTCTGATGATTGTTCTGTTGCTCATTCTGATATTCGTTCTGATATTCATTCTGCTGTACATTCTGATCTTTGTTATGCTGTGCATTCTGATCTTTGTTATGCTGTGCATTCTGATCTTTATTTTGTTCTTCAGCCCGGTGTTCTTCCATAAACTCCCCTTCCTGCCTCAACCCTCTCTCTTTTGCCAACTCTTCTTCCAACTCGGTACAATAAAGCGGATAATCCTTATATCCTGCAAGAAGAATTTTATTTTCCAACTCTTTTAAGGCACTCTCCAATCTTTCTCGCTCTCTTTTTTGCACCTTACAAAAGATTATACGATAGGGGGCATTCTCCCGATGCATTTCCCTGATGAACTTAACCCGGATTCCTTTTTCCATAAATATTTTATCCGCAAAATAGCTTTCATGGTCAAGATAGGCATAGCTTAAGCTATCCGGAAAAAAATCATCCATTTTCCAGAAATTTTTCATGGCTGCACTCCTTCCTGAAAAGCCCTTTCTTTATCCATTTTAGCATAGATTCCCTCTTTCCACATAAAGGAAATAAGATTAAGAAAATTAAAGTATTTTTATATTTATAGAAAAACAGATTCTGCCGAATAAACATAGGACATATTGTATCGGACAGAACACTCTCATTCAAAATGGGTATCTTGGAGAAGAATATCCCCCTAAACGACTGCTCGCTTTAAAAGCGTTACTCGTGTAAGAACAAAATTGTACACTTCGTGCACGATACTTGTCATGAGCATGATACATGTCGTTACAAGCGAGATACAAAAGCCAGTCGATAGGAATAAAAAATACAAGGAAGGATTACACTATGAAAACGAAGGATGCGAAAACATTGTCAAAGCCGAAGAAAGCGAAGAATATGAGCTTAAGTACTCGCTTATCTCTTAGTTTGGGCACTTTAGGCTTTCTGATTATTCTCGGATTAAGTTATGCCATTGTTGATTTGGGAAGCCAATCCACGAAGAAAAATCTGGATAAAAACATGGATGATCTTCTTTCTCTTACCGGAGAAAATACGAACGAGATTCTCGGACAGGTGACCACCCTCTCCGGCAGTATGAAAGAGTCCATCAGCTTCGTATGGGGACAAGACGACCAAATCGGAGGCGTTCCGGGAAATCCGTGGACTATCAATCTAAAAAAAGACGGAAATGTGAATAAGCAACATGTCACCCAGATGTCCGGCACCACCTTCCGTTCCAGAATTGTAGATCGTGCCGTTCCTGCCAGCCGCTATAATATGGAAGTTGTTATGATGGATGCCATGTATGCCACCATTCAGAGTAACCCGAATATAACCGGAGTAGGGTATTTTTACGAGCCCGGAAAAGTCATAGAAGGTGTCACGGACTACGGACCCTATATGACTTTTAAAAGTGTGCAAACCCGTGATATTTTAAATTATTCCTATGATTATTATAAAGATAAAGCATACTACACCGATGCCAAAAACAGTTTAAAAACCACCATCACTTCCGCTTATAATCCGGAAGAGGATCCGACAAAGACCTGCGTTACGATTTGTGATCCCATCGTTGCCGACAATGATTTTAAAGGCGTAGTTACGATAGAACTTGATTTAGCGTCCTTTAACATTTTAAAGCATGAGGATTCCCGTTTCCCCAGTCTGTTCACCTCCGTTATGGATAATGAAGGAAATTTCCTCTACGCTTCCAACGAGGCTTTAAAAGGAAAGAATCTGGCCGATGCATCCAATAAGGAAGACTTTAGTCGTATCACGGAAAAGATGAAGGAGGGAAAAGCTTTCCATACTGTAGCCGTAAACAGCTCCGGTGCAAAAAGACGACTCTACTTCGCTCCGACACAATTTGGGAATACCACCTGGTGGAGCTTAATGAGTATCGCCGATGACGAGTATCAAAGTGTAACGAGACGATTGATTCTCACCTCTCTCATCATCGGACTCCTCGGCACTTTCCTTCTTATTGCTTGCACCTACTTCTTTATCAAGAAGACTTTAGACCCGCTCAAGATGATGGCTAAAGTTGGCGACCAAGTAGCAAATGGAGACTTTAATGTTGAAGTAAAGTACAATAGGAAGGATGAAATCGGACACCTTGCCAAGTCCTTCGAAAATGTGACCGGAAGAATCAAGGATATCATTAAGGAACTGAATGAAAAGCTGAAATCGATCTCTCAGGGAGACTTCCGTGTAGACCTGTCCGATGAAACAAATTATCCGGGAGATTACAGACCACTTCTTTTAAGCTTACGGGAGATTACCAAAGACTTGTCTCATACCATGACGGAAATCAAGCATTCCGCAGAGGAAGTGAACGCCGGAGCGGAACAGGTTTCCAATGGAGCACAGGCACTCTCCCAGGGTTCCACCGAACAAGCCTCTTCTATCCAAGAGCTTGGAGCAACCATGAATGATATCTCCGTAAAGATAAAGGGTACAGCCGAGCAATCCATGGATGCCAATCGTTTAAGCATTGAAGCCGGAGATGCTGTCGAAGAAAGTAATAAAAAAATGGAAGAAATGTCGGAAGCCATGCGGGAGATTACGGAAAAATCCAATGAAATCAGTAAGATTATCAAAACTATTGATGACATTGCCTTCCAAACCAATATTTTATCCTTGAATGCTGCAATCGAAGCGGCAAGGGCAGGGGAAGCCGGAAAAGGCTTTGCTGTAGTGGCGGATGAGGTCGGTAATCTTGCGCAAAAATCCGCAAAAGCGGCACAAAATACCAGTAATTTAATTGAAGAAACCATTGATGCCGTGTCCAAGGGTGCGAAAATCAGCAGCGAGACCGTAGAATCCATGGAACTCGTAAAGAGCAAGGCAAAGGATATTTCTGAAATTATCGGAAAGATTTCCAAAGCTTCCGAGGAGGAAGCAGAAGGTTTGCAGCAATTAACCATCGGTGTGGATCAGATTTCTTCCGTTGTACAGACTAACTCGGCAACTGCCGAAGAATCGGCAGCCGCGTCGGAAGAGCTTTCCGGACAGGCCAATATCATGCATGAGCTGGTATCCAAGTTCCAAGTAATTGAGCACGAAGACTAAGATAATAGTGAGCCGCCGCTCGTCACAAGTGACAGATATTTAAGGAGCTGTGAAAAATCAAAATGATTTTTCACAGCCCCTTTTTTCTTCTATTAACGATTTTTCTATTCCTTCTTTTCCTTGACCCTAGCCCCTTTTAAGAAAAGATACTGCAAGACAATACTCACAATAACAAGGACAAGAGAAAGTGCCTGTGAAACCGCAATTCCCGTCCCGAAAAGCATCAAAGAGTCTGCTCGAAGCCCCTCGATAAAGAAACGTCCCAGTCCGTAAAGCCCAAGGTACAGGAGAAATATCTGCCCCTTAAACTTCTTTCTTCTCGAAAACCAAAGGAGAAAAAAGAATACGCAGAGGTTCCATACACTCTCATACAGGAAGGTGGGATGCACCTGCACATAGCTGATTCCGTCGATATTTTGCAAATGAGCCGCCACATTATCATTGATCATCGAAGGATTCACAATGGATTCCTTTATGCGCATGGCAAAGAGGGAATTCGTATAGCCTCCGAAAGCCTCCGCATTAAAGAAGTTTCCCCAGCGTCCCATAGCCTGTCCGAGAATAAG
>QWCT01001732.1_pt1 | contig 10510 bp, 18 predicted proteins | sample 1972681 | NCBI WGS metagenome assembly QWCT01 (sample SAMN09866701, study PRJNA288562) | Human oral metagenome isolate pre3_saliva, whole genome shotgun sequencing... | isolation source: mouth | host: Homo sapiens | place: USA: California | reverse complement strand
TAATTAAAATATCCTTTCATTTTTCTATTGATATTTTACTATGAATCTGTATCTTTTTCTATACCTTTTTTGTTGCACTTTATTTTGCTATTCACTATTAAACAATTACTTTAAATACTAATTTGATTATTTTTTTACATTCTCAACTATTATTAAATTTTAATATTATATCTATTTACAATATACCCCTATAGGTATATAATAGGTTATATTAAATTATATAGAAAGGAAAATTATGGATACAGAGAACATTAAAAATAACAAATTACATTGCATGCATAGTTCTATCTCTTCTACTAATAATAAGAAAACTATTAGAACAGATGAAGAAAAGAAAACTATAACTAACAGGATAAATAGGATTATAGGACAATTAAATCGGAATTAATAATATGATATGTGATGATAAATATTGTAATGATATTTTAATACAATTATCTGCAATAAAAAATTCAGTAAAAAGCTTATCAAATCATATATTAGAAAAACATATACATTCATGTATAGAAAATGATTTAAAAAATAATGATACTTCATCAATGGAAGAAGTTATAGAACTTTTTAAAAAATTTAATAATTAATACAATTATATATAATTAATATAAATAATAATTACAAAGGAGATTAATAATAATGGAAAAAAATAATAAAATAGAAATAAGAATTTCTGGTATGTCATGTACTGGATGTGAAAACAGAGTTGAAAATGTTTTAAAAAATATTGAAAATGTAGAATCAGTAAATGCAAACTATAATACTGGAATTGTAGAAATAGGAACAAATGATATCAAAAATTTAGATATTGATGTGATAAAAGAAACATTAGAAGACCTAGGTTATGATATATTAGAGGTATTATAATGAAGACTATAATATTATCAATTGGAGGTATGAGCTGTAGCGCATGTTCAAATGGTATTGAAAAATATTTAAATAAGCAAAATGGTATTTTTGATGCCAAGGTAAATCTTGTAATGGCAAATGCAACAATTACATATGATGAAAAGATTTTAGATATACCTAAAATAGAAAAATATATTGAAAAATCTGGTTATAAGAGTTTAGGAATTTTTAAAAACTTTAATATAGAAAAAAAGAAAAAAAATGAAAAATTATTCTTTATGCTCTTTACTATTCTTGCAATTATATTAATGTATATATCTATGGGACATATGATTAATTTACCATTACCTAAAATATTAGAACCACATAAAAGTTCAAAAATATATTCAACCACACTTCTTATTCTAACAATACCATTTCTAATATATGGATTTGATATTTTAAAAAGTGGTTATAATAATTTAATACATAAAATGCCAAACATGGATACACTTGTTTCAATAGGTGTCATAACAGGACTTATATATAGTATATATAATATGTATCATATAGTTTTTAATAATAATCACCATCTTGTGATGAACCTATATTTCGAATCTTCTGCAATAATAATATATTTTGTAAAACTTCGGAAGATATATTGATGAAAAGAATAAGGTTAAAACCAGAAAAGAAATTCAAAAACTCGTAGAAATAACACCAGAAACTGCAACTATAATAAGAAATGGAATAGAAACTGTAATCACTCTTGATGAAATAAAAAAAGGAGATATTTTAATTGCAAAACCTGGGCAAAAGATTGCAGTAGATGGAGAAATTATAGAACGGACATGCACATTTTGATGAATCATTTATAACAGGTGAAAGTATCCCTATTTTAAAAGATTTAGGTAAAAAAGTTATTGCAGGAAGTTTAAATTATGATGGTATAATTAAATACAAAGCTGAAAAAATTGGAAAAGATTCTACTATTTCAGAAATAGTTAGACTTGTAATTGAAGCTCGGAAATACAAAACCACATATAGCTAAACTTGCAGATAAAATATCTCGGATATTTTGTCCCTATAATAATTATAATTGCATTATTATCATTTTTAGCATATATATTATTAGGATATTCTTTTAATGATTCAATCCTCACATTTATAACAATTCTTGTAATTGCATGTCCATGTAGTTTAGGACTTGCAACACCTCTTGCTGTAATTGTAAGTGAAGGAATATGTGCTAAAAATGGTATTGTTATTAAAAATAGTGAGATTTTAGAAAAAGCTTCTAAAATAACGACTATTGTATTTGATAAAACAGGTACTCTAACATATGGTAAATTAAAAATATCTAAAATATATAATTATAGTAATTTAAATGATAATGAACTAATAACACTTGCTGGAAGTTTAGAATTACAATCATCACATCCAATCTCAACAGCATTTTCTGAATATATACAAAATAATAATATACAAATTAAAGAAGTTAAGAATTTTGAAAATATCCCTGGTTATGGAATTAAAGGAATTATAGAAAATTCAACTATATTACTTGGAAATAGAAAAATATTATCTAAATATAATATTAATATAGAAAATAATCATATAATAGATGAAGAAAACCTATCTAATGATAATAATAGTATTATATATGTAATTAAAGACAATAATGTTATTGGTCTTATTGGAGTAAATGATATCTTAAGAGATAATAGTAAAGATATTATATCAAGATTAAATAAAAACAATATACAAACTATAATGCTTACAGGTGATAATGATACTGTTGCAAAAAAAGTTCGGAAATACTTTAGGAATATCCAAAATAATTTCAAATGTACTTCCACAAGATAAAGCAAATATAATTAATAACTTAAAAGATGAAAAACAAATTGTTATGATGTGTGGTGATGGAATTAATGATAGTATCGCACTTATAAACTCAGATATTGGTGTAAGTGTTAAAAGTGGTACAGATATTGCTATAGATTCTGCAAATGTTATACTTTTAAATAATAATTTAGAAGGCATAATAAAACTTATACAAATAAGTAAATATACTTTAACTACAATAAAAGAAAACCTATTCTGGGCATTTTTCTACAATGCTCTTATGATACCTATTGCAATTGGTATATTTAAACCTTTTGGTATTTCTATAACTCCGATGTTTGCAAGTATTGCTATGGTATTTAGTAGTTTAACAGTTATATTAAATTCTTTAAGATTGCAAAATAAGAAAATCCGAATATAATTTCGGATTTTTTCTTTTATTTATTATTCTTATATACTATTCCATATCTTCTATCAGAATATATTTTTATCATTATATACCTTTTAATTTATTACTTTTGATAAAATTATTATAATTCTTTTTGGCATAAAAAAAGACACATCTTATGATATGTCTGTCTCCATCTGGAGCCACTGATCAGAATCGAACTGATGACCTACTGATTACAAGTCAGTTGCTCTACCATCTGAGCTACAGTGGCAATGGTGACCCATACGGGATTCGAACCCATGTCTCCGCCGTGAAAGGGCGATGTCTTAACCCCTTGACCAATGGGCCAGCAACTCCTTTTGGAGCTGGTGAGCTATCCGCGACTCGAACGCGGGACACCTTGATTAAAAGTCAAGTGCTCTAACCTACTGAGCTAATAGCCCTTGCTGCTACTCATATATAATACAATATGATAAGTAATTTGTCAACACTAAAATTCAAAACTTTTTATTTTTTTTGTATTATCTTTCTTAATACTATTATTCTTATTTTTTGAGTTTATTTCTCTTAATAATATTATACTAATAATCTTAAAAAAGCAATAAAAAGAGTTTTGAATTTCAACTTTCAAAACTCCCTTTAATGTTATTTTTCTTCTTTTTTGCTTTTCTTTGTATTTACTTTAGAATTATTATTCTTTTTTGATGATTTATTATTATTTTCTTTAACCTTTGTTTCATCAATTATAATCTTTTCATCATTTTCATTTGAATTTTTATTCTTATTTTTCTTACCTATATTGAATAATTCTGTTATATATTTAGATATTGCACCAAATACTTCTTTTGCTGCTCCCATAAAATCTGATGTTTCTAAAGCTTTTACAATTATTATTACAATAATTATAGTAAGTATTATTGAAATTAATGGTAATAATATTTTTAATAAAATTACTGCTGCAAGTACTATCCCTGCTATAATTATTATTTTTTTAATGTCTTCGTTTTCCATTTTTCATCTCCTTTAGAGTTATTAGGCAATAACAATTCCACCAATTCTCTTACTTTCTTTAACCCCTTTTATATACTCTCTTCCACCTGCTAAGTATAATAAGTCACCATCTTCAACAATTCCATTTTCTTTGAATTTATGTATTCCATTTTCAATTGTTTTTGTTATTGTTTCTTTAGATTCTACTAATAATGGTGTTACATTCCATATTAATGCTAATTGATTATATGTTTTTTTATCATCTGTTATAGCAAGTATTGGACAAACTGCTCCAAATCCTGCTAATGTTTCTACACTTCTACCTGTTTTTGTATATGTAACAATTGCATCTGCTCCTATTTTATGTGCTGTGCTAACTATTATTTCTGCAATTTTTTCATCTAATGTGTTGTATTCTCTTTCATCCAATCTTAATCTCTTAGCATAGTTTATATGTTGTTCTGCATTTCTAGCTATTTTATCCATTGCTTTAACACATTCTACTGGATATTTACCTGCTGCTGTTTCTCCTGATAACATAACTGCACTTGTTACATCATATACTGCATTTGCAACATCACTTACTTCTGCTCTTGTTGGATTTGGGTTTGAGCTCATACTTTCAAGCATTTGTGTTGCTACTATTACAGGTTTTCCTAATCTTTTTGCTATTTTAATCATTTGTTTTTGATAGAAAGGTGCTTCTTCAAATGGTATTTCTACTGCTAAATCACCTCTTGCAACCATTACACCATCTGCTGCATTTATAATGCTTTCAATATTTTCAATACCTTCTTGGTTTTCTATTTTAGCAATTATCTTAATTCTTTCTCCACCATTTTCTTTTAATAGGTCTCTTATAGCTTTTATATCATTTTCATTTCTTATAAATGATGCTGCTATATAATCAAATCCTGCTTCTATACCATATAATAAATCATTTATATCTTTTTCTTTTAATGCTGGAAGTCTTAATATTGCTCCTGGAACATTTATACTTTTTCTTTCTTTTAATACTGCATTATTAACTGCTTTACAGAATATTTGTTCATTTTCAATTTTTTCTACTTTTAATATTAATGCACCATCATCTATTAAAATTGTTGATCCTGGTTTAACATCTTTCCATAATTGTTTATATGATATTGAAAAATATTTACCATCTGCAAGTCTATCATCATTTGTTAAAATTATTTCCATACCTTCTGTTATATGTTGTTTTTCATCTATATCTTTTGAAAATCTTCCAAGCCTTATTTCTGGTCCTTGTGTATCTAACATTATTGCTAGAGGAACACCCATTTCTTCTCTTATTTGTTTAATTCTTTCTACTTTTTCTTGTTGTTCTTCTTTTCCACCATGTGAAAAGTTTATTCTTGCAACTCCCATTCCAGCTTCTATTAATTCTTTTATTCTAAATTCTGTTGCTGGTCCTATTGTACATACTATATTAGTTTTTCTTATATCTTTTTTCATTTTTTCTTCTTCCTTTCTATCTATCATTTTTTATTTATTATTTTTTAATAAATCTCTTATTTCTTTTAGTAATTCAGTGTTTTCATCAACTTTTACTTCTTCTTTTTCTTTTGCCTCTTCTTCTTTTTCAAACTTTTTCTTTGTAGAATTCATAACTTTTATAACCATAAAAATACAAAAAGCTACTATTAAAAAGTCTATAATTGTATTCATAAATGTTCCATATTTTACAATTATTTCTGCTTTTTCACCTGTTGCATTTAAATATGTATGAACATATTTTAAATTTGAAAAATCAATATTTCCTGTTACTACAGATACAAGTGGCATTATTATATCATTTACAAGCGATGTAACTATTTTACCGAATGCTCCACCTATTACAACCCCAACAGCCATATCGATAACATTACCTTTCATTGCAAATTCTTTAAATTCTGTTAAAAGTCCTCCACCTTTTTCACTAACTTTTGAGAGTTTCTCTTTAAGCTCTTTCATTATATCTCCCTTTTTTCCTTATATATATTTATTAAAATTCATTTACATTATAACCATTTTATTGATTTTTTTCAAGTCTTTGTCTTACTATTTCATATATTATAATCCCTGCAGAAACTGATACATTAAGTGATTGTACTTTTCCAATCATTGGTATTTTTACTAAAATATCGCATTCTTCTTTTACAAGTCTACTTATTCCTTTTTCTTCATTTCCTATAACTACTGCCATATCTCCAGTTAGATTTGTTTTTGTATACATATTATCTGTTTCTAAATCTGTTCCTACTACCCACATTCCTTTTTCTTTTAATTCTTTTAATGTTTGTACAATATTTGTAACTCTTGCAACTTTTATATGACTTACTGCTCCTGCTGATGTTTTTATTGTAAGTGGTGTTACTCCTGCTGCATTTCTTTTTGGTATTATTATTCCATGTACTCCTGCCGCTTCTGCCACTCTTATAATTGCTCCTAAATTATGTGTATCTTCTATTTTATCAAGCACTAGTATAAAAGAGTCTTCATTTCTTATTTCTTTTTCTTTTAATATTTCATCTATTTCTACATATTCAAATGGATTTATACTTGCTATTATTCCTTGATTATTTTCTTGTATTGTATCTAATTTTTCTTTATCTACAAATATATATACTATTCTTTCTTCTTTTAATTCTCTTATTATTTTTTCTAAATCATTTCCTCTTGCTTCTTTAGATATCCACACCTTGTTTATAGTCTGTCCTGATTTTAATAATTCTGCTACTGCATTTCTTCCATATATATAACTTTGTTTTTCAGTTTCTCCTGTAAAGTCATACATATTATCACTTATGCTTTTTACTTGTTCTTCTTCATGATTTGAACTTTTTTCTTTTCTTATTCTACTTCCTTTTTCTCTAAACGAAGTCTTATTCCCTCTCTTATCTCTTCTATCTTTTCTTTCTTCATTTTTTTCATATTTCTTTTTCATATTATCCCATTTTTTCCTTTAACTTAATTTTTAAATTTGTATTTCTTTTATCTTGTCTTTCTGTTGCAATCATCCTTCTTATAGTCATCTCATATCCTATAAGGATTAGTTTTTTCTTTGCTCTTGATATTCCTGTATATAATAAGTTTTTTGTAAGTAATTTTGGAACTCCTGGTGGTATTACCATTATAACAGTATCAAACTCACTTCCTTGTGATTTATGTATTGTTATTGCATATGAATGTACTATTTCTTCTAATTCATTAAATAGATAATCACATTCTTTTCCATCATCAAACTGAATATGTACTGTTTTTTCTTTTGGTGATATATATTCTACCCATCCCATTTCTCCATTAAATACTCCGAGTTCCTACAAAGTTTTTTTGCTGCCAAATCATATCATAATTATTTTTAATTTGCATTATTCTGTCTTTTTCTCTTATTTCTACTTTTCCGAAAAGTTTTAAATTTTTGCTTTTCATATGTGTTGTATATTTCTTGTATTTCCTTATTTAAACTTTCTGTTCCAAGCATTCCTTTTTTAGTTGGTGTAAGTATTTGTGAACTTAGGAAGAATTCTTGCATACTACTTTTTGAAATTTCTTCTTCTAATTTTTTAAATAATATTGTTTTCATCATTTCCATATTTCCTACATAGTATAATTCCAAATCTTTTATATGGTTTTCATCATCTATTATCTCTATTGTTTTTCCTTCATTTACCCTATGTGCATTTAATATTATATTACTCTTACTTGCTTGTCTAAAAATTCTATTTAATCTTACAACTTCTAGCATTTCTGATTCTATTAAATCTTCTAATACTTTTCCGTGGTCCTACAGATGGAAGCTGATTTATATCTCCAATTATTACAAGCCTTGTACCTTTTTGCACTGCTCTTACTATATATGTAATCATATATGTATCCATCATTGATGCTTCGTCTATTATTACTATATCTGCATATATCGGTTTAATATCCAAAAATATTTTTTCTATGCTACTATCTTCATATTTCCCTATTTCTAATAATCTATGTACAGTACTTGCTGTATGTCCTGTTACTTCAGATATTCTTTTTGCTGCTTTTCCTGTAGGTGCTGCAATTTCTATTTTTAGTTCTTCCCTATTATATATTTCTACTAAAAACTTTGTTATTGTTGTTTTACCTGTTCCGTGGTCCACCTGTTATTATTGTAACATTATTTTCTAATGCTGATATTATTGCTGTTCTTTGTTCTACCGTAAGTGATATATTTTCTTCTGATTCAATTTCTATAATCTTATCTAATACATTTTTTATCTTTTTTATCTTTGCATTTTTTAATACTTCTAATTTTGTTGCTATCTCAAGTTCTGCTATTGAAAGTGATTCTAGTGATATTCTTTCCTCTTCTATATTTAAATATCTTTTCATAGAAAGTTCATCTATTGCATGTAATACATATTCTTCTTCTGCTCCTGTTAAACTTATTACAAAATCTACAAGATTATTTTTATTTACATATGTATGTCCATTTTGTTCTGCAATCTTCATCGCATATTTTATACTTGCTTCTAATCTTTCTAAACTATTTAGAGAAATACCATTTTCTACTGCTATATTATCTATTTCTGAAAATCCAATCCTAGATACTATGTCTAGTATAACATATAGGTTATTTTTTATTATATCTACAGTATTTACACCATATTCATTATATACTTGTGTTACATTTTCTATACTTAAATTATATTTTTTTAAGTATTCTAAAATATTAAAAAATTCTCTTTTCTCCCTATATTCTTGTGATATTTCATTTGCCTTATTCTTACTTATCCCTTGTACCTTTGCAAGTTTTTCTGGTGATTCATATATTACTTCTAGTGCATCTTTTCCGAAATGCTTCTACTATTCTTTGTGCTGTTTTTTCTCCGAACTCCTTTTAAAACTCCTGATGATAAATATTCAAGTATTTGTACCTCTCCTTTTGGTGTTACTTTTTCATATGTTATAACCTCTATCTGCATTCCATATTCTTTATGTTCTACATATTTCCCTGTTATATCTATATAATCTCCAACATTTACCATTGGAAGTAATCCTTTTACTGTATATATTTTTCCTTCACTATTTACAGTCATTATTTTAAATCCATTTGCATTTGAATATATTATATTATATATTTGTCCTTCTATTTTTATATTTTCCATATACTTAGTATATCACACTAAGATAAAAAGATATATAAAAAAAGCCAACCAATTAAATTGGCTGGCTAAATTTTAGTACTCGATACATAATATATAATAACTAAAAGCTAAAAGCTGCTAGCTATTATCTGAATTATAAATAGAAAAACAATTACGGAAATTACCCAGGCTAAGGTTACTAAATCGAATTCCATAGCTTCCTCAAAAAAATTATTAGGTTTTTCCCCATTTCTAGATTTTTCTTTCATCTTATAGATGGTACCAATTACAATTAATACCAATGGTACTACAACTGCAGGAATCAATACTGCTAGTATCTTTTCTCTCATTTTATCTTCCTCCTAAATAAAATATTTATTTTTTTAGTAATGTCTCTGTTGTACATTTATATATTAACATAATTTTATGTTTATGTCAATATATAAACTTATGTTTCTATATATATAATATAAAAAGTACACTATCAATCTTTCAAATTAATAGTGTATTTTTAAAATTTAATTTTATTCCCAAATAATATAAGACTATTTTATTCTATGTCTTATATATTCTTGAGACTCATTGTTGTATACCATGTTATAGACAATTATTTTTCTTTCTGTTGTAATAAAAGCTTTAATAGCTTCAATAAACTCCAGCTTAGAAATAGCATTAGTATCATATTGATACAATTCTATTTCAGTATATTCAACTGGTATTGCTTGAATATATTCATGTGCCTTTATTTTCATTTTCTCTAGATCTGAAAACGAAAGCTTTTCATTAAAAACATATGTATCAACATTTCCGTTGATACCCCTTCTGTTTATACCAACCTTTAATAGCATTATAACCACTCTCTTTCTCCTCTAGCATAGCAATTTTGCTTTACTAGATTACTTTTTTTAATTTGTTACTGTAAATAATTATAACACTATTTTCATATAATTCAACATTTTTTATATTATTTTATTAATAATTAAATTTAAAATATAATTATCCTATTGATTAATAGCATTATTATACTCATTTGCTTTATTAAATCCAGAAAAAGGATAATCATTACCGACTCTTTGTCTAACTCTTCTCATATATTCTATAACACTATCAGGGATAGATGTTATATTTCTACAATCATAAAACTCCCATTGTAAACTATCTACATTATTGCAATTATTAAATAAATTTCCTGGTACTGTTGTTATATTATTACAATAATAAAATCTACTAATTTTCGTACTATTTCCTTTATTTTTAAAACCATAGTTCATTCAAGAATCCAGAAAAGATTAAGAATGACAGCATGACGACATGGAAGGTAACAACCATGCCAAGCAAC
>QWCT01001943.1_pt1 | contig 10513 bp, 7 predicted proteins | sample 1972681 | NCBI WGS metagenome assembly QWCT01 (sample SAMN09866701, study PRJNA288562) | Human oral metagenome isolate pre3_saliva, whole genome shotgun sequencing... | isolation source: mouth | host: Homo sapiens | place: USA: California | reverse complement strand
TGTGACAATGTCAACAAGATTAGCCCAGATTTCCTCCTTATGCTCAACAGGATATACTTCTATCATCTGCGAAATACCTGTAGGATCCTTATATATTTTTATATGCTCATTACCGGATGCTTCCTCAACGGCATCATTTAATACCCGATAATTGTAGTTATTAAAGCTTTCAAAATGACTATCCTTATTTAACCGATCTAATGAAGTAATATTAGGCACAATGTAATTAGCGATAATATCTTCGATGCCTCGTTTGCCAATACCGCGCTCGCCATCTTCTCTAACCATCAAGGTAAGTACATATTGCGTATCAGGCTCATTATTTAAGGCAAAAGAAATATCATTTGCCACAAAGGTAGGATCGCCTTTAGTTTTCATAGTACTCCAACGGCCATTAATAACCCTTTCCCCTTTGAAAGTACTACCATCAATACTGGATATATCAAACATATCTTGATTCATATGTGACCATTGTTCCTGCAATGCAGAACGTACATAGTCTTGCTTCAATTCATTATAGGGTTTGCCCAAATACTGAGCACTTTGCTCATACGGATGATTATCCACAACTAAACTAGTATAAATAAAAGGATGGTTAAATGTATACACCAATGTATTAGTATCTTTCACATTCGGAATAGGGGCAGATTGCGTGCCACCTTTGAAAGCTGGAAACGGCAGTGTATAGGAAAGCCCGCCCTTATCAGTATGCATATGGACTTCGGTTACAGCATTATATTGGGCACACCACATAGAATAGTTTAAATCTCTACGCTGCTCAACATTCATCTCATCAACACGATATAGCAATCAGATTCCTAATAGTCACCTAGGTGACTATTAGGAACCTCTAATCTATTTACTTTTGTTATTAACAAGACTATATTGGGCTTGAGGCCTCTAAATGGGTCCAGCCTTTGCTATTCGTGGCATGAAAAAAGGCCCGACATTGAGAGTCAGACCGTTTCTTCAATTTTAAAAATCAGAAGCGAAGTCTGGCGTGCAAACCATTTATGCCTCACTTTGATATAAATTATATCATATCTAAACACGGAAGGGAATTAGACAATTCTCTTCCGTGTTTTCATTTATAAACCTTCATGGTGCATACGAATAGCATAAAACTCTTGAAATACAGAAGGTTGATTCTCCATAAGTTCTCTCATAGAAAGGAGTCTACGTTTTCCTACACGTCTATCTAAAATGGCAAAAATACGTACAATTAGATTGTCACTAGGTAGGCTTTTATCAATACTTTGGTTATCAAATTCATCAAAAGCCTGATAAAAACACCGCTGATCAAATACGCCTAATTCTAATGCTATGTTGTCTATGAATGAAAACCCTTCACGCACCCGTCTGTCATAGGTTTCGTCCTTTGGAAATAAATGAGCTTTCACATATTGATTCCAATAATTCCCCTTTATAATTTCCTTACCATTATATCTAATAGCCGCCCTGCCCTCATGATCAGGTAATTTACTATACGAGGTAGCAAAATATTGAATATGGCCTCGCAAACTAGGTGCTAAATATTCTGTTTCTAACTTATGTCGTATTCCGGACCATGTAGACATACTATTTACTCCTTAAAATTACTGTATGAAAAACAAACTGCATGATAGGAATCATTTTTCCATTCTACTATTTTAATGTTTCTGGAATGTTGTTTCCATCCGCTGATCGCTCGTAATGGCCCAAATACCTTTATCAACCTTTGGATATAGAAACTCACCATTCTTATCATCAGATATGATGCGGTCCAGAGTACTTTGTTGAGCCTTATACAACAAAACACCATTTTCAGTAGATATAATCCAAAACTCTCTATTGTTTTTGCCATCTTCAAGCTTATACTGACCACCTAAACTACGCTCAGGGGCAGTAAATTTAAAGCTATTCTTACAATCATGGACTAATACAACAGTAGACTCTTGTTGCTGGCCACCCGTAGTATATATCTCATATGCATTTGCAGAAATACTTGAATCAGCACCAGGCAAAGATCGATTACCAGCTGGGAATTGGATATCTACTGCGTTAGCCTTTATTTTGAGAGAGTACTTAGAGTACTATCAGGCTCTCTAACTTAGTTATATAAATAATGAATATAACTACAGCGTAGCTTTAAGATTATTGATAAAATTTTGTTCATTAACTTGAATTTCTCTTACAAACATATCATAATCATCACTGTCTTTTGGTATTTGTAAACCTAATTTTATAACAAAAATATCTTCTCGACTTGTTACATTATTTTCATAAGTTGATCCAGTATTTAATTTTAAATGTAGCATATCCTTATTGTTAATTTCTGGATAAAAATAATATCCTTGTTTTGCATCAAATCTATACATGTAAGCCAGTAGCTGTAAATAATCCTTACTCTTAATATTTTTTACAGGTTTATACTTCGCGTCAGCAATAACCCTCGGTGAATCACTTTTACTAATGAAGTCTGGATATATTTTCCCCTCATTATTAAATAAACGTTGAGCCTCAGTCTTAGCTTTATTCATAGGATGATAAAAAACATCCTTAACCAAAATATTTATATATTCCTCCCAAAGCCACGCACCATCAAAAAGAATTCCAAATATCGTTTGACCTCCACGACCAAATTCATGTTTTTGATATCGTAAAATCATTAAGCATAATCGTTGTAAAGCCAGATATTCCTTATAATAAGCATGACGAATAGGATTCTTCTCATTACTTTGTAGTACTATTTGCCGGTCATAAATTTCATATGTAGGAGTTGCATTAATAATTAGCTTTACCTCCTCCTTTACATTAAATAATATATTACGACCATAAGGTTTCCCTTTAATCATTTCAATTGTATGTCGTACTAGTTGTGTTAATAAATTATCATATGAAAATACTCGTTCAGTATAAGCAATTTTACCAAGAAAAGGCGTATTTTTATTGAGATGCCTAGGTATATCTATTATACCTTTTATATTACAATCATTACATTTCCTATTGATATACTGTTTGTAAAGCCCCTTCCGTATAGCTGCACTTAGATATCTAGGAAAAACAAATAATAAAAGACTATATAATTGTTTTTCTCTACTTGCATTTGTTTCTAAATCTACAATATTAGGTAAATCTAATACTCTTTCCAATAAGTATCGGAAAAAGTAATCCACGTTCTTATTATTACTAAAACGAGATTCAATAATTAAGCGTTCCGTACCATAACCTAAGAATCCCATAACATTTCCAGTATGAATTTTATTATTAATAAACTGTAATATCATTTGATCACTTGATAAATCTTCAGTATTTTTTACAGCACTAGGAAAGATAAAAACACCCTCAGACTCAAGTTGTTTTAAAGTTTTATTTATTATATTCTTAACCAGATTTTTAACATTGAATATAACATAAGTATCAAAAGAAGTGTTATCCTTCACTCTCAAAGGCTTCATCAGCTTCTCCTTCTGTAGTCTCATTATATCCATAAGCATTAGCAAATGTTGTCATTATTTCATCTTCATTATATAACCCTTGAATATATTCTTGTAATAATGGTCGTAAATAATCTTCCCATAATTGATTAAATGTTAATGTTTTTAATTTTAAAAAGTAAGATGCTCCAATTTGGTAATTCTCATTTAGTCCTTCAACATCAATAATAGCCTTATTTAAGTTATCCATTCGTTTCATTGCCTCATCTTTCAAAGCATCATTGTCAAGAATATTTGAGTCTTTATTATCTTCACTTAACTCATCTAACATTGCTGTAGTAGAATCAGGTTTAATTTCAATAAAACGGAAACGTCGTCTCATCGCAAAATCAAAACTATCAACAGATCTATCTATATCATTCATAGTACCAATAATATAAACGTTCTCAGGAATATAAAATTTTTCTACTTTAGAATTCATACTGGAATACTGTGTAGTAACCTCACCCAATCGACCTCTATAACTTGGATCAATGGCAAAAAATAGTTCACCAAAGATTTTAGAAATCTCTCCTCGATTAATTTCATCGATTATAAAAATATATTTTTTTAACTTTTCTGTTGATATAGTTGGCTTAATATTTTTCTTTCTACTTCCCCTTATGGCTTTAAAAATTGGAAAATTATAAGAATATTCTTGAGTTGCAAATGACTTACCAAAAAATCGAGTTATATCTTTAATCTGTTTAAACTCTTGACCAGATTCAAGCATTTGTTTAATTTCATCAATACTAATAGATAACTTATTGACAATATTATTTTCTGGAATAGTAATATAAATGTATTTATCATCTACACTTGAAATATAAAATATACTGCCTTTTATAGTTTTGAATTGATCAACGCCAAACTCTACTTCATTCAAAAATGAAATAATTTCCTCCTGTACTAGAGTTTCCTTTTCAATTACTTCAGGATTCTTCAATGAATTCTCATAATTAGCTCTTGCTTTAGCAATAAACTTTTTAAATATTCCGTCCTGTAAATCAAATAACATTACACCATCATTTATTCGTGGTCGTAACCCCTCAACAAAATCAGAATAATCATAGCTTGGATGAAATTGGACAAATTCTATTTGCTGCTTCTGTTCCTCACTAAGAGATTCATAAGTATCATAATATCCATCACTAACTATATCAGCAGCAATTTGCCTAGCTAAATACGTTTTTCCTGTACCAGGGGCGCCTCTAAAGATTATATTTTTAGACTCTATTAACTTTCGAGAATATGGATTTCTATATTCACTTATTGGTTTATCTAGCTCTTTTTGAATATTAGATTCAAGTGTTTCCGCTTCACTCTCTTTAATATCTTTTTCTCTATATGTAAGAATAAATTTATCACCTTGCTCGCCAAAACGTTTTAAACATTCTTGTACAAACAAAATAGTAGAAAATGCATTCCAAGAATAAATTACAAAAACTTTTCCATCACCATAATGATATTGCATATATTCTTTTGTCTTCCTATACCTATTAAAATCTTTAACACTAGAATATATACCGTATCTTAATTCACTATCAACATTTTCTTTGTACACAGGGAATTTTTCTTTTACTTCAACAGGTAAATTAATTATTTGAGTCTCAAATAATTGAAATGCTAGTTTAGCCATTGTTTGATTTGTATTTCTATGCTCACCCTTCTTATAATCACGTGTAATTATTGTTCCAGATGCGTTTTGAAACTTAGCATCAAGAGCTTTATAATTATCGCCAAGTCCCAAATTATTAATATCAAACCTAGGATCAGTAGACTTAATACTATCTGCAGTTATAGTCAGTACAAACTTTTCCTTAGTTATATTATCTGTGGACATAAATGCCTCCCTAAATATATAAATTATTTCTTTTTATTGATTTATTCCATAAATTCATCTCAATTTCATTTTACTGCAAAATTTTATTAAAATAAATATAGAGTTAAGATAATTAAATGTGTAGAATCATCTTCTACATTATAAATAGAAAAAGGTCTGACTTTATATCAGACCTTCTAGTTAATATCATATTATTTACATCACTATATTTAAATATCCTCTAAAGTATATATGGGCAAATATCTCTGAGAGAATGCAAGGTTTTTATTGAGTTCTGCCCATTTTTTAGCATCACCAATAACATAAATATATTCTTTTGCTCTAGTAAAGGCTACATTTACATTATTGGCATTAACCCATTTAATAGCGCCATTAGCAGACCCATCACTTTGACAACCTAACATATAAATAACGACTTTAGCCTCTTTACCTTGGAAAGTATGTACAGTCCCGATATTATCGTTTAACCAACCGATCTTATTATCTTCCTTCGTCCAGTTCACAGTATCGTCACTAAGGGATCCCATAAACTTTTTGAAACCATATGCAACACTGGTAAATGGTGTAATGATAAATATGTCTTTAAATTCTGCATTTCTTGCACGTAACTTTTGGATTAACTCAAAAGCAATTTGACCTTGTACTTTGATATATCTATCTTTACCAGTACTAGATTCAATATTACTTGCATCATACGTTATCCAACAGCTTTCTTTACATGGATCAATAGGATCATCAGAATCCATGGTCTTATTAATCATGAATCCACCATAAGATAACTCATTAGCAACTGTAAACATTGGGCCTTTACAGCGTCTATGAATAACAAGCGGACACCCTACCCAAGATTCGGAGCCATCAAGATTTTTAATAATACCTGCAAATGGATTTTGTGCATCAGCTAAACTTTGTACAGATAACTCTTTACTCCGATATTTACCAAGACCTTCGCCACCAATTTTTTCTACAAACAAATCCTGTACAGTTTGTACAGGCTCAATCTGTTTTGGATCACCAACTACTATAGCCTTTTGCGCACGGAATAATGCCCCTACGAGCATATGAGGTGACGCTTGTCCTGCCTCATCAATAATGATAGTACCTAATGAGCTTTCAGATTTACAGTTAATTAGGAATCTCTCCACAGCAGCAAAGGTGGAAGAGATGACCGGTACGGCAATCATCAATGAATTAAGTAATGCAGGGAAAATCGTATCAAGATTAAAATTTTTCTGTAATTTCTTCCTCTCGCTTAATGAACCCCAATACTGACTAAGCAATTGCATATTTTTTCTGAAAGCATCACTCATAACGACAGCCTTTTGTAATTGTAAGGCATCGTATAATAAACGCTCTCTACATTCATTCAAATAATTACACACATATAAAAAAGACGTATGTGCCTCTGCTCTATCCTCACCAGATGACATCAACTTTGATGCTATATCATCGAAGCATTGTATCGTATCTTTATCATTAGTTTTGAGTTTTCCTTGGATATCTTGTTGTGTTACTTCTATTTCTAGAATAGTACTTTCAAGGTTTTTAATATCAGATAATAGCCCATCTTTCGTATTGATTATAGCTTCACGTTCATTGACTGAATGGTGTAACGTATCCAATTGACCTTTAACGGTTTGAAGCTTAGTGGTCTCTTCTTCAATAACCGATAGCAATGTAGTATTACTCATTGCTTTCAAAACTGACCAGTTCGTGGCACTACAGATTTTATCAATAATAGAACGTTTGCCATTTAACTCTATTAATTTTTCCTCAACACTATTTTTATGCTCAATCAACTTTAACAACTCAGCATCTAATGTATCATATTGGCTCAATTCTTCATCGATTGTATGAATTTCCTCTTGTAGCTGATTGGTTTTAAACTTTAACTCTTGAATTAATTTGATATTAGCTTCATAGGTCGTTACATAAGTAAATAATACTTTTACAAGATTATACTGAACCTGAAACTGTTTTTTAGCACTTTCAAAGGCCTCTTGAGTATTAGGTACCCCCATAATAGAAGACATATCTGAGGATAATATATTTAATGCAGGCATAAAGTTATTGATATTAGATTTCTTACCAAGTCTCGCAGAAATTAAGCCCCATTGCTCATTACTCTCTGCTAAAAGATCAGCTAAAAATGTAAAATACACCTCATTAGATTTAACATATTCATATTTCTTCTCTTTAGCAAAACAAGACAAATCAACCTGTTGGTCTGAGAACTCTGGATTAAACAATGTTGACCCATTAGTTCCTTTTTTTACAGAGGAAATATTTGGTAATTCTAATGTAATATTTTCAACGGCCTTGTTATTTGATGAGAGCACCAACATGCCATATACAGCAATATCACTAGATATAGTATAGTAAAAGGATTTACCATCCTTGCCCATAACCTTTTTAAAGATATCATTCACATGATTACTTTCACAAAACTTAGCAGCACGCTCAACAATATTGCTAGCGATTATATCCTTCAATAACGTTGTTTTGCCTGTACCTGGAGGTCCATTAACAGAAAAGATGTCTTTAGGATTCTCCTTAGCAATATTAACAGCAATTTGCTGCATAAAGGATAAATTAAACTTTGAAGGCCATCGACCATATGGTAAAACCTTTGGATTATACCATTTACGCATCTGTTCTGTATCTTTTAACAGATCATAATGCTCTATATCCTGATTAAGACTATTGATATAAGACAATAGCTTATCATTATCTTTTAATGTATCAATGTGCTGTAAGACCAACTGTAAGTCATCAAGGAAAAAGCTAGACTTTAAATCATTAATAGGCATTATCTCAGCTTTAACAAGCTGAATCTCCTCTGCCTTAAATCCACAATAGCCATAAACATCGCCAGCACGGAACATGGTAATGCCCATAGGCTCCAAGATATGCTCTTGTATATACGCATTGATTATGCGTGCAGCCTCATCAAGAGATACCTTTTCCTCAGGAAGATTAAAACCATCCTCAATTTCTTTAACAACCTCATCCCAACCATCTAGCTTAATATCTTTAAACTCCACATCAGGCTGAGACATCATTTGATGAATCACCCAAATAAAGGGAGCAATTTGAAGACTACCCTCTTTATAATTTCCATCAACATCAGCAACAAATGATGCACTATACACATTCCCTAGATATGTTTTTTCAGGATGCTCAATTTCTAATTTATCAATAAAAGCTTCTAATACTTCTGTACCTTTGATCACACTTAAAAGAACTGCATGTTCATCATCTAACACATAGCCTTTTTTATCCTTAAAATCTTTTATCTCATCAATAAGAGAATACTTATAAGAATAATTTGGCAACGGTACTACATAAGTAGAAACATGTGAATTTTTCCAAAAGGGCTTAATTACAGACTGTTGATAGATAATAGTTCTATCATTTTCAGTAGTAAATAGAAGCTCATTTACATACTTCTTTGGAATTACTTTATACTTAGGAACCTCTTTCGGTTGCAAACATTCAAGTGAATACCAATAATTTATAATTTGCTTTACAGTATCTCTCATTTATCTATACCCTCTCATTAGACTAATGAGAATATTATACGGGAAAATCAAATAAATATTATGAAGAAATACTATGCTTTTAGGTTTGATAATATTTGATTCCACTCATTTGATAATTCAAGATTTCTTTTATAAAATATTTTACTACATAATCTTATCTTGTAATAAGATTTTATAGATTCATACTCAACAGAATACCAATGGATCCAAGACAAATATTTTTCATCGCACTTCTCTGTAATAAAATAGTTATACGCTTGATTATATAGGTCTTTAAGCTTAGAGTAATAAAAATATAGATTAATACCATCTTCTATATAACTTATGGAAACAATTGTTTGAACAATAAGTAAATAAAAATTATTATCTAAAACATAACGAGATAATAATACTAATAAAATTATAGATAATATTAATTTTATAAATGCATTAAATAACATATATCTAGCAATATGATACGAAAAATAATTACTCTCAAATATATTTATCCCATATCTATAAATTGATGGCTTAAAAGAATTATTATAATAATCAACAGTTTCCTCTTGTTGAATATTTAGATTAAATCCATCTTTAATTGTACATTTTCGACGAGAAGATTCTGCATCAAACCAAAAAAAATTATTATCAATTATTTTTATAGATATCAATATAATCGATATTCCAATTTGAAATGAAATGTATATAGGCGAAGCAATCAAACCAAAGTAACTTCCAATAACTATCTGTAAACTAAGAATCCAGAATAAAATATTATATATTCGAATTGCTTTATTTGAAATTAAGTATTTATTTGCTATATCATCTTTTTTACTCATATATTCACTCTCCTAATATTTCTAATTTTTAATAAAAGATTTGTTTCATTATATTTAATGCTTCAACCTGCCTTCCACTCACCTCTAATAATCGAATTTTCTTAAAGTTATCTAAAAGTACATTTCTACGATTATCAAATATCGCTACTGAATTAATTGAATTTAATGCTACTATTATTAAGTCGAGATAAGACATATCAGTTAACTGAGCCAGCAAAAATCTAGCAATAGTATGTTCTAATTGATATGATGGAATTTTATAAGAGAATTTTTTAATATTAAGATACTTTAATAATCGTATTACAGGTAATATCTTATAGTTATTATTTTTATTTGCCATCCGTAATAGAGTATCAAATTTCTTTATATCTGTATTTAACCACTCATTATTTTTTCCTGGAATATTGTACATATCCTCAAAGTACTGACTCCATCCGGAAACTTTTTTACTAGGAACTAATTCAAAATTTATATGATTTAATTTAATAACTACAGTAGGCAAAGATTGTCTTACAATTGAATCCTTGTAATAATATTCTGCAAATACTTTTAGCTGATTTAAATAAGTCTGTGGCTTTCCATCTATATTATTTAAAACTACCATAATATCGATATCAGAACTTTCATCAATAATTCTTGGCATTACCGTTTTTCTAGAATATGAACCAAAAACTTTAATTTCCTTAATTTTACTTTCAAAATATATATGAAGCATTGATTTAATATGTTTAATTGAATTATCTATATGTTCTTTTTCATTATATTTTAAAATCAATCGAGATGAAAACTCTTTTAGATATGTATTACAATTCATATGTACACCCTTTCAATTATAATTAATAGTACTTGGGAACA
>QWCT01001730.1_pt1 | contig 10518 bp, 12 predicted proteins | sample 1972681 | NCBI WGS metagenome assembly QWCT01 (sample SAMN09866701, study PRJNA288562) | Human oral metagenome isolate pre3_saliva, whole genome shotgun sequencing... | isolation source: mouth | host: Homo sapiens | place: USA: California | reverse complement strand
TTCAATGAAATAAACATTCTTCGAAGAATCCTCCGGAACAGTCGCTTTCGGTAAATCTTTCCCGTGCTTCAGATAGGAAAAAAGTAATGCTCCAAGTAAATCTCTTGCATTCGTAATTGCTTCTTCCAGACTATCCCCATCAGTAAATCCCTCCGGAAAGTCTGTAAACTGAACCTGATACCCCTCTTCATCTTGCGATATCTCGCACGGGTAGAAAATCCTCTGCATACGTAGCCTCCTTTAATTAGTAGCCGGGGCTAGAATTTCAGCCCCGTTATCCTTTCGATACTCGACAATGTCCCGTTCTTCATTACCTTTTTATCACATTTGACAGGACACATTTTCCCATCTTTGTAATAGATTTCATGAGAGCCGGTAGTATGGTCTAAAACCCAACCATTCTTTTTCATTGCCTTAGCTACTTCTCTGTAAGGTATGTTTCTTGACATGTCATCCTCCTTACAGAATATATAATACGTATAATTAAGACGTACGTCAAGGAGTGTTTCATTATGCTGCAGATGACATTATTAATCTGATAAAAGAACATAGCTATCATGTAAAATCGTGCTTTCTTAATCTCTCTTGATACTGCTCTTGAATGAATGCACTTGTCGCCTCTGTTACATGGTTTTTAAATTCGGCGTGCTCTCTGCAGTATCGCTCGTAATTGTCAATATCTAATAGAGTTTGGTCGAATGTATCCTTGCTATGCATTCTTCCTTCTTGTAGTTCATCTCCGAAACGAAGAATCCTTACTCTTGCGGCAATCGCTCTTGTCTCATCTACAGACCTTGCCACTTCTTTTACTTCTAAACTAAGAGAATCCATCCTCTCAATCAGTTTCTTTTGTGATTCTGCAAAGTCCTTTGTTATTAATTTTCCGATAAAGGTAAAGAGTGCCGTCCAAGGTTTCTTATCCTTCGGCCCAAACTTTTCTACAAAGGTGATGATACCGAGAAATATCCATCCGAGCGACTGGATGATAACCCCAAAATCTACCAAACTGAAAAAAGCATTAAAATCTATCATTCATCTCTTGCTCCTTCCTCGGCAACTATACGAAGAATCTCATCCTCCTGTTCTTTCGTAATCCACCGCTTTTTTACCGCAACATCGAGAATTCTTTTATTTAAGTTCTTCTCCATTGCCAGTCCTTTTAAATACTCAAACATTACACACCTCCTAACGCATCAAGTACAAGCGTGTCGATTACCTCTTTCAGCTCTGCATTTTTTCTTGTAAGCTCTGCAATCTGCTCCGCTTCGGTAGGGATGTACTCTGCAGGAGTCTCACCCACACGAACGGTTTCTACCTCTCCGTGCTCGTTCTTGTCCTCTTTCGTATCTACGTTGTAAAACACTCCGTCTTTTACAATCGCAGGTAACACGATTTGATACTGTGAGCTTTCCTTAGCATAGGCGGTCGCTCCGTAAATCGCCCTCGCCGCCATGTCAGCTTCTGTGGGAGTGTCAAAAATGGTGATTGTCATCACCTCGTGCTCGCCCGATTCAGAATTGGGCTTAATCAGTGCAAAATCTCTTTTCATTTCTTCTCCTCTCTTTTATGTATATAAAAAGAGGAAGCTCCGCTATGGAACTTCCCCTAAAGGACTGTGATACCTATTCTGTTACTTTGAAATACGCCTAAATATTTCCCCTCTTTCTCTTCTCCGCTTCCTCATTCTCCTTCGGTCACGCTTGACCATCTTTCCAGCTCTTCGGTTACTCGCTTCTATCTCTTCCGGAGTATAAAATTCCTTTTCAAAATCATCCCATGTAAAGTCAGATATGGCTGAATTATTCATACTCTACCTCTTTCTAGTGAAAGTCTCTTTTCAATTCTAAAAAATATAGTATTCACAGAAAGAAGTCAATGAGTTATTAAGAGCCGTCATTCATGGCTGAACCCCATGCGATATAGATACAGCCGGTACCGCCTTTACCTGCAACCGACGGTCCTCGAGGTACATCACTAATCAGGTGACCACGGATGTCTGTTCTTCTTTCATAGGGGTATTTCTTGCTACCACCTCCGCCGCCTCCTAATCCATCAGTTCCGTCTAGGGGTAGTTTATGATTTATAAGCCAAATTTCGGCATTTCCTCCGCCGCCCTCACCGCCGCGTCCGGCTTGTCTGTAGAAATAATACCCGTCTTCTAAAGTAGGCTCCATTATGTCTGGAGCTGATGGGGATTCTTTTTTAGGAAAACCGACCGATGCAAATGCGCCAGCCGCACCTCCGCCGCCTCCCGAGTATAAAACGCCATTAAATCCTCGAGTTGACGTGCCCTGTCCTTTTCCGCCTGATACAAGGGGTAGTGTTGCTGGATTATCATAGGTTGCACTTACAGCACCTTTTCCGTTAGAGCCATTTTCTCCACCACAACCGCCTATTCCATAATGATAATTATCAAGTAGTATGTAGCCTCCTCCGCCGCCACTTCCTCCATCACCACCAGATGCGTATGTTTCATACCGCTCACTGTAATTGTATTCCGCTCCCCCTCTGAGTGAACTAGGATGATAGAGCTTTTTAGACATTTTTCCACTTTCAGCTTTACTACCATTTAGTACAGTAGCAGAGCCTTGCTCACTAGGAACAACCCAAGGAAGCTGTTGTCCAGGTGCAACATCCATATAGTCGGTAGTGAAATAACCGCCTCCACCTCCGCCTCCAGTTCCCATACGGCCGTTAAACTGCGTTCCTGCGCCCCCATGCCCAACAAGGATGTATCTTATTCTTCTCACCCCATCTGGCACAGTCCAAACTCCAGCACCCGTAGACAGAGTTACCGCACCGCTTATTCCGGTTACCGTGATTCGAGCACTTACTTTCCCTTCGTCGTACCACCGACCGTCACGCACAGTGACGTAGCTGTAGGCTCTTACAAAAAGTTCCCTCTCTTCCAGTCGTGCAGTCTCATAGTGAACATCGGCGCTGTCAAAGAACATGAAGCCATCATTTTCATTAGTCGGCATGCTACCGTACTTGAAAACAAAGTGCACTCCACTCCACAAGCCCTGCGATGGTTTCGCCCATGTAAGCCGGACTTGTCTGTGCGCATACATGGACAAACTAAAATTTGTTATCGAAGCAATCCCGAAATAATCCAGCGTGACCTTTTTCAAAAATTCTTTTGTCATAAAAACAGCTGCGTTCTTTCCATCACCGTAGGAAGAAAACGGGTTTTCCTCTCCTTGCACTGCTTTTAAAGCTTTATAATTACCTGCAGGTAAGGGGATTCCCACTCCCGAATTTCCTAGCTTCATATAGGTATAATTCTCATCTACTTGGACTCCCTCGCCACGGTTCTTTCCTCCGGCACCGCCTAACGGTATAAAAACCTCGCTCATTACTTACTCACCCCCTTTAGTTTTACTTTGAAATCTTTACTTGGCTTCTCTGCGGCACAGTAGAAGGTCACATAGCCGTCCGTAACCTCTGCGCTGGTAATCAGTCCCGCCATCTCGTCATACGTCTCTATGTCCGAAGGGCTGGATGTCTTAGTGTGCGCTTTTCCCATAGATACTGAGTCTGTCGCCTTTATGGAAGGAACAGCTACCTTCTGAGAGTATGGAGCTGATGCACTCCAAGCATTAGCCGGAATAGATACGATAGTCTCCTGATATAGAGCATTCACGCTCTTTGTGATGGCGTTTACATCATTCGCCCCGAAGGGAGTGCCCTCCTGAGTGTAGGATGTTGCGTCGATAAGGCTTACGGTTCCATCACTGTTATTCTCCATGCGGAATTTCCGCCTCTCATACATGGCATCCTTGTAGTCTGTTTTTAGGCTCATACAAGTTCTCCTTTCGTTCCTAATTTAAAAGATAGCCTCCGCATACCTTCTTCTCTTCCTGTAAAGTTTTGATAGATAAGAAGACAAGCGTTTTCTATTCGATTCAGTTCATCCCAAGTGATAAAGGGCTGGTTATCGTAGAAGGTCTGTCTCTCTCCGATAGTAAAAGGGAAAGTAGCGGAGCAGATTCTATCCAGATTAGATTCAAAAGCATTTACCTCATCAGCATAAAATCCGTAGTCCACGAAGCTTTTATCTGCCCCCATTTCCATAAAAGGAAAATCCGACCAAAGGACTACTGCCTTCTGCCGGATCTCGTTGATGTTTCCCTTTATTCGGTTATAGTCTTCTACATTGAAGAAGTCTGTACTCTTCCAGTCTGTCTTAGGTGTCTTCCACAAAAGAAACCTCCCTTCTCGCCTTTATGCTTCCGGATAAGGCACCGTTATAATTCAAGGTATGGTCAAAGACCCGAAGCATTAGCTTATCTACATATTTATTCTCAAGATACAGTAAGTCGTTCGCCATTAACCTTGGCTCTCCTCTATAGCTAAGACTGTATTCTCTGTCGGCTTTTAAGTAGTTCCCTACCCAGTCTAAAACATCGGTAGAAAGAGCTATATCCGATATCAGAGGGTTCTTCCACTTTTCTCTTCTTCCGGTAAGGTTCAGCTCCTTCTCCAGAGTAGATTCTTTTACGGTGAACTCCTTGCCGATTACCTTCACTTCTTCTCCGGATCCGGAGTAAGCGAACTTAAGGGAGTAGGTTCCAGACTCAAGAATAGACACCGTGCCGGCAGCAGCCTGTACTGTGCAGCTGTAGGAAGGATTACTAAACTCGGCAAGGTATTCTCCCGGCTTAGTACACTCCACTTTAGCAAGTTCTTTCTCCCCCTCTGTGCTGTCAAGGTATTCCGTCCTTGTAAGCTCCAAGGTCTTTACAGATTGAAGCTGAGTGCCCAGCGGAGTCTTTGTTAGTTCCCTACCATAGCTAAGTTCATAATCCGTGACATTTCCAAAGCTTACCCCGTTGAGAATAGCCCGCCCTCTGGTCCTCGGAGGTTCTTTCTCGTAAATCAGCATCTTATCAAAGGGTTTAAACTCGTGGGATATAGTGAAGTCTTGGCTGTCCACTTCCAGAGTAAGCATTTCAACGGGTATTCCGTTTGCTGTGGTATCTATCCCAATTACTCTAGGATAGGTCTTCCCGAATTGCAGTTCCATGCCGAAGCTTGAAAAGACCGCTTCCATCTGAATGCTGACTTTCAGTTTATCTTCCGGCACGTATCCGATATCCACCTTTCCGCTTCTCGGTAAGAAAAGGCTTGTCCCGTCTACCTTTGTAAAGTCTTCATTAGTGAGAGAATAATCCTTCAGAGGAAGATTTTCTAGAATCTTGTCCCCGTTTGAGAAGTAGGCCTCATTAATTCCGGTACTTGTCATTCTAGGAACGAAGGAAGAGCGAATCACAATCTTTCCTTTTTCGTCCTGATATAAAAGACATCTCCCAGCGTTGGAAAGAAGCTGTAAAGCTTCTCTGTGTGTTACTACTGGGATAGGATTCTTTATCTTTACGGTCTTAAGGTACTCATCGATGTAATATTCTCTCGGGTCCACTCCTGCGTCAGTAAGCACATCGAGGCAAAGATCGTATAGGCTTATCCCCTCCGGACGATACAATCCTTTCCTATACTTTCCCGTAAGACCGGAAAGAAAGTCTATCGCCGTAAAGCTCATTTTGTCATCATCAGCAGACCACTCTTTAAGCTTCAATGTTCCTATTTGCAGCCATTCAATTCTTTCCCCGACTTCTTGCCCGGTAAAGGCCTGTACCTTCTGGCCAAGCTCCAAGAAATTTACGGTACTCTTTTCGTTTTCTATATCATATGCCCTATCTTTATTATTTACGCTCAGCCTAAAGTCAATTGTAGGGAGCGCCTCCATGATGGGGCTGATATGCTCTTTTTTACTTGCTGTTAGGATATTCCGTTCGTTAAAGTAAATTCCTATGCCCATGATGATTTCATGGATATGCAGGAAAGCTTGCCCGTTTATCATCCTCTCCGGATGGATAGTAAGAGAGGAGACCCCTTGGAAAACATCCTCACAGACATACTTTCCTGCTTTGTTTCCTCTCACTTCTTTCCGAGCGTTATCGGTAATTATCGTAAAATCAACCGGATACGCCTTTCCGAAGTCTATAGTAATCCCTCTTAAATCATAAGGAATGGGGAACGTAAATTGCGCGTCCCCCATAATATCTTTTGACACTATCCCTTGATTCAGTACACAATCTGACTTCTCCCTCGGAAGGAAATACATCCGACCGTCTACGGTGCTATAGTTCTCCTCTGTAGTCGCATAAAGGGCATCTACCACATAGTTATTGAGTGGCTTTGTCAAATTACTAAAATAAGCTGTCTCAGAGCTCACTTTAGCACTGCCCTGCGCCTCTTGATTAATTACTCCAATATTTACCCTCATTAGGGTGTGCCCCCGGAGGGGCTTTTTCATTTCTTCTTTGTATGCACTTGTTACTTGAAGCATAGCCCCTCCCGGTTAGTTGATTCCGCAGTCTACAATGTTTACCTTGCAATCCCGATACATGGTAGGCAGTCCTGCCTTATCGAAGGCTATCGGCGTGGCCGTTCTATTGCCCGGATACATCCGGATAGTCTGAAAACGGTTATGGACCATATCAGGGATTTTTGCGACTACTACGAACTTATCAAACTCCTGCAGCATATCTGCCCAAGTCTTTGCATCTAAGCTTTTCCACTGAAGGGAATCAAATTTGTATTGGTCTCTTCCTACCTTCTGGCCAACGAACTCGCCTTTGGCATTCTTTCCGGCTGAAACATTGGTAGCAACCACAAGATTGCCGCCGATGTCCGGAGCAGGAAATTCTTTCCCGTTAATTGTTATCGTTGCCATATTACCCCCTTAAGCTGTATCCACTTCGACCTTCCAAGTCGGTAAGCCTCTGCTTTATCTCTCGAACATCCACATAGACCGTTAGATCCATAGCTTCAATCTGCTCAGAGATTCTGGACAGGAACGCAACCATTCTTTCGTAGTATTCTGCGGGAAGCCCCGAATTAGACGCGAGAGATACTGCCCGATTAAGTAGCTCCTCCAGTTTGTTCTCCGGAGCAACAACTTCACCGTAGTGCCGGTTATCTCCAATCATAGCAAGCTGAGGAGTATTGGCTTTAACGAATCCTCCTTCTGCAAGCTTAGGAATACTGATGTTATGAATAGTCGGAATGTGCAGTCCGAAACTGTTTCCGCCGATTTCAGGCACCCAGTCAGGAATATCAAAGCTAATCGAGTTCAAGGCATTAATCATCCCGTTGATTGCGTTTATCACTCCATTGGCCATCTTTTCGACACCACTAAGGATTGTATTTATGGTTCCTTTAATTCCGTTCCAGATACCGGTAAAGCAATCCACTACAAAAGTTTTCATGCCGTTCCACAGCTTTTCCCAGTTTTCCTTAACCCTGTCAAGTGCGGTGGAAATACCGGTCTTGATACTTTCCATCTTCTCTGTGAGAGCCGACTTTATACCCTCGAATATTTTTTTAAAGAAATCGGATACCGCTTTCCAAACAGATTCCCACGTCTTCTTTGTGTGTTCCAGCGCGCCGGAGAGAATAGCATAGATAGTTTTTAATGCCATCTCTAAAATACCTTTTATGGCTTTCCAGATAGTGTCAAATATCGCTTTAATGCCGTTCCACGCTCTATCCCAGTCGCCGGTAAAAACTCCAATAATAAAGTCCATGAGTCCACCTAAAGCAGTCAGGACCCCGTCAATTACCGTCCCCACTCCGGATAAGAAAGCGAAGAACGCCGAAACAGCAATATTCAAGGCATTTCCTATTTGCTGTACCGCAGTTTCAACGAACCAGAGGACAAACGGCTCAATAACATGCCATACTGTTTGTATACATTCAGATATCTTTGAAAATACCTCCTCGGCCTTCGGCATCAAAGGCGCAAGGACTTCATCCTTAAAAGCGGTAAACTTGTCCGCCGCCTTTTGTACGATTGGGAGAATATAGGTATTAAAGGCATTAAGAAACACACTGCCTATATCCGTTATTGCATCTCTCAGCGTTGTAAAAAGCGGATGTATCGAGCCGTCATAAATGCGGACGATTGTATCCCCAAACATATGAAATACGTCAGCCAAGTCGTTAAATATCTGCACCACGGGTATGGATAAATTATTCAAGGTATCTATTGCCCGGTCTTTTAACTCTGTAATAGGGGTTAAAACAACGTCCAGGATGTCCCGGAATACACTCTCAGACACGATAAGAATCGTTCCAAAAGTATTGGCAAAGATACTGATTAAATCAGCACCTATCTGCTTAAAATTATCGCCTCTAAGAACGGTGAATATATCTGCGAGGGCGGTTATAAAATTAGTTTGTATATCTACAATGGAGCCTTCGATATCAAACATCTTTACGATACCGCTTTTTATCCGCTCGCTGTTCTGGCTCAAAAATTTATCTATGGAGCCGACAAGAAAATCGGCAAAAGAAAAGCTGATGCTTAAGCCGGCACCAGCTATTTTTCCGAGGGACACTACAACCTTCTCTGCGAATGTGTTTGCCGCGGATAAGGCCTCCGGGGATGTAAAAATCCCCTTCAAGCTTTTTCCGATTCCCTCAATGCGAGATCCTATAGAGTTTAAAACCGATAAGTCTCCAAGTCCTTCCCAGAATCCGGACATAAAAAGATTCTTTAGTACGTTGAACTTATCAACGATTCCCTTCAAATGCTCATCAATCTTAGCTGTGCCGGCTTCCATCGCACCGGTATCGAAAGACTCCACAGGGAAGTCAGCACCGCCTCCCCCGCCACCTTCTCCACCACCTCCGGAGGAATCGCTCTGATTAGGAAGGATATTTAACTCATCAATACCTGTCGTTGCGCTCTTGATATCTTTAGCCGCCTTTTTAGCCGCGCCTCCTGCACCACCTAGTGCACCGCTTGCTTTATCCGCACTCTTTGCTACGGCATCCGTTCCGGCTGTTACGCCTTTAGGATTGATAGCAAGCTTTGCAGTACCGCCTAGCATGGAGAAGAGGCTTCTTAAAGCGCTTATGGCAGTCAGGATTCTACCGATTAAGATATTCAGCATTCTAACTACAGGACTAAGCACGGCAATGAGTCCGCTACCTATGGCGGCCTTTAAGCTGTCGAATTGCAAGGACAAAAGCCTTACCTGATTAGCCCAGCCGTCCGATGTCCTCATGAAGTCTCCTTGTGCAGCAGAAAGCTGGTCTTGCACAAATTTAAACCGCAACGCAACCTTCTCGGCTTCAGACATAGACTTAGTAGTCTTACCGAAGCCGTTGGCCATTGCAAAGGCGTCCAGTGCGGTCTGTGTCATTACGACACCCAAGGACTTAAGGCTTTCCGTCTCACCGGTAAACACGGATTTAAGCTTTGTATAGGCTTCGTCTTGGCTCATGTTGTAGAAAGACGCTACATCTCCGGCAAGGCCTGTTAAAGCAGTGGCCATATCATAGGCTTGCCCCTCAGAGAAGCCAAAGGCTTTTCCCATAGCCCCAAAGGTTCCTGTAAAGTTCTTAGCCATTGTCTCAGACAGACCGAACTGCGCTGCAGCATTCCGGGCAAAGTTATCTATCTGCCTATTCATCGTAGGAAAGACGGTATCTACTACGTTCTGCACCTCGGAAAGGTTGGAGCTTAATTCTATACATTCCTTACCGAAATCTATAATCTTTTTTACTGCAAAAGCTCCGGCAAGCATTTTCCCGGCATTAATGGCAAGCTTCGTTATACTGTTTAGACCGCTTTCGAACTCGCCTTTATTTAGGACTAAATCTAAGCCTACCTGGCCAACACTATCTCCCATTTATACCTCCTTTCCTACGATAAAATTGAAAATAAACTCTTCTCCAACTGTTTCATCTCTGCTTCGTACTCTTCTTCGGACATCTCTTTATAGCGTCTCTCCTGCCAATCGTCGTGAACTTTCTTCTGATATGGTGAAAAGTGCTTTATCGTGTCCGCATCCTTCTCACTCCGTATCGAAACGATCCTTCCGAGGGCGGTATCCGCGGACAGACCGGATAAAAGGGCAGAAAACTCTGCCCAGTCGACAGTCTTAAACTCTTTCGTAGATAAACGAAGGCCGTACTGTGACAGGAAGCTGGAAACAATCAAGTCCCAGTCTTCAAACAGGTCATAGTACGGCTCACTACTCTTTTTCTTCTCTGTCTCCGGTGATCAGTTCAACTGCAGCTTTAATCACAGTAATAAGGTCAGAAAAGTTCAGCTTTAACTTGGAGATCTTCTCCCTTGATTCCTTCGGGAAAAGTGTTTCGTAGGCCTCGTTAACTTCCTTAGCACCTACGTCTTCAGAGCTCATAAACTGCAGTACCCTAAGCATAGAGGGTGCATCGCTGTTTACTTCAATCTCTTTCCCCTTGATGATTAAGCAGTTGTTCTCTTCGAAGTTCAGTCTATCTGTAATATCAATCTTCTTCATGGATTAACCTCCGATTCCGGGGGTAGCCGGTGCGGGAGTAATCGTCGGCTTACCGTAACACTCCGCATCAAACTCCAAAGCGTCAATTCCTGTGGTGTCTCCACCGCCCGGTGTAGTTACGCTGATAACTACAGGGCAAGAAAGCTTTGCACCGGATACCATTGTCCACTCAAACTGAGTC
>QWCT01001972.1_pt1 | contig 10543 bp, 7 predicted proteins | sample 1972681 | NCBI WGS metagenome assembly QWCT01 (sample SAMN09866701, study PRJNA288562) | Human oral metagenome isolate pre3_saliva, whole genome shotgun sequencing... | isolation source: mouth | host: Homo sapiens | place: USA: California | reverse complement strand
CTGGGAGAAGCCCTTGGCCTCGGCCTGGATCTGGGGCAGCAGGGAGGCCGCGTAGTTGCCGCCCGCCTTGGCGCTGCCGGTGCCGCCGGGGCCGGCGCGATGGTACTCGCGCTCCACCCAGATGGCCACGCCCGACAGCCCGCCCTTGAAGTAGGGGCCAGAGGGCGAGCCGATGACGTAGTAGTCGACGACGCCGGCGGGGTGGACGCCCACGAACTCCTCGGAGGCGAACATGAAGGGACGCAGATACAGGGACGAGCCATCGACCTCGGGAACCCACTTGACATCAGCGCGCACGTAGTCCACGAGGGAGGCCACGAAGTCCTCGCGGCTCAGCTCGGGCAGAGCGAGGCGGCGGGCCGAGTGATTCAGGCGCGCGGCGTTGTAGCCGGGGCGGAAGGTCCACACGGAGCCGTCCTCGCGCTTGTAGGCCTTGATGCCCTCGAACACGGACTGGCAGTAGTGGAAGACGGAGGCGCCCGGGTTGAGGTTCAGGGGTCCGTAGGGAACGACCTCGCGATCCTCCCAGCCACCCTCGCGCGTCCAGCGCATGTGGGCCATGTGATCCGTGAACTTCTTGCCGAAGGCCAGGGTCGACATAATCTCGTTGTACTCCTCCGGCGTCGCCGGGTGAGCGTTGGGGGTCAGGGGAAAACGACCGGCCAGCTCGTCGGCGGCGGGAAGTACCAGATCGCCGGCAGCCTCAAGTTCCGTGGGGGTGTGCTGCGTCGATGCCATGAGGTCTCCTGTCGTGGTTTTTCACAAATTTGAAGCCAGAATATGCCCGCCGTCCGCATTGTGGCCGATTGATTTCGGCATGTGACCCACTCCCCCGCTCCCTGTGGACGTTCTCACCCGCAGGACGCCTCACTCATAGTGGGTCCACATGCGCAGGATGCGGACGATGCGTTCCTCTTCGAAGACCTCGTAGACAAGCCTGCGTGAGCTTTCGCCTTGAGTCCGCTGGCGGAGAGCTTCTTCGCATCCTTCGCGGCCTGCTTGGAGAAAACGACCCGCCACATCGCTACCACTCCACGTCATTGAGGGCGTCGTCGAGATCTTCGCGAGCGGCTTCCTTCAGGCTGTCCGACATTCCGGGAATCCCCTGCAGATACAAGGTTTCCTGAATGGCGGACCAGTCTGCCTCGCCGATGAGAACGGCGTTTCCGCGACGGCCGGTGATCGTGATGGGTGTCGAGTCCTCGTTCACGGTGTCGATGAGCCGGTACAGGTCTGAGCGGGCCGCGGTAGCACTCACAACAGTCATGATCTTTCCTTTCTGCTCCCATCATAACGTACGCTTTTGCGTACGCATAGGTCTGTGCGCATGATTTTTGCCGAAAGGATACGATCGACGCATGACGACTCTGCCTGACTCTCTTTCCTCCGCCCTGCCCACCCGCGAGCGCCGCTCCCCCGGCCTGAAGCTGGAGGACGGGCGTTGGATGGCGGCCGCAAAGTCGGGCCTGTACGTCTTCGGTGCCGAGGCCTCGTCCAACGAGAGCGAGAAGAGCAAGGGCGATGCCACGCCCCAGATCTTCCCCTGGTACGACGTGGCGCGGGCCCGCTGGGAGGCCGAGGGCGAGCTGTTCGCACTGGAGTGGGTGGACCCGGCCCGCGCGGCCTTGGCTGGGCGCAGCCAGGGGGACCCGGACGAGTTCATGCGCCAGGTCAGCGAGTACGTCAACCGCTCCATCGTCATGTTCGCTCAGGCGGACACCGACGCCGGAACGACTATCACGGCGTGGGTACGCCGGGGACCAGACGGCCTGTTCTCCATCCTGACGGCCGACGGCCCACTCGACGCGGCCGCTCAGCGCCAGGCCGACGCCCTCGAGGCCAGCGTGCGCGACGCGGTCGGCTTGGACTAAGAGGCGAGGCCGTGGCGGGTTTGCGCTCGCCCCTGACGCAACGCCCCCGCACAGACGAGTCCGGGGCCCACCTTTCGGCTGGGCCCCGGACTATTGTGTGTCTCGATCAGTGAACGATGAAGACGCGCTCGAAGGGGTCGACGGACAGACCCTGCTCGAGGATCGTCCGCGCCCACTCGCGCGCGCTGAACAGCGAGTGATCGCGGTAGTTGCCGCAGGAGTAGACGTCCGTGCCCGGAACGTCCTCCCAGGTCACCTCCTCGGCGATGGCGTGCAACGACGAGGCGATAGCCGCGGTCACCTCCTTGACGGTGGGGGTCCCCCACATGATGAGGTGGAAGCCCGTGCGGCAGCCGAACGGCGAGCAGTCGATAACGCCGTCGATGCGGTCGCGCAGCAGGGAGGCGAGCAGGTGCTCGATCGTGTGCAGACCGGAGGTCGGGATTTCGCCGCTGTTGGGCTGGAGGAAGCGCACGTCGAAATTCGAGATCTGGTCGCCCTTCGGGCCGGCCTCCACGTTGATGAGGCGCACGTAGGGCGCCTTCACGGCTGTGTGGTCCAGAGTGAAGCTCTCCACTTCTGCCATGGTGTATTAATCCCTTTCGGTGTAGTTTTGCCGGCGTTGTTCCAATCGCATGAGCGATCGGAAAACCTCAGAGTACTGCGGATCCTCCTCATTCATGCGTGACAGGGCCGCACGTGCTTCACCTAACTGTCGCGTCAGGTCCATACGGACCATCGCGGCGACGACGCCGCGGCAGTAGGAACGCACGTCGGCCTCGCCCGCGACGGGCAGAGGAGAAACCGCCAGCTCGGTGACGGCAGGGCCGATAAACTCACCCGCCGCGTCGAGGACGACCTGGACGAAGTGGCGCGACGCCGCCAGCGTCGCGTTGTCGCCGGGGCCGAAGTGGGCCTCGGCCTGGCGCATCATCTGCGTGAAAGCATCCAGGCCACCGGCCGCGCGGATCGCGTCGTGGACGGCGCGATGCGTGGGCACAGTGAAGGATTGGCCGTCGAGCTCCTCGAACCCGGAGCCGACGACGTAGAGCGGGTGCTGCAAGACGGCCTCGAGGGCCTGGCGCTCGACGCGGGTGACCGGATCCTCCGGCCCGCGCCGCGCCTGAGTGGGGGCGGGGCGCCCGGCACCGGCCATCTCGATCTCGCCGGGGCGCGGCTCGGGGGCGATGACCTCGACGCGGCCCGCCGCCCGGATCGCCTGCTCGACCGTGCGCATGTCCATGCCCAGCCACCCCGCCAGCTGGCGCGTGTACTCGGCGCGCAGCGCCAGGTCCTTGATGTGCGCGACGATGCCCGCCGAGGCGCGCAAGCCCTGCACGCGCCCCTCGGCGCTGCGCAGGTCCATCTGGGACAAGACCGACCGAATCGCGAACTCAAAAAGGGGAATGCGCGAGTTCACCAGGTCGACGATCGCCTGGTCGCCCTGGGACAGGCGCAGGTCGCACGGGTCTTGGCCGCCTGGCGCCACCGCCACGAAGGTCTGCGCCGCGAAGTTCTGGTCCTCCCCGTAGGCGCGCAACGCCGCCTTTTGCCCGGCGCTATCGCCATCAAAGGTGAAGATGACTTCCGAGCCATGCGCGCGCCCGCTGGAAAGCACGACGCCGGCGGCGGGATCCGCGTGGTCGCCGAGCAGGCGCCGAATGATGCGCACGTGCTCGGACCCGAAGGCGGTGCCGCACGTGGCCACGGCGTTCGTCACGCCGGCGACGTGGGCGGCCATGACGTCCGTGTAGCCCTCGACGATGACGACCTTGTGCCCGGTCGCAATCGACTTTTTCGCCAGGTCCAAGCCGTACAGGAGCTGAGACTTCTTATAGATCGGGGTCTCGGGGGTGTTCAGGTACTTGGGCGATTCCTTATCGTTATCGTCCAGGCGGCGGGCGCCAAAGCCCACCGTCGCCCCCGTGATGTCGCGGATCGGCCACACCAGTCGGCCACGGAAGCGGTCATACACGCCGCGGTTGCCCTTCGACCCCAGGCCCGCAATCTGGATCTCCTGGTCGGTGAAGCCCTTGGAGCGCAGGTGGTGGGTGAGGGCGTCCCACGAGGCCGGGGCGTAGCCGACCCCGAAATGCTCGCACATCGCCTGGTTGAATCCGCGCTCCGCCAGGAACTTGCGGCCCTTGTGGGCCTCCTTGCTGCCCAACTGCTTGCGGTAGAACTCCTCGGCGACGCGGTGGGCGTCCAGGAGTCGCTGGCGTTTGCCCGGCTCCTCCGTGCGCACGCGCGCCCCGCCCTCCTCGTAGTGGAGAGTGATCCCGGCCTTTTGCGCGAGCATCTCCACGGCCTCGGTGAAGGGCAGGTGGTCGATCTTTTGCACGAAGGAGATGACGTCGCCGCTCTCGCCGCATCCAAAGCAGTGGAACATGCCCAGGTGGGGGCGCACGTTGAAGGAGGGGGTACGCTCATCGTGGAAGGGACACAGCCCCTTTAGGGAGCCGATGCCCGCGGGTCGCAGCGCTACGTGTTCGCCGATGATCTCGTCGATCTTCACTGCGTTACGTACCGCTTCGATATCGTCCTTGCGAATCAGACCCGCCATGATCTCAGTCTACCGACGCCCGCCCACGTCTGCGTCCGATCACGCTCAGAGCTGCGAAGAGAGCATCCCACACCAGCGGGCGTGCCAGGTGGAGGCCGACACGTCGGTGAGGGCGGCAACCTGATCGATGACAGCGCGCAGGCGCACCCCGTCGTCCGATGCTGCCCGCCACTGCGCGGCGAACACCGGCTCCAGAGCGTCAGCCCCGGCCTCGTACAGGGCGTCAACCAGGTCGGCCAAGAGCGTGCGCTGCTGGTAGTAGACGGGCTCGGTCTCGCGTGGGCTCATGACGTAGTGGACGGCCATGCCCTTGAGGATCTGAATCTCGGCGCGCACCTGCCGCGGCACCACCAGGTCCGCGCGGTAGCGGCCCAGCGGCTCGGTGCCAAAAGTCTCGCGCGTGGCTTCCACGGTCGCCGAACAGAAGCGTCCGATCAGCTCGCTCGTCGCGTCCTTGAGGTGGGCGAGCGAGACGTAGGAGCCGTCGAAGGAGCGCAGCCACACGGGCATGGAGACGATGCGTTCGAGCGCGTCCTCCAGGTCCGAGCGCGCCACCGCGGGCCCGTACCAGTCCAGGGTCGAGGCCACGACCGCCGCGCAGTGCGCATCGTCGAAGAGGTCGGCGGGGTCAAGCTTGCGCGTGGCGACCGCATCCTCCATGTCGTGCACCGAGTAGGCGATGTCGTCCGACAGGTCCATGATCTGGGCTTCCAGGCAGCGCCGCCCGGCCGGGGCCCCTTGGCGCATCCAGGCGAACACGGGCGCATCGTCCGGGTAGACCGAAAACTTGCGCGTCGACTTGGCCAGGTCCGGCCCGCCAGACTTCACCCACGGATACTTGCAGATCGCGTCCAGCGTCGCTCGCGTCAGGTTCAGGCCCGCGGGCACGCCTCCCGCGCCGATCACCTTGGGTTCTAGGCGCGTCACGACACGCAGGGTCTGGGCGTTGCCCTCGAACCCGCCGATCGAGGCGGCCGCCGCATCCAGGGCGCGCTCGCCGTTGTGCCCGAAAGGCGGGTGCCCGAGGTCGTGAGACAGGCACGCCGCATCCACGACGTCCGGGTCGGCCCCCAGTTCCTTGCCGAGCTCGCGGCCCACCTGGGCGACCTCCAGGGAGTGGGTCAGGCGCGTGCGCACGAAATCGTCCGAAATCGGGCCCAGCACCTGCGTCTTTTCGCCGAGGCGACGCAGCGCTGAGGAGTGCAGGATCCGCGCACGGTCGCGCTCAAACTCGGTGCGCGCCGAAGACTTGTGGTCCTCGGGCACCCAGCGCTCAGAATCAGCCGGGATATACGGGGCCTTCGCGTCACCGCCGTCAACACCGGGAATTGCCAAAGAAAACTCGTTCACAGGCCCATTTTACGCGCCCCACCCACCTCAGTCGGGACGCCAAACCCGCGAGCGCGCCACGGCCTCGTCCGTGATCGGTGCTCGGCAAGCCCCGCGTGGCCCGAGGCGTATGAGCGATAGAACCGCACGGACGGTGGCCTCATCACGATGAGGACCCCTCTTCCTCATAAATCTCTGACACCAAGAATGTCCGGTCAAAGAAAGAAGGGGATGAGAAGATTACGAGAAGGCCCCAATGGGTTTTGATTTGGAATAAAAGGCATTGAAAAGAAACACCCGTTCAGCGTTTTTGCTCACCTGCCGCGACCTCGTTGCAGCAGATGTCGAAAATTTACCAAATTGTTACTGTGAGATACCCCGGCGGATCTTTCCTCATTTGTTCAAACATGCTAAATCTCAGGAGTCGCATTCAGCGTCGAATCTCATCCATGGAAGGAGTCCCCCGTGTCCAACACGGCACAGGAAATCCTCGATGCGGTCGGTGGTCCCGGCAACATCACTCACTTTACCCACTGCGCCACGCGCCTCCGCTTTGAGCTGCGCGACGCCTCCGTCGTCGACAAGGACACGGTCGAGAACATCGACGGCGTCCTCGGTGCCGTCCCGCAGTCGGGTGACCGCTACCAGATCGTCATCGGCGGCGCCGTTCAGTCCGTCTTCAACGAGATCAACAACCTGCCGTCGATGGCCGGTGGCGCCGCTGCCGCCTCCAACGACGATGTGAAGGCCGCCGCCCGCGCGAAGGCGCGCGGCAAGAACGCTCTCGTCGACGCGTTCTTTGAGTATCTGTCTGACTCGTTCCGCCCCCTCCTGCCGGTCCTGCTCGGCGCGTCCCTGATCCTGGCGTTCCTGGCCGTCCTCGACTCTACTGGCGTCGTCGACACGCGCGCGGAGACGATCCCCGCGTGGCTGGGCTACGTGAACTCCATGTGGCGCGCTGTCTTCTACTTCCTGCCCGCCATGGTCGCCTACAACGCGTCCAAGAAGCTGGACATCGACCCGTGGGTCGGCACGGCCGTCATCCTGTCATTGCTTACCCCCAACTTCATGGGCCTGAGCAACGCTTCCTCGTTCGCTGAGACGACCTGTACGACCACCGCACTCGGCTCCGAGCAGTGCGTCACCCATGTCGGCTCCCTACCCCTGCAGCTGGCCGACTACGGCGGCCAGGTGTTCGTGCCGCTGCTGATGGTCCCGATCCTGGCTCTGGTCTACAAGGGCCTGAAGAAGATCGTTCCTTCGAACGTTCAGATGGTGTTCGTCCCCTTCATCTCCTTCATCATCATCATGCCGCTGACGGCCTTCCTGATCGGCCCCCTGTCGATCTGGATCGGCAACGGCCTGGGTGGCGGCCTGGCATGGCTCAACGGCCACGCCCCCATCCTCTTCGCGATCATCATCCCGATCATCTACCCCTTCCTGGTGCCCCTGGGCCTGCACTGGCCCCTCAACGCCCTGCAGCTGGCCAACATCGCCTCGACCGGCTCGGACTTCATCCAGGGCCCCATGGGCGCGTGGAACTTCGCCTGCTTCGGCGCCACCGCCGGCGTGCTCTTCCTGTCGATCCGCGACCGTGACACCGACATGCGCCAGACCGCGTCCGGTGCCCTCGCCGCCGGTCTCTTCGGCGGTATTTCGGAGCCGTCCCTGTACGGTATCCACCTGCGTTTCAAGCGCATCTACCCGCTCATGCTCACCGGCTGTGTCGTCGGCGGTCTGGTCATCGGTATCGGTAACGGCGTCACCACGAACACCTTCGTGTTCACCTCACTGCTGACGATCCCCGTCTTCACCCCCACGGCCGTCTACGGCCTGGGTATTGCCGCTGCGTTCATCACCGCGTTCCTGATGGTCGTGCTGTTCGACTACCGCACGAAGGAGCAGAAGGCGCAGGCGCGCGAGAAGAAGGCTGCGCTCAAGGCTGGCGTTTCCGCCGCCCCCGCCGCTGCTGCCCCGGCTGCCGCCGCCCCCGCTGCTCCCGCAGCTCCCGAGTTCAGCGACGAGGCCAAGGCTGACCTGACCCTGACCGCCCCCATGGCGGGCGAGCTGGTTGCGCTCTCGGACGTGGCCGACGAGGCCTTCTCCGCCGGCGCGCTCGGCCCCGGCATTGCGGTCTCCCCCGCCGCTCACGCTGTCGTCGTTGCCCCCTGCGATGGCAAGGTGACGGTTGCCTTCCCGACCGGCCACGCCTACGGCCTCAAGTCCGCCTCCGGCGTCCAGGTCCTCATCCACATCGGCATGGACACCGTCAAGCTGGACGGCAAGGGCTTCACGCCTCGCGTCGCCAAGGGCGACATCGTGCGCCGCGGCGACGTGCTCGCTGAGGTCGACTGGGACGTCATCCGCGAGGCTGGCTACGACACTATCACCCCGATGGTCGTGACGAACAAGAAGAAGTTCGGCACGATCACCCCCGCCGCACCCGGCGCTGTCGGCATCGACGACACCGTCGTGACGGTTGCGCCCAAGGAGGCGTGAGCGTCCCGGCGTTTCGCTGACGCTGTGGGGGCGGGCCACGAGGCCCGCCCCCACACGTGTATCCGCCGGGTGTTCAACCGACGCTAAGCACACTTAGGGGTATAGAACATGCCGTCTCACTGCGGGTCCCAGGTGGTTTGTCTTGCTGCGGGTCCCAGGTGGTGAAGTTTGTCTTGCTTCTTAGCTTGTTGGTGCTGGGCGGCCCGCCCGGGTGTGGCCACACCGCACGGTTCCCCAACAATGTCGCACGTAATTTCCCTGTCAACCTTTCATACATTGAAATAGGGGTATTGCAATTCCAACGTTTGTGCGCCATGTCGAAAACTGACCCGGGGAAATTACGTGCGACATTTTCGAGGAACCATCATGTTGGGCTGCGATGGTTACGGAAAGCTCGGCGGGACGGCGCCCAGGTTTCGGCGGGACGGTGCCCAGGGCTCGGCGGGACGGCGTTTAGCGCTGGGCTTCGATGATGTCGAGGACCGTTCGGACCTGCTCGATGGTGAACTGGCCGGGCGCACTGCCCTCGCTCCCCGGAAGGGTCGCGAAGGTGGCCGCGCAGCCGAGTGCGGATCCGACCAGGCGCGTGGGGGCGCCGGAGGGGCCCATGGCGATGCCGATGACGGGACGATCGTAGGCCTCGCGCGCCCACGCCTGGGCGCCGATGACGCGGGCGGCGTCGGTGGCGCTGGTGGCCATGCACGCGAACTTGAGGACGTCGGCGCCCGCGTAGTTCATGTCGGCCAGCACCTCGGCCAGCTGGTCGTCACTGGGGGTCGCGTCAAAGTCGTGGAACGATCCGATGACGAGGGATCCGGCTGCGTGGGCGTCCTCGATGAGGGCGGGCGCCCCGTCGCGCGAAATCTCGACGTCGACGCCGCCGACGAGGGGCGCAAGGGTGCGCACGAGGGCGCAATATTCCTCGTCGTCCAGGAAGGCCTCCCCACCCTCGACGGAGGTGCGGATGGTGGCCAGGACGGGCAGCGGCGAGGCATCCGCGACGTAGCGGGCCATGCGCACCAGGTCGTCGGCGACCTCGCTGGCGGCGACGAAGTGTGAGCCGACAAGGGAGGCCAGGTAGGTGTCGGCGCGCCATTCGACGATGTCGGCGCAGCAGGAGGCCAGGGCGCCGACCTGCTCGCTCAGGGAGTGCGCATCTCCGCCAACGGGGACGATCACCTGGGTGCGCGCGCCGAGGGTCGCTTTCTTGGCGGCTCGCCCGATGGTGACGAGGCTAGGGGCAGGGTCGGGGTCGGGCGTCGATGGGTACGACATGATTCCTTCGCTTTAGTAGCCGATTTCAGCCAGGTGCAGGCGTGAGCGCTCCGCATCTGTCAGGTAGGGGTGGTCCAGCCAGCCGTCGGGCAGGTGGGGGGTCTTTTCGCCGCCGGCTCGGCCGCGCGGTCCGCGTGCGGCGGGCGGGAACTCCTGATCGAGGTCGAGGTCCGCGAGGCGCTCGTGGAGCTCCTGGAGCGTGGAGACCATGGACAGCGCGTGGCGCTGGGGGCCGCCGACGGCGAATCCGCGCAGGTACCAGCCGATGTGCTTGCGCATCTCGCGCAGCGCGCGCCCCTCGTCGCCCTGGTCGACGACGCACCAGGCGGCGTGACGCTCGATGACGGAGACGACCTCGGCGAGGCTGGGGCCGGGCGGGATGGACCCACCGTGGTAGGCGGCGACGATGTCGCGGAAAATCCAGGGGCGTCCCTGGGCGCCGCGCCCGACGCTGATGCCATCGCAGCCGGTGCGCTCCAGCATGGCCAGGGCGTCGGCGGCCTCGAAGACGTCGCCGTTACCGAAGACGGGGATGTCGAGCAGGTCCTTCAGGCGTGCGATCTCGTCCCAGTGGGCTTGGCCCGAGTAGTGCTGGTTCTGGGTGCGCGCGTGCAGGGTGAGGGCGGCGGCGCCGAGCTTTTGCGCAGTCAGCGCCGCGTCGGTCGCGGTCTCGTGCTCAGAGTCGATGCCGATGCGGATCTTGACGGTCACGGGGATCTCGCGCCCCGCTCGCTCCCCGACCTCGTTCGAGGCACGCACGACGGCGCCCACGAGGTCGGAGAACAGGTCGCGCTTCCAGGGCAGGGCCGCTCCCCCGCCCTTCTTCGTCACCTTGGGGACGGGGCAGCCGAAGTTCAGGTCGATGTGGTCGGTGAGGTCGCGCTCGACGAGCATCGTCGCGGCCTTCGCCATGACGGCGGGGTTGACGCCGTAGAGCTGCAGGCTTCGCACGCGCTCGGCGGGGTCGGGGCGCACCATCTCCAGCGTGCGCTCATTCTCCTCGACG
>QWCT01006383.1_pt1 | contig 10563 bp, 4 predicted proteins | sample 1972681 | NCBI WGS metagenome assembly QWCT01 (sample SAMN09866701, study PRJNA288562) | Human oral metagenome isolate pre3_saliva, whole genome shotgun sequencing... | isolation source: mouth | host: Homo sapiens | place: USA: California | reverse complement strand
CGTGGGTATGGGTGCGGTGAAGCGCTCACTGCTGATCGAAATGGTGAACCACCATATTATTGTACACGGCAGTGACGATACGAAGGGCGTAGAAACGGCACAGAAGTATTTCCTCTCTCGTGACGGTGCACCTGTGATCGTGAAAACGAGCAACCGCGGCGTGGGTATGGAAGTGAACGGCGGTTTCCAGGAACAATTGGAAGGAACGCCGGCCGCCTACACATCGACCGTGAAAGAAGTCTACGACCTGACCCGCGAAACCAACAAGGGCTACGGTAACGGTAAGACTTACATCTTGGATCGCCCGATGCAGGCGACGACAGTGACGGCCTACAAGGCAATCAAGGATCATACACAGTTTAAGAAGTTCCTCGATCTCTGCACGGGTATGAGCACGGCGCTCTTGGAGAAAGCGGGTTTCAACGCTCCCTTCTTGGTGGCCGGTGCCGACGACGCGAAGCACAGTGGATGGCTCAAGAGCGCTGCGAAATATGAATTCTTCGTACGCGGTGAATCCGGCGGTCTCCAATATAATGTGGCCAACGACGACCGTTTGGTACGTCTCTTCAACAACTATCGCTACACCATCTACGCTCCGACGGACGCGGCGATCGATGCCGAATTGGCCAAGGGCTTGCCCACGTGGGACAAGATCAGCGACTATCTCGACACCAACCTGCAGGCTGAAGTGAAGTTGGCTGCCGATAAGAGTAACCAAGATGAGTTCGACCGTGTGAACAAGCACAACGACGCGGTGAAGGCCAAAGCGCAAGCGATGGTGACCGTTTTGGTGAACTTCTTGCGTTACCACTTCCAAGATGAGAGTCTCTTCGTGGACCAGGTTTCGCATACCGGCGACTACGCCACGGCTTGCGTCAATGAGAAGACAAAGGCTTATTTGAGTGTCTCTGTAACGCAGACTCCCGGACAGCTCAGCTTGAAGGATAAGGCCGGCCGCACCGTGACGGTGGACGGAACGACCCACAATATCTTGGCGCGCGACGCCAACTTCAATAAGGGCATGACGCTCATCACGAGCAGCTCTTATTCGGTGATCCACCAAATCAACAGCGCGCTGCTGTTCGATGGCGAACTCGCCGGCGGATACGCCCAAGCTTGGTCCTCTCCGAAGAAAGCCAGAGCTTTCGTCGCAAAGTTCAGAATCAAAGACTAATTATCTAAGGCATCATGAATCATATCAAGTATACATCGGCGATTGTCCTCGCGCTGTGCAGTGCCACTGCTGTCGCACAGCAAAAGCGCATCTCCGGACACGTCTTTAATGCCAAAGACGGTGCGGTGGTGATGGCTAACGTCGTGGAGAAGGACAAAACGAACCGCGTGGTGTCGGCAACACAGACCGACATGAGCGGTAACTTCTCGATGACCATCAAGAACCCGAACAACCGTCTTGAAGTTTCCTATATCGGTTATACCACCGCCCGTATTGATCCTATCGGCGCGCGCACATCGTTCCGTATCGAAATGAAGGATCGTACGCATATCTCGGAAGTCGTGATTACGGGTAAGCGTACCGCGAAATCAAACGGTATGGTGATCCCCGAACGCGAGATTTCGACTGCAACGCAGACGCTGAACATGGACAGCAAAGAAGGTCTTGCCTTCACGACTGCCGGTGAAGCCTTGCAGGGTGAAATTGCCGGTTTGGACATTGTGGCCAATTCCGGTAACCTGGGTTCCGGTACTTCGATGCGCCTGCGCGGTGTGAACTCGATCAACGGTTCGCAGGAACCGCTGATTGTGGTGAACGGCTATCCGCTCGAAGGTCAGGATCTGACTACTGTCGACCTCACCGACCTGGGCAACCAGGAGCAGTTCGCTACTTTGTTGCAGGTGTCGCCCGACGATATCGCCAGCATCAAGGTCTTGAAGGATGCTGCCGCAACTGCCATTTGGGGTGCGCGCGGTTCGAATGGTGTGATCGAAATCACCACACGCCGCGGACGCCGTGGTAAGACGCGTGTCGGTTTCAACTATCGTTTCTCGGGCACGTGGCAGCCGCAGGGACTGAACATGCTCGATGGTCCCGGCTATTCGATGATGCTGAAGGAGGCCTACTTCAATCCGAAACAGAGTGATGCGGCTTCCAGCATTGTTGAGTTGATGTATCTCGCCAACCGTCCGGCTTATTATGCCAACTATAATAAGAACACGGACTGGGTGAAAGAGGTGACGCAAATCGGTCAGGTGCACAACTACGGTGTGAACATCTCCGGTGGTGGTGAAAAGGCCACGTTCCGCGTGTCGGGATCTTATGACCACGAAGTAGGTACGATCATCAAACAGAGCCTCGACCGCTTCTCGACGCGTCTGGCTTTGGACTACTATGTGTCCGACCGCATCAAGTTCACTTCGAACTTCTCGCTGACCTACACGAAGAACAATAAGAACTACGGTAATAATATTCTCGCCAAAGCCTACAAGGCGATGCCGAACATGGCCGTTACTCGTCAAGAGTATGATCAAGTTCGCGGAGCTTATTTCGACACGGGCGAATATTATCTCATGCCTCCCGCAGCCGGTAAGGAATACGAAGGGGTGTTGCTGGACAATAACTCCAACTTGACTTCCTATTACCTGAGTGATATGGTCGACAACGGTAACCCCGTTGCGATCGCCAACCTGGCTTGGGCCCGCGAGAGCACGTATACGATCAACCCCTCGTTCTCTCTCGAATACAAACTGTTGGGTAAGGAGGATGAGTCGACGCAGCTCAACTATACGGCGGAAGTGAACATCAATGCGTTCACGCAAAACAATGGTTCCTACTATCCCCATGCGTTGACTTCGCAGAAGTGGTCGCAAGGTGTTGACTTGACGAGCGACTACGACTCGAAGCGTTTCGCTTTCACCACGCGTCACTCACTTTTGTTCCGTCCGCACTTCGACAATCCGAACCATTCGTTCCAGATTCTTGGACGTTTTGAGTCTTACTCACGTAATCAGACTTCGCAGAGCAAGAGTCACTCGGGTATCTCTGGGGGAATCACGGATCCGACGGTGGCCGGTTTCCTCACTGGCACCAACTCGTCTACAGGTCGCGATCGCAGCCTGAACGGTACGGGGTCAATACACTATGCCTATGGTTCGAAGTACGTGTTTGACTTTACGCTCCGCGCAGAAGGTATGACGAAGTTCGGATCGGGTAACAAATGGGGCTTCTTCCCCGGTGTTTCCGCTCGTTGGAATATCTCTGATGAAGCTTTCTTCAAACCTTATCGCAAGTATGTGAACATGCTTTCGTTCCGTCCCAGCTGGGGTATCAACGGTAATGCATGGTTTGCTGAAGGATTGATCTACAATAAGTACTCGAGCTACGGTTACTACGACGGTGTGCAGGGTATCGCACCTGAGAATCTTCGTCTGACGCAGATCCGTTGGGAGAAGTCTAAGTCGTGGAACCTCGGTTTCGACTTGCATCTGTTTGATGACTTGTTGATGTTCGATTTGAGTGTTTACAAGCGCTATACGACTGACTTGTTGATGTCGGGCGTGAAGATTCCTTCGTCTACCGGTTACTCAGATGTGGCCAATGCCAACGTGGGTAAGATGGAGAACCGCGGTTGGGAATTCAACGTAAGCACGAAACCGATCTTCAAGATGGGTAAATTCGACGTTCGTTTGCGTGCCAACATTGCGCAGAGTCTCAACACGGTGACCGAAATGGATCCCACGGTGCTCTCGTCGATGAATCAGCAGTTCGACAATAGCAATGCGAAATACCTGAGCCGCGTTCAACTCGGACATGCACTCGGCGGTATCTACGGTTTCCGTTATAAGGGCGTTTACGCTTATGACTACGATCACAACGGATACTTCGCCAACCCCGAACGCAATAATTATATTGATGCAGCGGGCAAACCGAATACCGCAGCTGCTACGGGCAAGACCGCTCCGATTGCATACGGTGCCGATGGCAAGATAACCCGAAGTTCAATGGTGGTTTCGGTATCGATTTCCGCTATGGTCAGTGGACGCTGAAGACCAACTTCAACTTCCGTGTAGGCAATAAGATTGTAAACATGGCCCGCATGAATGCCGAGATGATGCGTTCGAATGATAACCAAGTTGCTTCTGTCAACTGGCGTTGGCGTAAGAATGGCGACATCACGCCGATTCCTCGTGCGAAAAACTCGCGTGCCGGCGACTCGTTCAATGCGCTTGCTTCCGACCGTTATGTAGAAAAGGGAGACTTCCTTCGTTTCCAATATCTGCAATTGGGTTATTCGGTTAAGCCCGAACAGCTGAAGCGCTGGGGACTCTCGCAATTGACGATGAGTGTATCTGCGAACAACTTGATCTTCTGGACGAAATATTCCGGCGTAGATCCCGAACACGGTGCGAGCGGTTTCTCGCCTGCATTCGATAATTCGCAGACTCCGCGTTCGCGCTCCATTACGTTCAGCTTGAACTTCGGATTCTAACGCTTCTACACGTACTTAGCATAGCAAAAGGAGGTGGTTTCCCACCTCCACAACTCTAAGACATCATGAACAGTAAAATATTCAAACAACTGCTGGTGGCCGGCGCCGTAGTCGTTTTGGGTGGGGGTATGACTTCTTGTGAGGATTACCTGACGCTTTACCCCACGACCTCTATTACGGAAGAAGAATTTTGGAATACCCGCAACGACGTCGACAATGTGCGTGCCGCGGCTTATTACCAAATGACGCAGTGCACCGGTAAGATCTTGGCTTGGGGTGAGTTCCGCTCGGACAACGTGGAGCTCAGCGACATGAGTAAAGCCAACTACCGATATATGCAGGAGGCGGTGTTGCAACCTTCTGAAAACCTGTATGACTGGGCACCTTTTTACAAAGGCATCAACTACTGCAACAAGGTTCTCGAGCACGGACAGCAAATGGTTGACAAGGGCACTGACCCCTCGTTTACCAATGTCGAATGGCAACCGCTGAAGGCCGAAATGATCAGCCTTCGTGCACTCTATTACTTCTATCTCGTACGTTCGTTCCGCGACGTTCCGTTTGTGCGTCATTCTATCAGTACCGATGCTGAAGCACTTGTGGCACGTGACAAGGCCACGCCGGGACAAGTGATTATGGATTCGCTCATCCACGAGGTGGAAGCAGTGTTGCCGACAGCCGCCATTAACTACGGTAGCAATTCCTCTAATAAAGGACGCTGGACGCGCACGTCTATCCATGCCCTGTTGGCAGATATGTATCTCTGGCGGGCAGGTATGGTTTACAAGGGCAGTGCGAAAGGCTTTCCCGTGGTAACTGAAAAGGGCGACACTCTTTCGGCCGCTCAGGAACAGAGCTTGGCTGCTAGTCTCATGAAGAAAACAATCAGCCATGCAGATTATGTGATCAACCAGCAGATGGCTGATTACAAACTTGATCTTGATCTCAACAATGTTCCCCAGGATGACAAGCGTCGTGCACAGGCTTACCCGTTGATTCAGAGCGATGCGTCAAGTTTCGGTGTGGCAGACGCTGCCTACAACGAAGTACTTGGACATCACAATTCGAGTGAGAGTGTCTTCGAACTGCAATATGACGGTATCAACGTCAAGAATAATGTGATTACGGATATGTACTACGGCAACAGCGGTAGCGGTGGTTACAAATCCGGTTTGATGTTGGCTAATCCTGCTTTGTTCTCCAAAGATGCTCCTGTAGATCCCGTCAAAGGTTACGGTCGCACAGACTTGCGCTTCGCCAGCTATTCTTTGCGTACGGACGAAAGTGACAAAACAAATGCTGTGAGCATTGTCAAAGGCGCAGCCAGGACAGTATTCATTGCTTTCTCCGGAAATGCGATTGGTGACATTACTAAGGGTACGGGAAGCTACGATTTCCAACAGAGTAATTCGCAATCGAGCAACTGGCCGGTTTACCGCCTTTCGGACATGATGACGCTCAAAGCAGAAGCGATCGCTCGCCTTTCTGCAGCACCGTTCGCATCGCCCGACTACCCGGAACGCGATTCGTATCGTATCTTGGACGAATTGTTCCGTCGTAACAATCCTACGGCCGACACCGTGGCTGCTGCCTCTAATTTGTTCTGCAAGCGTTTGCGTTCTTCCAAAGCTTTCAAAGCTGAGGATGACAAGGACAACGGAGCCGGATGGAAGCAGCGTTACTCTGACTATGGTAGCCCGCTCAAATTGGCGTTCAATGAGCGTCAGCGTGAATTCCTCGGCGAAGGTAAGCGCTGGTACGATATTGTTCGCGAATGCGAATTCCGTGGTGCGACGAAAGATGTGCTTTCCGATTGGGTAGGACTTTCTTCCACAGTGCGCAACCGCTTGCGTTCACTCTGGTCGCTCTATAATCCGATTTATCTTGAAGAACTCAAGGTGAACGGCAAGGAATATGGTAGCAAGACCGGTAACCTTGTCCAGAACCCCGCATGGGAAAAGTATATGCCCAAATCATAAGACTCAGACAATTATGAATAGAAATCGTTTCACCCTTAGCACCTTGGCCACTTATTGCGGAACGGTTGCAATGGCCTTCGGTCTCCTGTTCTCAGCACAGAGCTGCAGCGAAAAGATCGATGATCGCAACTTTGCCATTGCCAAGGAGCAAACCATTAGCGATTATCTCGGAAGCAAAACAGAATACTCGCAAATCAAATCGGTCTTTGATCGTGTTCGTCTGGGTAACAAAGGTAACGCTTCCACGCTCGCAGCGGTTCTCTCCGCTCGCGGTAACTATACTGTGTTTGCACCGACCAACGATGCAATATCTGCCTACGTTACGAAGGTACTTGGCGAATCCAAGAATGTCGCTGACCTCACCGATGAGCAAGCTCAGTTGATCGCTTATAGTTGCGTGATCGACAATGGTAACGAAAGCGCTTACGATAGCCCGATGTTCCCGACCAAAGGCGGTGCCTTTGCAAAGGGAGACCTCAACGACCGAAGCATCACGAGCGAAGAAGTTACTGATTCGCTGAAGAAACCTGCTGTTTCTTATTACTTGATCAACGGAACGTCACGCGTTGTGAAGAGCGATACGAAATTGAGTAATGGATATGTACACTCCGTTGCGTCTGTTATCGCACCTTCCAATCAGAGCGTCTCCGGTCTGATCGAAGGAACGGCCAACATGCGTATCATGGGTACCTTGTTGCAGGCAACGGGTTGGGCAGACAAGCTCAATGAAAGTATTGACCGCGATTACGAAAAAGTAGAGCGCGAAACCGATCCTCACAGCATTGCCGGTGTGCAAGGTCTCGTTCCCACAGCCGGACACCGTTACCTTGGTTTCACGGGATTTGTTGAAACTGACGATGTCTTCCAGAAGGAATGGGGCGTGCCCGCGCCTGTCTATGATGAGAAGACACAAACAGTGACCAACGCGCAGGCTATTCTCGATGCGATCAAGTCGCATTGCGAGAATGTGTACGGCACTTTGGCTCAGAACGATCTCAAAGACGAGGACAATGCGGTGAACCAATTCGTGGCCTACCACTTCATGAAGGGACGCGTAGCTCATAACCAGTTTGTACAGCACTTCAATGAGTGGGGATACAAATACGGTGACGCCAAGAACCCGCAGCAAAACAAATATAGTATCGACATTTCGGACTATTTTGTCAGCTTGGGTAAGTATCGTAGCCTGATCAAGGTCACTCAGGATGCCGCAAGCCATGATATCTTCCTCAACCGCGTGGCAGAATATAATGTCAACGACAACTACAAGTTCGTACGCGCCAAAGAAGAAGGCATCAAAGTTTACGCGAACAACGACTTTGAAGGTAAAGTGTTGGACAACAATGCACGCAATGGTTACTTCTTCCCGATTAAGAAAATCATGCTCATGGATGCCAGCACCCGTGAATCCTTGGGAAGCGACTACGAAGGTGATGAGCTGATGGTGCTTGGTCTTTACGACTTTGTCCTCAAACTCCCTCCCGTGCCTAAGGAAGGTCAGTACGAAATCCGCATGGGTATTTCTAACAACACCTTGCGCGGTATGTGCCAAATCTACTTCGGTGACAGCCCCGTGAACCTTTCGCCTGCCGGTCTCCCCGTAGATATGCGTCTCGATGGCGACAACGAGAATATTGGATGGGTTGCAGACAATAAGGATGCAGACATCACAGCCGAGAACGACAAGAGCATGCGCAACCACGGTTACATGAAAGCTCCGAAGGCATTTACAGCCTGCGATGGTAAGGGTGAAACTAACCTTCGCGATACGAAGGCTGTGCTCCGCCGCATCATGGTGTCTGCCTACATGTACCCGAACAAAACCTATTACCTCCGCTTCAAGTCGGCCTTGAACAAGACCGATGCGCAGTTCTTCTCTGACTATTTCGAATTTGTACCGAAATCTGTCTACAACGGAACCGTAGCCGAAGACATCTGGTAACTCTATCCCGTCCCGCCGGTTCAATTGCGGATCGGCGGGAGGGGTGTTTCTTCCACTAGCATTTCATACAACATGAAAAAGATATTCAATTCCTGGATCTCATTTGGTGTCTTGGGCTGTGCAGCGCTTGCGCTGACGGCGGCTTGCGCAGACGATCATTTTGATGTGAAGTCCGATGCGGCCGGCAACCAGACCCTGTGGCAAAACATTGAGTCGAATAGCCAACTGTCGGATTTTGCCTCTATCCTCAAACGCACCAAGGTGATGAAAGAGGAGAACGATCGCAACGCCCAGCTCACAGTAGCTCAATTGCTCAATCAGCCCCAAAGCTTCACCATGTGGGCTCCTCTCAACGGAACCTTCAATGTCCAGCATTGGTCAGAACTGCTTGACCGTGCAGATGCATTGCGTAAAACCGGAACTCCCGCAGCTCTCCAAGAAGCTCGCGATATTGATTTCTTAGTTTGGAATCAATTTGCCTCCAACCACATCGCTCGCTTCAACCACGAGGGGGTAGCCGGAGTGCAGGAGTTCAAGCTCATGAACGGCAAGAATACGAAATACGGCAATGGCGTTTTCAATTCCGTAGCCGAAGAAGGTACTGCCATCAACGCAAGCAATGGTTCACTCCACTTGCTCAAAGGCGCATCTCCTTTCTCGTACAACATCTACGATTACCTGAGCCACAATGCACAGTTCAGCGACATCAACGCGTACATTAAGGATCCGACCATCGACATCCGTAAGTTCAACGAGCAAGCTTCCGTTGCCGGCGCCATGAACGAATACGGTAAGATGGTCTACATCGACTCTGTTTACCAGCATAGCAACTCTTTGTTGGATGCTTCGAATGCGCAGATCCGCAACGAGGACTCCACTTACGTGGCACTCATTCCGCGCAATGCGGCATGGAAGGAAGCGTTGGAGAAAGTCAGCAAAATCTTCAATTACGGCACGCGTTACCGTTATGATTGGGATGGAGCCAACTTCTCTAAGGACTATCGTCTCGATGCCACTACCTATAATAACAAGAACATGACGTTGGCAGACTCGCTCCGTGAGCGCAATGTGCGTTTGAACATCGTCAGCAACTTGTTCTTCGCCCCCTATCGCATCAAGGGTTATGAGAGCATGGACTCCGCTGCACTCATTCATCATGTGCAATATGCCGACTCTTTGATCTCCACCGCGAGAACCACCTTCTACAACACGGCCGCGAAGGGAGCCACGAAGCAGAATGTAAATCTCAACCCCACCTTGGCCGGTCTTACCCCGTATCGAGCTTCCAATGGTTATGTGTTTGAATTGGAGAACTATAACTTCGATCCCTCGTACATTTGGGTAAAGAAAATTGACTTCCGTCCCGCTGCTGCTTCCTCCGTTTACACCTTGAGTACGAGCAATACGACCTATGCCAATGGTACCACGGTCAATCTGACAGAAGCCAACTACAACCGCGAGCGTGCTTCGTTGGATGCAAACGGTGACACCCTTCGCACCGCCGACGGAAAGCCCATTATGTTGGGTGTCTCCGGTTCGGTGACGGAAAACGCTTATCAACGTTATGAGATGAAGAGCACCCGTCAGAACATGACGGTCGATCTCCGCCTCGATGACGTGCTGAGTGCAGCCTACCAGATCGAATTGGTGCTCGTTCCGACCAAGATCAATTTGAATGATGGCGGTGAAGACGAAAAAGTGGTGTTCAATGCCGAAGTCATCGACGACAACAAGAACAACATCCCCTTCACAGTTGCCGGTGCAGAGACCAGCCGCATCACCATCGACCAAAAGCAAGGGCAGTTTGATCCCAATAAAGTAAACCACATCGTGCTGGGCGATTACATCACTTTCCCCAAGTGCTATTATGGTTTGCCCTCCGACCGTAAGTCCTTCCCGATGCTTCGCCTGACCGTGCCCCGTATCGGTCCGCGCAATGAAAATTGCCAGGCACTCAACATCGTGCAAGTGATCCTCAAACCCTATCGCGGCAACTAATACCCGCTGAAATATAACAAACGAGATTATGAATCCAGCTAATCGCAGCAACAACATGAAGCAAGCCGCCCTTCGTTGTGGAGTGGCGTTGATGGTTCTGTCTTCGGCCTGTGCACTTCAAGCGCAAGCCCGCGAAGTAGCCGACAGCACCTCCACCGCTTCCGCCTCCAATAAGGTATCTTCTCGTCGTCAGCTTCCT
>QWCT01004018.1_pt1 | contig 10567 bp, 6 predicted proteins | sample 1972681 | NCBI WGS metagenome assembly QWCT01 (sample SAMN09866701, study PRJNA288562) | Human oral metagenome isolate pre3_saliva, whole genome shotgun sequencing... | isolation source: mouth | host: Homo sapiens | place: USA: California | reverse complement strand
CGCGCATGTGCAGGTAGATGGGCAGGTCACCGCTGCTGAGCGCGACCTGATTGTGCATGACCTGTCTGAATGCGCCGCCCACCATTTCCCGGTGGAAATCGATCACGCTACCTTCCAGCTCGAAACCGCCCGCCACGCCGGCCACGAGCATCTAGAGCACTGACGCCGCCCAGCCTCCGCAGCGCGTGGCCGCACGCAGCCCGGCACGCATCGCGCCTCGCAGCCGGCCAGCTCAGCGGGTAGTCAGGTCGGCAGATCCTGGCCCAGCGCATGGTGCGGCCGGCTAGCCCGGCAGACCTGCCAGTCAGACGCGCGGCCAGGCACGCTACGCGGCGCGGCGTTTAGCCCTTGACGGCTAGTACTTCCGGCGACTGGGCCTGGAAGAAACTGCTTTTATCTGCATCGACTGTCTTGAGCGCCAAGATCTGGTACTTCTCGTTAGGCCGCTCCACCGCGCCGCGAAGCACCTTCCAGGACAGGTTCACGGTTATGGCTTTGCCCGCCGGCAAGTCAGCAGTGAGCGCCAAAATAGAATCGTGCCCTTCTTGGCGCACAAATTTCAGTCCGGCGTCTTCCAAGTCAGCAGCTTTCACAGCACTATCGCTTCGATCAGCGTCTTTCTGGCCACCAGCCCCGTGCCCAGGCGCCACTGCGGCCGGGGTGACGGACTGGGGTTGGGGGGCGGACTGGACCGGAGTGCTGCCGCCGGCCCCGCGCACAGGAGCCACCTCAGCCTTAAAATAGTATTCTTTAGCGATATTTTTATTGCTTAACGACTGTCCTAAATTATTTAGGCGCCTGCTGCGTACAGTAAACTCACTTCCCATCTTCCAAGCGGTATTGCCATCGTTAATAATGGTTAATGCCTTGGGCATATTGGTGAATTTAGCTGAGCGCCCGCGTTCCTTGGACACAACCACGCTCTCATCCGCGCTGATCAGCCGCAAACTCACTGAGGGATCGCCGAATGTGCCCATAAGGGTGGCTGAGGGCGGGCATTTGGCGCATTGGGACACGACCCCTTCGGCTAGCAGTGCCTCCACGCTCGCCGCATTAGCCCCGCCCGCGCTTAGGGCCTCGCTGTTACCGGGCAGTGCGCCTTGATTTGCGGTGCCTTGAGCCGTAGCAGTTGGATTGACGACGCCGTCGGCAATTTTCGCGGCCGTCTCAAGCCCACCAGCCCCAAGTTCTCCACCCCCAAGACCGCCATGGCCCAGTTGCCCATGCCCAAGTTCCCCATGCCCGCGCCCCTGCACCAGGCCCACCAGCACCCGGCTCGCCGACAAAAACTGGTCACCGTCTAGCTTCGCAGCTCCAGCCTCACCAATCGCGCCAACCGTCGACCCTACGGCGTCACCCACAGCACCAACCGCGCCAGTTACGCCACCGCCCGCAGCCCCTACGCCGTCGCCCACAGTCCCTAACGCATCGCTAACCGACCCAAAAGCCGCCCCCAGCGGAAGCGAGCTGGCCCCCTGCACCCCACTTACGCCGTCGCCGTGGCGAGAAATGCGGTAAATACCCCCAATAGTGCCCTGCCACCACACGCCATGCTTATCAATAACCCCCACCATCTGGGAGGGGTCGCCGCCAGCCAGTAGGTTAGCCAGGCGCGGCAAACGCTGCCTATGCACCACGCGACCACTATCCATATCAATCGCGCAGGCATAAACCACCGGGCCGGTGAGCACCCCAGCCGGTCCACGCGGGCGTTCACATGTGTAAATGAGGTTATCAGCGGTAGACAGGCGCGGCACTGCCGCCGAGTAAATCCCGTTATTACGCCATTTCAGGGTGATACCCGAGGCGTCGTCGTTAACATCCCAGCGTTCCATACCCGGCGCCACCTGGGCGCGGTAGGCGGGCTTAGTGTCGGGGTACTGCGCATAGGGGTAGCCGAAAGTGCAGGCCCCCACTATCGAGTTTTGCACGCCAATCATGGAGTTTTCCGTGCCTGAAGCGCCTGGGGTAAACAGCGGCCCCTCCCCCACTGCGCTGCCGTCGGCGCTGCGGTACACAATGAGTTTTTCTTGCCGATCCGCGTTATCCGAAAGCATCACATAGTCCGAGCCGTTAGGCCCAAAGAAAGTGGCGGTAGCCCCGGAGCCGTGCGAAAGCTGCCCCGGTTTTTGCTTAGTGCCCCGGTCATAGCTGTGGCTCCAGATGATGCGCGGCTTGGAGGTGGAGGCGTCGGCGCCCAGCATATAGATGCCGTAGCTGGTAATAATGCTTACCCCCTGCGGACATGCGGAAATGGAGTTGTCGATGCGCTCTGTGGGTGAGTATTGCTGCAGTTTGGTCAGACGCACCACGTTGCGTTTAGGGTCAATTAGGCCGACGACGCCGCGCTCTGAAGCCACCCAGATACGTCCGTGCCAGTCGGGTACGATCCCCACCACGTGATCCTTGGGTTCAAGTTTCATGGCGTCGGTTAGGTCAATGCGCCGCGACACCCACACTTTCATGCCGTCTTGACTGTGGGAAATCCAGGTGAGGGCGTTGGTGCCGTCAACCATCACCAGGTTAGAGTCGGCGTCCAGATAGGCATACACCCCACCCAGTAGCGCCCCGGTGGGGATTTCCATGGCTCCTAGCTGGGCGCCGCTGGCTGGTTCAATAATGGCTAGCTTGGGTTTGCGCACTTTGGCGTCAGAGCCCAAAAACTGTGTCATTAGGGCCTGAATGTAGCCGTCTTGGCCAGCCAAAATAGTGGGGCAGGCAGCCCAGTGGTTAGTGAAGGTGACTTTCCAGGTTCCACCAACGCCCGGATCGCCTGGGCCAGCAAATGGGGTGGCGTCCGAAGATTGGGCGTCACCGTGCATGGTGGCCAGACTGTTAATCCCTAGATAGGGATTTTGTTGGGCGTTGTAGCTAACCGGCATGAGTCAAATCCTAAAACTGGCCCTGCCTGCCCCTAAAATCTGGGGTCTAAAGCGCGCTCTAGAGTAGCTTGCTTAGAGCATGCCGCCTAGAGCACGCTGCTTAGAACACTCCGTTTAGAACACGCCGTCGCGGTTTTGCAGGTTAACCTGCGGTGAGCCCACCCTGCCGCGCCAGAACTGGATGTCGTCGCCGACGACGGTGCCCAGGTGCGGGGTGTTGCCTTCCGAACCAGCGGTGAGGTAGTTACCGGTTTCGTGAGACCAGATCCACTCACCCGGCTCCAGGTCCTTGAACACGCCGTTGAGGCCCTTAGCCCAACCGGTGTACTTCAGGACGGCGCCAGCCAGGGCTTCGGTGGAGCCATTAGCCAGCTTGGCGGTGTTCCAACGCTTTACGCGGGCCTGGTAAGCGGCCCAGTAGCAGGCGCGGATGTCGTCTTCATTGGTCCAGCGCGGATCCTGGGCCTTAGCGAAAGCCACCACGTCATCCCACTGCGGGGGCACAAAGCCCAGCACGCGGGCGCCCAGAGCCACGTAAATACGCTTACCAATGGTGGTTAGACCACTACGCAGCTGGTAGTTGGCAGCCTCCGCAATAGCGTTGGGGGCCAGGTCGCGGTTGTAGTGCAGGGTGATGTCATAGTGGGTGCCGTGCGAGTCGGTAGCGCAGGTGAAGTCGTTTTCGCCGCTAATACCCGGGATGCGCTTACCGGTGCCAACGTTATAGAAGGTTCCGTATGAGGTAGAGATGTTTAGATCCCGACGACGCGCGCAACTGTTGACGTAGTCTGCGGTGGCGCTAGCCGGCTGCCAGGGGTTCTTAACATGGACTTTAATAATGTTACCTACCGTGCTACCCGCCAGAGTGTTGTTCATAGCCGGTGAGGTAGCTACGTTCATAACCCCAAACTCGAAGTTCAGCGGGTACTTGCTGAACTGGAAAGTCTTAGATCCCTTGTTACGCAGCTTGAAGAAGGAGGGGTTGGCTAGCTCGCCGGCGATACTACCGGGGGCAGCCATCCAGCCCTCCAGCACGGCGCCAGCCATAGCGTTCTGTCCCGGATACTTGGCGGGGTTAGCTTTGTAGGCAGCAAAAATCTTTTCAATGTCATCGGCAACTTCGCTGCTGATGCAGCTAGACATGCTGGCAGCCAATGCGGGTGCAGTTACAGTCACTGCGGGCACAGCCCAAGCTGCGCCTTTCATCAAGGTGCGGCGGGAAGTGCTCGCGCCGCTAAACGAGGAGGGGACAGACATATTCAGTTCTCCTGGGACCACTGGGAACGAGGGATGAAACAATCCCTCTCTGGGCATAGAGCGACAGCATGGGGGTGCTGCCCTAACTTCATTCTAGAGGTATAAAACCTTTACCCAGCACCTCTAGACACTGAGTTTCTCCTCATATGTGCTGTGCGGCTGCGCGTTTGGGCTAAGTTGCTGCGAATTGGACAGGTGCCACTGCAAGCTGCGCAATTAAAAGTGGGCCGGCCCGAAAAGGGCCGGCCCACACTAGACTGGCTAGTTTTTAAGCCAGGAAGTGCTTGTATGCGGGTGAATCAGTAACTTCATGCCACTCATAGCCCAGATCTTGCACATGCTGGGCAAACAATTCGTCGCCAGCCACATTCTCAAATGCCACCAGTACACGCCCATAGTCAGTGCCGTAAGAGCGGTAATGGAACAAGGTGATATTCCAGCGCGTCCCCAACTGCACTAGGAAGTCGCGCAGCGCCCCCGGGGCCTCAGGGAATTCAAAAGCAAACACCGATTCACGCAGTTCACGCTGCGGGCGGCCCCCCACCATGTAGCGCACATGCTGCTTAGCTACTTCATCCTCGGTTAGGTCAACCACCTCATAACCGCCCCCGCGCAGCAGCTTAAGGATCTGCCCACGTTCGGCGTCGCCCCCGCTAAGCGCCAAACCCACAAAAATATGGGCCTTTTCCCCGGCCACGCGGTAGTTAAACTCAGTAACCGCGCGATCGCCAATCAGCTTGCAAAAACGCAGGTATTCGCCCTGACGTTCAGGGATAGTTACCCCCAGCAGGGCTTCGCGGCGTTCACCTAGCTCAGCTCGTTCAGAAATGTAACGCAGCGAGTGGAAGTTCAAGTTAGCACCCGACAAAACGCAGGCCAGGCGGGCATCTTCGGGCAGCTCATGACTGTCGGCATAAGCCTTAAGCCCCGCCAAAGCCACCGCCCCGGCCGGTTCAGCTACCGCGCGCACATCCTCAAACAGGTCCTTAACCGCAGCGCTAATCTCATCGGAGCTAACAATCACCAAATCGTCCAGGTAGCGGCTGCACAGGCGGAAAGTTTCATCCCCCACACGCTTAACAGCCACGCCCTCGGCATAGGCACTAACGCGCTCCAAAGTGACCGGTTGACCAGCCTTAATAGCGGCGCCTAGACAGCTAGAATCCTCAGGCTCTACCGCAATCACCTTCACCTGCGGCATCAGCTGCTTAATCACCACCGCAATGCCGGCAGCTAAACCGCCACCGCCCACGGGCACAAACACGTGGGTTAGGGCTGCATCCTGCTGAATCAGCTCCAGGCCAATAGTGCCCTGGCCAGCAATCACCCAGCGGTCATCGAAAGGCGCAATATACTCAAGCCCCTCAGTCTGGGCCAGGTGACGGGCGTGCGCGGCGGCGTCGTCGAAAGTACGGCCATGCAAAATTACCTGGCCACCCAAGGCGCGCACCGCGTTGACCTTAATCACCGGGGTAATCACTGGCATCACAATAGAAGCCGTAATCCCCATAGTGCGTGCAGACAGCGCCACCCCCTGGGCGTGGTTACCGGCCGAGGCCGTGACCACTCCACGGGCGCGGGCAGCGGCGTCGAGCTAGCACCGCCCGCAGGTAGTCGCCACCGTTCCACAAGCTCTGCTCGTCTTGGCCCATTTCCCCATCTCTCGACGTCGCCGCCACCGCAAGTAGCGGGGCGCTAGTTTACGCCAAACAGCTAACCGTGGCGCATGAATAGCTACTGTTATAGCCCTAATTTGGCTCGGTCACGCACAGCACCCAGGTCTGCGCTGGTGGCCAGCATGGCGTAGGCACGCAGGGCCGCCGACACGTGGCGAGCACGCTGGTGGTGCGGGGTCCAGGCGGCAGTGCCGCGAGCTTCCTCCTGGGCTCGACGCTGGGCGATTTCTGCCTCGCTTAGATCCACGCGGATAGAGCGGGCCGGAATATCAATCTCAATCACGTCGCCGCTGCGCACCAAACCAATCAGGCCGCCGGCAGCCGCCTCAGGCGAGACGTGCCCAATGCTTAGACCGCTGGTGCCGCCGGAGAAACGCCCGTCAGTTAGTAGCGCGCATTCCTTACCCAGGTGCATGGATTTGATGTAGGTGGTGGGGTACAGCATCTCCTGCATACCCGGGCCGCCGCGTGGTCCCTCATGGGAAATAATGACGACGTCGCCGCTTTTAACCTTACCGCCCAGGATGCCTTCAACGGCGTCCTCCTGGCTTTCAAACACCACCGCCGGGCCAGTGAAGGTCAAGATGGAGGCGTCCACACCAGCGGTTTTAACAATGCAACCCTTTTCAGCGATATTGCCGAACAGTACCGCCAGGCCGCCATCACGAGAATAGGCGTGCTCTAGGTCGCGGATGCAGCCGCCAGCGCGGTCAGTGTCTAGCTCGCTGAAGCGGTTAGCTTGGGAGAACATTTGGGTGGTGCGCTCGCCGCCGGGGGCGGCTAGGTATCGTTCACGTACCTGTTCGCTGGGGTGGCGCATGATGTCGTAGGTTTCCAGCTGCTGACCCAAGGTGGTGTCTAGCACGGTGGTGGTGTCAGTGTGCAGCAGCCCGGCTCGATCTAGCTCACCTAGGATGCCCATAATGCCGCCGGCGCGGTGCACATCTTCCATGTGGTACAGGTTGGTGGAAGGAGCCACCTTGCACAGGTGTGGTACCTGGCGCGAGAGGCGATCGATATCGGCCATGTGGAAGTCCACCTCGGCTTCCTGGGCGGCAGCTAGCAGGTGCAGCACGGTGTTGGTGGAGCCACCCATGGCAATGTCTAGGCTCATGGCGTTTTCAAAGGCGGCCTTGGTGGCAATGGCACGCGGGGCCAAGTTGGCCTGGTCCTGCTCATAGTAGGCCTTGGTGATCTTCACGATCTGACGGCCAGCCTGCTCAAATAGGGCTTTACGGTCGGCGTGGGTGGCCAGCAGCGAGCCGTTGGTGGGTAGCGACAAGCCCAGCGCCTCAGTCAGGCAGTTCATGGAGTTAGCGGTGAACATGCCCGAGCAGGAACCGCAGGTGGGGCAGGCGGCGCGTTCAATGGCGCTAATGGTTTCGTCTGAAACGGTGGGATCAGCGGCGTCCATCATGGCGTCAATCAGATCCAGTTTGCGGATCTGGCCGTCAATGTAGCTTTTACCTGACTCCATAGGCCCACCAGAGACGAAAATGGTGGGAATATTTAGGCGCAGCGAAGCCATCAACATGCCGGGAGTGATCTTGTCACAGTTAGAGATACACACCAGGGCGTCAGCGCAGTGGGCGCGCACCATGTATTCCACACTGTCAGCGATCAATTCACGGCTGGGCAGCGAGTAGAGCATACCCTCATGGCCCATGGCGATACCGTCGTCAATAGCGATGGTGTTGAATTCCTTGGCGATACCGCCAGCTGCTTCGATCTGCTCAGCCACGATTTTGCCAACATCACGCAGGCCCACGTGTCCGGGTACAAACTGGGTGAAGGAGTTGGCAATGGCGATAATAGGCTTGCCGAAGTCAGAGTCTTTGACCCCGGTGGCACGCCAAAGCGCGCGAGCACCGGCCATATTGCGGCCCATAGTAGATGTGGCACTGCGGTAGATCATCTAATTCCTCGCTCCAGGCGTGTGGCGCACGCCTTTGCACGGTGCAGAGCAGCCCACACACTATCTAGGTCCTAGTTTCCCACGGCCAGGGCGTGAGTCAAAAACTATTAGTTGCGCTGGAGGCGATTTAGCGCACCACTTCTTGCAGCATGTCCAAGTCTTTACCGTTTTGGGAGACATACTCAGAAACCGTGTCAGAGTTGAAAGCCCGGCACACCGCCGTGAGCCTGTCACGGTCCAGGTTAACGATCGACTGGCCGTCATCGCTTGTGCCCGTACCGGTTACCGGCGCCTGGAAGAAGTGCACATCGGCTGGGCGAATTGAGCTAGCTGAGCGCCCCAGCGAAACCATCTCGCTGGTAGTTAAGCCCTCATCCACCGCTAGGTTCTTGGTAACCACATTCACGAAAGACACCAGCTTGCCCGGGTCAGTGAGCGTGTCGCGGTTTACTAGCGCCTTCAAGATTGCGCGCATCCAGGCCTGCTGACGCTGAATACGGTCAAAGTCGCCGCGCGCCACAGTGTAGCGTTCCTGCACGAAAATACGTGCCTGCTTACCGTTTAAGTGTTGCGGCCCGGCCGGCAATACATTTGCTGAGTTTGCCGCATTTTGCTTACCTGTTAAGTCCAAAGGTTGAGACAGTGTCAAGTCAACCCCGCCTAACTCATCGGTAAGCGCCTCGAAGCTAGAAAAGTCAGCTAATACAAAGTGGTCAATACGAATTTGCGTCAGCTTTTCTACGGTTTGAATTAACAGCTTAGGTCCACCCCATGAGAAAGCTGCGTTAATTTTTGCGTAAGAAGCATGTCCGACGACGTCGTTAGCGGGAATCTCCACCCACGAGTCACGCGGTATAGACATGACATTGGCGCTCTTACGGTCACCCGATAGCTGCACCAGCATGATGGCGTCGGTACGTTGCGCACCTACCTTCCAGTCTGAGGGGTTACCGGCGCTAATACGCGAGTCTGAACCCAGCAGCAGGAAGGTAACCGGCTTGCCTTTAGTGGTTTGAGCAGCCGCCGGACGAGTAGATTCGTCAGGGAAAACGTTGCTAATCGTTTCAGGCCGACCCAAAGAGAAGAAAAGCCAAGCCAGGGCGCCAGACAAAATCAGTGCGAAAATAGCGAAAACACCGATAAAGGCGGTTACCACCTTGTGGCGGCCAAACCAGCCTAGCAGGCCCTTGCGGCGACGTCGGGAAGAAGAGTGGTGCCGACTTGAAGAGTGATGACGCGAAGAGCCTGAGCGAGACGAACCCGAACGAGACGAGCCTGAACGTGAAGCAGAACCAGCCCCACTGCCGGCAGCGCCACTACGGGCGGAACTAGAGCGGCGACGTCGGGAAGAAGAGTGGTGACGGCTAGAAGAATGATGCGAAGAATGGTGACCAGAGCCGTGCGCAGCCTCGGTGACAGCCGTGTAATCTACCGGGTCAGAACTATCAAACAGCGGCTTATCCGATTCCAACTTTGATTCAAAGGCATCCAACCCTGGATCCCTAGAATCGGAGTTAGCAACGTTTTTATCAGTCATTAATTCTCCGATTTGGGCACACGCTAAACGATATGGGGACACGATTTAGCGCAGATCGATACTAGCTTCGTTTCACGGTATCATTAGTGAAGTAGAAGTAACAATGAAACGCGGGAGTATCGGTTGCGAATTCACACTTTCGGCCTCGACTTTGAACTGGATCTAACCAGCCTAGACGCGGGCCTAGCGGCGCACCTAGCCGAGCTTTGGCGTCATAGCGAGGTAAAACCTGACACTGACCAGGAGCCGTCTGATAACCCGATCCGTTTGCAGGTAGTGCCAGAGGATGACACCACATCCCCGGTACCTGAAGGCTGGGACCGTTTCGCCATCCCCACTGAGCCACGTCAGGCCAGTTACGCCTTCTCCCAAGCCATCACCCATATCGCTATCCAGGCCCAGGCCGGCAATCTACTTATGCTGCACGCTGCCGGGCTGCAGGTGCCCGGAAGTAGGGATGTAATCGGTATCGCGGCGCCGTCGGGAACCGGTAAATCCACTTTTGCTAGCCGCCTAGCCGGACAGTTCAACTACGTAACCGATGAGTGTTTGGGTTTTGACCCCGAAACCCTAAAGGTTTACCCCTACCCCAAGCCCATTTCCCTGGTGGACCCCCAAGAGCCCACCATTAAGGGCGACCACGCCCCGGCTGAGCTGGGTATTACTCCCTCCACTGAGCTAACTTTTGCCGGTGAGCCGCTGCGCATGGCTGCGCTGCTAATCGCTGAGCGAGTCAGCCAGGGCAACAAGCTGGAGCCACTGACGCTAGCGGAGGCGTTAACCAAGATCATTGCCCAAACTTCTTCCTTCTATCTACTGCCCAACCCGCTGCTGGCCTTGGCACGTGCCCTAACCCTGGCCGGCGGGCCCTGGAAGCTGAGCTTTAGTGACCAGGCCGAGTGCAGCGAGCTATTCAAGCAGCTTCTAGAGCACCCGGCAGATCCGCCTAGCTACCAGCACATTCCTGGCAACGGTGACGTGAACCTGAAGCTGACTAGCTCTTCCATGGGCACCTCCCTGGGTGACTCTGACCGTTTGGTGCGCGCCCCCTTCACTGACGCTATCTACTCTGAATGGCAAACGGTAGTGCTGGTGGGCACAGTTCCGGTACTTCTCGACGGCGCTGGTGCGGCCGCTTGGATGGCCTGCCCCATTCCGCACACCCTGGCAGAAATCCACGCCGACGTCGTCGCCGCCCTGGGCGAGCACCGCAAATCTTGGAACCTAGTGGATGAAACCGTGGACACGCTGCTGGCTGCCGGTTTGCTACAGGTAGTGGAGTGACGCGCTTGAGCGAGAG
>QWCT01001716.1_pt1 | contig 10585 bp, 6 predicted proteins | sample 1972681 | NCBI WGS metagenome assembly QWCT01 (sample SAMN09866701, study PRJNA288562) | Human oral metagenome isolate pre3_saliva, whole genome shotgun sequencing... | isolation source: mouth | host: Homo sapiens | place: USA: California | reverse complement strand
ATTGAACGAAAGACCAAGAGAAAAATTAAACTTTTCTACTCCAAAGTGCGAGTTCTTTAAACACCTTTTGTAATTTTGCACTTGCTGGTTGACTCTGCGTATCCCTGTGAGGTTTGATATAAAATAAAATTTGTAAACATAAAATAACGATATGTCAAACAAAGTCGCTATATTTGTAGTTCGGCACTTTAAAACAAACTTTCCTGTCACAGCTGTCATCATTTGTGGACGTTTAACTTGTTGATTTACAATAAACTCTACGCAAATGTTAAAATGACAGCAAATGAAAATAAAAGTAAGTTGTGAGGATATTAATAGCGCATTATAACTGAAGACTGCTAAGTTTATGGCTGTAAAGACATTATATAAGACGATAAATACAAACGGAGAATATAGCTGTGGTGATATAGGTGTTACCACGGATGAATGGCTTGATTTATTAAATGATGAGAAGTCAATGCCATATCATGAGGCTTTGCTGTGTTTCCTACGTCAAAAAGAACATAAGGCAACTTGTACAAAGGTTTCCCAAGTATATGGGAAGCCTGCCCAGTATTATAACAGTAAGGTGTATAACTTCTCTAAGTGGGTACAAAAACGCTTGAATAGATTTAGCGTAAAAGACGCAGACGATAAAGATACTTACTGGTGCATTACGATGCAAAAAGGTTGGGACACGAAGCAAGGGTTCCAATGGCAGCTGCGTGATGAGCTTGTAGAAGCCCTTAGAATCTATTTGATGAAGGCGCTTATAGATGTCTTCAGAAAGGGAAAACCTTTCAATGGTTATTATGAAGAATATAAATGGGATTTACTTGATAGGTCAGTAGGGAAAGATGTGCTTGCAGTCTTCGATGGTCTTAGAGGAAAAAACATTATAGATAATCCTCGCACTGATTCTGTTATTAAGTATTTGGTTGAGAATGAAGCCGACAAGACAAGAGTTTGCTGTCAACATCTGATTGACGAGTCTGTTCCATTAAATGATCGATTAGCAGCGTTTAAGGCAGAGATAAAGGCTTTGTGTCCAAGTAAATGGAAGAACACTGCAAATGATGAGCGTACAGCTTCAGCCTTGCTTACCTGTGTTTATCCAGAGACTTATACCTTTTATAAGGATGAAATCTATAAGAATATTTGTGACTACTTCGGTTATACCTCTCGAAAGGCAGGAAAGAAATATGAGCACTTTATGGAACTTGTCAATGGTTTTGTAAAGAGCTATGGAGAGGAGATACAGCAGATAATGCTGAATGAAATCAAAGGATTTAAGAATAAACCACTCAACCTTGCGGTTCAGACTTTATTCTGGTGTATGAAAGATTACATGAAAGAGGAATTGAAAAATAAGATGACTACAGAGACAAATAATAGTTCAAAAGAGACATGGTATGATGATGTTGTCCGTACATGGGAGCGACGTAAGAATGTAGTATTATATGGTGCACCGGGTACTGGTAAGACTTATGACGTACCAGAGCTTGCTGTTCGTCTTTGTGATCCGGCGTTTATGGCAACAGACCCGAGTAGGGAGGAGATTGTAAGCAGATATAATCAGCTTAAAACGGAAAAGCGTATTGCCTTTACTACCTTTCATCAGTCCTTAGATTATGAGGATTGGATTGAAGGATTGCGCCCTGTTGTCAATGAGAATAGTCAGGTAACCTACAAGATTGTAAGCGGAATCTTCAAGAAGTTGTGTGAAGAGGCAGAACGTCCAGTAGTTAAGGACAAGCAGGTGGGTATCGCCGATAATGCTGTTGTCTGGAAGGTTTCACTTCAAGGAACGGGAGATAATGATGTTCGTCGTGAGTGTATGGAGAATAACCATATACGTATTGGATGGGATGATTATGGTCCTGTTATCTCAGATGAGACAGACTGGAGTGTTTATAATGGTGAAGGAAAGCAGATATTAGATGCTTATATCAATAAGATGAAGATAGGCGATATCGTTATGTCTTGTTATTCAAGTCAGACGATTGATGCGATTGGCGTTGTTGTTGGTGATTATGAGTTTGAGGATAAATTCCCTAACTATAAGCGTGTTAGACGTGTTAACTGGCTTGTAAAGAATATCAATGAAAACATTGTAGAGATGAATGATGGTAAGACAATGACCTTAGGAACGGTCTATCGTCTGAATTCTATCACGCTTGACAATGTAAAATCAATTCTTGAGAAGTACGATACTTCCTCTAAGATGGAGGAGAACGACAAAGCCTATGTGATGGTTATTGATGAGTTGAATCGTGGAAACGTGTCGAAGGTGTTTGGCGAGCTGATAACACTGCTTGAAGCAGACAAGCGTAAGGGACGTATTAATGCTGAGAGTGTGGTGCTACCTTACTCTAAGAAAGCTTTTCATATTCCAAACAATGTCTATCTGATTGCAACCATGAATACTGCCGACCGCTCTTTAGGTTCGCTTGATTATGCTATCAGACGACGTTTTGCATTCATTGCGGAGAAGCCATTTGGCTTAGAAGTAGAAGGATTCAATGAGGATCTGTTTGAGAAGGTTAGTAGTCTGTTTGTTAAGAACTTTGATGAGTATAAAGAGAGTGGTTGGGACCAAACAATGAAACTCGAATCAGCAGATACCTTGTCTGAAGAATATAAGCCAGAAGATGTTTGGATTGGTCATAGCTACTTCTTAATGCAGGATGAGGAGGGTGAAGATAACACGAGCAATCGTCTTCTCTATGAGATTATTCCGCTTTTAGAGGAGTATGTTCGTGATGGTGTGCTGACAGCAGAGGCACAAGATGTTATCGACGAATTATATAAGCAAGCAAGCGAGTAATGAGAGTAGTGCAACTTCAAGAACAGTTGTTGGAGAATACTTATCTCCAGCAATCTGAGTGTGAAGCTATCATCCCTTATATGGATGATGGCTCGGAAGTTGTGCGTGGGGTTAAAAGAGGGCGTGAGGAGAAGGAACTCTGTCTTAAGCTATCTCGTAAAGCGGATAGCATCTGTGCCACTGGCTCTTATTTCGTTGGGGTAGACTGGATTAAGGAAGAGGAATTAGCAGTACAAGTCAGTCCTAAGATGAATGACGGCTTTGAGATAGACTATGTTCGTATGTTAAACGAGGCATTAGCAGAACCCGATAACATGGAGCATCTGAAAGACTTACTAACCATTCGTTTTGATAAACCTTCTATCTGCATCAGTCAGCAGCAAGACTTGTTGAGTATCTTCTTGATTACAGAGTATCTGAATATTCTTCAGCGTATCGTAAGAAAGGGTTTGAAGAAGAGTTACTATAGGGTTGAAGAAAACCTAAACAATAAGGTGAAAGGACATATCCTTGTCAGTAGAACGATTCAACGAAACCTTGCGAAGGGACGTATTACAGACAATGTCTGCCGTTATCAGGTGTATGACATTGACTCACCAGAGAACAGAATACTAAAGAAGGCACTTGCTTTTTGTAAGAAGCAGTTGGAGGTTTATAAGCATGCACTTGACACAAAGACTTTGGAAAAGAAGATAAGATACGTTCAGCCTTCTTTCGAGCGGGTGGGCGATGAGATAAGTGTTAAGGCAATGAAGACGTTTAAGGGGAATCCTGTTTTCAAAGAATACTTCACGGCTGTTGAGTATGCACAACTACTGCTAAGGCGTTTCAGTTATGATATTACACTTGTTGGTAAAAGCCAGATAGTCACGCCTCCGTTCTGGATTGATATGAGTAAGCTCTTTGAGTTATATGTCTTTGGTAAGCTTAAGAGGATTTTTACAGGAAAGAGAGAGATTCAATATCATGTGAAAGCTCATTATCAAGAACTTGATTATCTCCTGAACCCGACAGAGTGGACTGAACCCTACGTTATTGATGCGAAATATAAACCACGTTATAAGCAGGGTGGTGGTATAACTATGGACGATGCAAGAGAGGTGAGTGGTTATGCCCGACTAAGTAAAGTCTATAAAAAGTTAGGCTTAAATGAAGAGACTGCACTGCCTATTAAGTGTCTCATTATCTATCCCGACCAAGATCAAGAAGAGCGATTTACCTTTACAAGAACGGAAGAACCAGCGTTTGAAAAGGTTTCTAATTATGTACGTTTCTACAAATTAGGAATCAGGTTGCCTGTTATTTCTGTGTGAACCATTATTAACTCAATCGTTTTTTTCTTTTGTTTTCGTCCCTTTTTTAGGTCTTTATTGTTTTATAATGTTATTTCTTACTTTATATTTTTCTGTAAAGTAGTCCTTTCTTGTTGTCTTTTTATTAGTTGTTATATATCTGATAATAAGGTGATTATGATTTGTTTTGAGGTTTAGAAGGTTATAGAAAGACTTATATTGATTTATATTATAGCCGTAGGAAGTTTGTATTCGCTTTTAGTTTCGCTTTTTCTTCGTAATATTGTAGTTGAAAAGGAAAGATAAGAAACCTAAATCTTTGTTGATAAGAAAAGGGACTTCGAGTTGTATTACGAAATAAATCAGATTTTAATAACCTTTTAATATATAAGTTTATGGGATTAAAAACATTTACAAAATCTATTTTATGTTGCGCTTTATTCGTTGTTGGCGCATTGTCTGCAAAAGCTGCTGACCGCTTAGTAATCGTCGGTGACGCTACATGGGGTGGTTGGAATCTTAGTCAATCTACCGTTATGCAGAAGTCTGATGAGAACGCTGATGTCTTCAAGGCAACTGTTCATTTGGATGCAAACAAGGAGTTTAAGTTCTTGACTGAGCTTGGTTGGGGTAACTTGGAGTATCGTGCTGGTGCAAGTCCTGTTACCTTACAGTCGGGTGTTGAGGCTCCATTGGTTAGCAGCGAAGATGAGCCTACCGATGGTAAGTTCCTTGTTTCTGAGTCTGCCAACTATGATATCGTTTGTAACTTGGCTACGAAAAAAGTGGTTGTTACCAAGGCTGCTTATCAGGCAACAGCTTTGAAGCACACTGCTTTATGGATGATTGGTAGTGCTACAAAGGGCGGTTGGAGTATTGGTGAAGGTACGATTATGAAGGCAGATGCAACTAATCCTGCTAAGTTCTCAGCACGTACAGAGTTGAAGGCTGGTGAGTTGAAGTTCGGTACGAATGTTTATGCTGGCTTCGATCAGATGTTCTATTTGCGCGACGTGTCAGACGAGGGTAAGATTGTCTTTGGTGGTGATGATAACAAATGGAACATCACAGAGGAGGCTACATACGATGTTACCATTGATGTTGCTGCGATGACAGTGTCATTTACTAAGGTTGATCCAACAGCGATTAGCAGTGTAGAGACAGCAAATAATACACCTGCAGTTTACTACACATTGAGCGGTGTGAAGGTTGAGAAGCCTGTTGCTGGTGTTTATGTAAAGCGTCAGGGTGGTAAGTCAGTGAAGGTTGTAATGAAATAAAACCTTGTTTCTTACTATAATGGGGGTGAGAGAATAAGCCCCTTTGTATAATAAAACTTCTTACATTCGGTTATAAATAAAGCCATATCGACATCTCCCTACGGAGATGAAGATATGGCATTTTTGATTTGTAGAAAAGGTTTGTTATATTTTATGCGTACGGTAAATTATGTAATCACCGTCCGCTTGGATTGTAAATTCATTCGATAAGGCTTCGTTCAGTGTTCCCTGCCATAGCTCGCTGAATGGATAGACGTCCCATTTTAGTCCGTTACTACTTAGCTCCTTGCAGGTAGCATTGAAGATACTGACTTGCTGTCCGGGGAATGATTCAAAGCGAGTTGTACCTGATGCTGCAACAAAATATCCATAGTCGGTTACCATCACTGGGTCGATAGCCAACTGACGATAGTAATAGAGCATGAGAGAGATGTTGCCCAAAGTATGATCCTCACGCTTGCCAGTTGCTCCGAGGTAGCAGAAGCGAGGACGAGTATGGGTAGATGCATCCATCTTTAGATGTGAACGAGCAAAGAGGGTAGCCTTGGTCAGGTCGTTAAACTCCTGCTCTGAAATCGGATGATAGATGTGTGCATAGCGTTGTTTCAACTCTTCAGAGAGTGAGTCACCATCACCCACGACAGCTGTTGGCTCTATATCATATTCCAATAAATCTTCCAAAGCACCATCACATACAATCAGATTCTCTGCAGTACGTAGGATGTGAAGGGGTAGGGCGTGGGTTGGGAAGTCGCCAGCAGCAAGGATGACGGAACTAAAACCTCCCCCAGCCCCTCCGAAAGGAGGGGAGTGCCTAACGGAGTGTTCGTTGGTAATGTGTTGTTGTCCGTCCTTGTTATTCTCTTTGTTATTGATAATCATTTGCTTTGCAGTTCTATTTTATTCTTTCTCTCTTTCGAGATACTTTATATGGTATCATTCCTTTCGATAACTTCTCCTTCAACCTATGAATATATTTTGGAGAACTCTAAAGGAACCTTTCTTCCGTTAGGCATCCCCCTCCTTTGGAGGGGTTAGGGGAGGTCTTTGTCCTGATAGATATCTTTTTCTTCTAATAGTTAGGGGGAGGTCTTCCCTATTTGCACTCCCCTCCTTTCGGAGGGGTTGGGGGAGGCTCCTTCCTCCACTTAAAGTACCCTGCTACTGCAATAACAGCATAGAACGCATAGAGTCCTGCGGTGAAAGGAATCCCTTTATATACATAAAGTCCTGCCAATTCGATGTCAACAACAATCCATATCCACCACTGTTCGATGTATTTCTTTGCTAACGCCCACAGTCCGATGAAGCTGAGTGCATTACCGAAGCTATCTAATACCGGTACGGTAGAGTTCGTGAACTTGATGAGGATGATGTAGAGTGCAGCCCAGAGAAGTAGGAAGACAAGCAATGAAGGGAGTATCAACCGACGAGGATAGCGTGTGATAGGAATCTCCTCCGCCCCTTTCTTCCTTCCGAACTTCCAATACAAAAAGCCATAGATGGCTGCTAAGGTATAGTATATCTGCATTCCAAAGTCCGCATACAGTCCTGCCTCGTAATAGACAAACATATAGATGACAGGCATAATAATACCCGTCAACCAAAGCCATATACTCGCTTTGTATTCCTGATAGATGTAAATTAGGCCGACGATGCAGCCCAGCATGTCTAATGTCATGATGAATATGAAAGAAAAGCGACCAACAACAAACCAACAGCAATCCACCCACCAACTGGCCGGCCGGCCAACCAACGGCCCCTCCCCCTTCCCCTCCCCCGAAGGGAGGGGCGTAGAATGCGTGATACCCCTACATGAGTTTACAAGTGGATAAGTTTACGTGTAAACAAGTTGTTCTGCTTGAGTATTGACTCTTTTTACAAGCAATCTACAAGCAAATAGTACATTTCACGCCCCTCCTTTCGGGGGAGGGGAAGGGGGAGGGGCCAGTTGTTAGGTTTTGTTCTATTTAAAACTTCACCGCAACACTTCCCATCACATTAAACCCTGCCATTGGGATAAAACCAATCTGCGTGTAACGGTTCTCATTAGGATGACCGTTGTTGTCGAGGATTGAACTGTACACCCATCCGCTGGCTGCATAATGGCGATTGAAGATGTTGTTGAGGTTCACACCGAAGACAGCTTCCTTCAGACCAGCAATGTGCTTGGTAGGACGAAGGGCATAGCTGAGGTTGACATTCGTCTGTGAATAGCATGGCAACGAACGTGTCATGTTCTCGGTATTGTCGAGATACTGACGACTGACGAAGTTTGTATGCCATACTGCCTCAAAGCCTTTATAATGGAGATTGAGCATACCATTGAGTATGGCTGATGGTGAGAATGCCAAAGTAGAGTGGTTGTAATGAATCTTACGGAACGAAGACTCCCAATCTACGCTTGCCATCTCGTCAAAGTCCTTGATGATATTACGACTCAAAGCTGCGTTACCCTCAACGGTCAACCATGACAATGGGCTCCAGCCTGCCTCCAACTCAGCACCCATACGATAGCTGTCCTTGATGTTTGTAGTCAGATTCGCACCGATATCACTCTGCGCACCAGTCTGTACAAACTGGTTGTTATAGTTCATATAATAGAGGTTCACCCCTGCTCTCCAGTTGCGACCATTGTATTGATAGCCCATTTCGATATCCACCATACGCTCTGGCGATGGTGCAGGATAACTACCGTTGTTGGTGAAGTTATTACGTTCTGGCTCACGACTGGCATGCGCAATAGAAGCATAAGCCTTGTGACCACCACGATAATAGCTGATTCCTGCTTTCGGATTGACGAAGTCATAACGCTCGTTGATGTCTAAGAGCTGGTTCTGATAGCCACTGCCGACTTTATAGAAACGGTCGTTCTGACCATCAGTCATATATTCTACATGACGGATCTGCAGGTCCATAAACACGTTCCAATAGTCTGCAAAGTTGTATTTTGCCTTGAAGAATCCGCTGTAATCATACTTATGTGCCTTAGAGTCATAATATTTATAATCATTGCCACCAGCACGATACTTCGCATCTGCCTCCTCATTCTTTATATAAGTAAGGTAGCCAAAGTGACTGCCACGGAACAGCTGCAGGTTCAGTCCACCCGTTACGTCCCAGTTCTCGTCCTTGTAATTGCTGGTGTAAACAATGCCGTAAGTGTGCTGTGACAAACCTTTCAGGCGTACGAAGTCTGACTTCTTGATAAACTTACCATTGCTATCGGTGAATGCCAAACCGAATTTTGCAAACTTCGTGTTATGCTTAAATTCGCTGTAATAGCCGTAACCGTAGGTGTAATGCAAGGTTACGTTATGACTCCAATGGTTGGATGGGTGGAAAGCAAATGATAAGAGGTTATGATTCTGATAGAAATTATCCGTTGTCTTGTTCCAGAATGAGCCGTCACGCATCGTGTAACGTGCTGTCTGATAGTTGCCATTCCCATCCTTAACGAAGGCTCCATTAGCATCGGTCTGCAGGTATTCATAGAGTTGGTTGAACTTGCCCAAACCTCTGTCATACATATCTTTATAGGTCATGATACCTGTCTTAGCACCGTAGGTACCATCCATCAAACTCAAGTCATTACTACCCGTAACGACACCATTCCATGCCTGTCCAGTCTTTTCAAAGTTGCCGATGTTCTTATAGCTGATGCGGAAGTTATCGCCCAACCATGTTAGTCCACCATAGTAAGACCCCGAACGCCCACTCGTTCCGTTAACATATCCGTCTGTTGCGGTCTCGTGGTAGGCTCCATCGAAGATAAGATGATTGAACAATAAACCTGTAGAAAACTTCACACCAGCGTTATACGTATTGTATGAGCCGTATGAACCACTCACCTCTACGCTTGGTTTTCTACTCGGTGCGCTCGTTGCCAACGACACCGAACCACCGAAAGCACCGTCGCCATTGGTTGAAGTACCGATACCACGCTGTATCTGTACACTATTCATCAGCGATGCGTAAGAGTTCATGTTTGCCCAAAAGACCGTCTGGTCCTCAGGCGAATTGAGTGCAACACCGTCTAAGGTGATGTTGATTCTACTACCTGCAGCACCACGGATGCGCATTGCTGCCGTACCCGTTCCGAGTCCGTTCTCGCCCCAAGCTAATACGCCCGGTGTCTGTGAGAGGAGGAAAGGCAGTTCACGTCCACTCTTTGAGAATGCCTCAAGTTCCGTTTTTTTGATATTAGAAACAGCGTATGGTGCACTCTTTGGCGCACGTACACCTGCCACAACGACCTCATCAAGATGCTGTTGTCTCAGTGTGTCCGTCACTGTTTGTGCCTTAATGGCTGCCACGCACGTCAGTGCAGCAGTAAATAGGATAATTCTTTTCATATCCCAGGTTGATGATTTAAGAAAAAAGTATAAAGGGGGAATCTTCCTACGACGGCATTATCCGTATCAGGTCAATGGGTATAATCTCAGCAAGCCCAAACAGGCAAGCACCCCTTAGTTTCCATTTTGAAAACCGATGCAAAAGTAATACTTTCTTATCAAACTGCCAAAAGTAATCTGTACAAATATCGTATGCGTGTGTTTATATTCGCTTCTTCCTATATCTGGAGTGATAACTCTTCTCTGACATGATAAACTATTACACTTCTCACAATATAAGTTTAGTTTTGATTTGCTGTCACTTTTAACATTTCAATCATTCCCTCTGTAATCTAATGAGTTAGCTTGTACCTTTAAGTGATAGCAGTGACAGCAAAATTGAAATATGTAAAAAGGGAAGAAGATTAGAAGTAAGTAAAACCATAGATTATAGTAGTTCATAGCTAAAATTACTTTCTAAAGTTTCCCACCCCTTAAAACACAGGCTTTTCTCATTCACCTTTGCCTGTCGTCCCCCATATCCATTGAGTTTTAACACATGGCTAATAGAAGCTATTCAGACTGTCTACATATTTCATCCCATTTTTCCAACGCTTCAGCCATTACAAGGATTTTACTCATCTCTTTGACGTTTCCGCTGATTGTAGCCATAAGGTGTTGGGGCGTCATCTCAAGCACTTCTCCTAAAATGCGAAGAATGCGTTCGCTTCGCCATACTTACGTAATAGGCACATATAATGCAGGGCAAAGTGTTTCATCAATCGTCTCCAATCCATCTGTGGGCGAATCATCATGCGATAGAAACAGTTCTTACCATGATTTGAAAGCTCATATATCTTATGTTTGCATATA
>QWCT01001714.1_pt1 | contig 10598 bp, 8 predicted proteins | sample 1972681 | NCBI WGS metagenome assembly QWCT01 (sample SAMN09866701, study PRJNA288562) | Human oral metagenome isolate pre3_saliva, whole genome shotgun sequencing... | isolation source: mouth | host: Homo sapiens | place: USA: California | reverse complement strand
GGCGGGGGTGCCCATGCTCCACGTGTCGGGTCCAGCTGCGCATGAAAGGGTTAGTGCGACCACCTGTCGGGCCCAGGTGACAGAGACATTGTGAAGTCCCGGGTTTTGTGGAGTGGCGTTGAGGCCGCTTCTGGTTGAGCTGCGGCGGGCCTGGGGTGGTCTTGTCGTGCCTGTGTTCACTTCCCGCTTCCGCGTTTGTGCTTGTTGTCTATGGCGGTGCACCCGATCCGTAGGCATTGCACCTCTTCTGATCGGGTGCGTTGGTGCTGATCGGGTGCGTTGCTCGCTTGCTCGTGGCTGCCGTGGTGGCTGGCCTGGCGCTGGGTGGCCGTGGATTCCTGCGTGGCTGGCGTGCCGCTGAGCGGAGCGGCTCGGGCGATTTGGGCCATTCGGCGGGGCCGACGTTCGCGCACCAATACGCCAAAAAGCCGCCCTGCCAGCGACGCGTCGTGTCCTGACACCGGCGGATTCTCCCGCCTGCTGCGCTCCCTTGCGATGCCCCTCGTGCGACGCTGCGGGGGAGGCGGGCATAGCAGCGGGGCGGGACCCCGAAGGATCCCGCCCCGGCAGGGTACACGCCGGGCCGTCACACGATGGACATGGTGACGGTTGAGCCCTTCTTGATCTTGGAGCCACCGGCCGGGTCGGTCGAGCGCACGGTGTCGAAGAAGCCGCCGAGGATCAGCTCTTCCTGGACGGTGAATCCGGCGTTTTCGAGCTTGGTGCGCGCATCCTGGCGCTGGAGTCCGACGACGTCGGGCACGGCGACCGTCTCGGGGCCCTTGGACACGGTGTAGGCGACGGAGTCGCCGCGGTACAGGGTCGAGCCCTCGCGGGTCTGCTGGGAAATGACCTGGCCCTCGGCGACCGTGTCGGAGTAGGCCTCGCTCGGAGCGGCCACGAGACCCAGCGCCTCGATGGAGCTCTTGGCCGCGGAGGAGCTCTGACCCGCCAGGCTTGGGACTGTTAGCGGTTCGCGCCCCTTGGACAGGACGACGTCGACGGTCGAGTCGTGGGCCAGCGAGGTGCCCGCGGCCACGGACTGCGAGATGACCTGGCCTTGGGCAACGTCCTCGGAGTAGGCGTCGGTAATCGCTCCGATGGCCAGGCCGGCGTCGCTCAGGGCGCGAGAGGCCATGTCCTGGGTGCTGCCGACCAGGTTGGGAACCTCTTTCATGTCGATACCCTTGGACACGTAGAGGAGCACGGAGGCACGCTTGTGGACCGCACCGCCCCCGTCCGGGTCGGAGTGGGTGATGAAGCCGGATTGGACATCGTCGGAGAATTCCTCCTCGACCTGGGAGGCCAGGCCGAGTGTGGTGAGTTCTTCTTGTACCTCGTCGAGGGGGCGCCCGTCGGTGGCTGGCATCGTCAGGTAGGACCCAGGGCCGTATTCGGTCCACCACCAGCGTCCGCCGATGCCGGCGGCGACGAGTAGGAGGACAACGATCGTGGCCACCAGGATCGCGCGTGTCGACTTCTTGGTGGGGACCTGGCTGTTCGACTCCTTGGCGGGACCCGAGGTACGCACGGTGGTCACGGTCGTAGCGGCTGGGGCGGGCATGGCCTTCGTGAGGTGAGCGGAAAGCAGCTCGGTGTTCAGCGCGGTGGTCTGAGAGCCTCCCGACGCCTCAGCGCGCACGATGTCGGCGCGGCGGTTGGCGATGTCGGAAGGGATCGAGGCCGCGGCGCGTGCCACGAGTTCGATGGCGTCGGAGGCGTCAGCGGGGCGATTGGCGGGATCGCGAGCGGTGAGCGCTGCGACCAGGTCGTCGATGTCACGGGGGATCCACGTCTGGCTGGCGGACGGGCTGGGCACGTCGTCCGAGACGTGGTGCGAGGCGATCTGGAGGGGCGACTCTCCTGCCCAGGGCACGGCGCCGGTGAGCATCTCGTAGAGCATGATGCCCACGGAGTAGATGTCGGAGCGCGCGTCGGCCTCCGCGGTCAGGGCGATTTCGGGCGCGATGTAGGCGACCGTGCCGAGCATGTTGCCCGTGGAGGACATCGACACTTCCGAGGCCGCGCGCGCCAGGCCGAAGTCGGTGACCTTCGCGGGTCCATCGGTGGGAACGAGAATGTTTTCGGGCTTGATGTCGCGGTGAATGACGCCCATGCGGTGCGCGGCGCGCAGCGCTTCGAGGATGTTGGTGGTGTAGCGCAGCGCCTGCGGGATAGTGAAGGCGCCCTGTGCGGCGAGCAGGGCGCGCAGATTCGTCCCGTCGATCAGCTCCAAGACGAGGAAGCCCTGCCCGGCGACGACGCCCTGGTCGAAGACGGAGACGACGCCCGGGTGAACGATGCGGGCGGCGGCGCGCGCCTCGCGCCGGAAGCGTTCGACAAATGCCTCAGATTCTGCCAGGTGCGGGTGCATGACTTTGAGCGCAACGGGGCGCTCGAGGCGCTCGTCCTGGGCGATATACACGGTGGCCATGCCGCCTCGGGCCAGCCTGCGCGTGACACGGTAGCGCTCGTCGACCAGCACTCCAATCAGCGGGTCGGTTTGGTCGTATGTTTTCTCGTCGCTCACCTGGTCGATTCTATGGGAGTTTTTGGCAAATCATAGGAGGTGCGGGCGTCGGTGCGGCGCTGTCATGGGGTAGTGTTGCGCTCATGACACATGCTGACATCACCCTGTTGTCCATCGAGGACGTGTGCCGTCTGCTCGGCATTGAAGAGCGTCGCCTCAAGCAGCTGATCCGCGATCGAGTCCTCATTGATGGGCGCGACGCGAGTGGTATGCGCGGTGTCCCTCAGGAGCTCCTCGTCAAGGGGACGAACGGGTGGGAGCCGCTGCCCTTCCTGCAGGGTACGCTCACGTTGCTCGCCGATGACGGCTTCACGCCCGAGGAGTCGCTGTCGTGGCTGTACGAGGTCCAGGATGAGCTCGGCGAGCGTCCGATCGACGCGCTGACCTCGGGGCGTCACCACCGGGTCAATCGCATCGCTTCGACGCTGGCGTTCTGAGAGTCCTCGCCCCGGTGTCTAGGCGCGCCGGGTGGTGAGGATGTCGCAGAGTTCACGCAGCATGGAGGCTGCGTCGGCGTCGACGTGTGAGGCGTCGAGCGCGCGGTGTCCCTCCTCGACCAGGCGTGCGATCTCTGCTTCGTGGGCGGCGCGCCCGTTGCGCTCGACGATCGCCGTGGCCCTCGCGATCTGCTCGGCCGAGGCCTCGGCCACCCCGAGCACCTCGGTGAGGGCTGTGCGCTCAGCGGGGGAGGAGGCCGCCCACGTGAGGGCGAGCAGGACAGTGCGCTTGCCCTCGCGCAGGTCGTCTCCGGCGGGCTTGCCGGTCACAGCGGGATCTCCGAAGACACCCAGGTCGTCATCGCGCAGCTGGAAGGCCAGGCCCCAGGGGGTCAGGATCGTCTCCAGGACCTCGATCAGTGGGAGAGCCTGCGCGAGCGAGGGAGCCCCGCAGATAGCACCCAGAACGCCGGGGTGGACCACCGAGTAGTGAGCGGACTTGTGGAGGGCGACCTCCAGGGCGGCGTCTGCACTGAGCGCGTCGGCGCGCTGGGGGTCCAGCGGGTGCTGTTCGGCCAGGATGTCGAGATACTGGCCCAGGGCCACCTCGGCGTGCATGTCGGCGAAACGCTGGGTGAACGTCTGGACGCAGTCGGCGTGCAGCTCCAGAGCCTGCTCATCGGCCTGCGCCGTTGCCGCAGAGAAAAGGAAATCACCCACGAGGATGGCGGCATTGAGACCAAAGGCGTTCGATGACCCGATCCAGCCCGCGTCGCTGTGACGCGTCGCCAGGGCGCGGTGAGGGGTGGGCTGTCCGCGGCGCTCGTCCGCGTGGTCGATGATGTCGTCGTGGACCAGGGCGCTGGCCTGGTAGAGCTCGAGCGCAGCGGCCAGGTGGGGCACGGAGGCGTCCGCGAGTGGCTTGCCGGAGGCCAAAGCCCATCCGACGTGCGCCATGAGGGCCCGGAAACGCTTGCCTCCCGCGGCCGAGGCCAACACGGCCTCGGCGAAATTCGACGATCGCGTAGTCGCGCCCGCGCGCGCCAGGAGGCGGGCCAGGGCGGCGGCCGTCGCCTCGTCGATGTGGGGACGCAGCACGGAGAAACTCTCGCTCAGACTCATAGGGTCACTCTAACGGACCCTGCCAGCGCCGTGGGCGGCGAAGGCGGGGAAGATTCACACCTACCGTCAGGAAAACTACCGGGCGAGGCACTAGACTGGCGATGGTATGCCGATTTGCGATCGGCTGAGTTTTGCATACCCATCAATGAAAGGGACCCGAGTGAGTGCATCGCGCGCTTCGGCACAGGACTCCGCGACGAGTGAGGATATCGCGGAGGTGAAGGCCCCCGCTAAGAAGGCGACGCGCGCCAAGAAGGCCACGACGTCTGTGAAGGCTGAGGCTGCCGCGGGTACTGAGGAGAAAGCGGCCAAGAAGCCCGCTGCCAAGAAGACCACGAAGAAGGCTGCTCCCAAGAAAGCGACGAAGAAGGCTGCCGAAGCCGGCGAGGAGAAGACGACGAAGAAGCCCGCCGCCAAGAAGGCGCGCGGCCGCAAGAAGAAGGACGCCGAGGTCGTCGAGGAGATCACCGAGGAACTCGAGGTCACGGAAGACGAGGACTTCGACCCTACGGGCGACGACCTCGAGGATCCCGAGCTGGTGGCCGACACCGAGGACGAAGATGTAGCCGAGGAGGAGGCTGAGGAAGAGGATCCCAAGGCCGCTGAGGGCGCCGCTCTGCGCGAGCGTACGAACGCTGGTATCCACGTCAAGGGCGGCTTCGTCGTCTCCGACTCTGACGAGACCGACGAGCCTGTCCAGCAGGTGACTGTCGCAGGCGCGACCGCCGACCCCGTCAAGGACTACCTCAAGCAGATCGGCAAGGTGTCCCTGCTGAACGCTGAGCAGGAAGTCGACCTTGCCCGCCGCATTGAGGCCGGTCTGTACGCCGAGTACAAGCTCAAGAACCAGGCCGACGAGATGACCAGCCGCGAGCGTCGCGAGCTGCACTTCCTCGCCCAGGACGGTCAGCAGGCCAAGAACCACCTGCTCGAGGCCAACCTGCGTCTGGTCGTGTCGCTGGCCAAGCGCTACACCGGCCGCGGCATGCAGTTCCTGGACCTCATCCAGGAAGGCAACCTTGGTCTTATCCGCGCGGTCGAAAAGTTCGACTACACGAAGGGCTACAAGTTCTCGACCTACGCGACGTGGTGGATCCGTCAGGCGATCACCCGAGCGATGGCCGACCAGGCCCGCACGATCCGTATCCCGGTGCACATGGTCGAGGTCATCAACAAGCTTGCGCGCGTTCAGCGCCAGATGCTCCAGGACCTGGGCCGCGAGCCCACGCCGGAGGAGCTGGCCAAGGAACTGGACATGACCGCCGAGAAGGTCGTCGAGGTCCAGAAGTACGGCCGCGAGCCCATCTCGCTGCACACGCCGCTGGGCGAGGACGGCGACTCCGAGTTCGGCGACCTCATTGAGGACTCTGAGGCCATTGTGCCCGCCGACGCCGTGTCCTTCACGCTCCTGCAGGAACAGCTCCACCACGTCCTGGACACGCTCTCCGAGCGTGAGGCCGGCGTCGTGTCCATGCGCTTCGGCCTGGGCGATGGCCAGCCCAAGACCCTCGACGAGATCGGCAAGGTCTACGGCGTCACGCGCGAGCGCATCCGCCAGATCGAGTCCAAGACGATGTCGAAGCTGCGCCACCCCTCGCGTTCGCAGGTGCTGCGCGACTACCTCGACTGACGCATAGTTAGTCCGTCATGGGGGCCAGGAACACGCGTTCCTGGCCCCCATGACAACATCGTCACAATGCGGTCAGCTTCGGGTGGCAGTGTCGCTTGTTGAGGGGTGTGTGAGGCAGGATGAAGACATGCTTGAGGGTACGTTGATTCTCGTTGTGACTGTCGTCCTGGTTATCGTCGTCGCGGGTGGCGTTGTGGCGGCACTCGCGCTGTCTCGGCGCAGCGCCGACGACTGGAAGGGCGTCATCAAGCGCGAGCGTGAAGAGATCACGCAGGAGGTGCGTACCCACTCCCTGCCCAAGCGAGCGGCTGGGTCTGGCGACGGTCCCGTCGTTCCGCGAACCTCCTCACTCGATGCGCTGCTGCAAGGTGCCGATTCGACGAGCGCCTATTTTGACGCTGATCGCCTGCCTGGCATCGACCGCCTCGAAAACGTCACTGGTCGCGTGAGTGGCCGATTTGATCGTGGCGGCAAGGGCGGTCAGGGTGGCACGGGAACTAAGGGCTCACAGGGGCACTAACGTGTCGTGACGGGACTCGCGCTTTCATCCAGATGCGTCCATGGGGGATAATGGCCCCATGGACGCATTTGTTTCATTCCTTCAAACACCGTGGGCCGTTGTCGTCGCCCTGGTGCTTGCGGTGCTCATCGGCCTCGTTATCCGCGTGGCCGTCAGCTCCAAGCGCCGTTCCGCCGACGACCTGCGCCCCGCGGACCAGCCCCAGGTGCCCGTTGCCGAGGAGAGCCCAGCGCCGAGTGATGGCGCCCAGGACAGCCCCGAGCAGCCGCGCGCCGGCCCCGAGGCCGTCGAAGAACCAGCCGTCGAGGTTGAGCCGACTGTCGAGGCCGCTCCCTCCGTCGAACGCCCCGAACCCGTGCGCGGGCGCATGGAGCGCCTTCGCGAACGGCTCGCCTCCTCCGGCGCGCTGGGCCGCGCCATCCTCGGAGTCCTCAGCCGCGGCCAGCTGAGTGCCGCCGACTGGGAAGAGATCGAAGAATCCCTCCTCATCGCGGACCTTGGCCTGGAGGCCACCGACTCCCTCATGGAGGCGCTCAAGCGCCGGGTCGCCGTCGAGTCCACGACCGACGAGGCCCGTATCCGCGAGATCCTGCGCGAGGAACTCCTTGCCCTTGTCGGCCCCGACATGGACCGCTCCCTGGACCTGAGCCGCCCCGAGGTGGATGGCACGGCCAAGCCCGCCGTCGTCCTCATGGTCGGCGTGAATGGCACCGGCAAGACCACCACGGTCGGTAAGCTCGCCCGCATCCTCGTTGCGGAGGACAAGTCCGTCCTCCTGGGAGCCGCCGACACCTTCCGCGCCGCAGCCGCGGACCAGCTGGCCACGTGGGGCGAGCGCGTGGGCGTCGACGTCGTGCGAAGCGACCGCGAGGGCGCAGACCCGGCCTCCGTTGCCTTCGAGGCTGTGCGCGAGGGTATCTCTCGCGACGTGGACGTCGTCCTCGTCGACACCGCCGGCCGACTCCAGAACAAGTCCACCCTCATGGACGAGCTCGGCAAGATCAAGCGCGTCATGGAAAAGCAGGCCCCCGTGTCCGAGGTGCTCCTGGTGCTGGACGCCACCACCGGCCAGAACGGCATGAAGCAGGCGGAGGTGTTCGCTCAGGCGACCGGCGTGACCGGCATCGTGCTGACCAAGCTGGACGGATCCGCCAAGGGCGGAATCGTCGTGTCGGTCCAGCGTGCGCTCGGCGTGCCCGTGAAGTTCGTCGGCCTGGGCGAAGGCGCGGATGATCTGGCCCCCTTCGACCCGCAGGGCTTCGTCGATGCGATCGTGGGTCGCGCCTAAACCCCCAATCCACGTCAGCTCCTCGGCCCCGGTCAGTCATACGACCGGGGCCGAGGTGCGCTAATCTGAGCTAGTACTGTAGCCATCTTGGGAGAACACACGTGTTTGGAAACCTGTCAGATCGCCTGACCCAATCCTTCCGCAACCTGCGCAGCCGCGGGGTCCTGACCGAGTCGGACGTCGACCAGGCGATTTCCGATATTCGCCGGGCGCTCATCGAGGCGGATGTCGCCCTCCCCGTCGTTCGTCAATTCATCTCCCAGGTGCGTGAGAAGGCCTACGGTGCGGCGCGCTCCAAGGCCCTCAACCCCGGCCAGCAGGTCGTCTCTATCGTTCACGACGAGCTCGTCGAGATTCTGGGCGGTGCCACCCGTGAGCTGGCCTTCGCTCAGTCCGGCCCGACCGTCTTCATGCTGGCCGGCCTCCAGGGCGCCGGTAAGACGACGCTGGCCGGAAAGCTCGGCAAGTGGCTGCGCGAGGAAGGCAAGACCGTCCTCCTCGTGGCCTCCGACCTCCAGCGCCCCAACGCCGTCCAGCAGCTCCAGGTCGTCGGCGAGCGCGCCGGCGTCAAGGTGTGGGCCCCCGAGCCGGGTAACGGCGTGGGTAACCCCGTCGAGGTTGCGCGCTCCGGCGTCGAATTCGCCCGTCAGAGCGGCATCAACGTTGTCATTGTCGATACCGCCGGCCGCCTGGGTGTCGACCAGGAGATGATGAACCAGGCGATCGCGATCCGCGATGCCGTGAGCCCCCACGAGATCATGTTCGTCCTGGACGCGATGGTTGGCCAGGACGCCGTTTCCACGTCCACCGCGTTCCGCGACGGCGTGGGCTTCACGGGTGTCGTCCTGTCCAAGCTGGACGGCGACGCCCGCGGCGGTGCGGCGCTGTCCGTGCGCGGCGTGACCGGCGCGCCCATCCTGTTTGCTTCCACGGGCGAGGGCCTGGAGGACTTCGAGCGCTTCCACCCGGACCGTATGGCCGGTCGCATCCTCGATATGGGCGACATCCTGACGCTCATCGAGCAGGCCGAAAAGAAGATGGACGCAGAGGAGGCCGAAAAGGTCGCCTCCAAGGCGCTCGCCGGCCAGCTGACCCTCGGCGATTTCCTGAGCCAGCTTCAGCAGATCAAGAAGCTGGGCTCCATGAAGAAGATGCTCGGCATGATCCCGGGGGCGGCCCAGCTGCGCGACCAGATCGAGAACTTCGACGAACGCGAGGTGGATCGCGTCGAGGCCATCGTCCGTTCGATGACCCCCGCCGAGCGTGAGGACGTGTCCATCCTCAACGGCTCGCGCCGCGCGCGTATCGCCCGCGGCTCTGGCACGACCGTCACCGAGGTCAACCAGCTTGTCCAGCGCTTCGAGGCGGCCCGCGAAATGATGGGCCAGATGGGTCAGATGGGCGGGGGAGTGCCCGGCATGGGCGCCCTGCCCGGTCGCGGCGGCAAGGCCAAGCAGAAGGCCAACGCCCGCAAGGCGCAGGCGCAGCGCGCTCGCGTGAAGAAGAAGGCCCGCTCTGGCAACCCCGCCAAGCGTCGCCAGCAGGAGCTCGAGGCCATGCTGCCCCCGTCGGAGCGCAGCGCCCCGCAGGGCTCGTCTTTCGGAGCTCCGACCGAGGCCCCCGCTCCGCGTCCGACGATCGATGATCTGCCGGACGACGTCAAGCGCATGCTCGGCCAGCTCTGAGCCATGCTCGTCACCGGCGTCGGCCTGTGGGCCGAGGATGCGTGCGCGCGCCCTGAGTGGGTCACTGGCACGTGGTCTGTCACCGACGGGCGCGTGCGCCGCGTCGGCGACGATCAGCGCGAGCGCGCGCAGCACGTCGGATTCATCGTCCCGGGCATGGCTGACGCCCACTGTCATATCGGCTACTCCGACGACGGGTCTGTCTCGCCCGAGGAGATGGTGAGCCAGGCGGGTGCAACGCTTGCCAGCGGCGTGACGCTCGTGCGCGACTGCGGCGTGCCCGTCGACAACTCCGGCGTGCGTGATCTGGTCGGCCCGCGGCTCATCCGTTGCGGCCGCCACGTCGCGCGCCCCAAGCGTTACATGCGCGGCCTGCCGCTCGATGTCGAGGATCAGCGCGAGCTGCCCGGCGTTCTGGTGGACATGGCGCGCGGCTCGGACGGCTGGGTGAAGATCGTCGGCGACTGGATCGACCGCTCGGGCGGAGCCGATTCCGACCTGATGCCCCTGTGGGAGCCCGCTGTTCTGCGCGATGCGGTCGCCGCCGTTCACGAGGCCGGGGCGCGGATCGCGGTCCATGCTTTCTCTCACCGTGTCATCGACTCACTCATCGAGGCCGGGGTCGACGACATCGAGCACGGCAGCGGCATCGACGCGGACCAGGCCAGCGAGATCGCCGCCCGTGGAATCGCTGTGACGCCGACCCTGCGTCAGGTGGAGCTCTTCCGCCACTTCGCCGCGCAGGCGGGCACCAAGTACCCCGTGTATGCGGCCACGATGCAGGCCATGTACGACAATCGGCGCGAGCACTTCCAGATGCTGCTCGACGCCGATGTCCTGCTGCTGCAGGGCACCGACTCGGGCGGGTATCAGGAGCACGGCTCCATCGCGGGCGAACTGGACCTGTGGGCGCGCTGGGGTGCATCCGCTCGGACCATCATCGACGCCTCCACCTGGGTCACCCAGCTCTACCTGGGCCGCCCCGGCCTCGTCGAGGCGGGCCCGGCGGACCTGCTGATCCTCGATGAGGACCCGCGCACCGACCCCCTGGCCATGGCGCGTCCCCGCGCGGTCTACGTCGGCGGAACGCTCGCGTGGGAGCGCGCCTAACCGGCCAGCTCCCGGACGTGATTGATCTAACCGCGCTGCGCCGCCGGGCTCGGAGCTCCCATGTGGGAAATTGCGCCAAATTGTGGCATAATCGCTAGCTGTACCCGGCGGTTCGTAGACCCTCTCACTGCGGATCGTCGTGTCCCGGTCCGATGCGACCCCTGTGTTTCCCACCTTGGGACGCAAAGGTCCACACCAATTCTGAAATGGAGAGACCACTCAAGTGGCAGTTCGAATTCGCCTGAAGCGCGTGGGTAAGATCCACGCCGCCCAGTA
>QWCT01006302.1_pt1 | contig 10599 bp, 7 predicted proteins | sample 1972681 | NCBI WGS metagenome assembly QWCT01 (sample SAMN09866701, study PRJNA288562) | Human oral metagenome isolate pre3_saliva, whole genome shotgun sequencing... | isolation source: mouth | host: Homo sapiens | place: USA: California | reverse complement strand
CTGTACTATCCAGAGGCAACTTTCACAGGCATCGACCTGTCATCTGTACAAATCAAACACGGTAACGAATTAATCGAATCCATGGGGCTCACCAATGTAACCTTGTTAGAAAAAGATATTATGGACATCGATGATGACTTTGGCACCTTCGATTACATTCTCGTTCACGGCATTTGGTCTTGGGTACCTGACAGCGTTAAGGATAAAATCCTCAGCATTTGTAATCGCAATCTATCTGATCGCGGCATCGCTTATGTGTCCTACAACACGTATCCTGGTTGGAAGAGATTAGAGCAAATGCGCGATATTATGCTCTACTCTGAAAAACAATTTAAGTCTCAATCACTGCAAGAACGTACTGTATACACTAAAAACGTGTTAAAACTCATTGGCGAAACAATGAAGATGGACCAGCGTTCCCAAAAACAATCGGGTTACAAAATCGATAATATTAATCGCGTCTTAGAGTCCAATGATTATTATGTAGGCCATGAGTATTTAGAAACCTTTAACGATCCTGTGTATGTATCTGAGTTTATCGAACGTGCCGAACAGCAAGGCTGCGTATATATCGGTGATGAAAGCATCGAAAAATCCTTTATCACATGGCTCGATGATAAGATTGTGGATAATATCAAAACGCTTGCCAACGGCAACCATAAGGACAAAGAACAGTATTACGACTTTGTCTATGATACACAGTTCCGCATGGCACTATTAACGAAACCATGTAACAGAGATAAAATTGTGCGGGACGAAACGGTTCAAAAAGACATTCTGGACACGCTGTATTTTGCAGCGCCTTTTGAAGACCGCTTAGGAATGCCTCCGAATTGGACAGATGCGCTACGCATTACGCTCAAACAATTTATGCGCACGTTCCAGCAATTTAATGTACAAGACATTGTGGACTACATGGCTAAACATCATCCAAAGGAGGAATACAATAAGGACACATTATACGTACAGCTATTTTTGCTAACCATTTTGGGCCATCTACGTGCGTATGGTGAGAAATATGAAAAATTACCATTTGTAGAAAATGTGAGTTATATCCCAGAGCGTTTCATTAGATATGTAGCTACCCTCATCGAAGGCAATGGTAAACAATATATGTCCTTAGGCAATATGTTTAACCAAGAGGATCCTACTGTAGATGAAGGTCTACTGTACGTCATGAAACAAATGGCGCAGCCAACGACTCGTGACGAACTAATTAAGATTTTAGATGAAACGCTAACCATCACTCGTACGAAAGCAGATGGTGGGACCTTCACTGTCCCAAGTGAACAATACCTCGATGAGTCTATTAAACATTTAGTGGAACTAGGCTATTTCAGACACCAATCTTAAAACACCATTTTTTATTTTGATACGTCACTACTTAAGTTATTACATTACTTCTAATTAAGGTATGACATAGTTGCGACTTAATAAGAGAAAAAGTAAGCTTTAGTTTCACTTTCAAAATTTAATCACACAAAAATAAAAGCGTAACTGGTATAGAGTGCAATCCAATCTATATCAGTTACGCTTATTTAATTTGGCTACTACATAATGTATCTAGAAGTGTTAATCTACGTAGTAGCCAATTGTTATGTAATAACCTATTCAGCCACGTCTGGGAACAATGTAGTATGGTCAGCTTTCATCTTAGTACCAGCTACGCCGTTCAATAATGCAGTCAATTTTTGGATTTGTGCATTTTGTTCAGCTACAGTTTTCTTAAGAGCCAATACCTCTTTGCCGATAGCTACACGAGAACGAGATACACCACTATGAGCGCCTACTTTCACAGACAAGCCAGCATTAAATACTGTTTCATCGCCGCCCACTGTGGAACCGATGCTAAGTTGGACGTCTTCATTAGGACGGTAGAAAGCACCGATAGCTGCCGCATCACCACTGCGGTAGTGACCATAACCTGCAGCAAAGTCCCATTTAGCGTCTGGATCGAAATCAAGTGGATGTAAAGCCGCCAACGCTGCAGCGCCTGCTACAGATTTATCGATACGTTTATCCATCTTGGAAAGGTCGCCTTTGAAGGAGTTCATATTGTTATTGATGTTTGTAATATTGTTTTGAATATCTGTTACATTGCCTTTAAGGTTTTTGATATCCTCTGTATTCTTAGCGATGTTTCCTGTATTATTGTTGATTTGGTCCGTAATATCTTTAGACAAAGATACTTTATAATCACGGCTATTACCATTGATTGTTGGTGTTACCGTAATGTGGTCACCTGCCGTTACTGTTGTAGTACCTGTAGCAGCAGTGATTTCGTCTTTCACCTTTTTAAGTTGTGCTACGTTTACTGCATCAGTATCAGCTTCACCGTTAGATACGCCATGAATTTGCTGACCTCCTACATCAACTTTACTAACAGAGAATGACATTTCTCTTAGTTCAGTAGTATCATCATTTTTGTGACCCCATACATCAATACCACCAGCATATGCGCTCATACCCTGATCATAATGCAATGTAGAAATACCATCTACATCCACAGAAGTTTTATAGTCACCAGATTTATTAAAACTGATGTGCTTACCGTCGATAGCAGTCAATTGCTCATCTTCACCATTTACTGCTTTATTATGAAGCTCAATAACACTACCATCAATCTTAGTTTCACCACGTTTATCTAAGTGAGACATTGTAGGGATAGATGTTAAGTGATCAAATTCACTATAATTTTTAGAAATGTCTTCAGCTTTTATACCATCCATTCCAGGGGCAATTCTAATACTTTTACTATCCTGAAACATACTAATTAAATCAGCTCTAAATGTGCTAGATGCTGATAGATTTGGATGATTACGGTTATCTGTTCGAAAATATAAATCATGTGCATTGAGATAGGATATACCAGAATTGCTATTATCAACATTTGATTTAGTATAAACGAGAATATCAGAGTTGATATCTAGATTAGATTTTTCACCAAATGGACCAACATTCTCTTTAAATTTTGCAGATCTAATTTCTTTTAGATCCTCATTTAATGATACAATATATTCTAAATCAGTACCGCTTTTTACAAGTGCACCAGTCGACGTATCCCATCTATATACATCTCTATCACGGAATGCTGTCGCAATATTTTTACCATCCCCTGAAATAATATTTACAGCTCTAGATGCGAATGCTGAGGTAGCAATAGAAGTTAGCACTATAGTAATTAATAAGATTTTAGTTATTTTCATAATTAGTTCCCGTCCTGTTAAAAACTATCTTAGATAATAGTCCATATTACACATTACATTTTTTCACAAAACTTTCATATTTTTATATGAGCATTGTAACACATACTTCAAAATTGTAAACAATTTTTATTATTTATTTAATTTTCCCTAAATTAAAATTGACTGTTTTTAATGTTATATAACCATTTAATAGTATTTATAAAAATAGAGGGACATAGTGATAAGAACACTATTAACGTGTACTAGCCTAGTAAGCACAAAAAGTGGATAGTTAATCAATAGAGATTAACTACCCACTTTTAATTTGGAGATAAGGTGGTTTCTGATACTTGCCGTATGATATAAGTTTGTTATTTAGAGAGAGATTTAAAGTTATACTTTAATATAGTTATTAACGTAACTGGAGAGTAACTAGTTATGAACAATAATCATACGACATAATGTAGGGGGGCTACATATTAAGAGAATAGCTTTTAATAAAAGCTATTCTCTTCGAAGAACAGATAATACCAACACTCACCTTCCTCTATTTGAGTATATCATCTAATAAGCTCAGATAATAGATGGTTTTTCATTAAATTTTCATTAAAAAACAATGAGCCGAATGACTCGCAGTCCTATTCGCTTTATGAGTTGTATTATAAAAATTATTACTCAACCCAGATTGTATGATGACGTCTTACAAGGCTTAGCATTTTGGAACGAACACTCATAGCGCCCTCTACTCTATGCTTACCACCATACCAAGCTACAGAAGATCCCGCTAAACGGAATGTAATCTTACCATACGCCCCACCTGAGTTATTCTCAGGCTTGTTATAGCCCATATCGACAGACACACGCGGTGTGAGCTGCAACTCGGAACCAACGCGCAAACCATTCTTATCGGCCTGACGTTCTTGATTCCAATGGTATCCTTCTACATAGACTCTCGCCCAACGAGCATTTTTGAAAGTCTTGCCATATTCGAGGGTATAACCATTTGCTACACGCTCCAAGTTATGAAGGTTCGCATCGAGGACGCGCTCATCAGAGGCAGAACCGTACCAGTTGAAGCGAAACTCGCTTTCACCAGACATATATTCTAGGCCCCCGCTGAGGCGGTCGTGATGACGCAAGAAGCGGTGGTCATAGAAGAGATGAGCCCCATAAAGGCGACGATTATCCTTCGAGATGCGTCGATACCCAACACCTACGTTAAGGGTTGTCCCAATATCGGAAGCTCGAGAAATGCGCTGCTGTGTAAACCATACGTCACGCAACTTATCATCGTAATGGCCTAAAGGCTGAACAGTCTCCACAGAGTACAATGGTTTCCATCCCTCTTGGAACTGGAAGCTCAGCGTAGTGCGTCTCATCCACGGTTTACCTTTGGCGCCATACATCGCATTGAATACATTAGACATAGCCACCGCATTGATAGCGCGGTTTACTGCATCTACATCGCTGTACTGCACCGTCTTGCTCTCTTGGCGATCCATCACGAGAGGGCCACCTTCACCAATCACATGGTCTGGTGTGGTCGCAGGTGTAATATGAAAGTCCTCAGCTACCGCTTTGACGTGCTCCTCACGAGGACTCGTTGTCACTGCAACGGTATGCTCCCTTTGGACTGACTGGTCTGCCCCCTTATGCAATTGTTGCTTCTCTGCCTCTGCGGAACCCACACAACACAAAAGGGCACTCAAGGCTACACATATAATACGTTTCATGACGCTCTACAACGTTTTATTATTCTCTACACATAAAATTCATGAACAACAAATGAAATATATATTAGTGTAACGAATAATGGGCACCACTGTCAAGAAATTAGAGCCATATATAGCCAAAACTATAAAGAAATTTTTCTATGTAGATTAACCTTTTCTGTTTCAAGTTAAACGCTTTTATACCATTGCATAAACATTCTCTAAAACATGCATTTATGGTGTATTTTTATCCCATAATATGCAAAATATTCATTTACAACATGATTTTCATGTATTATTATGAATCTGTAAGTTTTTATGAAAGTTTTGTGAAGTCATAATATGCAAAGGAGTGTATTGCGATGAGTAAGAAACATTTTGTATTAACAGGTATTGTGTTTTCTGCATTATCTATGGGAATTGTATCAGCTGCGCCTGTAGCACCTGTAAACATTGTGGAAAACAACGGCAACGTAGGAGCTATAGGAACTACGTTCACTAATGATGGCAATATTACGCTTGGCAAAGGTGCTGGTGCCACAACGAGCACTCACCAGATAGTAAACAGTGCTAACGCCAACGGCAACAATGTAGCCATCGGTGCCTTCGCCGGTAACCAATCTAAAGGGGGCGGCAATATTACCTTAGGTGGTAAAAGCTTCCAAAAAGGCACAGGTGATTTAAATGTCATTGCCGTGAAAGCTGATTTTACCCTCGGCATCGGTCATTATACGAATATCAATGCCAAGAAGGGCCTCGCTATCGGTTCTTATAATACCTTATCCGATAAGGCCACTGAGTCTGGCGTATTCGGTCAAGGTCAATATGGAAAAAATGCCATCGATGCGAGTGGTTCCTATAGCATTGGTAACTATAATCACATTTCTGGAAACAACACCTTTGTCATGGGTAATAATGTAACTACAGCATTAGAGAACGCTGTTATCCTCGGCAACGATTCTACGGATGGCGATGTGGTAGGCACATCGAGCTATACTTTTAACAATGGTAAGACTGTAAATTATGCAGGCACTACGCCTATCTCTACTGTATCAATAGGCGCTAAAGACAAGGAGCGAACTATTACAAACGTAGCAGCTGGTCGCGTAAGTGCTACCTCTACAGATGCTATCAACGGCTCCCAATTATATGGGGTTCACCAAATGATCGATACCCTTAACCAAAGTACAAATGCACAACTACACGACTCTATTAATCGTGTAGAACAGAATGTACAACGTATTGAATCCGAATCCAATAAAGGCGATGCTCGCACTGCAGCGTTAGCAGCCCTACATCCTATGGGCTACGATCCAGACAACCGCATTCAATATATGGCAGGCTATGGCCATTATAAAAATGCCAATGCCCTTGCCCTCGGTGTTGGTTACTACCATCGAGACAATCTATTATTAACTACAGGTGTAACACTCAATAGCCATCTTATGGCTAATGTAGGTATTACCTATAAACCTGGTAAGTCTAACATGACGAACCATCCACAAAACCTTGAAACTCGCGTACAAGCGTTAGAAATACAAAATAGAGAACTTCAAGAAACAGTACGTCAGCTCATGTCTAAATTAGACAAATAGTACTAGCTAGCCAGCTAGGTAACAAACAAGCCCCCGTAGGAAAACCTACGGGGGCTATTTGTTTAACAACGGCCATATAGCTAAAAGAGAGAGAATACGGTATCCAAAAGGATTGTAATTGCTGTGTATCTAGGAGTAATTGCATATATTTGGATACCTATGTGTAAATTTATCTATAATACGTAAGGGTTGTCTATATATAAATCGCTATACGGTCATGGGTATAGTATAGACCTAATAAAACTACTATTATATGATTTTCTGCACATTTCTATGAAAAATAAAGAGGCAACGGCTAATACCGTTACCTCTTTATTTATTTTTACAATTATATCTACTGTTTAGCGAATGCGTTTAACGCGATTATTATTGTCACGCATAGCTTGTTTCAAGCTGTGAATTACCATTTCGTTCATGTAGAAACGCAATTCGTTGTTATTTATATTTTCAGTATTCTTTTCAAGAATAGCTAAGATTTGGCGTTCATATTCAGCTTGATTCATTTTAGATACTGTAGTGTTATTCGTGAAGAATTCTTTGTAATCCAAGTACAAGCGATCTAATGCTACACGAGCATAGCTATCTTTTTTATAGCGATGGCTTGTAATGTACCAGCTGCGACGAACATTCATGTAGTACAACGCATTGTTAGTATAACGTTGTTGACCAGACATAACGCGATTGTCATCTTTGATCAAGGCATCGCGCATACCCAATTGGAACGCTGCGAATTCAGAAACAACTGCTTTTACCTCTTCGCTAGGAACTGCAAGAGAAACCTCTCGTTCGCTCACAGTCATAGGAGCAGATACTTGTTCAGGCATCATCAATGGATCTTGAGCTGCATTAGCTTGACCACAAACACATACGCCGGCAATTGCCATCATAGGTAATAATTTTACTAATTTCATAAGTTCTCCTCTCTTAAAGCGCCCTCCCCAGAGCTACTTCATTTATCATACACTAGATATTATCTCTTTAAGAGCTATTAGCCCCATAGAGATCCCCATACTAAGCATGGTAAATTTATTAATACAGTAAGCATCTATCAATAATGATTCTGGTATCTTGCAGTTTTATTAGTATACTCGATACATAGTATTTCGTCTATATAATTTTGCCTTAAATTTAGAAGAAAAATTAAGAGGTGCTATGTGCTTAGCTCTATGAAAGATACTATAAAAGCCTCCTAATAATAAAGTCATGACTCTACTATTAGGAGGCTTGATATATGTTAGCTATTGTACAAAGAATTATTTAATAAATCTATACTTAGAACTTATGTGTAAAGCCAGCATTCACACCCCAGTCTGCTTGGTAATCACCAGACAAACCAGTAGCAACATCAGCAAACACGCTATTGTTGCTATTAAAGCCATAACGACCGCCGAAAGCAAGTTCAGTCCAAGTACCTTTAAGATCTTGCTCTGTTAATTTCGCAACACTGCCACTAGCAAATGCAGTTTTTACATTGCCTGTGAAAGCATGACCTGCTGCAAAACGTGTATAAAGGTTACCATTGCCAAATTGTTTACCCAATTCAAGGCCGATTTTACCAGAAGTGCTATTTACACCAGATTGGTTAACAAATATATTACCTACATTGAAGTTACGGCCACCGAAGTGTGTAAAGTTCAATTGTGCTTGTGGTTCTACATAGAAACCATTAGCATATTTCAATGTTTTGCCATAGCGAACACCGATGCTGTACGCATTAGATTTTGTATCACCAGACATAGCTTCACCGATTTCATTGCGAGCTGTGAAATCATTAGATACGCGACCAACTTGAGTTTCTACATGAACATATTGATCTTTGCCAAGGTCTTTCAAACCATACGCTGCCAGAGTAGCTGTATTTACCGCCACCGATGCGAGCCCAAATACCAGTTGGTTCACCTTGTTGCAATACACGAGGACGATACATATCGTCAGCTACTGTACGCCATGCATTGAAATTACCTACTACAGCGGAACGAATACCACGCATATGAGGTGTATCATAAGCACCACGAACAACAGGATTAAGATTTACTGATTTAGGTGCAGGTGTTACAGGTGTAACTGGTTTTGAATCTGGAGTTACAGGTGTAACTGGTTTAGGGTCCGGAGTTACAGGCGTAACTGGTTTAGGGTCCGGAGTTACAGGTGTAACTGGTTTAGGATCTGGAGTCACAGGTGTAACTGGTTTTAGTCAACGCTTTTTTGTAACTAGACACGATGCCTTTAGAAGCGATGGATACAGTACCAGAAAGGTTTCTTTCACCTTTTACATAGTTTTCATAATAGAACTTGTGGGCCAAATTATCTAAAATCTTGTTTACATTGCTTTCAGAAGATGTATCAAGATTATCACCTGTTACATAACCATGCACGCCAGAGCCAGCTGCAGCAGATTTCACGATGAAGTTACCGCCCTCGATATCAGCCGCATCAAGACCAGTTTTTTGAGAAGCTGGTTTACCGAAATTTAGACCAGTACTTGCGCTCATATCATAAATAACATTGATATGACCATCTAGCTTGTTAACATGAATGTCGCTACGAGAATCTTGGGAAATGCGGCTAAAACCTTCACGTGTACGAGTGCCTGTGAGGGTATTAATGCTACTACGAGCCTCTTTACCATCGATCATGAACGGCTCTAAGCCACCCATATTATCATGGCTCCACATACCTCCATCAAAGGTCATATTGATCTCGCCACCTTTATCCTCTAAAGTATTCACTGCTTTACCAGAGAATTGGTTAGGACTATTATGAGCACGACCTAGACCGATATTGATAACAGATGGTTGCTGTTGTTGGTATGGAGGCATTGTTTTATCAGTTACGAGCACATCACCTTGCATGTTCAACACTTTATGTTTTACAGTACCTTCATCATCAACGCCTATGTTAATTTTACTATTATACGCAAAAGCTAATGGATATGGAGACGTCCATGGCGCAGTAGTCACGTCCATAACACCGCCATCTACTTGGATAGAACTATTATCTAGCATGCCTGTAATGAAAGCTGGTTGACGATAGCGTTTAGGTAATTTATCTGCATTAGGAGTATCCAAGGAACCAATTGTAACTTGACCACCATTAGACGCTACTACACCATTCACAGTCGCATTCCCAGTACTTTTAAATTTACTATCTGCAGTAGTTGCAAAAATGCGTCCCTCAGAATTAAGACCTGCTGCAGCCCATGTACTAGGCATAGCCATCGTAGATGACAATAAAGTCATCATAACAGCAGATAATAAAAATTTATTTCTTGCTCTCATCCTCTTACACCTCAACTATAAATACAATTACAATCACATTTGTGAAAGTTGCTTCATAAAAGAATATACATCTGTAGTTTCATTTATTAGTCTAAATAGACAGAAAAGATAGATATATACTCACTTTATTAAGAACTCACATTCAACACTTTTAAAATATGTTTAAAATATTACACTATTCTTTGTGAATTGTAAATGAATTTCTCAAATTTTATTTAAAATAATTTAAAATATTAATAGATGAGTTATAAAACTAGAGTATAAAATAAATAGGCAGTGACTAGATCACTGCCTGTTATTAGTAAATTCTATATAGTATGTATCCGTATTTGACGATATATGATATAAACCCTATAATATAAACAGATAGCCAAGCGAGTGGTTCCGTCGGGCTCATCTCAAAACTATAGTTAATTGATGAAATGGCCTTTCAGTTATCCAGTTACTGGTAACGAAGGGCTATTTGTCTTTTCCAAGACAAATAAGCGAATCAATAAGAATCTATTTATAGAAATATACGAAATATATTATAAAAACCCCATGTATTAGATTGTTACATCCAATACATGGGGCTCTTTTATTTTATGAGTACTATATATTTATATAGTACTTATCACCATATACTTTTATATAGTAGCTATTATATTAGAATTTATGGGTAAATCCTGCATTTACAGACCAGCCAGCTTTATAGTCGCCAGATAGACCTGTGCTAAGATCAGCGAAGATGCTGTTGTTTGCATTGAAGCCATAGCGGCCACCGAATGCTAGATCTGTCCAAGTACCTTTAATGTCTTCGGATGTGTATTTAGTAGTAGCACCACTTGTG
>QWCT01001999.1_pt1 | contig 10604 bp, 12 predicted proteins | sample 1972681 | NCBI WGS metagenome assembly QWCT01 (sample SAMN09866701, study PRJNA288562) | Human oral metagenome isolate pre3_saliva, whole genome shotgun sequencing... | isolation source: mouth | host: Homo sapiens | place: USA: California | reverse complement strand
ACAAATACATGATAAATCAGTCTTGCGGATTGCTTACCTGTAGTATTCCGGCCTGCTTTTCCAACATATTTATAAAACTTTCCATTTGTCTGTTCACGAACTTATCTTTCTTATGCAGTACCTGATAATTCACCTTTATATGAAAATCCTTTATCGGCAATACCGCCAATGTGTTATCTCTTAGTTTCGGCTCAATCAGAAATCTCGGTAACACCGAATACCCCATATTGTTGCATAAGAGTTTGATAATCAGATTGGTATTCTGTGATTCAATGCTTGGCTTTATACCAAGACCGAGCTCAGAGAGTTTACTCTCAAGAATATATCTGTAGCTTGCATTTTTCTCAGTAAGTATACAGGGATATTCCAAAATCTCGGAGAGCTCTATTTCATTTTTGTATGCCAAGGGGTGATTTCTTGAAGCACAAAATACAACTTCGGTTTCTATCTGTACATCTGCAACAAAATCCCTTGAAACACTCGGTTTGTCAAGCAGGAGCATTATATCTATATTATTGTGTTTTATCCCTTCAAATAGCTCCGACGGAGTACATACCCTTACTTCAACATTTACATTCGGATTTTTCTCATAAAACTCCGCCAAAACCTGTGGAAATAATGTGTCGCAAATAGAATCTATGGTTCCTATTCGAAGTTCTCCTGTCAGCATATCATCAGTTCTGATAAGTGACTCTTTTGCCTCTTCATTGAGCATAAGTATCTTCTCGGCATATGGATAAAACTGTTTTCCGTGATCGGTAAGCCGCACCTGTTTACCAAGTCTGTCAAAAAGTCTCATTCCAAGGTCAAACTCCAACTGTTGTATCTGTATCGATACCGCCGCCGGTGAATACCCAAGCATTATTGAGGCCTTGTAAAAACTCCCCGATTCCGCTATTTTTACGAAGGTATTCAACTTTTTTAAATCTAAAAAATTTTCCATAACTTCCCCTTTATATGGTTGGTAAATGTTTTTGTAGTCCCACAGCATATTAAATATATTTAACTAATTATATTTATTTTTTTTAAATTATATATTTAATTTTTTAAGATTTACAATTTAAACATAGACCTACTATACTATATATATATAATATTTACCATAATAATATTTAATAAAACAGGCTGTTTGGGGGTGTGTTCAGTTTAATGAAAAAGGATGATATCAGGTACAGGACTTATGTCCGAATATTAAAAGATGAGCTTGTACCGGCTATGGGATGTACGGAACCTATAGCATTGGCTTATGCGGCGGCAAAGGCAAGGGAAGTACTTGGCAAATTGCCAAAAAAAGTGCTTGTTGAAGCCAGCGGAAGTATTATTAAAAATGTAAAGAGCGTGATAGTTCCGAATACCGGACATCTCAAAGGTATACCTGCTGCGGTGGCTGCCGGTATAGTTGCAGGCGATGCAAACAGAAAACTTGAAGTTATTTCCGATGTGGATGATAACAAGAAATGTGAAATTGCCGATTTTATGAACAATATTAAAATCGATGTGATTCCGCTTGATATCGGTTATGTATTTGATCTTATCATTACGCTTTTTGCTGATGATGAGTATGTAAAGATTCGTATTACAAATCAACATACAAATATAGTGCTTATCGAGAAGAATAATGAGATAATTTTTGAATCCGAGATTGAGAACAATGCCGTATCAGGAAGCGCCGATAAGGATCTTCTGACTATGGACAGTATATGGGACTTTATAAACTCGCTGGATGTTTCCGATGTGAAGGATATCTTGGACAGGCAGATATTTTATAATACTTCAATATCTGAAGAAGGTCTTTTGGGAAATTACGGTGCAAACATAGGCTCCGTGCTGCTTGATACCTATGGCAATGATATTAAGGTAAGAGCAAAGGCGAAAGCCGCCGCAGGTTCAGATGCCAGAATGAACGGCTGTGAGCTTCCCGTTGTTATAAATTCCGGAAGCGGTAATCAAGGCATCACCTGTTCGATTCCGGTTATCGAATATGCCAAGGAATTAAAGGCTTCAAAGGAAAAGCTATATCGTGCACTTGCACTTTCAAACCTTACTTCCATACATCAAAAACATGGTATAGGTACACTGTCAGCCTACTGTGGTGCTGTAAGTGCAGGTGCAGGTGCAGGCGCAGGTATCGCCTATCTTACGGAAGGCAGTCTTGAAGCTGTGGAACATACCGTTGTAAATACACTGGCTATAGTATCCGGTATTATGTGTGACGGTGCAAAGGCATCCTGTGCGGCTAAGATAGCCTCTTCAGTAGATGCGGCTATTATGGGACTGAGCATGTACAAAGACGGTCAGGCCTTCCATGGCGGTGACGGTATTGTAATGAACAATATTGAGGAAACTATCAAGGGAATTTCAAAGATAGGTAAGGACGGAATGCGTGAAACAAATAATGAAATTATAAAACTTATGGTGGCAAGCCATTAAAATTAGGAGGATTTTGATATGAAAAAGAACGGTATTTTAAACAGCCTTCCTTTCAGACTGTTGCTTGCACTTGTTATAGGTATTGTTGTGGGACTTTTCCTAAACAAAAATGATACAAGTGCCGTTTCTGTAGCACTGCTTAACATAATTGTGACTGTTAAGTACATTGTCGGGCAATTTATAGGATTTTGTATTCCGCTTATTATTATAGGTTTTATTGCCCCGTCTATTACAAGGCTTGGCAGCAATGCGTCAAGAATACTTATAGTTGCTCTTATAATAGCCTATGTTTCTTCAATCGGTGCGGCATTCTTTGCCACCGCCTCAGGCTTTATAATACTACCACATATGAGTATTACGCCTGAAGTTGAGGGCCTTAAAGAATTACCTCAGCTTGTATTCCAGCTTTCAATACCGGCTATAATGCCTGTTATGAGTGCTCTTTTCTTCTCAATCATGGTTGGTCTTGCGGCTGCATGGAACAGAAGTGAACTTATTACCGGTATTTTGGAAGAATTCCAAAAGGTTGTACTCAGCATAGTAACAAAATTTGTTATTCCTGTACTTCCTGTTCTTATCGGTACTACTTTTGCAACTCTCGCATATGAGGGAAGTATTACAAAACAATTGCCTGTGTTCCTTGTTATTATCATTATGGTAATGATAGGTCACTATATATGGTTGGCACTTCTTTATCTTATCGCAGGGGCTTATGCAGGTGCAAATCCTTTGGATATAATAAGAAACTACGGACCTGCATACATGACTGCGGTAGGTACCATGTCAAGTGCCGCTACACTTTCAGTTGCTCTGGAATGTGCCAAGAAATCAAAACCGCCTCTTCGTGAAGATATGGTAAATTTCGGTATTCCGCTGTTTGCAAATATCCACCTTTGCGGCTCTGTTATGACTGAGACATTCTTTGTTATGGTAGTTTCAAAAATGCTTTACGGGGAATTTCCTTCTCCTGCAAAGATGATTTTATTCTGCCTTCTTCTTGGTGTATTTGCAATAGGTGCACCGGGAGTTCCGGGAGGTACAGTAATGGCTTCCCTGGGTCTTATAACCGGAGTTCTTATGTTTGACGAGACAGGAACCGCTCTCATGCTTACCATTTTTGCCCTACAAGATTCATTTGGTACAGCTTGTAATGTAACCGGAGATGGTGCCTTGACACTTATACTTACCGGATATGCAAAAAAACATAAGATTGAACCGCAAAATCTTGGTAACATACTGGAGTAAACTTTAAAAAGCTGTTCGGAAATAACAGCCATAATAAAATGGTGGTGTGAATCAACTTTAATCACACCACCATTTGTTTTCATATACAAAATCTATTTATTTTTAATAGATCCACAGAAAATCTTCTTTAAACTCCAACTATCTTAATTAATATTTGTAAAATTCACAAAAGGTATGTTGTATACGCCATACTTTGAAGCATTTGTAACTTGTGCAACAATAGGTCTTAAATACGATAAAAGTAATGATGGAGCATTTTGGTTCAGTAATCTTTCAATCATATCATCATTCAGACTCTCATCCCATTTAAAATCCGCCTTTTCTTTAGTTTTTATGTAGAATGGAACATTATCAACCCTCTCTCCTATTTCAACTGTTAGCGAGACAGTAGCCTTATTTGTATTTTCTACTTTGAAAATATTAACCGAAATATTGGTCTCTATTTCTACTTTATCATTATTTTCACCATTAAATCCTTCATTTAGATGTATCTCTAAATCAGTCAATATTGGATTGGTGAATTGAAATAAACTGTCCATAAATATCTCCTACGCCACTAAAACAAATATTTTATCTAGCATCATGTCACTATATTTGTTTTCATCACAAGTAGTACTTTCATTATCTATAGTACTAATATATTTAACACTATTTGCTATATTAATATTAGAATCACTAACATAAAATTTATTAACTACACCGGATATATTTATAAACATTAATGTCTCTAGAGTTACATCTTTTTTATTTGGAACCTCATCCAAGAAAGAAAGATCTAACTCTTCAATCTCAGCCTCAAAACCATTATCCGATCTGCTAATTACAATATTATCAATTGCAATATGACTATTTTTAATTCTTTCTATCGTTTCTTTTGAAGGTCTGAATAACGAATGTGCAAAATTATAAGCATCTTCACCATTTAATTGCAAAGTACTAACTTTATTATTCATAATATACCTCCCGATTTCTTCTAAACCTCTCATATACTTTCAATATATCTATTTAATTCATCTATACATCGTAAACAATCAAAATACATTGCTATTGTAACACCATCTTGCCCTACTGTATTTTTTAACATTTCTTTAAAACCAAGTTCACGATACCAATCAATCAAGTCACTTCTTGCATCTATTGTAATTACTCTTATAGGGACGGACTCTGTAAAGTCCATAATATTTTTTATTATTATCTTCAACGAACTCGTACCTATACCATTTTTGTGATATTTTTTATCAATTGCAATAAATCGTATGTGTATAGAGGATATTGTCCCGCCTTTTATTTCCGGATCATAACCTGCAATATCCTCCGGAAAATCATTTATTTCTATTTCACGAAATAAAACCTGATAATACCCTAAGGTGATGTTATGTTTCTCAGCCACTATACTATATGCATATGCATGCTGTACAATAGTCGGGTAGTATGAATCTCTAACATACTCATTTATAGATTTAATACCGCAATCAAAAGAGGTCTTTTCAACATCAGCAGTCACCTTTTCAAATAGTAAAGTTTCCATTTACTTCCCCCTTTTATACACTACAAATACATACCTCTATGCTATCATCACAATAGTTTCCTGTCAATGAATATAAATTAAATGATTGTAAATATTAAAAAATCTTACAACTCGATACAATAAAATAAATATCTAACCGCTTATTTTTTATTATTGTATATCCATTTTACTACAGCCATTGATATTATTATTATATATCCTATCACACTGAATCTGTCGGGGATTTGCTGCATAAATACAAAGCCGAGTAATGCCGAATATATAACCTGTGTATAATCATATATCGCTATTTCCTTTGCAGGTGCATAGCTGTAAGCCTTTGTAATGCATATCTGTCCTATCATGGCACCGCATCCTGCAAGTACAAGCATTGTAAGCTGTATAAGGCTTGGGCTTACATAGTTCATAGCTATAAACGGTATTCCTGCGATAGTTGAAAAGCATGAAAAGAAAAATACTATAAACATTCCGTTTACACCGTTTCCTGTAAGTTTTCTCACAAGAGTATAGGCAATTCCCGCCATCATTCCTCCTGTAATTCCTATAAGGGCCGGAAAGAATGTAAATCCGGCTCCCGGCTTTGCTACAAATATCATTCCGATAAAGGCTATGACAGTGGCAATGATATCAACCGCTCCGGCCTTTTCCTTCAGTATCAAAAAGCCTGCCAGTATGGCAAAGAAGGGACTCATTTTATTTAAAATTGTAGCATCGGCTATATTCATATGGTCTATAGCATAAAAATTACATATAATACCTGCCATACCGCAAGCCGACCTGAGAACAAGTATACCAAGATTCTTGCCGCTTACAGACTTGGATCCTCCACTCTTCATAAGCATAAAGAATGCAACAAATGCCGCAATTAAATTTCTGAAAAATGCTTTTTCAAATGTCGGTAAATCTCCTGCCATTCTTACAAAGAACCCCATAAGTGCAAATCCGAATGCGGCTCCGAGTATATACAATATTCCGATCTTTTTATTGTAATTATTCATATTGAAATTCTTCTCTTGTCTGTTTTTCTCCAAATATCTTACCAAGTTTTTTAAGACAATATAAAAATCCCGGTATAAGGAAGATATCCGCTATAACCCACGCAAGTGGCGACCCCATACATGCCGCAACAAAACCGAAGTACTTAACTCCTGCAAATCCTACGATACCTCTTGCAAACATCTCACATACACCCGAAAGTATTGCAAACATAGGAAATCCCATTCCCTGAATTGAATTTCTCCATACATTTACAAATATCAGCGCAAAGTAAAATCCGGAGTTCCACAAAAGGAATATTCTGGCCTTTTCTATTACATCTGTCTTGGAAGCGTCTATAAAGAGCTTCGGCAACTCTCCGCCGATAAATATAATAAAAACAAATACGATAACCGAATATATTATACCTATTATTGTTGCTACTTTTACGCCTTTTCTAACTCTGTCAAGTTTTCCTGCACCTACATTTTGGCCACAGTATGTAGCCATTGTCGCTCCAAGCGCATCGGTTACGGCCACACAGAAGCTGCTTATCTTACTCCCTGCCGTAACGGCAGCCACAGTCACCGCTCCAAGACCGTTTACCGCCGCCTGCAGTATTACCGAACCTATCGCTGTTATAGAATATTGCAATCCCATAGGTACACCCATTGAGAGCAATACTTTGATATGCCTCATGGAGATTTTTCCCTCTCCCGCTTCCGGCTTTAATATATGAAATCTCTTTACCATGAATACAACGCAAAGTATTCCGGATACCAGCTGTGAAATAACCGTAGCGTAGGCGGGACCTGCCACTCCCAGTCCCATCACCTGTATAGATATTACATCAAGCACTATATTAAGAAGTGCTGCAACTATAAGAAAATACAAAGGTGTCTTTGAATCTCCCAATGCTCTTATAATACTTGCAGTCAGGTTATATAAATACATTACAGGTATACCTGCAAATACTATTATTATATAGATATAAGCTTCATCCAGTATTTCATACGGTGTATTTGTAACTATGAGAATTGCCCTTGTCAATAAACATACTGTCGCCGTCAGTACAACCGAGAAAAAAATCCCCACATATACCGCATTCATAGTGTACTTTCTCAACTCACTATAGTCTTTTGCTCCGAATTTCTGTGCTACAGGTATCGCAAATCCTGCAGTATTTCCTATAACAAATCCGTTTACCATGAAAAATATGGCACCTGTGGAACCCACAGCTGCCAATGAATTAACACCCAAATACTTACCGACCATTACAGTGTCAACCATACTGTAAAATTGTTGAAACAATGTTCCGATAAGCATCGGTATGGCAAATGCCAATATAAGTTTTAACGGATTTCCACGGGTCATGTCCGTAATTCCCTGTGTTTTATTCTGTATATTCTTTTCCATAACTACCTCAAAACAGTATTTACATTTCTTCAATACTCTTGTTTAAAACCAATTTCAGCTTTTCCATACTGTTATTTAATATAAGTTCCTGTGGGAAATCCATTTCTCTCAATAATATATCACAATTTCTGAAATCGCCTACCGAATCGGCATAATGACTGTCCGTATTACATATGACATTTGTACCGTATTTTTTTGCGGCTTCCAGCATCTTTATGGCATTTTCTCTTCCGTTTTGTCTGGCCGAATTAGGATTAAGTGAGGAATTGTTAAGCTCCAGAACAATTCCTCTTTTATTTGCTTCTTTTGCAAGTTCATCGTGATCTATAGGATATCTTCCGTCATCCGGATGCCCTATAATCTTTACAAAGCGATTTGACATTGCACCGAAGTATGCATCCATATTCTCCTGTAAAGTTCCCGGATTTATGCAAATAGTATGAAGACTGGCTATAACATAGTCAAGTCTTCCCAGAACATTGTTATCTATATCAAGATTGCCCTTAAAATCTATTATATTTGCCTCCACTCCTCTTAAAATCAAGACATCCTTAAACCTTCTCGGAATAACTTTGAAATTCATAAAGTAGATATTTTTGCATGAACCCGGTACAGCCTCACTGTGATCTGAAAAACCATACGCCAAAAGTCCTTTTGCAGCCGCTTCTTCCATATTTTCTTTCAATGTGGAATATGCATGACCGCTGGCGATTGTATGTGTATGCAAATCAAATAAAAAATCCATATTAATTCTTGAAAAGATCTCCCAACTTATCCATAGCGTTTGAAATACCGACCTTAGCTATCTGTGTCTTTACACCTTCAACAACCGAATCAAGCTGACCGTCAGGAATATCAATACCTGTAAGTCCTTCTATTGTCTTCTCAGGATCCTTTGCAAGATTTGATAAAAGTGCAGGATCTGCCTTTGCCTTATCTATTATATCTGTTACTATTTTTGTGATATCCATATTTTCTCCTTTTTTGTACAACTAAAGCCAAGACTATATAAAGTATCTTGGCTCCGGTTAAATATATTATTGATTTATATTAGTTTCCTGACATCTGCTTTGCAACTTCTTCTGCAAAGTTCTCGCTCTTCTTCTCAAGGCCTTCACCTGTCTCAAATCTGACAAATCCCTTGATAGAAACGTTTGCATTGTTTGCCTTAGCAACCTCTGCAACATAAGCAGCTACAGACTGCTTGCCGTCTGCCGCCTTAACATACTGCTGATCAAGAAGACAAATCTCTTTAAGTTCCTTCTTAATTCTACCCTCGATCATTCCCATGATAACCTTCTCAGGCTTTGAAGCCTCCTTAGGATCGTTCTTGATCTGAGCCAAGAGAATCTCTCTCTCCTTTGCAAGGTAATCTGCATCAACTTCCTTATCTGAAGTATACTTCGGATGAAGTGCTGCAACCTGCATTGCAACATTCTTAGCCATCTCTTTGATTTCATCGTTTACAACATCAGTTGTAACATCTACAAGAACACCGATCTTTCCACCGGCATGAATGTATGAAACTACACAACCGGCATTCTCTTCTATCTTCTCAAATCTTCTGATTGACATGTTCTCACCGATGATTGAGATCATGCTTGAAAGCTTCTCGCCTACTGTAAGGCTTGGATCAAGCTCCCACTTCTCATTAAGGAATGCGTCTACATCACTTGCACTTGTCTTTAATGCCTGTGCTGCAACCTCTGCAACATAAGTTCTGAACTTCTCATTCTTTGCAACGAAGTCTGTCTCTGCATTAACCTCAAGTACAACCGCTTTCTTAGCCTGTGCTCCTGCAAGTCCCTTCTCACGAAGGAAGTCAACTGCCGCATCCATATCTCCATCAGTTGCAGCGAGGGCCTTCTTACAGTCCATCATTCCTGCGCCTGTCATCTCTCTTAACTCTTTTACCATTGCTGCTGTTACTGCTGCCATTGTAAAACCTCCTAAACATTTATAAATATGACAAGTTGCAAAGCGGTAAAACCCTCTTTGCAACCCGTCTATAACTCAAATCTCTTTAAAATTAGAACTGTCTGTCGTCCAATTCTTCCTTATCAGGTGCAAATGTCTCACCCTCAAGTGAATCATCGGCAACATCTTCTGATGTTGAAAGAATCTCACCCTGATTTGCCTCGATAACAGCATCTGCCATCTTAGCTACGATAAGCTTTACAGCACGGATAGCATCATCATTTCCCGGGATAAGGTAATCAAGCTCGTCAGGATCACAGTTTGTATCACAGATACCGATAAGCGGAATACCTAAGGTATGAGCCTCCTGAACACAGATTCTCTCCTTCTTTGGATCTATAATAAATATAGCGTCAGGAATGTTCTTCATATCCTTGATACCGCCGAGGTTCTTCTCAAGCTTCTCCCATTCCTTCTTTAACTGAATAACTTCCTTCTTTGGAAGTAAATCAAATGTACCGTCTTCGCTCATCTCTTCCAACTGACGAAGTCTCTTGATTCTTGACTGGATTGTCTTAAAGTTTGTAAGCATTCCGCCAAGCCATCTCTCGTTAACATAGTACATTCCGCAACGCTCAGCCTCTTCCTTGATAGCGTCCTGTGCCTGCTTCTTTGTTCCTACGAAAAGGATCTTTCCACCATCCTTAGCTATGTCTGACATAGCATTGTATGCTGTATCAACCATACCTACACTCTGCTGAAGATCGATAATGTGAATACCGTTTCTCTCTGTGTAGATATATGGAGCCATCTTAGGGTTCCATCTTCTTGTCTGATGTCCGAAGTGAACACCTGCCTCAAGTAACTGCTTCATTGAAATAACACTCATTGTTTTTCTCCTTTGGTTTTTCTTCCATCAAGCTTAAGAAAAGGACCTATGGCACCTCTTTCCCTATTCACTTAATGTGCTTATTTAGCTATAAAATTCTATCATAATATTCATCATATTGCAACTCTTCTTTTTTATTGCCATGATACAAAATAAGACATAATATAAATCCCGCAGCAGCGCCTGCCACATGCGCGGCATTAT
>QWCT01001706.1_pt1 | contig 10626 bp, 7 predicted proteins | sample 1972681 | NCBI WGS metagenome assembly QWCT01 (sample SAMN09866701, study PRJNA288562) | Human oral metagenome isolate pre3_saliva, whole genome shotgun sequencing... | isolation source: mouth | host: Homo sapiens | place: USA: California | reverse complement strand
CGCACGATCCTCAACTCCAAGCATCCGACGACACCCCATGATCAGCCTCCAAACAGCATCACCGCTACACGAAAATTGCTTACACCCTATGACACCGCCACCTTATGGCGCTTGGTTCTTTCTGACACTTTAAGGTTTCGTGGGATCAATTGATCGCCGCCCCTGTCTTAATGCACCTTTTGGCGCTCGGTGCTTTCCGACCAAAACGACGGGGCCGTGGTGCCTCTTGTTTGGCAGCATGGGTCTTAATGCACCTTTTGGCGCTCGGTGCTTTCTGACCTGTAAACACAAGACACAACCCAACCAACCACACAAGGGAGTCTTAATGCACCTTTTGGCGCTCGGTGCTTTCTGACATGGACGACCGTGGGGTTATGTGTACGGGTGTTGTTCGTCTTAATGCACCTTTTGGCGCTCGGTGCTTTCTGACACCGCTTCAAGGTGGACGCCGGTGGCCGGGTGTTCCCCAGTCTTAATGCACCTTTTGGCGCTCGGTGCTTTCTGACGAACCAGGTCGACGATAACACGATCAAGTTCACGGCCCGTCTTAATGCACCGTTTGGCGCTCGGTGCTTTCTGACTACAGATACGGTTTCGCTCTTCGCGATTACGGTGGCATGTCTTAATGCACCTTTTGGCACTCGGTGCTTTCTGACCGCAACCGCGCGGGCACTCGGGATTGGCCGACAAACATTTGTCTTAATGCACCTTTTGGCGCTCGGTGCTTTCTGACAACAACGATCTGGCCATCAAGCTGCCGCTCATTGGCGTCTTAATGCACCTTTTGGCGCTCGGTGCATTCTGACACGAGATATTCGACAGCCTGGCCGACTCCTACAATCGGTCTTAATGCACCTTTTGGCGCTCGGTGCTTTCTGACACAAGATGTCGGGAGTCATACCATCAATCCTAGCTGTGTCTTAATGCACCTTTTGGCGCTCGGTGCTTTCTGACTTGGAGTTTGGTATTCCTGACCGGAGCCCTGCACGGTCTTAATGCACCGTTTGGTGCTCGGTGCTTTCTGACTGCCCGTAACGATTAAGGAAATCTACGCCCCTATCCTGTCTTAACGCACCGTTTGGTGCTCGGTGCTTTCTAACTCGTCTGCTCGACGCGAACCTGGTTCCAGCTCTTATGGGGTCTTAATGCACCGTTTGGCGCTCGGTGCTTTCTGACGTATCGAGACTGCTCCAGTTCGTGGATAAGCTGGAGTCTTAATGCACCGTTTGGCGCTCGGTGCTTTCTTACTCAGTGTTGATGAAATCGCAGAACGCATCATGTCAGTCAGTCTTAATGCACCTTTTGGCGCTCGGTGCTTTCTGACGTCCCTGATGATCGTCACGGCTTTTGCCGTCGGGTAGTCTTAATGCACCTTTTGGCGCTCGGTGCTTTCTGACCTCCGACGCCGGCACCCCAGCACAAGAAGCTGGCGGTAAGTCTTAATGCACCTTTTGGCGCTCGGTGCTTTCTGACCGCAATCATCCTCCTGGACGGAGATTCTTGGTTGTCTTAATGCACCTTTTGGCGCTCGGTGCTTTCTGACTAACTGCCTTTGCGGGCAAGGTCCTCTTACTCACCATGTCTTAATACACTTTTTGGCGCTCGGTGCTTTCTGACTGAAACCGCCGACTGGACCAATATCATCGAGAAGCCCAAGTCTTAATGCACCTTTTGGCGCTCGGTGCTTTCTGACGATAGTAGTGTCGCCACGGCGGCAACCACCGACAATGTCTTAATGCACCTTTTGGCGCTCGGTGCTTTCTGACCAGTGATTGATACCAACGAGCAGAATGCCTCTATGTATCAGTCTTAATGCACCTTTTGGTGCTCGGTGCTTTCTAACTATTAAGCAGTTTGTTTAAAGGAGCGAGGTCATGAGCGGTCTTAATGCACCTTTTGGCGCTCGGTGCTTTCTGACATTGCAGATATAGCGCTTAGTGCCGTCATTGATCCTGTGTCTTAATGCACCTTTTGGCGCTCGGTGCTTTCTGACCTCCGTAGCCGTCGAATACCTCAACACTCAAAACTAGTCTTAATGCACCTTTTGGCGCTCGGTGCTTTCTGACACGGGTGCAGCGACTACTACGAAAGCGGGTGGCTGGGAACGTCTTAATGCACCTTTTGACGCTCGGTGCTTTCTGACGGGCACTACGTTATGGATCGAAACGGAGTCGTGACGTATGTCTAAATGCACCTATTGACGCTCGGTGCTTTCTGACGGGACCTCCGCGTGGGCGGGGAGACCGACTGTTCCGCGTCTTAATGCACCTTTTGGCGCTCGGTGCTTTCTGACCGCGCCGGCCTTGCCGTCGCCACGATCCGCTCATACATGTCTTAATGCACCTTTTGGCGCTCGGTGCTTTCTGACTCAGCAGCAGAAGCATCCACTGGTTCTCCAGCTTGCTCAGTCTTAATGCACCTTTTGGCGCTCGGTGCTTCCTGACGACGGAAATGGCTCTACCCGAGAGATTTCCATTAAGTCTGGTCTTAATGCACCTTTTGGCGCTCGGTGCTTTCTGACCGGCGGTTAGCGGAGATCAGCAGGTCGCGGCCTGTGTAGGGTCTTAATGCACCTTTTGGCGCTCGGTGCTTTCTGACCGCTCGGGCGCAGTGATGAGATCCTTTCTCCTAGTCTTAATGCACCTTTTGGCGCTCGGTGCTTTCTGACGGCGGAACAATCACCCTCACTCTCGTGGACGGCGAGTCTTAATGCACCTTTTGGCGCTCGGTGCTTTCTGACTCCCTTCTGACTACCCTGAAGACCCAGAGCTAAGAGAGTCTCAATGCACCTTTTGGCGCTCGGTGCTATCTGACGCACGTGTCGCTTACGCTTAGCACCGTTCGGGACGGTGTCTTAATGCACCTTTTGGCGCTCGGTGCTTTCTGACAATGAGGGATGAGTACGCCTACGAATTCGATCGTGCCGTCTTAATGCACCTTTTGGCGCTCGGTGCTTTCTGACACGGATCGGAACAGCACGTCACAATCGTGCTACCCACGTCTTAATGCACCTTTTGGCGCTCGGCGCTTTCTGACCCAGCGCAACATCCTCGGCTACAGCCCCGAGCAGATCGCACGTCTTAATGCACCTTTTGGCGCTCGGTGCTTTCTGACCGAGTCCAGCCATGACGAAGACTCTCCGCTTGAACGTCTTAATGCACCTTTTGGCGCTCGGTGCTTTCTGACCATTCACCGCTGGTGACGACGAAGAAACTGGCTCAGGCATGTCTTAATGCGCCTTTTGGCGCTCGGTGCTTTCTAACTGAATGGTTTTGCGTACACTAACGGATCGGTCTATGGGTCTTAATGCACCGTATGGCGCTCGGTGCTTTCTGACCTGAAGTCTCCCGTTTCTTCGAAGAGGGGATCCCTGTCTTAATGCACCTTTTGGCGCTCGGTGCTTTCTGGCAGACAGATCGCCGCCGACGCAACCCGCCTCCCCGGGTCTTAATGCACCTTTTGGCGCTCGGTGCTTTCTGGCGAGGAGGTACTCCGGTGGATCGGATGACATATTCTGAATGGTCTTAATGCACCTTTTGGCGCTCGGTGCTTTCTGGCCGTCGATGATGATTACATTGCAACCACACTGGCTCTTGTGTCTTAATGCACCTTTTGGCGCTCGGTGCTTTCTGGCACCATGGCATGCTCAACGACATCCTCGATAGCTCATTCAAGTCTTAATGCACCTTTTGGCGCTCGGTGCTTTCTGACTGCCCGGCGTGTCGCACCCCCTGTGACCAGGGAAAACGTCGTACCGGATCGCCAGTGGTCGAAAAAGCATCCCTCTGGCCAACAAGCACGAGGCCAGATTACCAGACTTTTCGTTGCGACTGCACGCATCGCCGCGGAATGCCTGCGGGGTCGACGCTGCCCCGGAAATCGCCTCCACCCTCGGCGTGCTGCTCCTCCACAACGCTTGACAGTTGTAGAGGAACCGCAAGGTTGTTGACTGGAAGGACAGACAATGACGACACCTGCCACGGCCTCGTCCCTGAGAGAAGCAACCAGCCCCGAGGCCCTCACTCGCGCCAGACGCAGACTCCTCACAGCACACCCGGACCCCACCAGCTCGGACACCCCCATGTCAGGAAGCCTCACCGACGAACAACTCCGCGTCCTCGCCGCCCACGACTGGGCGCCGCCACGCACCGCAGCACTTGACACAAACACTCTCACGACGGCCGCCCCCATCACCCGTGCGCTCCTGGCCGAATCAGTGCGCGAAAGCCTCGAACGGCGACTCACCGCAGAACGCCCCCACGGCACCTACGACGACACTCGCGCAGGACACGACGCCTTCAGTAGAGGAGTCGTCGAGGACTACGACCACGGCAACCACCACCTGGCGCGAGCCACTATCCGCGTCGCCGACCCGGGCCTCGTGACCTGTGCGGGCCTTTCGGCACTGGACGTGCCCGACGCCGACGCGCCCATTATCGATGAATTCGCTCGGGCGTCGGACACCAATCCGATCGCGATCGTGGTCGCCGACGCCGCTCTGCTCGACCTTGACAGGTGCGCCATTGGGCGAGGCCTGCGTTACTCGCGCGTCGGAACCGCCCTCATGCTCGCGGCGCCAAACGAACAGCGCCTGGCCGACGCCATCGACCCCGTCGCGGCCGCGGCCATTGGCGCGGGCGCGCGCCTCACCGACGCGACGACCCAGTACATTGACGAGGAGAAAGCCCTCGCGAGCATTGGCATCGACCCGTGGGCCACCCGGTCCAGCGACGAACCTACCGGCCAAGCCGACCGCATCCTCTACGTCGGCCGCGATGGCGCGCGCGTCCATGTCAAAGCGGGCCGCGTCCTCGTCGACGCGCCTGGCTCGTTGCCTGCCACCTCCGTGCCGAAAAACAGCGTCACGCGTATCGTCCTGTCCGGAAACGTCGGCCTGTCCGCCGGCGCGCGCTCGTGGGCGATGCGCAGTGGCGTCGACGTCGTGTGCCTGTCGCGGCGAGGCTCCTACCAAGGCACCCTCATCGGCGCCAACAGGGGAGCGCACGCCAGTCGGCTCCTCGCGCAAGTCGCCCTCACCGGCGACCATGAGCGGCGCGTCCGCCTGGCCGCCACCCTCATCGGCGCGAAAATCCGCGGCCAAATCCACGTCCTCACCCGCATCGCCCGACGCGACGAAGCCGTGCATGTCGCCGACACGACCGCGCACATGCACCCGTGGCGGCGCTCCCTCGCGAGCGCGCACACTCGACGAGATCATGGGCATCGAAGGCGCGTGCTCCAACGCCTACTTCGATGCGCTCGCCGCGTGCGTGCCCGCCGACGTCACCTTCGACGGGCGCAGCCGACGCCCACCCCGCGACCTGCCCAACGCCGCCCTGTCCTACGGGTACGCGATCCTCCTGTCCGAGTGCGTCGGCGCGCTGCACGCCGCCGGGCTCGAACCGTCCCTCGGCATCGCGCACGCGCCCACAGACAAGCGGCCCAGCCTGGCGCTGGACCTCATGGAACAGTTCCGCCCACTCCTGGTCGACCAAACCGTCATGGCACTCCTGCGCACACGCAAACTCCGGCCCGAACACGGCGTCGTCGAGGCCGAAGCCGGGGGAGTGTGGCTGGGAGCCGACGGCAAGATAATCCTCGTTGACGCGTACGAGGCCGCCTGCCAGCGATCCGTCACCGGCGCCCTGCCCGGATACTCTGGGTCGTGGCACAGACACATCGCCCACTCGGCGCAGATGGTGGCGCGCGCCATCGTCGAACCCGACTACCCGTGGAGTGGGGGCGCCTGGCGATGATCTACATCATCGCCAACGACATCGCGACAATAAACGACGGCTGCGCGTCGCCAAAACACTCGAATCCTGGGGCTACCGCATCCAAGAATCCGTGTTCCAGCTTCGCCTTGATAACGCCACGCTGGCTTGCGTGCGTTCGTCTCTAGCTGCCCTCGTTTCTGTGAGCGACGACGTCATCCACATCTACCCCATCTGCTCATCCTGCGCCGGCCGCGCCGACATACTCGGCGCGGCCATAGCGCTGGACGACGTGGGGTTGTGCCGGGGAGTGTGGTGAGGGGTTAACGGATGTCCTAAACAGGTTTAGGGACGCAAATCGGTTCACCCGAGTCTGGATGGCGTTCCGAGGGGAACAGTTGTGTGGCTTCCAGTGCTCGTCCGTCTTTGGGGTACCCGTCATCGAAGTTCGTCGCGTTGTTTTGACGGTTCTCATTACGTGTCATGTATCGCACTGGGATGCCGTCTGTGTAGCCAAACGATGCCCGCTGGAATGCTTGAACCCAAGGGAACTTGTTGAAACGATCAGGTACCTGATAATGGTCGATCGAGCTGATCGTCTCTGTCCCCAAACACCCGTCGAGCTGAGTGTAGCCAGTAGCTAGTTGCTGCCCAGTTTGAAGCCGCAACTCTGTCGCCTCCACTTTAAGTGTACCGTATCCCAGAGGCTTTCCCATTCCGAGACGGAGGTAGCCGACAAGACCCTTACCGCGTTCGGAGTGAGGAACAAGATTTTCGGGCTTGAGAAGCCAAAGTAAAATGCTCAACTCGAGCGGTGTCAGCATTTCGAAGTGGATTGTCATGGTCATTTGTGACCCGGGGAGTATATATGACTCAACCACCGAAAACGCGTCACTGTCCCGACTGAAGGGCTCGATCGTACGTCTTTTATAAGGAAGCTTCAGAGGTTCACGGTGCGTTGGGTACGTGGCTCGCCCAAGTGACTGTTTCCCATTAAGGAAGTAGTCTTGCCGACGAATGAGCTTGTGAGGCGTACCGTCTGTTCGTTCCTTGTTAGTAGGCTGTATGTTCTTTCCATCGTTAGTCGTCAAAAACCTTCGGGCAGAAGAAGGCTTCGGTTCGAGAAGAGGTGGGAGTGATATCGGGGCTCCTTTATATCGGTCGCAAGAGGAGGTGTCGATGCTGCTAAAGGAGAGACGCCCCCTGATGGAAAAATGTGACTGATTGGTGTTAGAGCTATCCTCGACTGACGAAAGATCTGCTGAGAATCCGAAGAGTCGATCCGCACTAGATGCTTCTGAAGCGAATGCGGGTGGTGTGAGTGCATTATATTCGGCCAGTGAAGCTGGTGAGTCGGTGTAGCTTGCTCGTCCAATAGGGATCGGCACAAGGTCAATAATCTCTGACTGGTCTTCACTCAGGATTGCGTATGCTAGGCTGTTGTTGTCGGCAATTGACCAGCTTCTGTCATTAATGAACCTGTTTGGTATCGGCTTTGGTTCACCCTTCTTTGATGCCAGTTTCTCTCGTTTTGTAAACATCTCGCGGTAACTATTGACCGTGTTGTCGTATCGTGAGAATAGTCTTGCCGCGTTGTTTGCGTTAAGCTCGATTCGCAAGGGGGATTCCCTCAAAGAAAAGAATATGCGTTCGCTCTTCTTCTCTTTGAAGGTTCTTCTGCCTGCTTTGCGATCTGTCGGGTTAGTTGTGGTGTACAAATATCCCTTAATCGCGCATATTTCGTCAATGTAGGTTAATGATAGTGTCTCGTAATCGATTTTGAAGGTGTAGTCTGCCTGTTCTTGATCTTCTGTTCTGTATATAGCTGTAACGATCCAGTAGGCGTAAAGTCCATTTGACACAAGTGTTGCGTCAAAGTATATCTCTGGGAATGGCTCCCCGTGTTTTGGTGATGTCATCGCGATGAATCGATCACGCGGGGTTCCTGTCCCTCCGGGTGTGGGGTGATTGGATCGTGGTGACTGAATATGTTCCCTCAAAGTAATTCCTGCTGATGTGCCATCGTATAGAGAGGCTGTGAGGGTGATGGGGATGTCGCGATTGCCATCTGTAACGTAATTCCTGTAAGAGTGTGATCCATCGAGAATTTCAATAGTTGTCTGTTCGTTCTCTGAATGTACGATGCGTACTGGCATTAGTGACGTGGAAGTCGCGGGGTCGATCCTGTAGGTAAGAGGAGTGTTGTGTGGATCGAACATGCGATATCTTGAATTTGTTAGTGCTTCAAATGCGTTTGATAGCATTCCCTTAAACATTGTTGGAGGAATGAAAGCTCTGTCTTCGACAATGTGAGGGCTGAGGGTCTTTATCTCTCGCGATGGATTAGATTTTGTTGCCTGTGTTTTAGTTCGTTGTACGCTTCCTATGATAAGAGGTGTTTCGACAGTTGCTGTTACTGAAATCGAACCTGATAGTTGTTCGTGAGTGACTTCGCTGATTGGATCCGGTGTTTGGTCTCCCAGAATTTCCCACTTATACGACTTGGGTATTTTGCTGGTCTGTGTTCGAATCGAGGGAATTCTGTTGACCGATGAGTGAAACGGTGTAAATTCATTGGCATTCGTATCTGACATGATTAGCTCCACTTTCCCGTAAATAGCTGCTCGACCACGACCGTGTTTCCGTACTTATCTTCTTCTTGGATGAACTCAAGTGCCGACATATCGTTAGTGGGGGTGTCTTGTTTGCCCCGTTTTGTCTGACGAGTGCCGGTATCGGGGGCAGACTCTTCTTTGCTAGTCGCAGCAGACTTGTGCGGCAGATAGCTAACCTTGTGGAACCAGCCGCCGACACGTGCTGACTCCGCGCCTTCGGACGATGCCCCGGCTGTGCCGACTGTAAGCGTTAGCTCGACGGCGCCCACGCCGTTTACCCACCGGTACTCGTGAGCCAGAACGTCGCGCTCTGCGGGTTCGTCAGGCAGTTTCACCGGTACCCACAGGCGCAGTTCGAATAGCTTCGTCGGATCGAATTCTCGCCCATCGATCGGCGTGACAGAGAGCTTCGGCTTCTCGGCAGAGGACCCATTATCGAACCCCAAAACGGTCCACGTCCCGTTGGTCGCGAATGCCAGACCCTGAACGTCCTCACCCGAATGCGTGCGCGCGTATGCGAGGAAGACATCCAAGCGTGGTGTGTCACCAGAAACCGGGGGGATAGATGAGTGTGTCAGCATCGCTTTCTGATTCTTGTCAGTCATCGGCGGCTCCCGTCCCTTCAGATTGTTTACGCGCGGCTCCTGGGCCGTTCTCTAGGCGCTTAGACCACTCTGTCGCGTCATACTTATCTTTCAAATGGCGCAGGACCCGTCCCGCGAGCTCGCGTTGTCCCTTGTAGAGCGCGTCAGTCATGACGCCAGCGCCAGTTGCCGGCTGCTGCAGTGCCTCGCAACCAGTGAAATACCACGACGGAAGGCCAACACCTTTACGGTTAGCCCCCTCTACCTCGATCGTTGTAACAACGACCTGGCCCAGGCCTCGCGTCGATCGGCTACCCAAGGGGAGCGTGCCCGCCGACAACTCGGCGAGCACCAGCCCGAGCAACACGTAGGCAGCGTGAGCGTAGTCCGCGTGAGTAGGCTTCGACTGCTCGCGATCTTCCGAACCAATCCCTGTTTGGTCGGCGCCGACGGTCTTGCCATCGTCTTCTGGACCCTTCTCAGTTTCGATGTTGTTCAGGAGCTGGCGCAGATCAATGTCGATCGTGAGCGGCTCCCAGTGAGTGCCCAGGTAGACGGCCTCGGTGAAGAGACCGCCGTCGATGACGCCGCCCGTCCACCGGTCAATCGCATTGTGCGTGACCTCGATAAGTTTCCCACGCTTAGTGGAGAGACAGTCGTGAACGGTGACAGCGCCCCGGTACTCCGTGCTGCCGAACATGTAGCGGACCAGGTTCGGCTCCGCGGCGATCTGTTCGTGGATGTCGTGCGAGGTGAGGGGCTTGAAATCGTCGCGAGCAGCGAGTACCGTCCGCGCGATGCGTGAGGCCCGTGAGCGCAGTGCACCGCGAATCGAAGTTCCCGGGATGAGGAGTTGGGCGTTCTCCCACTCCTCTGATGGGTCCCGAAGAGGATAAACGACCTCGTGAACCTCCTCGTTGATACCCTTCTCCTCATTTTCTGCTTCTTTCTGGGCCTTGCGCTGCTTCGTTAGCTTCTCGTCCTCGGCGACGAAAATGCCGGTGGGCGACCACCAAGTGATCTTGATGCGTGCGGGCTGCGTGCCTACCCAAGCAGAACTGTCTGTGCCCTTAGACGATTCTGGCCCTTCGGTTAGTGCACCCGTCAGCGCATCAACGATATCGACGGGTTCCTTCCCCTCGATCCCCTTCGACTTGCCGACTATTCGCAGATATTGATCGTCAGAATCTTGGCGCTCCTCATTGGACCCTTGGCATTTCTTGTCGGACTCTTGGACCTTGACGGCTCCCTGCCCGGACCCAGTGCGTCCACCCAGCGAAATTACTTTGCTCTTGAAGAGGGAACGGATGAGGCGAAGGAGCGGCTTAATTGCCTCGGAGGTCGCAGGCTCCGGAATCCCATCCGACTGTTCGCGTCCCATCTTTTCGCCATCGCGCCCCTCCGCAGTGATGCGAATGTCGAACTTTGTGCCGCGGGGAAGGAACTCGTGCTCGTACAGCGCTCCGTCTGAGGCAGCTCCTGTCGTCCGGTCGATACCGACGCCGTGACGCCTCGGTAAGGGGGATTCTCCGGAGTCGCTGTCCTTGTATTCCGGGAAGGAGACGGCGTGGAAGGTGAGCGCGCTCTGCCTGATCGGCAGGGAGTCGTCACTGCGCAGGCGGCGATCGAGGAGTGACTTGCCGGTGTAGTCCGTGTCATCGCCCCACAGGGACACCCAGCTGGCCTTCGAGAATACTCCTCCGTCCTGAGTCG
>QWCT01001703.1_pt1 | contig 10644 bp, 11 predicted proteins | sample 1972681 | NCBI WGS metagenome assembly QWCT01 (sample SAMN09866701, study PRJNA288562) | Human oral metagenome isolate pre3_saliva, whole genome shotgun sequencing... | isolation source: mouth | host: Homo sapiens | place: USA: California | reverse complement strand
TATGGCTGCATACTTTACTTTTTCTTCGTATGAATACTCATCTAGCTGATCTACCATATCTTTTTCGATTTTAAACTTGCGCTTCATCTCTCCCACCTCTACACCTTAAAATTATCATATATGATAATTATCACATATGATAATCTTGCTCTTTTATAGTATTATTTTGCTCAAAAAAGGAACCCTTCTCCAAATGGAAAAGGGTTCTACTCTAAATATTAATTAAAACTAACTAATCTATTCGCAAATCTTCAAACTGACACGTCTTCAATTCTATCGTTTTGTTATTTAATCTAGCTTCTGCACTATTGCTTCTCTTTGGATTATATAAACGGATGATTGTCCCGCGAGAATCCTTCTTAATCGTTGAGCAGATAGCCTCTCCTTCTACTTCAACGAGGGAATGCGTCAGAGGTAGATTCATTTCATCCGCGATTGAAAGTACAAACTCATCCGTATTATTTCGGAACGATGCAGCTTGATAACCAATCAACGGCGTTAGCATTTCTTTTGCAAACTGAGCACAACTATACTCATCATCCTCATTTCCAAGGACTCTTAAATAATATCGTGCTTGGATCAGTTCATGCATATGACGAGTTCCTTCTGTTCTTACTTTAGTTCCCGATTCGCGTCCTGGACGATCCTGTAAGTCTGATTTTCCTAAGTACGGAACAGAACGATACACTGTCATTGCAATTTGAGCATAGTTTTCACCAATAAATTGATACTCTCTCACCGCTTCTGTCACAATCTGCAAATCACACACGTCAAATCCATTTGTAACATAGGAAAGAAGAGGTTCAATCGTACGAGGTTTTTCATCCCAATGTTCTTCTTTCCACTGTTCAACTTGTGGCAAATAAGTTGGCCGCTCGATTGTTCCAAATTGAATATCGGCATAAGATTTTTCATTCTTTTTATGAGTATTAAAAACGAGTCTCAAACGATGTTCATCCGCGATATTAACCGTTCGAATATCAACGCTGATACTTTCCTCTAAGATATGGTGATTGAGCACTATTTCTAGGTACACTTCTTGCTGAACGGTCTCCCCCTCGTTAGCACGACTTTCTAAATCAATCGGTAAGGCTATTGTCCCCGTTAACTTCATCGTACTTTTAAGAGCATTCTCAACAATTTCACAGCCTAGAAATTCCGCTGCTATCTCTTTATTATCAAACGGCTCCGAGTAGTCATAACTATCCCCTTCATCACCATCATCAATAACAGAGATGATATTCGGATAATTTGCTTGATTGGCTTTGTCGAACAAATGAATTTTTCCATCTTTAAACTCAATGAGATAGTGACTATTTTCAATTTGGTTTTTTGTATTCATATTATTCATCACCTATCTCCTTAAAGTAATACGTTTGATAGCCCATCGATGGGAGTTTTTCTGCACAAAGTGTTATCTGAACTCGATATAATTGATTAATTTTGTTTAGCCAATCTGCCTCTAGTTCATTATTAACACCAATTTCTTTTATCGATTTCTTCAAGTAACTATCTGTCACTTCATCTACTCGATTAACGACAAACTTTGATTCTACTCCATTAGCGTCAAGGATCGTAAACTGCTTGTACGGTGTATATAGCTCAATATCGATAAATCCTGACCGTTCATTTGGCAACAAGTTATACACTTGAAATTGTGTAAAATCGAGTTGTTTCACTTGTTGTCCCATTTCACGCATCTTAAATTCTACGAGTTCTTCCGCTAACGATTTCGCCTTTACATATCGTGCTTTAATATCTTCATTCGTCCAATCAGAGTTGCAATTGCCGATGGAATCATGGGCTGAATTCAATAACATTAGTTTCCAGATGTTATCTATTAGAATCGATTCATATTTCGAACCAGCATCGCTCGCTAAAACAGATAATGGTTCGACAATATTGCTCAAGTAATTTTCTAAGTGATTATTCAGTTGTTTAAGGTCTACCCTTGTTGAAAAGATACTCTTATGCGTTCTGCTAAATTGACCAAACGTAAACTCACCGCTGTAAGTTGGTAATGGTAATTTTTTCTCCAAATATTCTTGTTGAATACTTGCTAGCGCATTTTCTAAAGTATCTATTTCTACTGAGTACTCGCCACTCTCATTCCCAATTCTCACTAATTCTGGAAGATTTTTTCGAATTGGTTTTTGATCTTCTCCGTTATAAAGTAACACGGTGTCAGATAATGACGAATCTCCGAGTTTATCAATCATTTCTTGATAATACTCTTTAATCTCTTCTTTCCCGTTTGGGGGATAAGCCATATTCCCATAATGGTGAAGATTATGTGTAAACATCTTTGTTCCATCAGGAGATTCCCACATAAACTCTCTATTATCTACGAGATGTTTTGCAATGCCTCGTCTAAAAAATGCATATTTTAATCCCATATGATGATAGATTTGTGGCATTTGACTCGACATACCAAATGAGTCTGGAAGATAACCTATTGATTGATGCCCGCCATATTTCTCGGACAGTTTCATCCCAATCTCAAGGTTTTTCAGTAGACTCTCACCAGACACAACAAGTGTGTCTGGTTGAGTATACCAAGGCCCAATGATTAATCTGCCTTCTTTTACTAATCTAGCGAATTGTTCTTCACGCTCTGGATGTAGTTCTAGATACTCTTCCACAATAGACAATTGCCCATCTAGGTGAAAGCATTTAAAATCTGGATCTGCATCTAATGTATCTAGTACTTCATCGAAGTCCTTTAATGAATAAACGAGAGAACGTGCAGAGGTAAAATACCATTCTTTATCCCAGTGAGTATGTGGGATTATTTTTATTTTTTTCTCAGTCATCTATTTACCTTTCTATAACACTTCTAATTTTCCAATATTAATAAGGTGATTACGATAGTAAATATTTACAACTGCAATGAAAAGTGAACCTACTGCAATACCTAAAACATAAGGGAAAATATTTGTAATTAAAGGCCATGCCCAAATTGCTGATTCTGGGAACCATTGAACCGCTCCTAATCCAACCCCAGTCATCGCACCGATAATAGATCCGACTACATATAGAGGAATTGTAAACATAGGACGTTCTAACGCAAATGGAATCGCACCTTCTGAAATACCCATAAATGCTAGGAAAATAGAAGTTTTACCTGCTTCATAGAATTGTTTGTCATATACACGGCGACGAACTAACACTCTGTCTAATAATGTAGATAATCCTAACCCGATACTTGGTGTAACAATCGCAATACATCTTGCTGTTACTGGTAAAATCTTATCTGTTGTAAATCCTAACGCAACGAATCCTGCAGCTTTATTTACTGGTCCACCTAAGTCAAATGCAGTTGTTGCTGAAAGAATTAAGGCATACACAAATTGCCCTGATTTTCCAGCTGCTTCTAGAACAGATTTAATCCATCCATTTACAAGTCCACCAAATGGAGTAATGATATAAACCATCAAGATCATTGTTACGATTGCTGCAATTAACGGAATTAAGAACGTTGTCTTGAACGCCAACCAATTCTTAGGAAGTTGAATTTTTTCATTAAGGAATTTAACAAAATATCCAATTGCAAAGGCAATGATAATCGCTCCTAGGAAACCAGAAGGAACAGGTGCCACTTCTTTCCATTTACCATCTTGAAGAACAAGAGTCGCAATAGGTTTTACTGCGATATAGCCACCAATGAACCCTGTTGCAAAAGCTGTCTTGCCTCCAATTGAGAAAGCTGTGAAGGCAGCAAATAGCGGAATTGCAAATCCAAATAAAGTAAATCCAAACGATTGCATTAATTGCGCTATTTTCAACAACGTAAAGTTAAATCCTGTATAATTCCCACTATTAATTGCGTCTAAAATACTAACATCTGGACTTAAACCAAAAATAACATAAGGGATAATTTGAGAAAATGCACCCACTAATCCCCCCATGATTAATACTGGAATCATGTAAGAAATACCAGTCATCAAGTGTTTACTAATTTCAGTCCAAACTCCTGTCTTTTGTTCGTTTGTCTTAGGAGCATCTGTTTTGGGAGCCCCTTCTGCAGAACCTGTGCTAACTATTTTTTTCTTTACGACCATTTCCTTCTACCTCCTCTTAATTATTTAAATCTTCTTCAATTTCATCAAAAATACCACTGACATTTTTAATGATTTCTTGTAACCCAACCTCATAAACTTCTTTTCCATCGAAGCGTTCCATCTCTAAAGGTGTAACCGCAATGGCATGAATAATAAAATCAGCTTCATCAATGTCACTTCTTGTCAATTTGTTTTGAACACCGTCAGAGCCTTGTGTTTCTACCTTATATTCATACCCTCTATTTTTTGCTTCGACTTCAATAGCTTCAGCAGCCATAAATGTATGTGCTAACCCCATTGGGCAGGCACATAGTGCAACCATTTTCTTTGTCATATTGTTTTCCTCCTACTCTTCAAACGTTAATACGTCTACGACTTCTTTTTCACTACTTGCATTAAACAAAGCTTCTCTAAATTCTTTATGCATCAATTTTCTCGAAAGCTTAGCCAGTATCTGCAAGTGAGTATCCGCACCTTCCAAAGGCGTTAAAATTGCTATGGCGACCTGAACCTCCTCCCCATTCCAATCTATTTTATTTTCACCTTTAAATATAAAAACTCCTGGATGTGAGACGTTGTCAGACTTCGCATGTGGAATCGAAATTCCAAATCCAATCGCTGTTGAAAATTCTGCCTCTCTTTTTAAAAAGTCTGGGACGAGATCCACTTTGGAATACCCTAATTCCAACACTCTATTAGAAATCGTCTGTAAGACTGCATCTCTATTCGATTCTTTCCCGAATATCACATGATTTGTTTCAATGAGTTCCATGACTTTCTCCTTCCAAATACTCTGTTAGTACTTCAATTTTTTGTTCTTTAATTAATTTGTTAACGCGCTCCTTATCTCGTGTGAAATTATAGATTTTTCTAAACAATATATTCTGGGATGGTTCGTTTTTAGCAAACACAATCAAGAAGACTAATCGAACGATATCGCCTTCCCAAAGGATTCCCTCGTCTTTTATTCCAACGATGATTTTGGTTTCTTCTAATGAGTCTAAAATCGTATGTGGGATTGCAACGGCATTGCCTATAGCTGTCGACGTTATCTTCTCACGTTCTAATATTTGTTGAAGAATTCGTCCTTGCTCCTCTTGAGGAACGTTTAATTGACCTAATAATTCTGCTAGTACGTCTTCTCTAGTAGCTGATGCCAATTTATGAACTGCTTTAGGAAGTAACCGAACTCCTTCTACAGAAGTCTGGCGAATATCTCTAAGTTTCTCTGCAATAATATCCAACGCATTTTCTGATAACGGATCTGAAATTTGAATACAGTCTTTATTCTTGAGAATCGCATTTTTTGTGAGATTAATTTTGACTTCATATTCATCTAATTCTCTTTCTTCCATTTCCCATTCCGTTAAGACTTCAACAATCTCTAAGTCGGCTTCAGTTGTTCTAACTCTTTCCCTAAACAGGAATCCTGTACTTAAACTGTTGGAGATAATCACTCCTTTAATATTTTCCCCATTTAAATCCTTCTTCTTGTTTAGAGTGGCCAAGTATAAAGCGATAAAGCCCACATCATTTTTGTTAAGCTGAATATCGAAGGCCAATTCAATCTGATACGCTAGTAACCCTGACACTTGATATTCAAGTGCATAGTCTTTTTTAATCGTATCTAATAAATTGTTTTTGATATTAATCGAAAACTGTTTTTGTTTTACGAGTGATATCAAATGCTTATTTAACCGTTGGAAATAAGCTTCTTCATCTTTCTTCTCGTTTGCATTGCTAAACAAAAGATACGTCAGTGATGTCTGAACAACTTGGGCCAATACGTTCTTAGTCTGAGTGGAATTTAAAACATTCAGAATCCTTACGATTTCTGTAATATCCTCAAAATTTTCAAGACGTAAATGGATACTCTCTACCTGTCTGCCATATTGTTGGCAAACAATTACAAATGCGCTCCACTCGATAATTTTGCGATCAAATACGGTGTAACCTTCTTCTAGAATTTTCTCGCAATCAATGTTTGTTTCATTATTTTTTATGAATGTCTTTTTTAACTGAAAGATTTCTTTTAACCCTTCTTCATGATTCAATTTCATAGATAATAATTGACCAACAAAAAATATTGTGCGTTCTAACAAATTGCCTTTCAGTACAATATTCGCAGAATCGATTCCAACTCTCGCTCCGCTATTTTGTTCTAGACTGTTGATTGATTGAAGAACTCTGTGTAACACTGATTCGGAAATATAAAACTTAGAAACCACTTCCTGAATACTTACTCTTTCATTGAATAGCAGCTTTTCTAGTAAATAGTGAATGACACTATTAGAGAACGTACTCTTTATATTTAAAGGGCTTACATTTTCAGTTAAATGAAAACTATTCCCGACAAGCTGATATCCTAAACCAGGAGTCGAAACAATTTCTACTTCTTGAGCTTTTAAATCCTGATTCACTGCTTTTATATATCTATAAACGGTTCTTTCAGAGATTCCTAACAAATTCGCAATTTCATTTGCAGTGATATACTTATTAGAATTTTTTTGTAGTATTTGTAATACCGATAATTTCTCGTTTAAACTCAAATCTATCTCCCCCATTCTTATTTTAAACAATTTATTGGCGGTTTTATTATCATTTTTTGTCAGTACCTACTGCCAATTGTGGCCCAATAGATACTCATATAAGCAAAAAGAGCCCTAGATTCCCTAGAACTCTTCCTTAAAATTATATATCCCTATGCAATTTGTATTAGCATTTTCTTTTATTATATCCGGATAAAATCCGGTTATCAATAGAGCATATACCAAAAACTGGACAATGTCCTAGTTCTATCTTTTTTATGCTATATACTTCTTTTTATTTTTTTGAACTATTATTAATCATCTTTATTGCTATACCTGCAACTGCTACTACCCCTGCTGCTAATCCTGCGCCTACTTTCTGAAGTAAATCCACTCTCTTATTTTGACAATGCTCGCAGATATCTTTCTTGAACTCATCTGGTAATTCTCTATTGCATTTCTTACATACGTGTTTATTCTCCATAGTCTCCTCCTAGTAATAGCGGTGCACCCTCATAAGTGATTTTATGAACGGTATCCTGAATTGTTGGGAATTGCTTCGTCCAGTAATTTTCTGGATTTGGATCCACCACATCTAAACGATTTAACACTTCCCTTTTTGTCAATTCTGAATCTTCTAAAAACATTCGATAGTTCTCAATCGTGTTAAGTGCTGCCTGTTTCTCTCCTAAAGCCCAGTACGCTGTTGCTTCCGTCATAGAATCTTGATTAATCGCAACCACTCTTGAACGAATTTCATTCATACGATCATTAATTTCTTTTGGATTTGTTGCAAATAATTTTACGAACTCATTTTCAGGCTGATGCATAATGAAGTCAATATTATCTTTCATTCCAAGCATCAAACGACTACGAGAATCTTCCGCAGAATGAGCAATCATCAATAATGCTTGCGTTTGTAATTCCTTATTTTGAATTTGTCGTGCATATTTTAATTTTCGCTCATTACTATACGCTGAAGCTAGTCGGTCAAACTCAAGCCCTTGTTGAATACGACTTACCACACTATGAATTTCCTTCAACTCCTGAGCCAGATTAGCCAGTTGCATTTGCACCATAAAGTCATTCATCGCAGGAGTAATATCTTTAATTCTTTCTACTTGTTTAACAGGAATATTGGCCACAATTTGATGCGTTTTTGGATCCACCACTTTAGCAATGATGTCCCCGTTTTTCTTGGCCATCATTTTGAGAGCTCCTTTTGCTAGCTCTTTTCTTTGTTCATCAGTAAAAACAAGAACCCATTCTTCAACTGGAACTAGTCTTTCCACTACTTCAAGAAATGCTGGAAGCGCACATAAAGTATCATGAATTTGATCAAATACTCGTCCTGCATTTTTGACAAAATAATTTTTCTGCATTTCTGGATCGTTTTCAAATAACGTTTCCGGTCTTTTATTTACTTTCATCACTTCAACCTTTTTAACTTTTCCCATATTCATCCTCCGTTTAAACGTTTTCATTCTCCATTATATTCCTTTACGCATTCTGAATCAATAAGATTTTCCACAAAAAAACCAGGGCACTAACCCTGGTTTCTCGTATCCATTTTCTACTTCATCCCATTAAAAATCTCATCCGCAATCTCAAACCCAATTTGTGCTTGCTGCTCGGGCGTCAAGGCGTGGCCTGTGTCCTCCAGCGTGGTGAGGCGTGCGTCTTTGAGGCGCTTCAGTGCTTTTTGCGAGGCGGTTAGTGGCACAATATTGTCATCTTTGCCGTGATAAATATGCACAGGCATCCCCAGCTTGTCTAGGTTCGCGTAGGCGTCCATGTCGTAGATGTCCGTGATGTAAATCTTGCCGATTTTCGTTCCGAGTAAGTTAAATGTCTCGGGTACTTCGTCTAGTTTCGGGAAGCTACTTCTAATATCATCCGGCAGTGAAAATGCAGGATAGAACAAGAAGAGGCCTGCGATATTGGTGAGTTCTTCTGCGGTCAGTGCGGTGACGAGTCCGCCCTGACTACTTCCCATGAGATAAATTTTCTGCGGATCCACGTATTCCATCCCGCTCGCGATACGAATCGCGTCTTTCAAGTTTTGCACTTCGGTGAGAACAGACATCTCCGTCGTTAGTCCTTCACTCATCGGAGAAGACGATGACGACCCTCCTGCAAATTCCAAGCTGAAGACGGCAATACCTGCCTTCGCCAATGTCTTCTGCACTTCTTCCTCGTGTTCTACGTTCGCGCCAAGTCCGTGGCTAAAAATCACGAGCGGCACCCGTCCTTCTACGTCTGGGACAAAGGCACGGGCGTAGAGATTCTTGCCATTACTTTCGAAGTCATATTCTTTTACGGTATACTTGCCGTCTGTCTTCACTTCGACATGCACCTGTTGTGTCGTTTGTGGCGTCTGCGCAGTCGTGTTCGTCGTATTCGTCGTATTCGCCCCGTTCGTGCTAGTCGTTCCACACGCTGCAAGCATTAGCGCTACGCTAATTCCCATGAGTCCTTTTTTCATTCATTTCCAACTTTCATTTTTGGTCGGGTCTTTGCCCTTTTAAGTAGTCTACCCGCTCGGTGGTGGAACCTCAACTTTTTTGCATAAAAAAGACTGCAAGACGTGCCTGCAGTCCGTTCATGTTACACTAAAAATTCTAATAATTCCGCGTAGCTTCTCACTTCCACGGTTGGCTTGATGGCGGTTCTGTTTTCTTTTGCCGCTAGGTTCATCCAAATCGTGTCGATGCCTGCGTTAATACCGCCTTGGATATCCGCTGTCAATGAATCGCCGATGATCACGGCTTTATCCTTGTCGTAGTCCGGAATCGCACTAGCGACACGTTCAAAGAAGGCTTCACTTGGCTTTTGTGCCCCAACTTCTTCGGAGATGAAGACTTTCTTGAAGTATTTTGCAATCGGTGAGTTCGACAAGCGCCCTTTTTGAATCGTCGTGATGCCGTTTGTGGCAGCGTATAAGTCGTATCCAGCGTCCTGTAATGCCTGAAGCAACGCCTCTGCCCCTTTGTACGTTTGGCCTTGAGTTCCTAGAATGGCTTCGTAATCTGCCGCGAGTTCTTTCCCGTCTTTTTCAAAACCGAAGTGGTCGAATAGCTTGGCAAAGCGCGTTTCGACGAGTTCCTCACGCGTGATTTCGTCCTTTTCCAACGAACGCCACATGGCACGATTCATCGGCACGTAGACGTCAATATACGCCTCGACATCCTCCACGCCTTGCTGTTCCAAGAGCTTTGTCAGCGCGTAATTCTCCGCCGAATGGAAGTCCCAGAGCGTTGAATCCAGGTCGAATAGTAGTGTTTTATAGATCATGTTCCTAACCTCTTTACATGTTACCTTATTTTTTGTTCAAATTGATATTCCGTTTGCAATGATTTTAGAAAGCCTTCTAGCCCTTTTACAAGGGTGCGCTTTGTCTCGAGTGGTTTCTTTTTCCCGAGAGTAATCTCTTCCTTTGCACGTGCCACTAAAGCATTGAATTCCTTCTTGAAGGAATAACGTCTCCAAAAAAAGACAACTCCTAGAACGATAAAAGGAACTATCCATGTCCAGAAATAGTAGCTCGTGATGGTCACCACGAATTCGAACGTTTCCCAAACGCCAACCTCAAAAATAGTTGCAAATGCACTCCCTATAATCGAAAAAGCGTGCGCATTTTGTAAATAGACACCGGTGAAACAAAGAGCGAATAGTGGCAATAGTAACCGCGCTATTTGATGATTTTTCGGTAAAGGTGCTGCATCTTCTCTTTCTGAAGTCACCTTTTCCAATAATTCTCGGAGTCGGTTGGCTGTTTCTTGTGTGACTTTCTTCATTCTTACTCCCTCTGTTTTCAAATCCCTTTATTTTATAACCCGTAAGTTTTGTATTTTTTAACGAGCAACTTCGCGCGTTTGACGTAGTCGTTCTCATTTCCATGAAGGGCCTCCAGTGCTTCTTGGGCAACCGGCAAGAGTGCGCGGATGTCTTTTTGAATGAAGAGCTGGTTACGTGCGTCTAACGCCTTTGCAAAAAACAGCCCGAACATCCACACAATTACGAGCGGGAAGAACACGAGCATTTCTTCGTTACTG
>QWCT01001901.1_pt1 | contig 10655 bp, 7 predicted proteins | sample 1972681 | NCBI WGS metagenome assembly QWCT01 (sample SAMN09866701, study PRJNA288562) | Human oral metagenome isolate pre3_saliva, whole genome shotgun sequencing... | isolation source: mouth | host: Homo sapiens | place: USA: California | reverse complement strand
GGTGAACGCGAACTTGGTCTTGACCCTGCAACAGGCAAACCTGTGTTCGTAAAGATTGGTCGTTTCGGTCCTGTGGTACAGATTGGTAGTGCTGACGATGAGGACAAACCACGCTTCTCACAGCTCCCATCTGATAAGAGTATGGAAGCCATTACCCTTGATGAGGCTTTGGAATTGTTTAAGTTACCACGTAACCTTGGACAGTTTGAGGGTACAGATGTCGTAATTGGAGCTGGTCGATTTGGTCCTTATGTGCTTCATGATAAGAAGTACACATCGCTGCCAAAGGAGGAAGATCCACTCACGATCAGTCTTGATGCGGCTATCAATCTTATTCAAAAGAAGCGTCTGCAGGATGCACAGCGTCACTTAAAGACCTTCGAGGAAGATGCTAAGATGGAGGTGATGAACGGTCGTTATGGTCCTTATATCGCTTATGATGGTAAGAACTACCGTATGCCAAAAAACCTTCATGATAAGGCTGCCGAGCTTACTTATGAGCAGTGTATGGACATTGTAAAGAATGCTCCGGAACCAAAGCGTAAGAGGTAAGTGAATATAGACTCACCTATAAGGGAAAGGAAGACATCCACCACGTAGTCTGATGATAACAGACTATAGGGTGGATGATAAATATATCGTGAGTATGACAGAACATACAGAAGAATATAAACCGCTTCGCATTATTCTCATTGGTTATATGGGTGCGGGCAAGACGACCGTAGGCAGAGCCTTGTCAAAGGAGTTGAACATTCCGTTCTACGACTTAGATTGGTACATAGAGAGCCGAATGCGCAAGACGGTGAAGCAAATCTTCGATGAAAGGGAAGCATCGCGAACCTTTTTACACAAAGGCTAAGCACGTTCTTGACGTGAGTCTTATGGATAGTTACGACAAGATACAGATTTCGGTTAATCAACTTTGCCAACTATTAAAGTTGAATAAAGCTAACAGTCTGAAATAAAATAGCTATTAATAGATAGTTAGAAACCAAATGCTCAAAGCAAATAATTGATTAATTCAAGATTATATATAGGGACAGAAGAATAGAAATGAAAAAGTGGACGATTGAAGATTCTCAAGAGTTGTACAACATCTCAGGGTGGGGTACATCTTACTTTGGTATTAACGAATCGGGTGATGTGTATGTAACACCTTGTAAGGACAATACACAAGTTGACTTACGTGACGTTATGGACGAACTCGCCCTGCGTGATGTGACACCTCCAGTGTTGCTCCGTTTCCCGGATATTCTCGATAACCGTATCGAGAAAACATCCTCTTGCTTTGAGAAAGCAAGGAAGGAATATGACTTCAAAGCAGAGAACTTCATCATCTATCCTATTAAGGTAAACCAGATGCAGCCGGTAGTTGAGGAGATTATCTCCCATGGACGTAAGTTCAACTTGGGCTTGGAAGCAGGCTCAAAGCCTGAGTTGCACGCTGTGATTGCCGTACAGTGTCAGAGTGATTCGCTTATTATCTGTAACGGATATAAGGACCAGAGCTATATTGAACTGGCTCTGTTAGCACAGAAGATGGGTAAGCGTATCTTCATTGTAGTGGAGAAACTCAATGAAATCGACCTTATTGCACGTGCTGCAAAGAAGTTGAATGTAAAGCCAAACCTTGGTATTCGCATCAAACTTGCTTCAAGTGGTTCTGGTAAGTGGGCTGATAGTGGTGGCGACGCTTCTAAGTTTGGTCTTACTTCTTCTGAACTCTTGCAGGCTTTAGAGACGCTTGATAACAAGGGATTGCACGATTGTTTGCATCTTATCCACTTCCATATCGGTTCACAGATTACGAAGATTCGTCGTATTCAGACTGCTCTCAATGAGGCTGCACAGTATTATGTGAACCTCAGAAAGATGGGTTATAACGTTGATTTTGTTGACTGTGGCGGTGGTTTAGGTGTCGACTACGATGGTACCCGTTCTGCAAGTAGCGAGAGTTCTGTCAACTATAGCATTCAAGAATATGTCAACGACTGCGTCTATACCTTTGTTGATGCAGCCAATAAGAATGATATTCCACATCCAAACATCATCACTGAGAGTGGTAGAAGTCTTTCTGCTCATCACTCTGTCCTCGTGATTGATGTGCTTGAAACTGCCTCTCTGCCAGAGATGTCAGACGACTTTGAGGCAAAGGATACCGACCATCAGTTGGTAAAAGACCTCTATGATATCTGGGATAATCTTGATTCTCGTAACATGTTAGAGGACTGGCACGATGCTGAGCAGATTCGTGAGGAGGCGTTAGAGTTGTTCTCTCATGGCTTAGTAGACCTAAAGACACGTGCTGAGATTGAGGCAATGTATTGGAGTGTATGCCATGAAATCAACAATTTGGCAAAGAATATGAAGCATGTGCCTGATGAGTTGCGCAATATGGATAAGCTTCTTGCAGATAAATATTTCTGTAACTTCTCTCTCTTCCAGTCTCTTCCAGACAGTTGGGCGATTGATCAACTCTTCCCAGTAATGCCGATTCAACGACTCAATGAGCGTCCATCACGTAACGCTACATTGCAGGATATCACCTGTGATAGCGACGGTAAGATTTCAAACTTTGTTGCAATGGGTCGCAGTAGTCACGTTCTTCCTATCCACGCATTGAAGAAGAATGAGCCTTATTACCTCGGTGTCTTCCTTGTTGGAGCTTATCAAGAGATTTTAGGTGATATGCACAACCTCTTTGGTGATACCAATGCCGTACATGTTTCAGTAAAGGATGGCAGCTATCATATCGATCAGATCTTTGATGGTGAGACGGTAGAAGAGGTGTTGGAGTATGTTCAGTATAATCCAAAGAAGCTCGTTCGTCAACTCGAAATATGGGTGACAAAGAGCGTAAAGCAGGGTAAGATTTCACTTGAGGAGGGTAAAGAGTTCCTCAGTAACTACCGCAGCGGACTCTACGGTTACACCTATTTGGAGTAAACTAAAATTCTCTTAGAAGAGTAGGGTAGCTGTAGTTATATCATAGAATTATCATTGACAATCTGTAGGGGCGCATAGCTCGTGCGTCAACCATGAACATTTCGTTTCGGACGCATGTGCTGTGCGTCCCTACGTTTATTAATACAGAGCGTCAAAATATGGTGTTTAAGTAGGTTATAAGGTATGTCTACCCTGCTGTTTATCCTCGTTCTTTCTAAAAGAAGCGTGCTTTTAGCGAATTATTTTCATGATAATAAATATTTTTCTTCACGAAAATAAATATTTTTCTTCATGATAATAAATAATTATTTTCATGAAAATAATTCAGAGTAAGTGGACTTCAACGTGAGAGAGAATACTAAATAATGGCTTTATTTATACATGATAGTATCCTTAAAGAGGGTTGTGAGCGTTGATGAATAGCCGAATTAAGGGCTTATCAGTTAAGTGTTTATAGAGCAGTAAAGGTCAATAACAATCAATAATCATAATTCTAACGTAGCGATGAGAACGCCTTTCGAATAATGGTAGGTTAAGGAAGTAAACACAATTACGAGTCTGGAGTTATGTATTATGAGTTAAACGAATGGATATACTATCGCAAGACATAATGTATTTACCCGGTGTGGGGCCACATCGTAAGGAGATTCTGGGCAAAGAACTTGGAATCCATACCTATCGTGACCTACTGGAATACTTCCCTTACAAATATGTTGACCGTACAAAGTTATATCTTATTTCAGAGCTTTCACAAGAGATGCCGTTTGTGCAAATCAAAGGAAGAATCCTCAGTTTTGAGGAAACTGAGATGGGAAAACGTAAGAAACGTATCGTTGCACACTTCACCGATGGACATGGCGTCTGTGATATTGTATGGTTTAATGGTACGAAGTATATCTATCAGAACTATCAAGTAAACAAGGAATATATTATCTTTGGCAAGCCTACCTTCTTTAATGGTAGGTTTCAGTTTACGCATCCTGACATTGATGATGCTTCTCAGTTGCAGCTCAATGACATGGGTATGCAACCCTTCTATGTCACAACAGAGAAGATGAAGAAGGCTGGTATCACTTCACGTGCTGTGGAGAAACTGACAAAGATGTTGATTAGTAAGCTTACTGAACCTTTAGAAGAGACACTCCCACCCTTCATTACAACCCATTTGCATCTCATCTCACGGGATGCTGCTATGCGCAAGATTCATTATCCAAAGTCGGTTGATGACACCCAGCGCGCCCGTGTACGTCTGAAGTTTGAAGAACTCTTCTACGTACAACTTAACATTCTTCGCTATGCCAGCGACCATCGTCGTAAATATCGAGGCTATATATTCAATAGGATTGGAGCACAGTTTAATTGGTTCTACTCCCATAACCTGCCTTTTGAACTTACTGGGGCGCAGAAAAGAGTGATGCATGAGATACGTGCAGACATGGCAAGCGGACGACAGATGAACCGTTTGTTACAGGGCGATGTAGGCTCAGGAAAGACTCTTGTAGCGCTGATGTCTATGCTTATTGCTATCGACAACGGCTATCAGGCTTGTATGATGGCACCTACGGAGATACTTGCAGAACAACATCTCCAGACGATTAAGGAATTTCTCAAGGGAATGAACTTGCGTGTAGAACTGTTGACGGGTATCGTGAAGGGTAAGAAACGACAAGAAGTATTAGATGGACTCATCGACGGTTCTATTAATATTGTTGTAGGAACGCACGCCATTATAGAGGATAAAGTGCAGTTCCAGCACCTCGGTATGGCTGTTGTCGACGAGCAACACCGCTTCGGTGTGGAGCAACGCGCTAAGCTATGGAGTAAGAGTGAGAATCCCCCACACGTATTGGTGATGACAGCTACGCCTATACCACGTACGCTTGCGATGACCATCTATGGCGACCTTGATGTCTCTATCATTGATGAGTTGCCACCAGGACGTAAGCCAATACAGACGATTCACAAGTATGATGACCAAATGGCGAGCCTTTATAGTGGTATAAGACAGCAGATCAACTTAGGGCGCCAAGTGTATATCGTCTATCCACTTATCAAGGAAAGCGAGCGTATGGACCTCAAAAACCTTGAGGATGGCTTTGAGGCTATGCAAGATATCTTCCCTGAATTCCAGCTAAGTAAGATTCATGGAAAGATGAAGGATAAGGAAAAAGAAGCCGAGATGCAGAAGTTTGTCAGTGGACAAACACAGATACTCGTTGCCACAACAGTGATAGAGGTAGGTGTAAACGTGCCTAATGCAAGCGTAATGGTTATTCTCGATGCCCAGCGTTTTGGGCTTTCTCAACTCCATCAGCTGCGTGGTCGTGTTGGTCGTGGTGCTGAACAGAGTTATTGTATCCTTGTTACCAACCACAAACTAACCAAGGAAACCAGAAAACGCATTGATATTATGTGCGATACAAATGATGGTTTTGAAATTGCAGAAGCTGACCTTAAGTTGCGTGGACCTGGTGATCTGGAAGGTACACAGCAAAGTGGTATAGCCTTCGACCTTAAAATTGCCGATATAGCTCGTGATGGACAGATTGTTCAAATGGCACGAGAAGAGGCACAAAAGATTATCGACGACGATCCAACATGTCAAAAAATAGAATATAACATGCTCTGGGAGAGACTTAAAGCGTTAAGAAAGACTAATATAAACTGGGCTGCTATTTCATAGAAAATAACACCATAAAATTGGCTTCAAACGCCCTGTTTTAGCGACTTGACATAAATCATGTGGAGGCGAAAATACGTATTATTCCTTTGTTAAACAGGCTAAAAAAATAGCTAAGGTGCAATTTATTCTATATTTTTTCGTTATCTTTGCGAAGTCTTTCGGTAAAAAGTTTCGTACTTTTATGAAGTTTATCAACGACTTAACCGATAGAAAGGGATATGAAAATCTGTCCCGTGCCGCAAGGCATCCGAGTGTAGAAATAAAATAACTTGATTATGACTTTTAAGAAAATAGTTAGGACTTTTGCTCTAACATCTCTCTTAACTTTGACAGCCCATTCAGCAAATGCCCAAGACTTGCTTGCCCGTCAAGCACCAATCGACCGCCGTGCTAAAGCATTAGACACAATGGTTATTAATCGTCTTCGCGAAGCTGAGGAAATCGAAGAGCCTTCATCTGAACTCTATAATGATTGGGATAACAATTATGCACACCGTGGAGGTAACCTTCCAGATGTATACAAGATTGATCTTCGTGGTTTCCATATGCCAACACCAAGCCGTGTGATTACAAGTAACTTCGGACGCCGTTGGGGTCGTCGTCACCAAGGATTGGACATCAAAGTGTATATTGGCGATACTATTCGCGCAGCCTTCTCTGGTAAGGTTCGTGTAGTAAAATACGATGGAAACGGATATGGTAAGTATATTGTTATCCGTCATAATAATGGACTTGAAACCATTTATGGTCACCTTTCAAAGCAAATAGTAAGTCCAAACCAGACTGTTCGTGCTGGGCAGCCTATCGGATTAGGTGGTAATACTGGTCGTTCTACAGGTTCTCACCTTCACTTCGAAACTCGTTTGGCAGGTGTGGCTTTGAATCCAGCACTCTTCTTCGACTTTGCTAACCAAGATGTTACTGGCGACTACTATGTATTCCGTCGCAACACTGTAGCGCAAGAGTCAGAGCGTGCAACAGCTGCTCGTGGTACTTCTTCAAGCCTTGGTTACTCTCGTGAGAACATTCAGGGCAAAGGCAACCAAAGTCATAGTTCACGTCAGGAGAGAAGTTACAACACTGATTTCTCAAGTCATACTCCACGTAATGAGGCAAGTGCTGATAATGGAAAGATTTTCTATCACAAGGTTGCTAATGGTGAAACCTTAGAAACGATAGCCAAACAACATGGCATCAGTATCGAACAGTTGTGCCGTCAGAACCGCATAGGCAGATTGACGCGAGTATCAGAAGGACAGCTACTCTCGATTACGAAGTAAAGATTTAACCCACCATACAAACAGCTCCGATGGACAAAGTCTATCGGAGCTGTTTTCGTTTATAGTCTTTTCCGTTTATAGGAACAAAGGGAAAGAGAATTAAGTCGGATATGGAGTGAACTCAAAGCGAGCTTACTTCCCGAACACTTGATTCATTACATTAGCAGGTGGGCGCTGATTCTCCAGCTCGTTCTTCATAAAGTCCATATAAGGCGCTACATGCTCGAAGAACTGATGATACCCCTTGCAGAGATAGTTAAGGCCAGGATTGCCGTAACAATCGCGAATAAAACGATTCTTCGGGCACTCTCCATGGCAAGCAAACTGATATTTGCACTCCTTACACTGTTGCGGAAGAAGTCTATACTTCATCTTGGAAAAGTCCTTCTGTCGGTCGCTATTCATCATCTCATAGATGGTATGCTGCGACAAGTTGCCAAGTTTATGTTCCGGATAAACGAAGTGATCACACGAATAGACATCACCATTATACTCCATAACACCTGCATGACCACACTCTTTAGCCATGGTACAAATACCTGGTGCAACGCCAACCCAATTTGCTAAAGTGGCATCAAAAAGCTGTATATAATATTCGCCTACATCATGGTGTACCCACTCATCGAAGATAGTACAGAGGAAATTACCCCATTGTTCAGCCGTGACAGAGAAGTCGGTTAGCTCACCACCTTCCTGCATTCCTGGTGCTAAGGTTAGCCCATCTGTACGTTTAACAATACGCTCTACGATAGGTGTAAACTGTATATAACGGCAGCCAATCTCCTTGAAGAAGTGATAAAAGTCTAACGGATAGTCTGCATTAAAGTCGTTGACAACGGCGAGTGCATTCCATTCAACCCCATGCTTATTCAATAAGTCTATGCCTTTCATCACCTGATGGAAGGAAGGCTTACCCATTGCGTTGCGGCGATACTCGTCATGAAACTCTTGTGGACCGTCAATAGAGACACCCACAAGGAAGTTATTTTCCTTGAAGAAACGACACCACTCATCGTTTAGTAGAATACCATTTGTCTGAATACTATTGTCTATCTGACGTCCACGAGCGTAATAACGCTGCAGTTCCAACGCACGACGATAGAACGAGATAGGACGCATCAGTGTCTCACCGCCATGCCATGTGAAGAGGACTTGTGGTGTTGTCTGTGCCTCGATGTACTCCTTGATGAATTTCTCAAGTAACGCATCGGTAATAACATGATTCTTATTATCATCATATAGCTTGCTCTTCTCCAAGTAATAACAATACTTACACCGCAGGTTACAAAGCGAACCAGCTGGCTTAAGCATGATATACATGGGATGACTAAAGGGAACAATGGTATTCATAATAATCTTGTTTCGGGTGGCAAAGGTAGTCAATTATTTACTAATGGCAAAACATTCCAGATGACTTATTAAGCCCTTGTCGGTCATTGACTCATGAACTCTCTTATCAGAGTAGGTAGATATGACTTCGTATAGTCGTATTTTGCAGGGTATTTAGGGGCTAACACCAATGGTGTTTACCGACCGCACCACACGTGCTAAGCCTTAACACGATATGTGCGAAGCATCCGCACATCATGTGCGGAGCAATTACGCAGTAATAAAAAGCGGAAAGAAAACTTCATTCAGCATGTCATAATATGTCGTGATGGTAATAGAACTAACTGATAGAAGGACTTGTTTACGGAATAAGAGAAAATAAAAAAAATGTTCCAAGACTATTGACCGCAAAAGGGTTTAGCCTTGGAACACGCCATATATAGTGTGAAACGAAATCTTACTTAGAGGTTGTCGTGTCTGGTTTAAAGGAGTCTGAGATTCCTTTACCTAATTTCTTAAAGAACTTCTTGCCATCGGCACCAATCTTACGGGTTACCTCTCCCATAGTCTTGGTTTCACGTTTAATCACCTTACCCATGCCACGTGAGAAAGTTTTAAAGCCGTCTCTAACCTCCGTTTCGCCAGATTCATTGTTGTCTGGTAGCGGTGCATAGGTTGAGTTATTACTATTTGCATTGCCATTGTTGGAAGTCTTAGGCTTTGATACATTAGAAGAATTCGTAGCCTTTGAATTGCGATTGGCTTGCTTCGCTGCAGCCTGCTTATTTGCTCTTACCATGCCTGGTGATGCTCCAGCAATACCACTATACTCTGTTTGCGCTGATACCGAGAGGCACAGCAGCAACAAAGCTACTAACATTTTAATTCTCATTCTTTCCATTTTCGTACGTTTTGTTAGGTGAAGAGGACAGAGCATGAATGTGCTCTAAACATCCCCATAATAATACTACTTACTGATAAAACGATTTTATAGCGCAGAAATTGCCGCCCTTAACAATCAATAGGACGTATTAAGGGCATTTAAACCAAAGGAAGTCTACCTATTTTATTAAACTACGTACGGCAAACCATGCATGAAGGAGGATTGTTTGAATCAGTCCATAGTGCTTACACATCACATCAAAACGCTCTCGGAGCGACTCTTTGTGATGACGGGTTGTTTGTCCTTCTCGTACATAATTTGCTACAACGGCATGGATATTGCGTAAAAGAAGTTGCTGACGTTCGCCCTCTTTCATGACACGTATACACCAATCTACATCTGCTGAATAGCGATAAGTTGTATCATATAATAGTGAACGAGCGATGTCTAAGCGAGCATAAAATGCTTGATGGCATACCAACATACCATAACGGAAAGAACGCCATGTGAGTCGTTCTGATGGACTTAGCCTGCGGTGGCTAATAAAGTTGCCCTTTTCGTCAATGATGTCTGTATCGCCAAAGAGGACGGCAGGGAGTTCCTCGCCATCTCCAACAACAGCAGCAAGTACCACCTTGTCTAATGTATCGGGATTAGGGAAGCGGTCACCTGCATTCATAAAGACAATATAATCGCCGGTAGCCTGTTGTAAGCCTTTATTCATTGCATCATAAAGTCCTTCGTCTGGCTCGCTTTGAATACGTACGACATGCTCATTTTCAGCCTCGTCAGACATCTGCTGATAGGCTTTGGCAATCTCTAAAGTGTCGTCTGTTGAGGCTCCATCAATGATGATATGCTCCACATGAGGATAGTCCTGCATGAGCACACTGTCAAGTGTCGGTTGCAGAACCGAAGCTGCATTATAGGTTATAGTGACTACTGAAAATGTGATCATAATCGGAAATTCTTATAGGCGAGTGCCTCATTATATACTTCAAGATATTGCATTGCGACGCTACGTTGTGAATAACAGCGCAGTACTTTCCCCACAGCTGCTTCTGAAAGGGCTGTGTAGTCGGACTCATTAAGCACCCAGTGTATGCCCTTTGCAAGGTCGTCTGCATTGCGTTCTGCCGCTACATAGCCATTCTTACAATGGTCAATCATTTCAGGTATTCCTCCAACCTTAAAGCCTATCGAAGGTACACCACATGCCATTGCCTCCATAATAGTATTAGGGAGGTTCTCTGACAAGGATGGTAAGACAAACACGTCACAAGCATTATAGACATCAACTATCTGTTGGGTGTCATTAACATAACCCAACTCACAGACTTCAAAATCGAACTCCTCCCTAAGATCTTCTGCATGTCCTCCGAGTATAGCCACGGCAGTGTTGTCCACCATCTCTGGGTATTTCGTAGCCAATTGGTGGCATGCTTCGACAAGATAAGAAATACCCTTATTTACATTTGTTACTCGTTGTGAGGCGAAAAGGATTATCTTTTTATTCAAAGGGAGCCCTATCTTT
>QWCT01001696.1_pt1 | contig 10674 bp, 9 predicted proteins | sample 1972681 | NCBI WGS metagenome assembly QWCT01 (sample SAMN09866701, study PRJNA288562) | Human oral metagenome isolate pre3_saliva, whole genome shotgun sequencing... | isolation source: mouth | host: Homo sapiens | place: USA: California | reverse complement strand
CGCGACGGCTCGTACTCGGGTCGCGTGACCGAGTAATGTCGAAGCAGCACCGCTTCACCTCGCGCACCAAGGCCCGCAAGCGCGCGGCCGACGTCGTTTACGAGGCCGACCAACGCGGCATGGGGTCCAACCCCGACGTGCTGCGCGACCTCCTGCGCGAGCGCCGCGTCATTACCGCGGCCCAGACTCCGCTCCCGGAGTTCTCGATCCAGATCATCGCCGGCGTGGCGGACAATCTGCGTCGCATCGACTCGCTGATCTCGGCGCATGCTCGCGTGCCCGGCTTGGATCGCATCGCTGCCGTCGACCTCGCGGTCATGCGCGTGGCGGTGTGGGAGATGCTCGAAAACGACGAGGTGTCGCCGATCATCGTCATCGACGAGGCCATTTCGATCGTTCGATCGATCTCGACCGATACGTCGCCGTCGTTCGTGAACGCGGTTCTCGACGCGATCCGTAAGGATCTCGCGTCCCCCGCGTGGTCGCGTCGCAGCTCCGAGGAAGAGGACGCCCGAGCTTCCGATGAGGCCGAGTCATCGTCTGACGATGAGCTGCCCGCGCAGGAAGCGCCCGCACGCTCTCTGCCCGCTGGTGCCAAGCCGCTGGATGGTGGCAGCGTCGAAGACGAGCTCGACGAACTCCTCGAGGAGTACTGAGCGCTCGCTTCATACTGATGGTGAAGGCCGACTCTCGCATGAGAGTCGGCCTTCACCATGTCATGAGGCTGTGTCACAGAGACAGGCGCGTCGTACGCACGTCCCAGAACTCCGGGCCATCAACGATGACCTCAAAAGTCCACTCGCCGGGCAGCTGTGCGATCTGCGCGAGCAGCGGGCGAGGCAGGTGCGGTGCGCGGATGATGAAGGACTCACCGGCGTTCATCGACTGGGCAGCACCGAGAACGGCCGCATGGCGCAGACGGTGGGGGATAGCGGTCGCATCAATGGTCGGCACGGCAACGTCGTGTTCGCCGCAGCCGCAGCCGCCACCATGGACCTCGGGGTGGGGAAGCTGTTCGATCGTCATAGTGTGGCCTTTCTTTAGTGAAGTCTCTTCGGCGCCGACGGCGCAGATTGAATTTTACCGGCTTCACCCCTTTCATTGCATTGTCAAAGGGCTCGCATTCTGGCATGAAAGACGTGGTACCCGGTAGGGGTATCGCCTTATACCCCTACCGGGTATGGTTCGCACAGCTTTCTTGACACCGCAGCCTTCTCGTCGCATGTCAAGCAATGACCAACAGCTCGACACCGATTTCACACATGACCATTCCACGTGGGCTTTCACACGTGGAGGCGTCACACTCACGTCTGATCAGGAGCGTAGGATGGACGTACGACAGATCCTTTAATGACCGTCCCGTGAGGCGGGGAAGGAGTACGCGTGGCCGAAGTGCACGCAGATCGCGCATCGCGCGGCAAAGAAGTATTGGGAATTGGCGACGTCGCACGCTCCCTGACACGCATCGCCTATGAGATCGTCGAACGCAACGGTGGCAGCGATAATCTCGTGATCGCAGGCATCCCTACTCGTGGCGCGACGTTGGCACGCCGCCTCGTCAATCGCATCCGCGAAGTTTCCGGCACCTACGCGGAACTCGCAATCATCGACACCACGATGTACCGCGACGACCTGGCCTCTCAGCCCCTGAGGGCTCCGAAAGAGACTCTGGTTCCTCGCACTGGGATTAACGGCAAGACGGTCGTCCTCGTCGACGACGTGCTGTACACCGGCCGCACCATCAAGGCTGCGCTCGACGCTCTCACTCGTATCGGTCGCCCCGCGGCCGTTCAGCTCGCAGTCCTCGTCGACCGAGGCCATCGCGAGCTTCCGATTCGCCCGGATTACGTCGGTAAGAACCTGCCGACCTCCCGCGACGAAATTGTCACCATTCTGCTCGACGAAACAGACGGGCGCGATGGCGTCCTTCTCGGGAAAGGCCTGTAAACGATGAGCCTGAGCCATCTCATTTCGATCCGTGACCTGACGCGCGAGGAGGCGATTCTGATCCTCGACACAGCGGAGCAGATGGCCGCCACTCAGCGCCACGGTGTGAAGAAGCTTCCGACGCTTCAGGGCAAGACTGTCGTCAACCTCTTCTTTGAGGATTCGACGCGAACCCGCATCTCTTTTGAGACCGCCGCCAAGCGCCTGAGCGCCGACGTCATTAACTTCCAGTCTCGCGGCTCCTCCGTCTCCAAGGGCGAGTCCCTCAAGGACACCGCGCTCACGCTGGAGGCCATGGGCGCGGACGCGGTCATCGTGCGCCACTCCTCGTCGGGTGCGGCACACCGTCTCGCGCACGCCGGCTGGATGAACCTGCCGGTCCTCAACGCAGGCGACGGCACCCACCAGCATCCGACGCAGGCACTCCTTGACGCGATGACGCTGCCCCGCCACTATGCGCCGTCGCTCGGCAACGACGGAACACCCGCCCCCGGCTCCGGCCTCGACGGTGCCCACGTCATTATCGTCGGCGACGTCCTCCACTCGCGCGTGGCGCGCTCCAACGTCGATCTCCTGACGCTCCTGGGTGCCCGCGTCACCCTTGTCGCGCCCCCGACACTCCTGCCGATCGGCGTCCAGACCTGGAACTGCGACACCTCCTACAACTTCGACGAGGCCCTGGCGACCGGTCCCAACGCGGTCATGATGCTGCGCGTGCAGCGCGAGCGCATGTCGAGCGCGGGCGGCGGTTTCTTCCCCTCACCCGGCGCCTACCACGCGGAGTACGGCCTCACCCCCGCGCGCTTCGCTACGCTGCCGCCCAGCGCTGTCGTCATGCATCCCGGCCCGATGAACCGAGGCCTTGAAATCTGCGCTGACGCAGCCGACTCAGACCAATCTGTCATCGTCGAACAGGTGTCGAACGGTGTGTGCATCCGCATGGCCGCCCTCTACCTGCTCCTCGCATCGGAAGGACACAGCAATGACTGAACAGAACCGTGACATCCTGATCACCGGCGCCTCGCTGCTCGGCGGCGAAGCCACCGACATTGCGCTCTCCGGTGGCACAATCGTCGCGATCGGTGCCGACGCCCGCGACGCCGTGCGCGACCCGCGCGTCATCGACGCGGAAGGCCTCATCGCTCTGCCCGGCCTCGTCGACATTCACACCCACCTGCGCCAGCCGGGCGGGGAGGACGCCGAGACCGTCTTCACCGGCACGCGCGCGGCTGCCGTCGGCGGCTACACGGCAGTGCACGCGATGGCCAACACGACGCCCACGCAGGACACCGCGGCCATCGTCGACCAGGTGCTTCGGCTGGGCGAGGAGGCCGACTGGGTCGAGGTGCGTCCCGTCGGTGCCGTCACCAAGGGCTTGGAAGGCAAGCACCTCGCATCGCTCGGCTCGATGGCCCGTTCGCGCTCACAGGTCCGCGTCTTCTCCGACGACGGCAAGTGCGTGTCCGATCCCGTCCTCATGCGCCGCGCCCTCGAATATGTCAAGGGCTTCGGCGGCGTGATCGCCCAGCACAGCCAGGATCCCGCCCTCACCGAGGGCGCTCAGATGAACGAATCGACGCTGTCCGGCGAGCTCGGCCTGGCCGGTTGGCCCGCCGTCGCCGAAGAGGCAATCATCGCCCGCGACATCCTGCTCGCCAAGCACGTCGGCTCACGCCTGCACGTGTGTCATCTGTCGACCGCGGGCTCGGTCGACCTCGTGCGCTGGGGCAAGGCGCAGGGCGTCGACATCACGGCCGAGGCCACGCCTCACCACCTGCTCCTGACCGAACAGCTGGCCGCCACCTACGACCCGCTCTACAAGGTGAACCCGCCGTTGCGCCGCGCCGAGGACGTCGAAGCAGTGCGTGAGGGTCTGGCCGACGGCACGATTGACTGCATCGGCACGGACCATGCGCCACATCCCCTCGAGATGAAGGACTGCGAGTGGCAGGCCGGCGCATTTGGTATGACCGGCCTGGAGACGGCGCTGCCGATCATCATCGAGACGATGGTGAACACGGGCCGTATGGACTGGGCAGACGTCGCTCGCGTGATGTCGACGGCTCCCGCCCAGATCGGCCGCGTGGAATCGCAGGGCCAGGGCCTCGTCGTTGGGGCCCCCGCACACGTGACCCTCGTGGACGCCACCGTCCGCGTGACGGTCGACCCGGCCAAGCAGTGGACGCGCTCCACGAACTGCCCCTTCCGCGGTATGGAACTGCCCGGACAGGTGCGCTACACGATTTTTGGCGGCGTCCCCACGGTCGTCGATGCCGCCCCGGTTGCTAAGGAGGACCGATGACCACGTCCGATATCGCTCTGCTCGTCCTGGAGGACGGCACCGTTTTCATGGGCCGCGCGTGGGGCGCGAGGGGCCGCACGCTCGGCGAAATCGTGTTCTCGACCGGCATGACCGGCTACCAGGAGACGCTCACCGACCCGTCGTACCACCGCCAGATCGTCGTCATGACGGCCCCGCACATCGGTAACACCGGCGTCAATGACGAGGACCCTGAGTCCTCGCGAATCTGGGTTGCGGGCTTCGTCGTGCGAGACGCCGCCCGCCGCGCCTCTAACTGGCGCTCGCGCCGCGAGCTGGAGGACGAGCTGATCTCTCAGGGCATCGTCGGCATCGCGGACGTCGACACGCGTGCGATCACCCGCCACATCCGCGAGCGCGGTGCCATGCGCGCCGGCATCTTCTCGGGTGATGCGCTGCCCGTGGGCGCGCAGTACCTGGGTGACGAGGCCGTGGCCTCCCTCGTGCGCATCGTCGCCGAGTCGCCCGCGATGAGCGGGCAGGCATTGGCCGCTGAGGTGTCGACGGACGAAACCTACGTGGTGGAGCCTCTCGGCGACTTCGAGGGCAAGGAGCCCATCGCGCGCGTCGTTGCAGTCGACCTCGGTATCAAGTCGCGCACGCCCTACCACCTGGCCGCGCGCGGAGTGCGCGTCTACGTGGTGCCTTCCACCGTGTCCTTCGCCGATATCGAGGCACTCAAGCCGGACGGCGTCTTCTTCTCCAACGGCCCCGGCGACCCGTCGACGGCCTACCGCGAAATCGGCGTGCTGCGCGCTGTCCTGGACGCGGGCATCCCATACTTCGGCATCTGCTTTGGGCACCAGCTCTTTGGCCGCGCCCTCGGCTACGGCACCTACAAGCTGGACTATGGTCACCGTGGCATCAACCAGCCGGTGAAGGACGTGGCCACAGGCCGCGTGGAGATCACCGCTCACAACCACGGCTTCGCGGTGGACGCCCCGGTGGGGGAGCCCTCGATCGCTCCCTTCGAATCGGGACGCTACGGGCGCGTCGAGGTCTCCCACGTCGGCCTCAACGATGGCGTCGTCGAGGGCCTGCGCGCCCTGGACATTCCCGCCTTCTCCGTCCAGTACCACCCCGAGGCAGCTGCAGGCCCGCATGACGGCGAGCTGCTCTTCGATCGTTTTATTTCCCTGATGGCTGCCGCTAAGGAGACCCACTGATGCCCCGCAGGAACGATCTGTCGTCCGTCCTCGTCATCGGATCGGGCCCCATTGTCATCGGCCAAGCGTGCGAGTTCGACTACTCGGGCACGCAGGCATGCCGCGTGCTGAAGGAGGAGGGCCTGCGCGTCATCCTCGTTAACTCCAACCCGGCGACCATCATGACCGACCCGGGCATCGCCGACGCCACCTACGTCGAGCCGATCACCCCGGAGGTCGTGGCCTCGATCATCGAGAAGGAGCGCCCCGACGCGCTGCTGCCCACGTTGGGCGGCCAGACGGCGCTGAACACGGCCGTCGCGCTGTCGGAAATGGGCGTTCTCGAGCGTTTCAACGTCGAGCTGATCGGCGCGTCCATCGACGCGATTCGCGCCGGTGAGGACCGCGAGGAGTTCAAGGAGATCGTTGAGCGCTCCGGCGCCGAGGTCGCCCGTTCCTTCATCGCCCACACGATGGAGGAGTGCCACGCGGCCGCCGCCGAGCTTGGCTACCCCCTCGTCGTTCGCCCCTCCTTCACGATGGGTGGCCTCGGCTCCGGTTTTGCTTACAACCCCGAAGACCTCGAGCGCATCGCCGGCCAGGGCCTGGCAGCCTCGATCACGACCGAGGTCCTCCTCGAGGAGTCGATCCTCGGCTGGAAGGAATACGAGCTCGAGCTCATGCGCGACAAGGCGGACAACGTCGTCGTCGTGTGTTCGATTGAGAACGTCGACCCGGTCGGCGTGCACACGGGTGACTCGATCACCGTCGCTCCGGCGCTGACCCTCACCGACCGCGAGATGCAGCGCCTGCGCGACATCGGCATCGCCGTCATCCGCGCCGTGGGCGTGGACACCGGCGGCTGTAACATCCAGTTCGCGATCCACCCCGAGACGGGCCGCATCATCGTCATCGAGATGAATCCGCGCGTGTCGCGTTCGTCCGCGCTGGCCTCAAAGGCGACGGGCTTCCCGATCGCGAAGATCGCCGCACGCCTCGCCACCGGCTACACGCTCGACGAGATCCCGAACGACATCACGGGTTCGACCCCGGCCTCGTTCGAGCCGACGCTCGACTACGTCGTCGTCAAGGTCCCGCGCTTCACCTTCGAGAAGTTCCCGGCCGCCGATCCGACCCTCACGACCTCGATGAAGGCCGTGGGCGAGGCCATGGCGATCGGCCGCTCCTACACCGAGGCGCTGCAAAAGGCCCTGCGCTCGATCGATAAGGGCGGCGTGCAGTTCCACTGGGACGGCGAAGCACCCACCCCCGAGGAGACCCGCGCGCTCGTCGAGGCTGCAGGAGTCGGCACCGAGGGCCGCCTCGTCCAGGTCCAGCAGGCTATTCGTGGCGGCGCGACGCTTGAGGAACTGTTTGAGTCGACCAAGATCGACCCGTGGTTCCTCGACCAGATGTTTCTCCTCGACGAGGTCGCGACCCGCATTCGCGAGGCCGAGGCTCTCACGGGCGACGTTCTGGCCGAGGCGAAGCGTCACGGCTTCTCCGACCGCCAGATCGCTGCCATGCGTGGCCTGTCCGAGGACACGGTGCGCGAAGTTCGTGGTGCCTTCGGTATCCACCCCGTCTTCAAGACGGTCGACACCTGCGCCGCCGAGTTCGCGGCCCGTACCCCCTACCATTACTCGACCTACGACCAGGAGAACGAGGTCCGTCCGCGCGAGCGCGAGGCCGTCATCATCCTGGGTGCCGGTCCCAACCGAATCGGTCAGGGTATCGAGTTCGACTACTCGTGCGTGCACGCGGCCATGTCCCTACGCGATCACTACGAGACCATCATGGTCAACTGCAACCCCGAGACGGTGTCGACCGACTACGACATTTCCGACCGCCTCTACTTCGAGCCTCTCACGCTCGAGGACGTCCTGGAGATTTACCGCGCCGAGTGCGCGGCTGGCCCCGTCAAGGGCATGATCGTCCAGCTCGGTGGCCAGACCCCGCTGTCGCTCGCCGCCGATCTCGAGCGCGCCGGCGTGCCGATCCTGGGCACCAGCCCGCGCGCCATCGACCTGGCCGAGGACCGCGAGGAGTTCGGCAAGGTTCTCGAGGCCGCTCATTGCCCGGCACCCGCACACGACACCGCGAACACGCCCGAGCAGGTCATCACCGTGGCCGAGCAGGTCGGCTACCCGGTTCTCGTTCGTCCCTCCTTCGTGCTGGGTGGTCGTGGCATGGCGATCATCAACGACGAACCGGCGCTGCGCGAGTACCTCGCGAGCCATGACTCCGAGCTGCTGTTCTCGCGCGGACCGCTCCTCATCGACCGCTTCCTGGACGCCGCCATCGAGATCGACGTCGACGCCCTGTACGACGGCGAAGAGCTCTTCATGGGCGCGATCATGGAGCACATCGAGGAGGCTGGCATCCACTCAGGTGACTCCTCCTGCGTGCTGCCTCCCATGACGCTGTCCGCGCGCGAACTCGAACGCATTACGGCCTCCACCGAGGCGATCGCGCGTGGCGTCGGCGTTCGCGGCCTGATCAACATTCAGTTCGCCCTGCTCTCCGACACCCTCTATGTCATCGAGGCAAACCCGCGTGCCTCGCGTACCGTTCCCTTCGCGTCGAAGGCAACGGGCGTCCAGCTGGCAAAGGCCGCCGCTCTCATTCAGGTGGGCGCGACGATCGCCTCCCTGCGCGAGCAGGGGCTGCTACCCACCCATGACGCCCGCGAGATTCACGACGGTGGCTCGATCGCTGTGAAGGCTGCCGTCCTGCCGTTCAAGCGGTTCCGCACGGCTGGCGGCGAAATCGTCGACACCGTTCTCGGTCCCGAGATGCGCTCGACCGGTGAGGTCATGGGCATCGACCGCGACTTCCCGACGGCATTCGCCAAGGCCCAACTCGGCGCTTCGACCGACATGCCGACGTCGGGCGCCGTCTTCATTTCGATTGCGGACACCGATAAGCGAGCGATCGTTCTACCGGCTGCCCGTATGCACGAGATGGGCTTCAAGATCCTCGCGACCTCAGGAACGGCATCGGTCCTGCGCCGCAATGGCATCGAAGCCCAGGCTGTTCGTAAGTCGTCCGAGGGCCGCGGAGACGGCGGCGAGCCGACGGTCGTCGACCTCATCAACGACGGCTCGATCGACATGGTCGTCAACACCCCTCAGCGCAGCGCCCCGCGTAATGACGGCTATCAGATCCGTACCGCTGCAGCCTCGCAGGACCGCCCTGCGGTGACCACGCTGCAGGCGTTCAACGCGATGGTGCAGGCCATCGAAGTCCGTATGCGCGGGGCCTACTCCGTGCGCTCGTTGCAGGAATGGGATTCCATTCGATCGGAGGAAACACGATGACAACTTCCGCAATCAAGCGTGCCGCCTCAGCTGGCTTCGGCGACCGTCTGTACGCCGCCATGCGCGCCTACGGCCCCGTGTGTGTAGGCATCGATCCCCACGCGTCTCTCTTGCAAGAATGGGGACTTGACGACGACGCGAACGGTGTGCGAGAGTTCTCCCTTCGAGTCATCGAGGCGCTCGGTGGTCGCGTCGCCGCCTTCAAGCCTCAGGCCGCGTTCTTCGAACGGCACGGCTCTCGAGGCGTCGCCGTCCTCGAGGAGGTCATCGCTGCCTGCCGCGAAGTCGGCACGCTGTGCATTGTGGATGCTAAGCGCGGTGACATCGGTTCGACGATGGACGGCTATGCACAGGCGTTCTTGTCGGACGCCTCCCCGCTTGCCGGTGATGCAGTCACGCTCTCGCCCTACCTCGGCGTCGGATCGCTGACCCCCGCCCTCGAGTTGGCACGACAGACCGGAAGGGGAGTGTTCGTTCTCGCCCTCACATCGAACCCCGAAGGTGCCTCCGTTCAGCACGCCCGCGGCGAGGATGGAACCAGCGTTGCGGGGCGGATCGTGTCCCAACTGGCGGACTTTAACAGCCGGTGTGACCAACAACACCTCGGACCTGCTGGCATCGTCGTGGGAGCCACCGTGGGCGACGCAGTCAAGCGTTTGGGCATCGATCTCGCCTCGCTCAATGGCGCTTTTTTGGCTCCAGGAGTGGGCGCACAGGGCGCTGGACCGGCGCAGGTCAGGGAGGTTTTCGCCGGAGCTGAAGACGCTGTCCTCGCCTCGTCCTCTCGAGCAATCCTGCGTTCCGGCCCGAGCATCGCCGGCCTCCGAGATGCCTATCGTGCAACGGTCGATTCGCTGCAATAATCTGCTCTGTTACTAAAAGAGCAGCGTTTTGGTCTGGCACTAGCGGTCTGGAAGGTGACATAGTTTATTTACCGAAGATCCCAACGGAGGAGATGATCAGAATGGCACTACCTGATCTCACGCCAGAACAGAGGGCACAGGCCCTCGAAAAGGCAACACAGGCACGGAGGCGTCGCGCCGAAGTGAAGAACGCGCTTAAGGCGCGCTCGATGAACCTGTCGGAGGTTTTGGAACTCGCTGATTCAGACGAAGCCGTGGCGAAGATGAAGGTCGTTTCGCTGCTGGAGTCGCTGCCGCGCGTCGGCACGAACACGGCTGCCGTGCTGATGGACGAGTACAAGATCGCCCAGAGCAGGCGCGTGCGTGGCCTCGGCCCCGTCCAGCGGAAGGCGCTCGTCGAGCGTTTCGGCTGACGCGGTCAAGCGTGGCACACTTGAGTCATGACAAAGGCTCAACTGACTGTCCTCGCTGGCCCTACAGCCGTTGGAAAGGGAACTGTTGTCGCTGCGCTGACGAAGCGCTTTCCGACCCTTAATGTGTCGATCTCGGCAACAACTCGCGATCCTCGACCCGGTGAATTGAACGGCGTCCACTACTACTTCGTTTCCACTCAAGAATTCGATGCAATGATCGAACGTGGAGACATGTTGGAGTGGGCGCTTGTTCATGGAAAAAACAAGTACGGAACGCCTCGCGGACCCGTCGATGAAGCCCTCGCCGCTGGCAAGCCCGTGCTCCTTGAGATCGATCTGGCCGGCGCGCGTCAGGTCCGCACCACCAGGCCCGACGCGCAGTTCATTTTCCTCGCTCCACCTTCGTGGGAGGAGCTTGAGCGTCGCCTTATCGGGCGCGGCACCGAAAGCCCCGAGGAACAGGCACGTCGCCTGGCTACCGCCCGCGTTGAGCTGGAGGCTGCCTCGGAGTTTGACCATGTTGTGATCAACGACGACGTGGAGCGCGCGGTGGATGAGCTGGCTCGGCTCATTGGCCTGGAGTAGTATCTATCTGAATCCGCCACTGAGAGGAATACACGCATGTCCGGAATTGTTGCCCAGCCCGTGGGCATCACGTCCCCGCCC
>QWCT01002014.1_pt1 | contig 10676 bp, 9 predicted proteins | sample 1972681 | NCBI WGS metagenome assembly QWCT01 (sample SAMN09866701, study PRJNA288562) | Human oral metagenome isolate pre3_saliva, whole genome shotgun sequencing... | isolation source: mouth | host: Homo sapiens | place: USA: California | reverse complement strand
GCTGCTTTGATTGAAGTCGTGGCGCTCTGCGGCAATCAAAGTCGCGATGGTGCGCACTTGCGGAATCAGGGCTTCGCTGATGAGGCTGTCAGGCGAATCAGGCAAAGTGTGCATGTTGAGCATGCTGTGGTGGCTGTTGCTGTCAACGACCATGCGGCAGGTGTGTAACATTTGTGTTTGGCTGTGGATTTTAGTTGAGGCAGTCATGGCTGTATTCCTTATTTCTTAAAAATGGGTGGATTTAAGCGGCCATGGTGGGTATAAAAAAAGCCGCTCAAATGAGGCGGCTCTAATTTGCGTATTTTCAATTTGGTCTGTTTTAGACAAGCGCAAAAAAGTACCGCACGTTTGTGTGGTACCAATAGAAGAAAGTAGCAGAGCGTTGCGCGGTTTGCATGATGAAAATACGTCTTTAATGTATAAAAGAATGGAACGTAGTTTAAAACAAGAATGCCAGTAATTTCAATATCCAATCGATAAAACCCACCAATAAATCTACAAGTTGTTGTAATCCTTCCAATTTATTTTCTTTCGAGTGAGTCAAATTTGCACAATTATAATGCAAAACCGGGTAAATTGATAACAATCCGAGCAGGCTCTTTAAAAAGGCCGTCTGAAAACTGAATTTCAGACGGTCTTGGGCTATCGCATTTGCTCAATGAAACAGCAAATTAAAAAAAGGGATATAACTGCATCATTAAAACAGAAAGTGTAAATTAAATGTAAATTAAATAATTGCTGTGTTGAATAATAAGGTAGAATTGCCAAAGTTTATTAATGAATTATAAAAATACGCAAAGCAAAAAAGAGCGACAGTACCTGTCGTGACTGCAACATAAAATTCCGCCATTACATACGAAAACGAAAATTTATCTACTATGAGCCAGCGTACTAAAGCACAGGAAGCACTAGGCATCCGTTTGGCAGATATTCTGACACGTCTAAATCAAGGGGAAACGATTGATATTCAAAGTTTGCCCGAGCGCTATGGCATTTCATTGCGTACAGCCCAACGTGATCTCAATCGTCTTGCCCCTTTATTGCAAACTACAGGTACACGTTATTACCGTCTGGATCAAAACCAATACGGCCGTCTGAATAAAGACGAAATCCGCCGTATTTGTCATTTTGCAGGCTTACAAGACCTTTTCCCTGAAGCGGACCGCCGCTTTTTTCAAGAAAGCCTGCGTCAAAGCATTATCATCAAAGGCCATCAATACGAAAATATTCGTCATCGCCAATCAGATTTTGATTTGGTAACACATTCTATAGAAGCAAAGCAAACCATTAGCTTTAATTACACCAAAGCCGATGGCAGTAAAAGCCATCGTACTTTAGATCCTTACCGGCTCATTAATAAAAGCGGTATTTGGTATCTTATCGGACTCGAAAATGGTCGAGAAAAGACCTATTGCTTTACTCAAACATCCCAGCTGCAAACAACCTCAAAGACATATGTTCCAGATGTAGGGTTTGTAGAGAAAATTCAAAATACCGACAGCATCTCGTATGGTAATCAAGTCAGTGAAATCATTATTCAAATCAGCCCACAGGCTGCACATTACTTTTTGCGGCGCAAGCTGTTACCCAATCAGGAGGTTATTCGTCGCCTCGATAACGGTGGCCTGTTGATTGCCTGCAAAAATGTTAACGAAATTGAAGTTATCCCCATCGTCCAATATTGGATACCGCATTCAAGAATTGTCAGTCCGCAAGAGTTGCAGGAAAAGATAATCGGCAAATTAAAAAACTATATCAATAACCATACGGAGGGCTAATAACATGTGGCAAATCATACTTGGATTCATCATGTTGCCTGTTGCGTTTATGCAAAGAGGCGGAATTAGGGCAATTATAGGGCTAATCTATATGTATAGTACATCTTGGCTTGATTGGAACGTAACGTACAGGGGGAACTTGGAACTTATTTCTTGTTTTATTTTTGGTCTAATGGGTTTTTGTCTGCTAATGAGTTCGTTCAGTAAGGCCTAATCGGCACAAATAGCAGAAAGTAGTCATTTCCATTTAATTTTTATTCAGGAGAAATTTATTTTATGAACAGCAAACAGCAATTTTTAGATTATATCGGTGAAGTTAAGAACATCATTTCCCCTTTGGAAATTTCAGATAACAAATTATCGGAAATTCAAGGAAATATTACGGATGCAGAGCTGATTGTACCGGTGGTTGGCGGATTTAGCGCGGGAAAAAGTACATTGCTCAATTCTTTTTTAGGCAATGAGATTTTGCCGACTGCTGTGACTCCGGAAACTGCATTAGCAACAGAATTGCGTTATAGCGATAGCAACTATATTGAAGCAGTAACGGCTTCGGGTGCGGTTGAACGTCATCAATTGGCTGATTTTGCACGCTTAAAAGATAATGCACAAAACTTCAAAAATTTGCGTGTTTATTTAAATAATGAAAATTTAAAAGCCATTCAACCTTTGGTATTGGTTGATATGCCAGGATTTGATGCGCCGATTGAAAACCACAACCAAGCTATTTTGAATTACCTGGAGCGTGGCGTTTTCTTTGTATTCCTAACCAGCATCGAAGACGGAAACATTACATTGAGCATGAAGCGTGAAATTGACAATCTCCAACAAATTGGAAAAGGCTTTGCATTCTGTATCAGCAAAACAAATTTGCGCGCACCTGATGATGTTAAAGCAGTACAACAAAAAATTGCCGAGCAACTGGAAGACGATTTTGACTATACGGGACAAATTGCCCTTTTAGATATGGATGGCGGCAATAACCTTAAAAATATTTTGACTGCAGTCAATCCTGATGAATTGTTTAAACTTTTGTTTATTGATGAATTGCGTGAAAACTATACAGGATTAATACAAAGCATCAACGTCAAAATTTCTACATTTAAATCAAATAGAAAAGAAATCGAAGAAACTTTATCTGCCCTGCAAAACAGCCTGCAAGGTATTGAGGCCAAAAAACAATCTGCAATCAATGATGTCGAGCAGCGTTATTCACGAGATAGCGTATCTGTCATCAATCAGGCTGTCACATCTGCAATTTTGCAGCAAAAAATGCGACTAGTTGATTTGGCAATCAATAACCAAGGTGCATTTGAGCGCGAGCTGAATGACATTACAAAAAATGCACTGCTTTCCGCCGTTCAGACTCGCTTCCGAGCCATTAGCCAAGATTTGATAGAAGAAATGGGCAATGGTATCAATGCACAATTAGCTACTTTGCCGGAAGGCGGTTTGGGTGGCATTGCAATGGATGTATTGGCCAATAGCGGGGCAGACGCTTTCGGAAAAGTAGCTAATACAGCATTAAAATCAATATCTAAAGCAATTATGGTTAATGTGACTTCGACAACATTGAAGGCATTGCTTGGTGGTGTATTTGGTATTGTAGGTGCCGTGTTGCTCTTCCTGCCTGAAATTATTTCTTTATTTACAAAAGGAGAGAAGGAGCGCAGACAGCGTGAACAAGTGGAGCAGGCAATTATCAATAATGTCATTCCACAAATTCAACAGCAGCTTAATACCGTATTGCCTGACTTAATGAATCAGAATATTACAGCCCTGATTAATCAAGTCAGTGAACAGTTTGAGGAGCAGCTGCAACAAAAACGCAATGAGATTGAAGCAGCAGAGGCAGAAAAAGCAGCAAAAGCCGCCGAGTTGGAAAGCACGATTAATGAGTTAGAAAGCGGCAAGCAACAGTTGACTACAGCGGCAAACCGTTATTTATTTGCCTAATCATTTTCAGACGGCCTCAATAATATTGAAGGCCGTCTGAAAAAATAGATACTCTCAAAAATATTAAGGATCTATTCATGGATATCATCCAGTTAAACAACCAAATTGAAGAATTCGTAAATAAAAATAATTTCAGTCATGATGCCTTGGCTTTGAAGCAGGAACATGCAATTCAGAAAAGCGAAGAGTGGCAGAGAGTTTTAGATAGCTTTGCAGAACAAGGCCGTGTGTTGCGTATCGGTATTATCGGACGTGTGAAGGCAGGGAAAAGCTCCATGCTCAATGCCTTGCTTTTCAATGGTAACGACATTTTGCCCAAAGCCGCCACACCGATGACAGCCGCGTTGACCATTATGGAATACAGTGAAAATGTCAGCGCAGAAGTGGACTTTTTTACCCAACAAGACATTGATGAAATTAAAGTCAAATATGATTTATTCCAAAAAGCGTTAGATAGCAAAGTTAAAGAAAAAGAGCTGGAAAATGCTGAGAGAATTAAGAGAAAAAAGGGTGTTAATTCTTTATCGGCGGAAGAGCAGCAAGAATGCCGCAATAAAGCCAAATCTCAAGCCGAGCGGGAGATGAAGGACGATCCGTCTTTTGCTTCATATGATCAATATTGCCGTATTAAAGAATCAGGCAAATCATTAAGTGATTTGGAGCAATACCGTACGATTTCAGCGGGTAGTGTGGAAGAGCTGATGAATGGCGTATTGAACCAATTTGTTGGGTCAAGCGGTGCATTCATGCCGTTTACCAAGTCCGTTACATTGCATATTCCGGAAAAAGGTTTACAGGGCCTGCAAATCATTGATACCCCGGGAATTAATGACCCTGTGACATCTCGTGGCGAACGCACCGAGCAATTACTGCAAGACTGCGACGTCGTATTGATTGTGTCTCCTTCGGGACAATTTTTCAGTAGCGAGGATACCGATTTGATGCATCGGGTAACGACCAAAGAGGGGACGCAGCAAGCTTATCTTATCGCCAGCCAGGTGGATAACCAATTGTTTGGCAGTGAAAGTCAAGGCTTGAGCGATCCTATTCATGTTTTGGAACGTATTTCTGACAATTTGACCAAGCATGCGCGTAATGTTTTGGCCAAACAAGTCCAAGAATATCCGTCAATGAAAGTGGCTGCGGACAAGTTGAGCAAAAACAACGTTATTTGCTCTTCAAGCGTAGCGTTTTCAATGCAGCAGCGTTTTGATGAACAACATACTTGGGATGCCAATTTGCAACACGTATGGCGCAATTTGAATCAAAAATTCCCTGATATTTTCAGTCATGAAGAATTGGCTAAAAATGCATTAAACCAATTGGCCAATATTCATCAGATACATCAAATAGTGAGTGAAGTAACTGCCAATAAAGAACAAATTTTGGCGCAACGGCGCATTGATTTTGAAAATGGCAAACGTACCGCATTACAAGGCTATTTAAAAGCATGGGCCGACCGTATCAATGAGCAGATTCATCAGATTCAGCATGCCGATGTGGACGAATTGCGCAAGCAAGAAGCCGAACTCAAAAAGCAGCAAGCCACAATCGATGTAAATGTGGGCGGCGTGTATGATGATTTGATTTCGGATATCAAACTGAATTTGAGCAAGCAATTAAAAGACAAATTGAAAAGTGAAATGCGCCGTTTTGACAGTGTTTCTGATAATGCTCAAGGTTCGGAAACCGAATACTATGAAGAAGAGTATGAGGTTGAAGTATATAGAGGAGGTTTGGGTATTTTGGATTCTATATTTGGACCAAAGCATGAAACCAGGACTAGAACTGAATCATATTCCTACACTACGGTAAAAGCCAAACCGATTCGTCGCGCAATTGAAGAAATCCGTTCTAATTTGGAAGATGAATTGGGCCATTTGTCCGAAAACTATTCACAGGCTTGGAAAAAGAAAATCTACAGCCAAGTTGTCAGCGCGTTGAGGGAGGCAATGGGTGACGGAGAGTTGGATGTCAATATGATTGCCCGTGCGGTAAAAAATGTTTTGGCGCGTATTCCTGAGGCTTCATTTAAATTAGAAGACGATATACCTAAAAGCCTGAAAAAGACAGGTAAATTAACAGGTTACGAGGCAGAATCATTTATTGATGATGCAGAAGATTATATTTCCAATCTTAAAGACGTGGTTAATAAAGATATTTCTGCCTATATGACAACTTTGGTAAGCAACCTTAAAAAAATTGACTTGGCGAAAGAGTTGACCGCAGATCTGGAAAATAACCTGAAACAACTGCTGAGTGAAATTGAAAATAAAGAAGCGAGCTTATTTAATTATCGAGGTATTCAGAAAGAATTGGCAGGCTTAATGCAGTCTGCCGCTTAATCGAAATCAATCAGGCCGTCTGAAAAATTCAGACGGCCTGCAAGGAATAAATATGTCTCATCATTCAGTAGATAAATTGAAAGAATGGATTAGTCCGAGCATTCCTTTGGGCTTGATGTTTGGTAAGAAACAACAAGCCTTGGAAATTCTTGAACAAATCAAACAGCAACTTAAGAGCATAGACATCATGCGAGAACAATTGAATCAGGCAGAGCAAGAGCTGCCTGAATTGAAAAAACAGCTTGAGCAGGCACAACAAAAATTAGCTCAATTACAAAGAAATTTGTCGGAAAGCGAATTGCGTCAGACTTTGATTGCAGACCTTTTATCGGCCAATAATCTGAATCCCGGTGTTCGAGAGTATTTTTGTCTTTTGAAAGGAGATTTTTTAGAGTTTGCCAATCAGGAAGACTCCTTGAAAGATGAAGCAGCGGCATTTTTAGAATTGCAGGCAATTGGTGATGAATTAAAAGTCATTGGCGCCTACCCGGAATTTTACAAAAAACGCTCGATTGCCATTGCCGGAGGTTTTAGCGCAGGTAAATCCGAATTTATCAGCAGTTTGTTTGAGGATCCCAATATCCGCCTGCCTATCGGCATCGAACCGACTACTGCCATTCCGACTTATGCCTTAAACGATCAGGAAAACGGCGTGATCGGTTGCAGTCAGAATGGTGGTGTGATTGATTTGCTGAAGATTGATCCTGATTTTCAACAAAAATTGTCTCATAATTTTATCCGGTCATTTGGTTTCAACCTTAAAACCATCATGCCTTTTGTGTTTATGACTACGCCGATGAAGTTTGAGCATTTGTGCTTTATCGATACGCCGGGATACAACCCGTCTGATGTGGCAGATGGACATACGGCGGAAGATGTAAAAACGGCGCAAGAGTTTGTCCAAAATTCCGAGGCTTTGTTGTGGCTGATTGGTTTGGATTCCAACGGTACGATTTCAAAAAGTGATTTGGACTTTTTAGATCATGCAGGACAATACAGCCAAAAACCGCTCTATATCGTTCTAAATAAAGCAGATTTGCGCCCATATGACCAGCTTGAAGAAATTATGGCAGAAATTGCCGATACTTTGGGCGATTACGATATCGAAATTGCTGGTATTTCTGCATACAGTTCTATTACGAAAGAAGAGTATTTGTATCACAAACAGTCGCTGCATGCTTTTCTTGCCAGCCTGGATCAGCCGTCTGAAAAGCAAGCCTTGCTTATGCAAAGATTGTTTGCCGTAGATGAAAAATATCAACGTGCTATTTTGCGTACCATCAAAGAAAACAAGCAAATCAATGCGACTTTAAGCGGCTTCAAATTGGATTTGTTAGAAAACGGCTTTGATGACCTGAGTTCGGATTTGTATGAAAAACTCGGCAAAATGAATTCTATCTTTACCATCAAGCAAAAAGAAGAACATCTGAAACAATTGGAAACAGTCACAATGAAGATTGTGGCGGCAATTGAGCAGGTATTTGGTCAGCCAAGCAAGGTTAAACGTAAAAATTGGACGCAGGATGAAATCGAGCTGGATGAAAAATTTGTTCGGTTAACCCAAAAGGAGCAAATGCCCGATGAATTGATGGATAAGTAGCCTTCAAATGAGAAGGAAACATATTCAACAGAATTAAGTGCTAGATTTTGGGGGTATTGGGGAAATAGGCTAGTAGGTGTTGATTCTAAAATAGAATTAACTATAGGTATGCTTTTGGCTGATAATAAAGAAACCTTTACATTTGATGAATGGGAGGATATTTATAATAATCACTTTACACATGTTCATCAAAATTACAACTGTGATGGTGATTTGAATGCACTTTGTGAAGCTGGAATAATCCGTTGTATTTATGATAAAAGCAATAAAAATAGATCTGGTTTTTTAAATATGTTATCAGGAAGAAGTAATCCAATTAAAAAATACCGATTTGTTTTACCGGATAAAGAAATTTTTAATCAGTTTTTGCAACGGCACAATAATATTAATCTGTCGGATGAACAACTTGAGGCAATAAAAGCTTTGATAGAATCACAGCACTATTTTGATTTTGAGGATTGGACAGAGCACTATAAGGGGGAACATGCTGCTTTAGCATTAGGTAGATTGGTTAAGGCGGGAGCTGTTAGAAAGGAAAAGAATGATTATTATTCATTTGTTTAATTGATGGCCTGGGCCGTCTGAACATTCAGACGGCCTCAGTAAGTGCAATATATTATTTTTAAGAAAATATTATGAAGGGTATATTATGATTTGCTTCATTCCATGTAGGATATTCCGTGCATATGAAGTGAATTGATCGATACGCTAAAAGGGAATGGCAATGAATTTATCTGGAATCAAGACATTTTATCAAGACCATAAAAATACTTATTCGGAACACTTCCGCTTGCGTATCCACCGCTCTTTGAGCTGGCTGGAAAAGGCGGAGGAAAGATGGTCGGTACAGGATTGGGATTTTGCCTTCCAGTCTATGTGGATTGCGTTTAATGCGGCTTATGCTTATGAGCTGGACGGACGAACCATGCCTGCGGATAGAAACAAATTTCAGACTTTTTTAAATAAGGTCTGTGCGCTGGATACGGATAAGCAGATTTATGCTTTGGTGTGGAAGGAATTTTCGGGTGCGATTCGATCTTTATTGGGCAATCGCTATGTGTTTCAGGAATTTTGGGATTTCCATAACGGCTATATTTCTGAAGCCGCTTATTTGGAATGCTTTGAAAAAGAGCGGCGTAAAGTAAATGCGGCTTTGGCCGCGCAGGATACGTCAACGGTCTTGTTTGTATTGTTTGACAGGCTTTATACCTTGCGTAATCAGATGGTGCATGGCGGTGCGACTTATAATAGTAGCGCCAATCGCGAACAATTAAAGGATGCCTGTAAGATTTTGGGCAGTGTCCTGCCGGTAATGCTGTCGATTATTCAGAAAAATGCCGATAAGGATTGGGGCAAGCCGTTTTATCCGTTTGTGAAGGAGGATTGATATGGCAGTTAAACCCCGCCAAGATGTTTATTGGACTTGTGTGTCTTGCGGTTGGCAGCGCGATCAGGGCGTTTTCGACATCGCGTGCCATGCGTGCGGCGTCGCCGCAGACGTAGATGTGTGCGCCTTGTTGCAGCCAGTTCCAAACTTCGGCGGCGCGTTCGGTGATTTTGTGTTGGACGTAGACTTTGTATTCGCCTTGACGGCTCCATGCGAGGTCGGCGCGGGTGAGGAGGCCGTCTTTGCGCCAATCGCTCCATTCGAGTTGGTAGAGGAAGTCGTCGGCCAGGCGTTGGTTGCCGAAGAAGAGCCAGTTTTTGCCGCTGTCGCCATTGGCTGCGCGTTGTTGCATAAAGGAGCGGAAGGGGGCGACGCCTGTGCCTGCGCCAATCATGATGATGGGAGTGTCGCCGTTTTGGGGCAAGCGGAAGTTGGGGTTGGGTTCGACAAAGACACGGATTTCGCTGCCTTCTTCGAGGCGTTCGCCCAAGTAGCCAGATGCTGCGCCGGTGTAGGTGTGGTCGTAGTGGTTGAAACGGACGACGCCTACGGTAAGGTGGACTTCTTCGCCGACTTCGTCTTGGGCGGAGGCGATGGAGTAAAGGCGCGGGGTTTGTGGGCGGAATAGGCTGTATAGGGTTTGTGCGTCCAGTGGGTGTGGATGGGCGGCAAATACGCCTACGGGCGGTGTGGCGGCGAGGTAGGCATCCAGTTGGGCTTTATCTGCGACTATGGTTTTGAGTTCTTCGTTGTTTGTTAATTCGGCGTATTGTTGGACGAATGCCGGTGTGTTTTGGGTGATGTCTGCGGATTCGGTCAGGGCGGTGCGGATGTCGGTTTCGCGGTCGTCTGAAAGTTGGACGGTTTCGCTGCCGCTGCTTGGGCGGTTAATTCGGCTACTTTGGGTACGACGGCGGCAATCCATGCGTCGGCATCGGCTTGGAATTCTAAGTCGCAAATGCCCAAGTCGTTCAGACGGCCTGCGCCCAGTTCAGCAAATTTGGCATCAAAGTCTTTGCCTGCTTGGCAGAAGTTGGGATAGGAGGAATCGCCAAGGCCTAAGACGGCAAAGGTGAGTTTGCTGAGTTCAGGTTTCTTTTTGCCGTAGATGAATTTGTACAGGGGCAGGGCTTCTTCGGGCGGTTCGCCTTCGCCTTGGGTGGAGGTAACTAAAAGCACGATGTCTTCGTCGGGCAGGGTCTTGCTTTTGAAATCGCCTGTGCTGCTGAGGCGGGCTTCTACGCCGGCGGCTTGAAGTTTGGTGTGTAATGATTCGGCAACGCTACGGGCATTGCCTGTTTGTGAGGCGGAGAGGACTAATACGCGGCGGCTGACTGTCGGGGCAGCTGCTTGCAGGGCAGATGGTTCGGCTGCTGCTCCGGATACGCCTTGGCTTTGCGCCCAGCAATAGCCAGAGAGCCAGGCAAGTTGGGTGGGGGATAGGGTGGAGAGTTGGACGGAGAGTTCGGGTGGAAGCGGATTGGCTTGGCTCATTTGGATTCCTTTGTTGGACGGCTATAACCGATTGTTTGAATAATGGACAATCGCCACTTTAAACAGGCCGTCTGAAAAAAGGAAAGAATGCTTGGTTTTAATTTAAGATGATTTCG
>QWCT01001694.1_pt1 | contig 10676 bp, 8 predicted proteins | sample 1972681 | NCBI WGS metagenome assembly QWCT01 (sample SAMN09866701, study PRJNA288562) | Human oral metagenome isolate pre3_saliva, whole genome shotgun sequencing... | isolation source: mouth | host: Homo sapiens | place: USA: California | reverse complement strand
GAAGATCTGCTGGCCATTGAGGGTGAAGTACTCCCAGCCGGCCTCCTCCTGGTGCCAGCCGGTCACCATGTAGCCGTCGGAGTCGAATCGGTAGATCTGGTCATCAATCTCGACCTGCTCATCCTTGGCGTAGTCGCCGTCGCCCAAGTCGAACCACCAGCCCTTATCATTGTGCTTCCAGGAAGCAACGGGGCCTTCCTCGCCGTCCTCATCGTCAGCTGCCGGGTCTTCCGTGGCGGGCTTCTCGTCTGTGGCAGGGTCCTCGGCACCGGGCTTCTCGTCCGTGGCGGGGTCCTCGGCACCGGGCTTCTCGTCCGTGGCGGGCTTCTCGTCCGTGGCGGGCTTCTCGTCCGTGGCGGGGGCAGAGTCCTCAGCAGCGGGCTGCTCAACCGCAACAGCAGCATCACCCGGCGTACCCTCCTCAAGGGCGACGGGGGCCGCATAGGCGGGGACGACGGTTCCAGCGACGACGGCGGCAGCACCGAGGGCGGCGATCATGGTACGACGGGCATTGATGGGACGCATCTGCGTATTCCTCTCAAGATGTGGTGGCGTCTTACTCGCAGCTACTGAAGGGCCCCATTGGTCGTCCAGCACTGAAGTCGGCGATGGTTTCGCACTAACGCATTACTGAGTATATATAACAGTTTGTCGATAATCAACCATGGAACATCTATTATGTTCCAAATCACACTAAATGAGTGGTGAATATCGCCTAAGAACATTCCATGACATTCATACGACAAACTACTTATGGTTGGAAATGTTGCAAATATGCGAAGTCGTTACTCTTATATCTGCCAGATCTGACCAAAGATCGCACACACGTCAACAGTTCAACACATCATCACAACGACACACTCGTCAGACACTCCACCACCCCACACGCACCGTATGTACAGAAGGACCCCGGCCTCGTCGAAACAAATCAAACGAGACCGGGGCCAGGGGAAGTGGAGCACACTTAGCGAGGACGCACCTCGCAGGCGACACCGTCACCATCACGATCAAGATCCGCGCTATAGCCCGGATCTCCACGGCGCAGTGGAGCAGCTCCGACGTTCCAGGCCTCGGTGCAGTTGTTGAACGTACGCGCATTGCCAGAACCGCCGCCACGCGAGGGCACCGGGTACAGCCCCCACCAGGCACCCGAGTCGTAGAACCAGTGACGCTCAGAACCAATCCACTGCGTACCCATTACCATCGCGCCGGATCCGTTCAGGTAGTACCACGTACCTCCGAGATTGAGCCAGCCGGTCATCATCTCGCCAGAACTGCGGAAGTAGTACCAGGAACCCCGAACAGCGTTCCAGCCCGTCAGCATCGCACCATTGGCGTCCATGTAGTACCACGCACCACCCTGACTCACCCAGCCGGTCACCATCGCACCACCGCTCAGGTAATACCAGGAACTACCAACCTTGGCCCAACCATCAGCCATGACGCCAGCATCACTGAAGTAGTACCAGGAACCCCGAACAGCGTTCCAGCCCGTCAGCATCGCACCATTGGCGTCCATGTAGTACCACGCACCACCCTGACCCACCCAGCCAGTCGCCATGGCCCCCGAGGCATCCAGGAAGTACCAGGTGTCACCGACCTTCTGCCAACCCGTACGCATGATGCCGGTTTCCGGATCCAGGTAGTACCAGGAACTCCCCACCTGAACCCAGCTTCGCGCCTGTGCACCCGAGGTGCTGTAATATTCCCACGCACCGTCAACACCATACCAACCGGTGACCATGTAGCCACTGGCATCAAAGCGGTAGGTACTGCCGCCAATCTCGCGCACCTCGCTATGCACAAAGCTGCCGTTGCCCAGGTCATACCACCATCCAACAGCATCCTGCTTCCAGGAGGGCTTGGGGTCAGGCGCGGGTGCAGGGTCCGACTGCGGAGCGGGATCAGGTGTAGGGTCCGGGTTGGGCGCAGGGTCCGGCTGTGGATCAGCGGTCGGCTGAACGGTTGGTACCGGCTCCGGGCTAGGATCAGCATCTGCCGCAAAGGCAGGCATGACACCACCGACGACGAAGGCGGCGACACCAAGCGCTGCAACCACGCTTCGATACGCATGAATGGGACGCATACATGTTCCTCTCGATAGAAGGAGCGAACGAACCCGCTCCCTCAACGGAACGGGTATCACCGTGTCGATACGGCTTCAGTTTCGCAACACTCATTTACTGAGTATATACTCACGCTCGCTGAATGCAAGCACCATCACACAATCATGTCCCTTGGCAAACTGGCGGCCACCATATAGGGGAAGCCCCCGTCGATGAGCGAACTCATCGACGGGGGCTTCAATCACAGCGTCAGTTCTTGGCGCGACGCGATGCGATGAGCGCACCAATGCCAGCGACCAGGACCGCGACAGCACCAACCGCAACCCACGTGGCCGTGGTGCCCGTGGAGGCGATGGTCTGCGGACGAGTCTTCGACGGGGTCGAAGGCTGCGACGGGGCAGGTGCCGGAACGACCGGAGCCGTGGTGGTGGGGGTCGACGGGCCAGGGGCCGGAGCGGAAGGCTCAGGCGTGGTCGGAGTCGACGGGCCAGGCGCGGGAGCGGAAGGCTCGCCGATCGACGGGTTCGGGATCTCCGCGGCCGTGCAGTTCGTCAGCGCGGCGCGGTACTCCTCGGCTGTCAGGTAACGCTCAGCCTTGTTGTCACCCTCAAGGACGGTTACGCCGCCATCCTTCTCAGGACGCACGGAGGTGTCAGCAGCGATCGAGTCAGCAACCTTATCGAGCTGAGCGTCGAGTTCCTCGAGGTCCACAGCAGGCTTATCCTCAGAGATCGACGCCAGATAGTCATCGAGGGCCTTCTGAGCAGCATCGACGGCGGCCTGAGCGTCAGCGACGGCCTTATCGGCATCAACCGAGGGCTTATCGTCGACGGGCGCAGGGGTCGCCGGAGCGGGCGCAGGGGTCGCCGGAGCGGGCGCAGGGGTCGCCGGAGCCGCGGCACCATTCTTGGCGGGCAGAGTCGAGACATCCACGGGGAGGGCAGAACCCGGGAGCGCGCCAACCATCTTTTCCCAGGAGTTTGCGCGCTGTTCATCGCCGGATCCAGCAAGGCCGGAGACGTAGTTCGTATTGTCTGTATTGAAAGCCTTGCCGTCGAAGCCGTAGGCCGAGGCCGTGTCACCGGTCGTGTGGAAGCGCGACAAGTTCGGCGAACCACCGGTGACACCATAGAACTTCTGCGTGCCGTAGACGCGTGTGCCCTCACTGCCCTTGGCAATGTACACACCGACGCCAACGGTGTTGCTCGCACCGAGCATGTTGCGGTCATGCCCCTTAGAGTTCTTCCATTGATCGAAGAGATCAGCAGCAGCCTGCGCAGGAGTCTTCATGCCGCCGCCGGCAGAGAAGTTCTCAAGGTGGTTGTAGGCGATATTTTCAGCAGCAGACATCGTATCTGCTCCGTCGAGAGCCCCCTGCCCCATGTTCTTGTAGGACTGATCATGCTCGAAAGAATCGGTATCGGACATGTGCTTGCTCCACGAGCGAGCATCGCCAGTAACGGTGTCCGACACGACCAACTCGGGTAGGCCAACGTTGGCGCGGTAGGCATTCATCTTCTGAACGATGAGGGCCTCAATGATCTTGGCCTGGGTCTCGTAATCAACCTTGGACCAGTCAACCCAGTCGAGACCGCGGTCAACAGTAGTGTCCGCAGCGGGCGCATCTCCGACGGCGGGGGCATCACTGACAGAGGGGCTGGGCTTCTCGGCATCCTGCTTGGCGGCCTCCAGGGCGGCCTGAGCGTCGGCGAGGTCCTTACGGAGCTGAGCCTCACGCTCAGGGTCGGCCTTGTTACCGGCTGAGTTGCCCGCGGCCGCGTCGGCGTACTGGGCGAGCAGCGGGTTGTACTCAGCAGTGATGCGAGCGTCTGCGCCCGTGAGGGATGCGCAGAAGGGATCCTCGGTGGCATGGTTTCCCTCGGCCAGTGAGGGGATCACAACGAGGGATGCCGCGATCGTAGTGGCGGCGAGCACCACCGTGGTGTGAGTGCGGGTGAGTTGGAACGACATTAACTATCGGCCTAACACTATGGAACAGAGACAGGTAAATCTTTCCATGCGGTTTACGAGATTTCAAACTTTTTTGAGTAATTAATTACATGCAATTCTCTGAAATTGCAACGTTTTCTCAGTTTCACAGATTTTGAACATCCCACATGCCGATACCAAAACGTTATATTAACCGATTGGCATTTTACCATTCTGCAAGTTTGATACTGACCTAGCGCTTGGATTACATGCAGCAACCTCCTCACACCCGCAGGACAGGTTTCCCCCACCTCCCCACCCACTGACAGACACCCCCAGCAGCACACACACTCCCACCTAGTGGAAGCTGAGCAACACGACCCACAGACGGGACACGCCGGAATTGTTGTCACACGCGACCAACCCATCACGAATCATGGAACAGCCACACACTAACCACAGCACATGACAACAACAAGAGACAGACTACAGCGGCTAACACCCCACAGATCCCGATGAAATTCAGAAGTGCAGCAACGAGCGAGCCAAAGAAAAGAAAGTGACCACAGGCTCACGGAGTAACAAAAAACCGACACTCACAAGCTGAGTGTCGGTTTTTTCGGTGGAGCTAGGGGGATTCGAACCCCCGACCTCTTCCATGCCATGGAAGCGCGCTACCAACTGCGCCATAGCCCCTTTATTTAATTCGTCACCCCCGGCGACCTGATAAATAATAGCCAATTTTTCGAGAGGTACGCAAATCCAAACCAAGTGTCGCTGATCACATCGTCATGAAATCGTTGAAATGCTAAGCAAATGAGGCCCCCAGAGGCGTGTTAGGCCCCCAGGATATCCTCGCGAGCCCCGATGTTGTGCGATGCCAGGCGCCATCCGGTGCGCGCTGCGCTCTTCGCGGTTGAGACGCCAACGGGTACCAGTTCCGACCAGTGGCAGTTATCGACGCCGCGCAGGCCGTTGAAGTCCGCGGGATCGAGTCCCATCAGGGAGATGATGCCCCGCGCGATGGCGGAGCCGTGCGAGACGATGATGAGAGACTGATCCGACCGGCACGCAGCCGCCGCCTCAAGGACGGCGTCGCGGAAGCGCTCCCCCACGACCTCGGAGCGCTCAACCTCGGCACCCCCACACTCACCAGTGTCTCGATACTCGGAGTAGGCCTCGGGTTGCTCGCGGGCGATTTCCTCGTAGGTCTTCCCCTCGAAGGTGCCATAGAAGCGCTCCGTGAGCCTCTCGTCGCTGACCGGACCCTCGCAGGGGTAACCGGCAATGTCGAACACGCGCGCGAGGATACGGGCCGTGTCGAGTGCGCGCACCAGCGGAGAGCACACGATGCGTACTCCCCCGTCGTCATAGCTGCGCGAGGTCTCGGCAGCGACCATACCGACCTCGGCGCTGGGTTCGCACAGGCGCGACACAAGCACCCCTGCGGCACCGGCTGCCTGGGAGCGCCCCGAGTCATTCAGGGGTTCGTCGATACGCCCCTGAAAGCGGCGCGCCAGGTTGAAATCCGTCTGGCCGTGGCGCAGCAGGACGATACGCGACGCGCTCACTGCGCGGACTCCACGCCGTGGGTCGCGGCACGCTCAGCTGCGGCTGCGCGGGCCTCCTCCGTATCCACGTCGATGGGCACCGCCGGGCAGTCACCCCACAGGCGCTCGAGCGCGTAGTACTCGCGCTCCTCCTCGGAGAGAACGTGCACGAGCATATCCGAGTAGTCGAGGAGCACCCAGGTGCCCTCCGCGCGCCCCTCGATGTGAGCGGGACGGCGATGCTGTTCGGCCCAGATGCGGTCCATGATGTCCTCGGCGATGGCGCGCACCTGACGGTCCGTCGGGGCCGAGACAACCACGAAGGCATCCGCCAGGGCGAGTTTGCTGGTCACGTCAACGAGCACCGGGTTGATGCCGCCGCGGTCGTGTGCGGCGCGAGCAACCAGGCTCGCCAGTTCTGCGGTAGCGTCGGAAAGGCTCACGTTTCTCCTTGAGTTAGAACCGGTACAGGCCGTATTTGTTGATGTATTGGACAACGCCGTCGGGCACCAGGTACCAGACCGGTTTGCCCTCTTCAACGCGCGTGCGGCAGTCCGTCGAGGAGATCGCCATGGCGGGAACCTCCAGCAGCGACACGGACTCGTGCGGCAGGCCGGGGTCCGACAGGTTGTGCCCGGGACGCGTCACGCCGATGAAGTGCGCCTGCTCGAAGAGCTTGTCGGCGTTCTTCCACTGCGCGATCTGTGCCAGCGCGTCGGCACCCGTAATGAAGTAGAAATCCGAATCCGGGTACTCGCGTGACAGATCCGCCAGAGTGTCGATCGTGTACGTCGTGCCCCCGCGGTCGATATCGACGCGCGAGACTGCGAAACGTGGGTTCGAGGCGGTCGCGATGACCGTCATGAGGTAGCGGTGCTCGGCTGAGGTGACGCGCCGCCCCGCTTTGAAGGGCTGCATAGCGGCGGGTACAAACACAACCTGGTCGAGTCCGAATACGTCCATGACCTCTGAGGCGGCGACGAGGTGTCCGTGATGGATCGGATCGAAGGTGCCGCCCATGATGCCGATCGCCCGCCTCCTGCGCAGGGCGCGCGGAGGATGCTGGGGCAGCGCGGGAGCGGCTGTCGCGCCTGCGGTGGCCTCCGTGGTCTTTTCGATCACTTCCCCGTCCGAGGCCGGTCCTGCTTCCTTGTCCTGCGTGCTCACGGGCGGATGGTTCCTTCTCCCTCGTAGATCCAGGTGGTCGTCGTCAGCTCCGTCAGCCCCATGGGGCCGCGCGCGTGGAGCTTCTGAGTGGAGATGCCGACCTCGGCTCCCAGCCCCAGCTGGCCGCCGTCGGTGAAACGCGTCGAGGCGTTGATCGCGATCGCGGCGGCGTCCACCCCGGCGCGGAAAACCCGAATGGCGGCGACATCGGATGCGACAATGCCCTCAGTGTGGCCGGTCGAGTAGCGGCGGATGTGCTCGGTCGCTTCCTCCGCGCTGCCGACGACGCGCACGGCGAGGTCCATCGACAAGTATTCGGTCGACCAATCGGCCTCGGTGGCATCCACGATCATGTCGACGTCGATGGCGGGCTGGTCGTCCACGATGGCGCGAGTGGCGCCGTCGGCGTGGATGGTCACGCCCGCGGTCGTCAGGCGAGTGATGGCGGCGACCAGGAAGCGGGCGGCGACGTCGGCGTGAACCAGGAGGGTTTCCGCCGCGTTGCACACGCCCACGCGCTGCGTCTTGGCGTTCATGATGATGGCTTCCGCTGCCTCAAGGTCGGCGGAGGCGTCGACGTACAGGTGGCAGTTGCCGGTGCCCGTCTCGATAACGGGCACGTGTGACTCCTCAACGACGGCGTTGATGAGGCCCGCTCCCCCACGCGGGATGAGTGCGTCAATCGCACCGCGCGCACGCATCATGGCGCGTGCACCCGCGCGACCCCACTGGTCGACGGTCTGGATCGCGTCAGCGGGCAGGCCGACGGAGGTCAGTGCGTCGCGGCACACCTCGATGAGAACCCGGTTCGAGGCCTGGGCTGCGCTTCCGCCACGCAGGATGACCGCGTTACCAGCCTTGATCGCCAGGGTCGCGGCGTCAATGGTGACGTTCGGGCGGGCCTCGTAGATGATGCCGACGACACCGAGGGGCACGCGCTCCTGAGTGACGCGCAGGCCGATGTCAGTACGGGTTCCTCGCACGACCTGGCCGACCGGGTCGGGCAGGGCAACGATCTCGTGAACGGCGTCAGCGATGGATCGGATGCGGTCCTTTGTCAGGGCAAGGCGGTCGAGGAGGCCCTCGCTCATCTGCTCCGCGCGGCCGCGCGCCACGTCCTCGGCGTTGGCGGCCAGGATCTGGTCGGAGCGCTCGATGAGCGCCGCCGCGATCGCTTCAAGCCCGCGGTTCTTCACCTGAGTCGTCGCGTTTGCGAGCACGCGCGCCGCGTCGCGGGCAGCGTCGGTCACCTGGGAAATATCAGCAACAGTATCCACTCGCACATCATGTCACACGAGTGCGGGGCGGTCCCTGTCAGTCAGCGCTCAGCGCAGAAAATGCGTCACCTAACACCGCCAGATCATCGCGATGAATTGCTGGCCTGGGATGCTCGTATCCTGCCGCCACCAGCTGCTCCATACCCGCGCCGGCGATCTGGCCCAGTGTGTCCGAGTCATAGCCGGACACGCCGCGCGCGATGAGTCCGGTCGGGCTGGCAACGTCCACAACGTCCCCGGCCTCGAAATGACCGAGCACCGAGTGCACGCCAGCAACCAGCAGAGACTTCTTGCCGACCGTGATCGCCTTCGCAGCTCCCTCGTCGACAATGATCTCGCCGCGAGAGGGGGCCACGTGTGCGATCCACAGGCGACGAGAGGCTGGACGCTGGGCCGACGGTTCGAACCAGGTGCCGACGCGGCGGCCTTCCAGGACGGACCCCAGGTCGTTTGCGCTGGCCAGCTGCACGCCGATGCCGCTGGCCGTCGCCAGCATCGCGGCCTGCACCTTCGTCGCCATGCCGCCCGTGCCAACGCGAGAACCCGCACCGGTCACGAGCACACTCATGAGGTCGTCCGCGCTGGCAACGCGTTCGATCAGCTCCGAACCCGGATGATCCGGAGGAGCTGTATACAGGCCGTCAACGTCCGTCAGCAGCACGAGGGCGTCGGCCTTGATCATCTGGGCGATGAGCGCAGCAAGTCGATCATTGTCGCCGAAACGCAGCTCGCGGGTGGTCACCGCGTCATTCTCGTTGAGGATCGGCACGACGCCGAGGCCGAGGAGCCGCGAGAGGGCCGCGCGCACGTTCGTGTAGTGGTCGCGGCGCATCACGTCGTCCGTGGTCAGCAGCACCTGGGCGGCATCGAGGTGATGCGCCTGGAAGGCCGCGGTCCACCTCGCCATCAGGAGTCCCTGGCCCATCGCGGCGGCGGCCTGCACGCTCGGCAGATCCTTCGGCTTGGCCGAAAAACCGAGCGGATCCAGCCCCGCGGCAACAGCGCCCGAGGAGACAATCACGACCTCGCGGTCGCGCCCGCGCCAGCGGGACACGAGACGAGCGACGGCGTCAATACGGTTCAGGTCCAGACCGCCGTCCTCGCGCGTGAGCGAGGAGGATCCGATCTTGACGACAATGCGAGAAGCCGCAGTCATTCCGCTCATGACTGATCCGATGCATCCGTCCAATGACCGGCCTCACGCTCAGTCCACAGCTGCTCACGGGCCGCGCTCTTGGCGTCCATGACCTGGTGGTACACCTCGCGGCGCTCCTTACGGCTCGGGCGGGTGTTCTGGTCTAGGCGCAGGTCGGTGCCGCGAGAACCCAGCAGCTCGGGACCGGTCGTCAGGGTCGGCTCCCAGTCAAAGACGACACCTCCATCCAGGTCGCCGATCACGACGGTGTCGCCAGCGACCGCACCAGCCTTCATCAGCTCATCCTCGACGCCCGCGGCGTTCAGGCGATCCGCAAGGTACCCCACGGCCTCGTCGTTGGCAAAGTCTGTCTGACGCACCCAGCGCTCGGGCTTGTCGCCACGCACCTGGAAGACGTCCTCGCCGTCCTTGCGGGTCTTGCGCACCGTGATCTCCACGCTGCGGCCCACGGCCTTCGGGCGAATGATGGGACGTGCGACCTCGAGGGCGGGACGCTTCGCGCGCTCCTCCTCGACGATGCCGGCCAGAACAAAAGACAGCTCCTTGAGGCCCTCGTGGGACACGGCGGAAACTTCGAGGACAGGCCACCCGAAAGACTCGAGGTCCGGGCGCGTGATCTCGGCCAGGTCACGGCCATCCGGGATGTCGATCTTATTCAGAACGATGACGCGGGGGCGCTCCATGATCGGCACGTAGCCCTCGACCTGGGTGAGGTCACCCTGGTACGCCCGCAGTTCGGCCTCGATGATGCGCAGATCCTCTACGGGTTCGCGATCAGTCTCAAAAGCAGCCGTGTCCAGCACGTGCACGATAACCGCGCAGCGCTCAATGTGACGCAGGAAATCCAGGCCAAGGCCTCGGCCCTGGGAGGCGCCAGGAATAAGGCCGGGAACATCAGCGACCGTGTAACGCGTGTCGCCAGCGGAGACAACGCCGAGGTTCGGAACCAGCGTCGTAAACGGATAGTCGGCGATCTTCGGACGAGCCGAACTCATGGCCGCGATCAACGAGGACTTACCCGCCGACGGGAAACCGACGAGAGCCACGTCCGCCACGGACTTCAGCTCCAGGATGACGTCGCGTTCCTCGCCCGGCTCACCCAGGAGCGCGAATCCGGGGGCCTTGCGAGCCTTCGAGGCCAACGCCGCGTTGCCCAGGCCGCCGCGACCGCCCTCAGCGACCACGAAGCGCGCACCAGCGCCCGTCAGGTCGGCCAACAGCTCGCCCGACATCGACTTCACGACCGTGCCCTCGGGGACCGGCAGGATAATATCCGCACCGGTCTTCCCCTGGCGGAAGTCACCCATGCCCGCCGTTCCGTTGTCTGCGCGGCGGTGCGGGCTGCGGTGGTAGTTCAGCAGCGTGGTCTCCTGCTCACTCACCTCCAGGATGACCGAGCCGCCGTCGCCGCCGTCGCCGCCGTCGGGGCCGGCCAGCGGCTTGAACTTTTCACGCTTAATCGAGGCAACGCCATTACCGCCGTTACCGCCTGCCGCGTGCAGCGTCACGCGATCCACGAAGTCTGCCACTG
>QWCT01001837.1_pt1 | contig 10710 bp, 6 predicted proteins | sample 1972681 | NCBI WGS metagenome assembly QWCT01 (sample SAMN09866701, study PRJNA288562) | Human oral metagenome isolate pre3_saliva, whole genome shotgun sequencing... | isolation source: mouth | host: Homo sapiens | place: USA: California | reverse complement strand
TTGTATGTATAGGCAGAAAGACATGCTAATGAACAGACACAGCATCAATTTGCCTTTTCTGCATCTTATCTTGTAGTTTATCTTCCGATATAAGACCATGTGATTTTGGACAGGCATACCTTGCAAGTGCATAAGCCTTTGTTCTATTTCCAATCTACGCATTTAACGGAAGAACCATAGAATTGACAAACAATCTCCATTGCTCCACACACTGATGGTGCCTCCTTGCCTACCAGTGCTTTGTTTTGATATCCCTCCGTACTCTCCATTTCTCTGTGTAACATTTCGTCAGAGACCTAAAGTTTAGGCTAATCATTATCACTCCAAAAGTCTGAAGCCCTTGATTTTGTCTTTATAATAATAAGGTGTACCAGTTTATAAAACTAATTCAGCTAAAATCTGAGGCATAAATAAAGTTTAGAATAATACTATATAATTGTTTGATTTACCGCATTATAATGTGATAAAACGTATAAAAACATGCACAAAGATATATGATTTGTGCAATAGAGAGTGCTTTTTTAATCAAAAAACTTGCATACATGGAAAAAAAACAGTTCCTTTGCAACCGCATTTTGAATTTGGAAATCAATATTAAACAATTTAATTTCTATTCCAGACGATAAGGCTGAGAAGATCTCTACAGTAGGCGACGCTATCTCTTACATCGAGGAGAACGCTAAGTAAGGTTTACTCAAGATAAAAGAACCAAGCAAAGCGTCTATTCCTTTGCTTGGCTTTTTTTTACTTTACTTTTTTATTTTATATTTCACACATGGAATTAAAAAGAGTAGTTGTAACAGGTCTTGGTGCTGTTACTCCATTGGGTAACACTCCTGAGGAGACTTGGAAGAATATGCTTGCAGGCAAGAGTGGTGCTGCTCCTATTACATATTTCGATACAAGCTTATTCAAGACAAAGTTTGCTTGCGAGGTAAAAGACCTTAACATCAATGATTATATTGATCGTAAGGAGGCTCGTAAGCTTGATCGTTACACTCAGTTAGCAATGGTTAGTGCCATTCAGGGTGTTAAGGATGCCAACTTTGACATGGAGAAGATTGATAAGAACCGTGTAGGTGTTATCTATGGTGTAGGTATTGGTGGTATCAAGACCTTCGAAGATGAGGTGACTTATTATGCACAGCATCCTGAGAATGGTCCTAAGTTCAATCCATTCTTCATCCCTAAGATGATTGCTGACATTGCTTCAGGCCAGATTAGTATTCAGTTTGGCTTCCACGGTCCAAACTACACTACGACCTCAGCTTGTGCTTCTTCAACCAACGCTTTGGCTGCAGCATTCAACCAGATTCGTCTTGGTAAGGCTGACGTCATTGTTAGTGGTGGTGCCGAGGCAGCTATCTGCGCTTGTGGTGTAGGTGGTTTCAATGCTATGCACGCCCTTTCAACACGCAATGATGATCCACAGCACGCATCACGTCCATTCTCAGCAAGCCGCGACGGTTTCGTAATGGGTGAGGGTGCCGGCTGTCTTATCCTTGAAGAGTTAGAGCATGCAAAGGCTCGTGGAGCCAAGATTTACGCAGAGATGGTTGGTGAAGGCGAGTCAGCTGACGCCCATCATATCACAGCTTCTCACCCAGAGGGTCTTGGTGCTAAGCTCGTTATGAAGGCAGCACTTGCAGATGCTGGTATGAAGCCAGAGGACATTGACTATATCAACGTTCACGGTACGTCAACTCCTGTAGGTGATATTTCAGAGGCAAAGGCCATCAAGGATTTGTTTGGTGAGGCTGCTTACAAGTTGAATATCTCTTCTACAAAGAGTATGACAGGTCACCTTCTTGGTGCAGCTGGTGCTGTAGAGGCTTTAGCTTGCGTAATGGCTGTTAAGGATGACATCATTCCTCCTACCATCAACCATGAAGATGATGACAAGGATCCAGAATTGGATTATAACTTGAACTTTACGTTCAACAAGGCTCAGAAGCGTGAGGTACGTGCTGCGCTCAGCAACACCTTCGGTTTTGGTGGCCACAATGCTTGTGTCATATTCAAGAAGTATGCTGAATAAGATTATCGATAGAATAAAGCTCCCTTTCCGTAAGGAGAAGGAGCTTTATTTGTCTTTGTACCAAATCATCGGCATTATCCCCCACGATATCAGTTATTATAAGACTGCACTCTTACACAAGAGCGTAGCGCGTCGTAACGAGAAAGGCAAGCCAGTAAACAATGAACGGCTTGAGTTCCTTGGTGATGCTATACTGGACGCCATTGTTGGTGACATTGTTTACGAGCATTTCCCTGGGAAGCGCGAAGGTTTCTTAACGAACACCCGTTCTAAATTAGTACAACGCGATACGCTGAATCGTCTGGCAAAGGAGATGGGAATCGGTCAGTTGATACTCTCTAACGGCCACACATCTTCACATAACAGTTATCTTGGTGGTAATGCTTTCGAAGCACTTGTTGGTGCGCTCTATCTTGACCACGGCTATAATGCTTGCATGAAGTTTATGAAGCAGCAGGTTCTTGGTAAGCTTATCAATATTGATAAGGTAGCTTACAAGGAGGTAAACTTCAAGTCTAAGCTCATCGAATGGAGCCAGAAGAACAAGGTTAAGATGGAGTTCAAGTTGATTGAAAACCAGAAAGACAAACAAGGGAGTCCTACTTTCCATTTCCAAGTGATTATGGAGGATATCCCATGTGGGGAAGGTCATGGTTATTCTAAGAAGGAAAGTCAACAAGAGGCATCCAAGCTCACCCTACAACGACTTCGTCGGGAACCTCAGTTCATAGACGAGATATTTGTAGCAAAGGCCAACCGTACAAAGATGGAAGAGGAACCTGTCCTCAATGTTCCAGAGACCTCTCAAGACATGAACTTTATCGTTGGTTCTGAAGTAGATGTCGAGAAACACGAGAATCCATTCCATACAGAGGTGTTTGATGAGAAGTCATCGGCTGCTGATGAGAAGAAGGTAGAGCAGACGGAGACTTCGGAGAAGACGAAAGAAGGGGAAAACACCGATACTTTCGACCTCTCAGACATTTCTCATTCAAAGGATATTGACCGCGAGGCTATCATTGCTGCGGCTGAAGAAGAGGCCTTTGATGCCTAAAATACTGTTTTAACACAATAAGAACAGGCGTTTATAGCTGGTTATAAGTAGACTACTATTATTCCGTAGTCACCTACTTATCATCACCTATAAACGCTTGTTTGTTTTCTCTCCTTTGATGGCCTTCATTCGATGGCATACAAGCCTATACAACACCTTGCATCCAATACGTTTACCACAAAGCCTTAACACGATTGATGAGAAGCCTTAACTTGCTTAAAGAAGAGCCTTAACACGATTGTTGAAAAGCCTTAGCTCAATTAATGAAAAGCCTTAGCACGATTGGAGTTTACGAACACTAACGCACATTCGGGGCCTCATCACACATAAAGAGTACCCCTAATTAATCTCCATTATATAACGTTCAAACTTATCATTATCAACGTTTGAGCGGTTCTTAACACGTGTCTTATAAGTGTTAATGGTATGTACAGAATAGTTTAAGAACGATGCAATACGTTCAGAATCAGTAATACCTAATCGGATAAGGGCAAAGATACGCATCTCTGTCGTGAGCTGTCTCTTCTCAACAGGTCTTTGGTCGGGTTCGTCAAAGAGTTTGTTGTAGTTCTCTATGAATTGTGGGAAGAGTTTTAAGAAAGTCTCATCAAAATCAATAAACATTGATTTCCTCTCTTCTCCTAATTCACTTTCTTTCAACGAGGAACGCAGATCATCAAATCGTTTCATCGATATCTTACGATCGATAGAACGGTAGAGCTTCTCCACTTTATTGATGTATTCCGAATTAATATAGAACGATCTACCAATGTATTCATCTTTGATTTTATTCACCTCCTCCAACTGTTCGTTCTTAGCCTCTAACTGTTGGTTACGCCGTGCGATAATTGCTTGCGCCTTCTTCAGCTTTATCATCTGTTTACGGATGAACCATCCTGCCATCAACAGACCAATAAGAAAGAGGATGAAGACGACTGCTGCGATGGCTATAGCATTGCGTTGCGCCTGCATTATCTTGTATCTATCTTGTTCGATGATGGGCAACACACTACTAACCTCTATCACTCGTTGTCGTGCTCCATAGAAGTTTGCATTCGAAAGCGACTCTCTGACATACTCGGTTGCATGTTGTATGTCACCTTCCCTATAAAGTAGTTTAGCCAAGGTACATAGCGCTGTGGTCTCTCTTACAACCCCTTCGTTATCATAGATAGCAGCCTGTGCAAGATAGTCCATGGCTTGGTCGTCCTCTTTTAGGAAGAGATAAATCCATCCAATACAAGAGGTAACAATCGCCTTATGGTGCAGGTCTACTCTTCTTCCTTGTAGGAACTGCTTGAAAGTATCGAGTGATGCCTCATACTTCCGTTCCTTCATCTGTCTCATTCCTATGGCATAGAGTCGCTCAGCCGACCCCTTAGGGAGATAATGAAGCAAAGAGTCCGTATAAACACCAGCCTGCTTCACATACTGACTCTGGTAAGGTTCGGTGCGGGTATAGTCTGACACGTCATAATAGAGGCGTGATGCCATTGTGAAATAAAGCTTTCTTACGTTGGCGCTTGTCCCGTCGATGTGGATAGAATGTAGTTCGTTAAAGGCTTCAGAATACAGTCCTGCAGACAACAGACAGAAGACTAAGTCGCAGCGTGCCTCTACTTCATAGTTAGGGTTTTGCAGTCTGTGAGCCTCAGCGAGTAGATGATTGGCATAGACGTAGGCCGAATCATATTGATAGGATGAATATTCGTTGAAGAGTTGTCGGTTAATATCAAATCTGTCAGCCCTTGGAGTCGTTTTCAAACGTTGTTTCAATCGTTTGATATTCTCAAGTTTTTCATGCTCATATACCTTCTTTTTCTCTAAACTTTGGTCGAGTTGGTATAGTCGCTTCTCCCATTCTCCATTGTTTGCAACGCCAAGCAAGGGAATAAGCAGGAATAGAAATGACAGGTATAACTTCATAAGCGTATTCATCTGAGGTATTGTTTATTGACAATCAGAAGGCTTCTTTCCTTCTAATCTACCTGCAAAAATAAAACAATTATTAATAACTACAAAAAAATATCGACCGTAACTTTCTTACGGCCGATACTTTTATCTTTTATAGGAAAGTGTGTTTCCTACTCTTTCCCATGATTAGTTCTGCTATTGCCTTACGATAATCTTCTTTCCATTGTGGATATAAAGCCCTGGCTTAAGGTTCTCTTTTGTTGTGGCCACCTTGTTTCCTTGGAGGTCATAGTAGGCACCTTCCGCCTCTGTCCTACCCTTCACACTGTCAATAGCATTGGCTTGGTTAAGGTTATTCAAGTCGTCTGGCGAACTGACTTCACCTGCTGAGAAGAATCTGACAGCCCCCAATGGGATCTTCAACTCAATACTCTTCTTATTTGCATCATCGCTGCCATTCACCTCGTCTCTATAGTCGTGCGTGTCATTTACCCATGCTGTGAGGGTATGAACACCGTTTGTTGCCGTCCAAGTGCTCTTTCCGTTCGTACCACCAGTTGCTGAAAGCGTTATCTTCTGATGTGATTTCAAACCGCCATAGTGCTTATCGTTCCATGTGATAACACTCGTGTTACCATCAATCTGAAACTGTACACCGAGCTTTGTACCTGCTGGTACGTCTCTGTCACCAGCGTTGACAATCGTCGCTGTGAAGCGTACTTCATCTCCAGGGTTAATGGTTTTCTTGTCGAAGGCAACCTTTGTTACAACGAGGTCATAGCCTCCTGTCACAGGAGTATAGTCGCCATCGTCCTCATTCTCAGCTACATTAAATTTCTTCTCACGATTGTTGTTGTCTCTTGTTAACTCATCTGTCAGTCGGTTACGATAGTCGGCTTCTGCCTTTACCACGTGTCCACCGGCTACTGCCTTCCATGCTGTCTGTGTCGTAAGGATAATAGTCTGCTTTGCCTTCAACCCTTTTTTATAACTTGTTGTGACGAAGCTCTCCTGTCCATCGACAGTCACCTTCACGCCAAGATTGACCCCTGTAGGAATGTCAACATTACTTACGTTCGTAAGAGCAAACTTAAAGGTAACAGCATCTCCCTCCTTCAGTGAGGTGCTACCATCGGTATTCTCCCATCGTAAACCCTGTAGATCGACGTCATACCCTTTGATTCCTTCTAACGGATTGACGATTCCTCCCTGCTGACTGGTGTCTGCCTCTGGGAAATCAGGAACTTTATACGTAGCGTCACTTAGGTATTCATAACCGATAGCTGCCGCACGCGCCTTGTTATTATCTGTCCATACAGGCCATGTCTGGTTGTTCTTAATCTTGTCTTCGCCGACGTTTGCAATCTTAATACCATTGCTAAACTTCACACCATCGACGTCCAAACGGATAGCACCAGTAGAGTGTTCCCATGTAGAATACTTTGTTGTCTGTCCTGCAAGGGATGCACCAAGAATCTCTGTGTTCTTAAATTCAATGCCTGATGGGCCTGACATGACACGGATAGCATCGAAAGGTGAGTCATAGATCTTGGTGTTGTTGAAGACTACATTGCGTACACCACCTTTGATATCAATGGCTGCTAAGTCTTCATGCCAACTGTCATCGTTAGTACCACAACGCACGAGTATGTTGTTGTCAAAGCTAATCTTCTGTGTGTTCGTGTACTTTGGACCAGAGAATACATCATTCAGATGAATACCTGAAGCCATGAACATGTCAGCAAGATAGTTGTTATAGATTTTATGACCATCACCGCCATAGAGGGCAATACCGCCTGCACGCCAGATAAGCTCTATGGTATTATAAGCGAAGGTGTTGTTCTTTTCGTCTACCGCCCCCATCGTATGATCGTTCCACATTGCCAAACCGTCATCGCCATTGTTGCGAACACTACAGTTATAAACCGTTGCATTAGATGTTCCTTGGCAGAAGTTCACTCCGTCAGCAAAGTTATTACGGATACGACAGTCTACTATCTTCAGTCCATTGCTATAGTCCACAGCACCATTATAGTCGCCTATCCAGAAGCCACACTCAAAGTGGTCTTCCCATACATGATGGATAACACTACCGTCTTTGAAGACATCCATGAAGCATTTATACACTGCTTGCTGGTTGTGTCGACTCCTTAGATTGGAGTCAAGGTATAGGTTACAGATTTCAACATTACTACAATAGCCATCTCTACCATGTGAGCCATTACCGCCCGAGATACCTCCTCCGAATGGATTAGGGTTCGTAAACTTAAGGTTAGTGTACCACATACCAGCGCCAGTAATTGTTACGTCGGAGGCAAAGATATACCAAATACTACTCAATTCGAAGGTTCCTGCAGGGATATAAAGTATTTTTGACCCTGCATCTGCATCTTTCAATGCTTCTTCAAAAGCCTTGAGATAATCATTCTCTTTGACATACTTGCGGTATTTGGCGTCTGTTACGTTCACCGCACCAGCAGGACATTCTATCTCGTCTGGCACTACCTCGGTCTCAATGAAGTCTACTCCATAGTCATAACCATTGGCCCCAGAACTCTGAATACGGATTCTGTCGCCTGCACGAAGGGCTTTATTCAGAAGGAAATGGGTCTCATCAAAGGCAAAACAAGCCGTTCCTCCGTCATTTTTATCAGCTGGATTACCACCAGCAAAGTACTGATACATATAATAAGACGTCAGATTGACTGTCTGCACCTTCTTATCATTTACATAGACATCCAACGAACCATTCAGTCCCATCCCGTCAGGAGAATCAGGCATAGTAAAGCGTAATGTGACGCCATTAGCGTCTCCTCTCATTGTCCATTCGGCGTAAGCACCATTCGTAGGGAGGTCAACATACGACTGACGGGAAGCCTGCGAAGCAATGTTCTTACGGTCCCATGTAGGCGAGGTCTTCAATGTTGCGCCTCCTCCCAGTGCTGCAGTCTCTGAGTCGTAACGTGTGTAAGGCATCAAAGCACCCACTCGTCCCTTGGCATCAGCCGATGGTATCTTCCACTCGTCGGCCTTTGATGCCTTTGACACCATTGTATAAGACAATAGAAGTGTCAGTGCGATTAATAACTTTTTCTTCATCATATCACTTAATTTAGTTCTTGTTTAATAAGGTCTTAAGGTTAGACTTTACAATCACAAAAATAGAGTTTTCATACTATAATATGAAGTTAAAAAAGCCAATTCTAAGTGTTTACGCATCATGAAGAGACTATACCTCTGATAATCAATGTATTAAACGAATATTAATTGAACTTAATACAAAGATTATCTTACGTAAGAAAGACACTTAACAAGCATTTTTACCTTCATTCTCATCAAATAACAAGCTTATATTATAGGGTGTACACACTTTTCAAAACATCTCTGTAAACCAGCACCTTATAATGTTAAGCAACATTATCTACCCTTCGTTTTCTTTATATTTGTCATTGACAATCATCTAAACCGCTTGCCATCCATGTATTTTTTAGTAATTTCGCCAACCGAAAACAAGTCTATCAGCTTCGTTTTCGACTATAGAAACAGATTGTTTGGTTTCTTATTCAGTGGAATGAAGAGCTTCATATAATAATAATACGGATTAGGTTTAGTTTATTTAGGAGTGTGAACTTCGTTATAATATTTGGTATATATATTTGTTATTTGGGTAATTTAAGTAATATAGAATTAATTAAACTCATTTTATAAGTTAATTCAAGAGTGTGGAGTCTGTCGTGAGATAGGCTCTATATTTTTATCCTCTCCACTGCTGTTCGGTCTTCTCTTCGCTCCTAACAAGCCTCGTCTGATACGTCATTCGACCTTCTTTTTTATTCCTATTCATTGCTCAACACGTTAGTCATAGACGCTTGTTAAGCTATTCAAAAATGTGCACAAACGATTTCTTTTCATGAAGAGAAATATTTTTTTTCACGAGTGGAAATATTTTTTTTCATGAAAATAATTATTTTTTTTCATGAAAATAATTCCGTAGTAGACCGCTGTGGGATGAATATCAACGTCAACAGAAAGACGTAAAATCGACTGTTTTTTTGATTGAAAAGGCTCAATTACATGCTAAACAGGGCTGAAAACTGTAATATTAGAGTTATATCATTATAATTAAAGGGCAACAGATAAGAACTGATTTTCAGTCATTTGCATTTTCACATCACCCTTTTATGTTTATACAATTGGTAGTTTTCTTTACTTATTGGAATTTGATAGCTAACTTTGCCAATAGAGAATGAAATTATAAAACAACTATTCAATAACTAAAAACAAGATTCACTATGAGAACAATCACAGGTAATTTGTTCGCTATTGGACTACTCTTTTCTACGGCAATGGCGTTCACGGGATGTTCTACAGTTGATGACGGAAGTTACACAGCACCAATAACACTGAGCGAGAAGATTAGTGGTAAGTGGGTGGTTAACTCTGTTATGCAGACTGATGAAGCGAATGCTCGCACAAAGACATTGACTGATTTGCTCGACTTTGACACGTTTGTCATCAATCTAAACCAAGATGAAGCTGGCAACCCATCGACCTTCACGGTGGAAGGAAGTGCACCGATGCTGTTGCCAACAAGTGGTACATGGAAGATGGACTATAACTTCACTAAGAGCGACAACACGCCAAGTCGACTCCTTCTCAACGATGGAAAGGCTGAGACAGCACTCACTGTAACGGCCGTACCGGGTAATACGAAGACGCTGGAATACCGTTTGACACGTAAGACAAATGGGCAGCCTTTTGTCTCCTACACTTACAATCTGACTCAGGCAGTAAAGTAAATACGGAGGTTGGAGGTTATCTGTTCTTGTGCTTTTGAGCTGACAGCTATTACAAAAGATAGACTTTTGTAGGCCCAAGCACTAAGTTACATCGACTCGACATAACTTCCTGTCTCACCTAAAATAACAGAATCAATATGAAGAAAATATTATTTGCATTGATGTGCTTGTTCCCCTTGGCATTGTTTGCTGATGGTGTAGAACTACCGAAGGCACCAAAGTGCTGGACAGTTCCGGCTGTCTTCACGGCTGATGAAGAGGTTACTTTCTACTACGATATGACCGATGTAGGATTTCAAGAGGGAGTCGACCTCTATCTATGGGCATGGCAACCGACTGAGCCAGATGCTGGTCATGGTGGCAATTCGTCTGACTTTGCGAAGTTGGAATACGTTGGTAACAACATTTATAAGAAGACAATGGTACCAACACAGTACTTCAACAGTGATGTGTCTAAGTTTGAAGATGATGCATGGCCAGGCTTTTGGCAGCGTCTGAAGACGAAGGATGGTAGTATGTGGTCGGGTGTTTTCGCAGCTCCTGACAGCCGTTCTGAGTTCAATGAGTTTAAGAAATCAGGTGATGGAATCCGTTTCTTCAGTGGCAAGAAAGATAAGGGTTTCACCGATAAGTTCACCTTAGACGAGCCTTTGACGGTAGTCTTCAATCCTGATGTCTATAAGTTAGGTGAGAAGACATTGACAGAATTGGCAAAAGATGCCGACTTCGTAGAGTTTGCTGCACACTCAGGTTTGAACGATTGGACCGTACAACAGACCTTGGATGTATGGCGTCCTGCAGTGTTGGCAAAGACAGGTTTGAAGAAACTTTCTAATGGTTTGTACGTTTGGAATGTAGGTGTTCCAAGTGAATACTATGCTTATAACCCACAAGATGCAGGGCAG
>QWCT01001689.1_pt1 | contig 10725 bp, 7 predicted proteins | sample 1972681 | NCBI WGS metagenome assembly QWCT01 (sample SAMN09866701, study PRJNA288562) | Human oral metagenome isolate pre3_saliva, whole genome shotgun sequencing... | isolation source: mouth | host: Homo sapiens | place: USA: California | reverse complement strand
ATGACTACATTTTTGACTACATTTTTTGTGAAATAAATTAGATGTTCGGATATATAGAAAACGCTCTAGTCATATTGTCTAGAGCGTTTTTGTGTTGTTAAGAAAAATACTAATCGTAATGATTAATAAATTTTAAATAAACAAGCTATCCTTCTGGATTATTTAAGTTAAATATTTTTTGTGCTAAACAATCATGAGTATTAATTCTCTCTAATTCAGGATAATTTATATTCATAGTCACTGAACCTATTTTCTTAATATAATTCAATTCTCTTGAACAATACACGCAGGGTGCCTGTGTTACAAGAATATTCATTTGATTAATTTTATTATTTTTTAACTCTTCCTCCCTGAGTTTTGCGAAGATTTTTCTTTCACAACATGTAAACATTCTGTTATAGCTACTTCCAATTGGTTCTATATGATTTTCAAATTGATCATAAGTTATAGAATTTTCTTCATCCGTTAGATAATATCTTACATCATTTGTCAATTTTGCAGCAGGTATATTGTCTAGTAACTTAGTAAATAAATCATGAAGTTTTTGTTGGTCATCTCCATCCATATTATTTATTGCGTAGTACGAAAATTTGTCACTGTAAGCAACAGCATAACAATTCAAGTTCCGTCTATTTTTTCCTGTCAGTGTGTTCAAAGCATTAGAAAATTCGACATTATTAATCATTTGTCCGAACCAATTGTTGTTATCGACTGAAACAAGACAAAGTATTTGATTAGGAACGTGTCTGTTCAATGTACTTTGGAATTTACTTGTTAAATTATTTAATTCGTTTGAAAAAGATTCCAAAAATTTTTCCAATGATTGCTTTCTCAGTTCAAAATTCTCTCTATCGTTAATTAGTAATTCTAAAATAATTCGTAAGAGTGTTAGTTTGAGTACAGGGTTTAAACCTACATCATATTGTTTAATAAAATAGGTTAAAATTTTATTTTTTTCCTCCAAATTTGATTCAATATAAATAGTCACATCAATATCATTATCTTCTTTATCTAAATAGGGGATCCAACCGATTTTTATATACGAATAGGAGTTGTATAATAGCTCTCTATATATTTCAAAGTGTATCCGACGTCGAAATTTCGTGCCATCTTTAATTTCATAAAGACATTTTTTAAGTTCAGAATAGTAGAATTTAATAAATGATAATAGTTTATAGTATGATTTATTACTATTAGAGAATTCTTTGAAGAATTCTACAGGATCAGCATCTTCACTATTTTTTAATTTTTGATAAACAGATTGAACGTAATAAAAATCTGATATGTAGTCTATAAATGATGTTCCATCATCATAATCAGACAATAATGTATCTAAATCAATCCTCACTTCTCTATTTTCATAATTGAAGGTAAAGCTTTGCTCCTGCAGAGTTCCTAATAATTCTTCTATATTTTCCATTTCTAATCCTCCAAAAAGTCAAGTCATTAGTGTCAGTTCCCAGTCAAACAAATTTTCGATTGGGGTCTATTTATATTCGCCATTTCATCAATCCATTCTCTACCGTTAAGATAACAAGGGTGCACGTCATAGTAACGAATGAACGTCCATTTTTCACTATGTTGTTTAGAGTGTTTTTAAGTGCTTCTTATTTAGCTAGTGTGTTGGAATTAATATTTTTATCCTGACCAGAGCGTGTTTCACCCCCTTAGTTTATATAACCTCATTTGTCAAATTAGGCTAGACAATTTCACCTGACTCAGAAAAACTTGATACGGAGTTTAGTAGTTTAAGGACTTTCTTGAGATTTGATTTCTCTTATCAGCTATAGCTGATAAATAATTTTGAGAAATTTTAGTAAAATCCATTTGTTTTTGTTGTTCATTTCGCCTTATTTTGATTCTGTTCTTCTAATCTTTACGCACCTGGTGTATACTAGAAAAAACAACGTTATAATGGTTTGTTGCGATATAATCATTGATGGTTATTGAAGGAAAACACACTAATAACTACTATGAACTTTTTTTATATAGTCTAGATGATTTTTACAAACCCCTAGATTGTATATTAGCTAGCTTTGATTTGTAAAATTCTAACTCATCATTAATTCTCATTACATAAAAAATGACAATCTGAAGCAACTCCAAATAATTCTGGATATGCTCTTCTTCGCTTATATAAGCAAATTTACCATGAACGAATTTATTCCTAATCTTTAATCCATTGCCATATTTTTTATCATCCAAAATATAAGATAAATAATTACTTTCATATTCAGAAAAAAGATTATCTGAGTATTCACAATACCCTTTCTTACAAAGGTCTTCTGCAATATCTAGTATCAATTTATCTTTATAGTATAGACAATATGTACCTGACTTCCATAATTTATTCAAAATGTTAATTTCTTGGAAATTTGAAAACTCTATTACATCGTTTGATAGTTTTAAAAGGTTCTTTTCTATTAGAATATTTATTTGTCTTACCTGATAATCATCAAAATCTGTAATCTTCACACCTTCTTTTATATGTTTGAAGAAGGTTTTATGTTCTTTTTTCGATGAAATTAAGCTAAGTGGACTTTGGTCAGAAAAAAGCGCAGAGAACAATGCAGAATTATCAGGAGTATTGTTCAATTTGATAAATTTTTTCTTATTAAAGGATTTCAATGTAGCATAAGAGGAAGTGCCAGATTTAATCTCTAATAAGTCTTGGTCAATTTCTCCATTTCTAAAAAATAATTCATATTGGTCTAAAATACTATCCATTTCACTGATTATACATTTTCCTCTTTCATAATAAGAAGATTTTTTATTAGAAGCATGAAAGTGAAAGTCTTCTATACCCAATTCTGATCCAAGATAGATATTGAAATACCATTCTACAATCTCTTCTACATCGATTTCATTCTTTTTTAAATAATCAAAGTATGCGCGAAATACCAAATTATGAAAATCTTTTAATTGAGGGTTATAACCTCCAAAATGAGCATTTGATTTAGGAGAAAAAAGACGTAAGAAGCTAAAATTTTCGTCATTTGCAACGAGAAAGGGCAATCCAGATTCAGGATCATAAAATCCTAATAGATAAATATAATTATTTAATAATGTTGGGAAATCATGGTATTCGTCTAATATATCTTTATTTATTACAACTCCATGATCGATAGAGGCACACAATTTATCTGGAGCTAAAGGCTTAATAACAACTGATATGGAATACTGCATACCTTCATTAGTTTCAAAGTGTTTTTCCCAAAATTTGTCAATCTTCCTTTTTGCTAAAAGCTTAGTTTCATCATAAAACTCATATCTGCTTAATTTTTTATACTCAACTATTAACTGTAAATAATTTGGGTTAATACTATCTGTATTACAATATTCTTTTCCTAGACTATTTATCTCTTCATTTGTGATACCTAATTTAATGTATAAACCATTATTAGAATCTATAAATTTTCCTGATTGATTATTCAGGAAAAATTCTATATTTCTGGACAGAGAGAGAAAATTTTCTTTGATAACTTGTGGAAATAGGTCAATCAGTTTTGTAACAATTTTAAGATTTATTGTCTGGATATTATATTTTTTAATATAAGATTCGAACTGGGAAGCATCATCTTTATTAATTTTTCCCAAGGATAATACTAATTCCCAGAAGATATCTTTATAAAAAATATCAATGCTATCATAGTCTATTTCAAAAATGGTATTTGGGAAATTCGTGGATATATCGTTATGAAATTTTGAAATTAGATGTTTGAATTTAGAAAATTCATTTTCTTTTTTAATTAATTTCAGGATTAAATAGGTTTCTATTAAATTATTAATTTCAGTCGATGGCTGATACGCTTCAATGTAGTTTAGAGCTATATCGTATTGATATGGCTCTATTACATTGTTAGAAGTATGAAATCTTTGCTTTTGCATATCTGTAATTTCCTTCTTGAATTTGTACGAACCTAAGCGAGACTTAAAATAATTGAGTATCGCTTGAAGACTTTTTGTTATTTAGTTTTAGTTATTTCTTCATACATTTCAAATAATCGTGCAACTGTCTCGCTTTCTGTCAACCAAGTTTTCTTGCCATCAACAATTTTTGTTAAACCATAAGCCTCCATAACAGCTTTATCATTAGCTTGATGAGCACGCCGGAGTTCTACTGGCATAGTTAACTCGTCATAAAGGTCAGCTAATGAGCTATCTGGATAAAGTGCACGTGCATTGAGAATAGCTTGAGCGGTTTTAGAAATTTTCTCTTTTTGAGCATCAATCACTTCTGGCCAAGGGAAGTTATTGTAAACAATTTTAGCGGAATAGCGATAACGCATCTCTAGTCTTCCAGCAACAGTACGCATCCAAGCCATATGGACATTAGAGGTTAAAATACCGAAGTCATAAAGAGTAGCATCTTCAATAATTGTTGCAGAATTAGTTGGAATAACTTCACCATCTAGAAATCCAATTGGTATATATCTTCTATTTTCCGACGATGTGCTTGGCACAATAATATATGAATCAGGATTCTTTTGTTCTCTAAAAACAGAGGGAGTCTCTGCTAATTTCTGTCTATCTGCTGCACCTGCTAACCTAGCTTGACGGCAAAGTTCGATTCGTTCCATAACAAGAGGCATCGAACGTAATTCCTTAGGGGAAGCGTCTACTAGCCATAAACAATAGCGATCTTTATTATTAATAAACTCAGCAGCTCCAGTCAATCGTTTAATGTATTTTCGAGCTTTAGGTTCACGACTAATAAAATCATCATATTCTTCTGCTTCAATAATTAGATGTCCTCCATCTGCAGGACGATTCCCTGTAGTCATTTTAGTTACTGGGCAAATTGGATTACTAATATTCTCTATAAATACAGTTTTACCAGGTCTTAAGTAAGGATTTAATTTATCAACTAATTCAATATTTTCCCCATTAAACAATAATTTGACACCTTTAGATTCAGCACATGAAAAACCAATAATCACACAATGAACAGCAGCCTTGTCTTTAGCCTCACTATTCCATTTAAATGTCTGATGTGCAAAATCAATATCAATCCCAAATCGTTCATAGAGAGGTTTCCAGACACTGGCCACTTGCTCTCCTTGTGTAATAGAGTTAGTTGATACTAAAGCAGTTCGGATGGATGTGTTCTGCATAATCTGGCTTGCCTTAAAATACCAAGCTGAAACAAAGTCAATTTTGCCAGCTGTTTTATATGGTTTACCGTTTTCATCAACATAGACACTCAATAAATCAGCTTTTTGCTTAGGTGATTGGAGTGAATACCCCAAAAATGGTGGATTCCCAATAATATAGCTCAACTTATCTTTAGGAACCACTGTCTCCCAATCAATCTCTAGAGCATTTCCTTCAACAATATTTGTATAAGACTTAAGTGGTAAGAAATCAATATTTGCAAATACAATATCTTTTGTTGCTTCTAACATTTGACTTTCTGCAATCCAGAGAGCCGTTTTAGCAACAGAAACCGCAAAGTCATTGATCTCGATACCATAGAATTGATTCAACTTCACCTTAACAAGATTTTGACCCAAATCTAATGCTACTGTATCCCCCATATAAAGCTTAATAGCTTCATTTTCTAAGCGTCTGAGGGATATATAAGTTTCTGTCAGGAAGTTCCCTGAACCACAAGCAGGGTCAAAGAAAGTCAGACTAGATAGCTTTGACTGGAATTGTTTAGCTCTTTGTTCAACCGTTTTAAATTGCTTGAATTGACGAATCTCATTCAATTCATCTCTTAGTTCATCTAGGAAGAGTGGATCAATAACTTTATGGATGTTTTCGATAGAAGTGTAGTGCATCCCCCCGCTTCGGCGTGTTTCTGGGTTCAGGGTTGATTCAAATACTGAACCGAAAATAGTAGGACTAATTTCCGACCAATCAAAGCTAGAGGAAGCATGCTCCAGAATCAACTCACGGAGCTCGTCTGTGAAGTTTGGAATTTCTAAATTACTCTCCGCAAACATTCCCCCATTGACGTACGGAAATGCAAGCAGTTCTTCATCTAAGTAAGGATTACGTTCATCAATCGGTGTATCTAAAATTGAGAAAAGATCGATTAAAGCTCTACGAAAATCACGACTACCGAAGCGAGCCAGATAGTCATGAAACATCATTCGATGGCCAAATATCCCCGCATCCTCAGCATAAAGACAGAATACTAAACGAACGACCAATTGGTTAATAGCATGAAGACTATCTGGGCTGTCAGGATTGATGTACTGCTTAAGAAGCCCCTCGTAAATCTCCCCAACAATTCCCCCAGCTTCGATAGATACTTTCATCTCACGTTCTAGGTGTTCATTTGTCTTATCTATCAAAAACTCGAGACGATAAGCCTCTTTATCTAAATCAGCAAGTCTAATAACTTTAGGTTCACCATTTGGTTGCTCCATATCATAGACATAGAACTCTTTGAAATTACAAGTTACAATCCAACGGGGGCGTTTAGAATATGGAAGGTTTGCTGAATATCGTTTAGCTTGCTGAAAAGGTGTCAAATAAGTATTGTCCGACTGCTTTATGGCCTTGTTTAGGTCTCTATCTGCCCCCTTTTGCTCAATTAGTACCTTTGTTGTATCAATAAATCCGTCGATGAAACTGGTATGATCCAGCATTACTTTATCTTCAAAAGTTATATATTCCGTAGGCTTTTCAATCCCATATACAGACTGGAGCAAATCAAGCCAGAAAGATTGACTATCCTGGCGCTCATTTCCTCTATTTTCCCAACGTTTAATAAACGCTTGGGCGTTTTTTTTCTGTTCCTTGATATTCATTTCAACTCCAATAATATTACTACTTGATGTTATTATACCATTAAAAATGTTTAATTAATAAATTTAATAAACTCTATTTGTAGCATATATTAGCTCCTATTACATTGGATTACAGAGACTTATCTAGAGAACCTAGAAAGGTGTATGTAAAATTTTTTTCAATGAAATTTTTTAAATCGCTTTTTGTGGCATACTACTACTATTACAAATTAAAAAATCAAAGAGCCATCAGTCGGATGGCTCTTTTTTTTTGCCTAAAAAAGGAGAGTAGTATAATGCATAATAAAGAAATCATTGTTCAAATATATAGAAAAAAATTAGGAAAGTATTTGAAAGAACAGATGAAAGAGAAGAGTTTGAAACAAGATGAAGTAGGTCGTACATGTGGTCAATATGATATTGAGATGTTGAGTAGTACTGCGGTTAGAGAAATTTTGAAAGGGAAGCGAAATATGACAAATAAAGCTGCAGACTCATTTCAAGAAAGCTTGGGAATTAATACTCCTAGAGATCTCTTTTTCCCAAATGAGGCGTTTTGCATAGGCCTTATTTCAGAAATTTTAGAAGCTATAAAAACAGATTCACATTTTGAAGAATCATTGCTCCGAGCCCAACTTTTTATTTTTTTAAACAGAAGATATGAAAAAAATGATATTAAATTTGAAAATTTTGAAAAGAATATTATTGACAAATTTATCGGAAGTTTGTTAAACCTTTTTCCAACGTTTCCAGTTGAAGAAACATCTGATGAAATTTCGGAGAAAATTTGCGACTGGCTTATTGAATTAGCTTGTTTATTATCACAATAATAGTTTTTTAACCGTCAAAAATTTTGACGGTCTATCAGTAATCTCTTTGGTAAACTGTAGTTATCTTAGCTAAGAAAAAGTAAAGGAGGTACGTTATGCGTACAAATAATCGTAAAAATGGCTACTCAGCTAACACAGCTAAACAATATGTTGATCAGAAGCAAGCGATTCATTGCTTGAGTACTGAATTTGAACCGCAAATCAAGTTTGAAGATGGTCAACCAACAGGTGAGATTATCGGTCACAAAGCCTGGTTCTCTCAAAAAGGTTTGCCACCGTTTCAAGTGAAGTTTGAATCTGAAGTTGCTCTACCAGCATATTTAGCGATGGTAGACTTTGATGGATTAGAAGCATGTGAAGTCGGCTACAATGTCTATTTCCGTGCGAATAACATCAAAGAGGTCAAATAATGACTACTAAAGAACTTGCACAATACTTGCTCCAAGCCCTAAATATGGGGCTTGGGAGTATCATGCAAGGAGAGACTAGCTACACTAATAGTTTTGACATTAAAATCATGAATGATGGTTTTATGTTTATACCGAGACTACCAGCTGGATACATTATTGATGACGATCTTTATCAGAAGATTTTTCTTATAGCTAATGCAGCTCTCTATCCAAAGTATACGGTACTTAAACAAAACTCAGCATATTTTGTGGCACTAGATACAGATGACATTCATGTCCAGCGGGGGCTCTTTTTTCCTTGGAAAATCGGTATCTCTGAACGCTTAGTAATTCCTGATTTAGAAGAATTCGTAGGCAATCAAAAAGGGAATTTCATTCCAATTATGAAAAATCTTACTCTTGACTACAACAAAGTAACTTCGATGGCTATTGCAGGAAACAGCGGTTCTGGTAAGTCTTATGCTCTGACCTATTTTCTGTCTATGCTCAAAAATATTTCTGACTTGATTATTGTAGATCCTAAATTCGATACTCCTAGCCGTTGGGCACGAGAAAATGGAATTACCGTTCTACATCCTCAGAAAAATCGCTCCAAATCAGACTTTGTTTCAGAAATCAATGGACATCTCAGTTCTTGCTTAAATCTTATACACCAAAGACAAGAAATCCTCTATGATAATCCAGACCATAAATTTAGGCATTATACAGTTGTAATAGATGAAATGCTTGCGCTATCCGAAGGAGTCAATAAAACTATAAGGGATTCATTTTTTTCACTACTTTCAGAAATAGCTTTGCTCTCGAGATCGTCAAATATACATCTTTGTATGGTGGGGCAACGTCTAGACCATACCGCAATCCCAGTTTCGGTTCGGGAACAACTGAATGTGCTTATTCAGATTGGAAACATCAATCAAAAGACAACACAATTTCTGTTTCCAGACTTGGACCCAGAAGGGATTGTGATTCCAATTGGCAAAGGTACAGGGTTAATTCAAATCATTGATAATGAGCATCCTTATCAAGTTCTTCCGCTGCTTTGTCCTACTTATTACACAAAGAAAGGAATTTTGTAATGGAGAAGACATTTTTTCAGAAGACATTCAATCTCTCTAGATATCTACTGGTTTTTGTAATACTTATTACTGTATTGAGTATAACTTCTCGTCTTTTAATCCTTTTATTTAATAATGAAGTTTTTTCAAGAAAAATTGTCGTAATCCAAGATAAATTGTATTTAGTTTCTATGATATTTTTATTGGTTGCTATTATGCTATTTCTCTTTCTATTAACTTTATTAATAATTGAGCTGATAGAAAGATATAAAACAGACAAAATATCAAATTATTTTGAATCGGTGAAACAAACTATGAGAATACGTTATTTTTTAATACAACATGAGACTATCTCAACTAGTATAAATAGTTTTCAAAAAAATCCAATTGTACAGGATTTTAACAAATCTGTTACTGGCAGTATTGTTGATGTGAGAAATGAAAGTGTCATAGTTGTTCTAAAGTATCCTACTTCTCAGCAATCACAACAAATTTTTAGAAGTATGGAATCACATATAAAAGAAGAAATCTCGAATTACAATCCAAACTTTTATTTTTCATCTGCGGTGCGAATTGGGAATAAATTGTTTTACAAAGGTTCAAAAAGATAAGGGAAATGGAGTGTTTGACTCACATAGTGAAGGTCAAACACACTCCATTTTCTAAAAACATTCATTCCTATTGGGGAGCACTACGACCAATGGATCAATAATCAACAAACAAAAAGTTAAGTCGGTTTACGAAAATTATCATATTTATTTGGAAAATACAGTGAGGAAAAAACGATGTTAAGTTGCAAACAAATCAACCAATATTTTGTATTGTTAAATAGAGGTAGCCCATGTATAAAATTCATTGATTTAAATAATAGGGAAAATTTTATTAATAAAAGAGGTAATATCTATGATTAAAAATAGACGAGCTAATAAGTGGACTTTCTTGCTTTATCAAGATAGCGCTCCTGAAAATCATAAAGAAATTCTTGAAAGAATGGGAGTTCCTTTCGTTCTTAGCCCATGGCATGATAAGGATATCAATGAAGAAACTGGGGAATTTAAAAAAACTCATCGACATGGTGTGCTTTTCTTTGATTCGCTCAAGAGCGAAAGCCAAGTTTCTGAGCTTCTGACTGAAAAATTAAATACACCAAAGCATGTTGAGGCTGTTATGTCCCCAACCGGAATGTTTCATTATTTGACTCATGCTCAGAATTCGGAGAAAACACAGTACGATGTTAAAGATATTGTTGCAGGTTGTGGATTTGATCTTGAGCAGTTTATTATTGAGAACAGTAAAGATAATTATTTAGAAACGGCTATCGATATCATTAATGAATATAATTTTACAGAATTTGGTAGTCTAGTAAATTATGCACGTAAAAACGAGCCTATTCTTTTAAAATTAATTGTTCAGAAGCCATTCTTTTTTGTAAAATTGTTGGATTCACTCCGATATAATAAGAATAAACAAGATTATATGATTAAACAGATTAAAGAAGATGAGGCTTACTATCGTAAACAATATCGTGAAAATAAAGAACAACAGAAGAAAAAAGAAGACGACTTACTTTATCTTAAACAGGATTATATCAGAGAAAAGAAACGTTTGAAAGAAAAGAATGAGGAATATCGACGGAATCAAAATTCTCATAGAGAAAATAATCATTTGAAAGACAAAGAGATGGATAGAT
>QWCT01002710.1_pt1 | contig 10731 bp, 5 predicted proteins | sample 1972681 | NCBI WGS metagenome assembly QWCT01 (sample SAMN09866701, study PRJNA288562) | Human oral metagenome isolate pre3_saliva, whole genome shotgun sequencing... | isolation source: mouth | host: Homo sapiens | place: USA: California | reverse complement strand
GTGCGAGCTTTTGATGATGAGTATAGCCATAATGCCAATGTTTACCGCTTGCAGTTTGTAAGCGACTGATTTGGTCTTCATTATTGTAAGAAAGCTGAATACGACGTTGCTCGGCATCTTGTGTTTCGATTAAACGATGACGAGGGTCATAACGATAAGCCGCTTGAAGTTGAGCTTGTGCCGAATTTTGCTTGGTTGCTTTGGAAACAACGTGGGTTAATAAGCCATATTCATTACGCACAAAGGCGGTTTGGCTGCCATCTGGCGCGGTGAAAAGTGCGGTTGAATTTTCTTCTGTTTTTTGTTCAACAGATGTCCATACTCGTCCAATTGGATCTTCAATGCGGATGAGTTGTTCTTCTTCGTTATAGGAATACGTCCATTGATTTCCCATTGGGTCAGTGAACGCGCTGACAAGACCTGTATCCTCTAAATACTCAAAGGCAACTTGGGTTTTATCTGCAAAGATTTGCGAAAGAAGATTGCCAAATTGATCGTATTCAAACTGAGTTACCGAACCCATTGGTGAGGTAATGGTAAGTGGCTTCATGATCTGCGAGTCAAAGTCATATACCGTGACATGGCCTTTGCTATCGCGAACCTTGGTTTGATTTTCAGTATATTCAAACCATACAGGATAGAATCCATCAGCCCCTACACTATGAATAACACGACCATGCTCATCATAATGATAGTCTACCCAAGTTCTATCCTTATCTTCCCAACGGATAAGATTGGCTTGGTTATCGTAGGTATAGAATAGGTGATAATCAAGTAAGGCATCGGATTCAATTAAATGTCCTTGTTCATTTTGTACATAGGAAACAAGGATTTCATTTAAGCCGTTATCAATGCGATGAATTTGGTGTAACCACTGCTTTTCGCCCTGAGTTTGATAGTCAAGCGCAAGGACAATGCCATCAGAATGATTAATTTTAACTAAACGCTTATGGTGATAAATAAACTCAACTTTATTGCCAAAGGTATCTTGCCAATAAGAAATAGGATAAATTCCGTCTTCAAGCAGAGGAAAGCCTAAGTCGTCATTATGCTCATTAAAAGCAGGTGTTGTGATATAGAAACGTTTAGACAGTTGCGCTTCACGGTCATAAAGCTCTAAAAAGTCTCGATAACGATTTAATGTAAATTGTGGATGATCAGGGTTAAAAGATTGCATGCATCCGATTGGTAAGGAAAAGCGTAAATAGGTTCCTTCTGCGGTAGCAATCTTAATTTGTTGACCTTGCTGGCTAAGCTCGACAGATTCGGAGAAGTTATCAACCCAAAAACGTCCACAAAGTCCATCAGCAAAACGATCTTCTTTACTTCTAGCCCAAGTACGGATAAAGGAAAGCGGAATGGTTTGACCAAGCGTAAAATCAACACGCTGTTCGACAACTTGCCCTGTTAAAACATCAATAGGGTCACCTTTTACCCATTTTTTTCCGCCTTCCGTAAAACGCTTAAGCCCTTTATTGTTTTTAAACGCTTGCTTTGCACAGCCAAAATTTTTAATAGCGGATGCGTTTTTAGGGTTTAATGAGCGGGCTGCTTTTTTGGCAAGCATTGCAGCAGCAGCCTTAGGACCTTTAGTTGCTATAGCTTTAAAACCAGCTTTAAAAACTTTTAGTAAACCTTTCCCTGCAGCCGCAGTGGGTGGTACAACAAATTCCACAGCAATGAGTGCTAATCTCTGAAGTTTATTAAATTCAGGCTCCATCTCTGCATAAGTGCCTTGTCCTGAACCAATATAGACATTAGGAGAACCATCACTAATTTTTGCACTACATTTTGTACCATCTCCTTTTCGAGCAACAGGGAACCCGTTGACAAACACACTTTCACTACCTTGAGCGATAATTTTTGGTCCATGATTATCACATTTGATGGTTGGAGTTTGATCTTTTGCATCAGCCGGTGTTGCATAGGCAAGTTTTCTTTTATTGACGGATACATTAATGCTACCCTTGATAATGAAACCATCAGGATCGTCAGATTCAAAGAAATTTTCTACCGCACTTTTTACTTTATCGATAGTACTGCTTACAACAGGTGTATTTAATAATACCATTGCTGCTGCAAAGCCACCTATTCCCCCTAAAAAGAAGCCACAAGCAGAAATTACCCCAAACTCAATTATGGCACCAGCTGCTGCACCAGCTAACGCTGCCATAAAGCTTCGGTGTTTAAATGGGTCGCCAACGCGAGCCGCTGGCATAGCAGGTGTTGTCATCGTAATTTAATTCGTTTTTGAGGTGGTTTTAAAGGAATAAACAACAGTAAGTAATGCTTCTTTTTTATTTGGAGAAAAAGATTCTTGTGCTGAATAAGTAAAAGTTAATAATTTGTTTTGCACAATATAAAGCACAGAAAGTTGATAAATTGGACCTTCAGGTGTGTCCCAGTAATAATCTAGCAAGTAAGCAGGCTTTCCCTCTAAGGTGACTTCTCGGCATTCATTTTCTTGATATCCGTTGAGATTATGACGAAATTGCTCAATGATTTTTTGATAAAAATCTTGGTCAGAAATATCTTCAGTAATAGGGGTTCTGTTGATAACAAGATTTCCACCGGAATGGCTGTTGAAGGAAAAAACATTGAGGGATTCGTCTTGCCAGTTATTAGGCAGTGAGAATGAACCTTCATTTATCGTATAGTGTTGAGTATTTGTTGTCATAATTAAACGTAAAAGTTAACGAATATTGAGAGAGAGGATTATTCCTATAGCCTAACATAGGTGGAATTGTGCTGCAATGGGGGGAAATCATTGAAAATAATATACAGATTGTATTTTTGAAAGTGCGGTCGTTTTTGGATTCAATTTTTTATAGTAACAAAAATCTCCATTGCCTTTTTCAGTCAATGGAGATTTTTTATTAATGTTTAAGTATTAAATGGATTATTCAAATTACCAAGTATAGCCGAGTTTAAATGCGGCATATTTTTGAGTGGTAATATCAGACCCTTTAAGCATACCCACTTGTGCGCTAACTTGCCATTGATTGAATTGAGCAGCAAGTCCTGCTTCGTGGTTGAAATAACGTCCAAATTGTTGTTGCATACCGATATTATTTACTGACAATGCACCATTTACAGCCATTTTACGCTGTGTTGCATCATTGTAGTAAGAGGCTACGCTTGGTGTTAATTTCACTCCTGCCACATCAAAGGTTTTGCTTAATTCTAAACCAGCACGGTAAGTCATTAGGTTTAATGCTTTGCTTTCAATTTTCGCTTCCGCTAACTGATAATTTGCTTTAGATAGACGATTGTAACGAACACCGACAGATGGTTGAACGTTAATACCCCAATCCCATTGTACGCCAGCATTTACCCCAACACTAAATAAGCTGCGGTGGAACACATTGTTTTTACCATCAAAATCAATGGTATTACGGCTGCGGCCATAACCTAGGTCAAGACTCGCAAATACGCCATTGTTCCAATTACCTTTTACATAAGTGCTTAAAGCTGTTAAGCGATTTTTACCACTCACGTTTTCAGCAAATGTGTTGTTTGCACGAGAATGTGATAATACAGCACCAACTCGTACATTATCATTTACATTATTTGCCACACCGATTTGTGTCATTGTTAAGCTTTGTTTGTATGGGCGATAGAAATCAGAATGATAGTTCTGTTTCGTTGCTTCAGTATTTGCCCATACATTCGAATTATCTTGACTTAATAAATGACGATCAAGATTACGTGCGATTTGTAACGCTACATTTACGTTAGCTGACATTTCAGATAATGCAGTATTAGAGTAACGACTCACTAATGCAGATTGAGGTTTGTTGTTTTCTAAATTTGCTTGTGTTGCTAACATTTCAGCGACTTTAGCGTTGGTACTTTCTGAATTTTTTGATTCATTTTCTGCTAAGAATTGCTCGATTTCAGATAAACTTTCATAGTTGTTTTCTAAACTCGTTAACACTTCTTTAGATGCGTTTTCTACCGCTTCTTTCGCATAAGCAATAGCTTGAGCATCACCATCATTTGTCGCTAATGCAAGTGCTTTTTCTGCATTTTCTAAACGTTGAATCGCAATATCTAACTCATTTTCAAAGCGAGTTAAATCACTTGTATTTGCAATTCTCAACACTTTAGAACAAACAGCATGGCTAACGCCTTGTGCCTCACACAACTCGCGAGCTTTATCAACATTGCCTTTTCGTGGGGCTTTACTTGCTTCTAAGCTAGTAATATCTTGACGCAATTTTGCCACTAAATTCGTTGCATTTGTTTGCGTTTTTAATAATTCAGCCGCAACATTTTTTGCTGTAGATAAACGATTGTTTTGCTGCTTCAATGTATTAATTAATTGAGTATATTGGCGATATAAATGGTTGCGTTTTGCCTTTTGATTTTGGCTTACCGCATTATATTGATCTACCACATTTTTCAATTTTGCATCTGTTTGGTTAACAGTATTTTGCAGTCTATTCACTTCAGCATTTTTAGCATCAGTTTGTCTTTTAGCTCGTTCATATTGCGCATTTAAACTGTTAAGTTCGCGTTGTTTTGTCTTGATTTGACGCTGAACTGCTTCATACTCTTCTCGGCTGAGCTCTTGAGTTTGTGTGCTCGCACCATGGTTTACTTGCGCATCGCGTAATGGGTTATAAAGACGATAGTCATTATTGTTATTTGCTAAAATATAACGATAAGCACCAAGATCCACATAGCCGTTTTCTAATGTGAAACGAGCGTTCGCATTATTTTGTCCCGGATTGTTTAATTTCACTAAACTTAATGGGCTGATTTCATTTGGTTCAGCACCCGTGTTTTTTAATGAAAGTTGGAATGCACCATTCGCTAAACCATTGACAACGATATGATCACCACGGCGCTCAGCTACATTCGTTAAGAAGCGGAAAGAACCAGTACCAGTTAAATTACCATTAATGGTTAATTCATTAAAATCGATGTTGCCTTTATGGTTATTCCCAATTTCATCATAGCGCTGATTTAATGTAATTAGGCTGTTTGAAAGCGCTAAATTACCCACGTTGCTGTTGCCAGTTAATGTCCATTGGCTTTCTGGTTTCAAGGTTACTTGTGTTTGTTTATCTGCGTTAATGCGACCAACCAAATGTGCTTTTCCTAATTGGAATTGACTTTGGTTTTGTAAATTCACATTACCCGTTACTTTAGTCGTTGGTAATTGGTTGAATACCGACTGACTTAATACTGCGTTGTTTTCGCACTTAGTTTCACCTGTATGAGTTGAGCGCATACAGTTTTTCGATTCACCTTGAACAAAGCCTAATTTAATTTGACCTTGATCTTTAGCATTGAAATTACCGTTTAATTGAGAAACATTACGTCCGCTTTCAAGTTTTGCATTACCAGCGACGTTAAATTCACGTGCGGTAAATTGACGGTCAGTCCATTCATTTTCTCTTACCACTTCTTTATTTTTTAGATAATCGTAAGCGTGTGCGACAGGCACACCAGAAAGAACAACGCTGCCTTTTTCAACGTTTAGGCTACCATTTAAATTTGCTCCACCATTCAGTAATAACAAGTTATTGGAATTACTTGGGTTAAAGGTTACATTTAATCCACCGTTTGGACGGCTGCTATCCGTTTCGCCTAATGTACCGCTGAATGTAGCCATGGAATGTGCCGCACTCATTTTTTTGATAGCTTCTGCTTTATTGCTGCTTAAGAATTCCCAATCATTACTTGAGTTTTGATCAAGAGGGAAGTATTGATTTGGGTTACCGTTTGGTTTTAAGCGGAAATAATCAGTACGGTTATATCTATGTGTATTAACGTATTCATAAATACCCAATGCCGTTTCAGGTTTCTTACTCCAATTTACCCACTCTAATTCACTTTCAGCTAAATCTTTGCCGATAGTAATAGAAGCAGTCTTATTTTTGTTATGGTTGACAATTTTTGCACCATCATCTGCGTTTTGAATATAGTTAAAGCTGAGTGCATTACCATTAAGATCTAAACGACCACCACGGAAACCAAAGTAGATATTATTTGGATTAACTTGTTTATCATTAGCCAGTACGACTGTACCTCGACCGCTTGCGAGCCCAACCTGATTAAAGGCTTGTTGCTGACCATTTTCTGCTTTTTGGTCTAAAACAACCGTACCTTCACCTACACTAATATCACCAAGGTTTTTACCTTTACCATTCACTAATAACGTACCAGTACCTAGTTTAGATAAACGATCACCTTGTGGATTTTTCACCTGCCAATTTACGGTTTTGTTACCATTGACGACAACGCCAGCGCCTGTCCAAGAATCGTTGTTGTTAATCGCTCGAACCGCCATATTGTTATTAAAATAAAGTGCACCAGCACCTTGGTTAATCGTATTTTCTAATATAAGTTCGCTATTTTCTTTACCACTAAAGTTTACTGTTTTACCATTAGCAAGAGATGGTCGTTCCTTATCAGTATCAAGGTATCTTTTAGCTGGGTCTGCCAATTTTAATTTTGAACTTGAAGCACCTTCGCCTTTCCAATAAGTTTCTTGAACATTGACACGGAAATCAATTTCATCATCTTTAACGGCACTCGCCATATACTGGTCTTGTGCAACAATATAATTATTGCGAGAATCGCCCTCACCATAATGTTCAACAAGGTTACCTGCTAATTCCCAACGTTTATCTTTAGTATCATAGACAAATAATGGCGAGCCACTATCACCAGGTAAACCGTAAGTAGATAAGCCATCATTAAAAAGATTGCCATCAAATTGGGTTTTTGAAGAATTAGAACTCACAGGACGCATTGGCGTACCACCAATCAAATATTGGTAATGGTATGCTACATCACTATTTTGACCATATTGGTTACGAGATTTTTGAGTACCAGAGCCTACACGCACAAAATAAGAATAACGTGATTTATCTAACAATCCATTTTGGCGAGATTCAGCAACATTAACTGGAATTGGTGCTACTTCAGTGACAAGTTTATGAAAACGAGGGGCCTGGAAGTCTAAACCTGGATGGTTATTTTGATCAACCACTAAGTAATTGAAATGATGATTATCTGGATTATTTCCATCTGCATCATATTGCGCATCTCCATAGCCGTCAGAGTATCTAATATGCGATACACTCGTTGCGTATTGTGGGTGAAAAAGGGTATAGATTCCTTTACGACGGTCTGTTACCGCAAGATCAGGCATTGGCACATTCGGTAACATCGTGCCGACATGCTGTCCTTGGTTGTTATAAACGCCAACATTGCTTGCGCCAGGACGGAAAGCCCCTTTGTTTTCAGCAAAATCTCGGAAGTATTGATAATCGACATCGTTGCGAACGATAGCACCTTGTGCTGATGCACAAATGACTGAGACCGCCACAGCCGCAAGGGTTGGGCGCAGTAGCTTGATTTTATTCATATAAAATTACCTTAAGGTTTAAAAGTTATTTATCTTTAAAAATGTTTATTGAGAGCTTTATATATGACCTAATGCTTATTTTGGCATTACATTGATTAAGTGGTCCAACCTCTATTAAACGGCAGGATTATAACATTAAATGTGGGGTTATTGTAAATACCTGATTATATTAAAAGCTTTTTAATAAATTGATTGGGTATTTAAATGATGTGTAGAGTGAGTAAATTTGAAAGCATCAAAAAAACGACCGCACTTTGATTTGTATCTCAAAAGTGCGGTCATTTTTATCTGTATTTTGAATTAATCATCTTTCATAAATCTACTCCTCTATTTTTGTCGGGATTGCTTGCCTAAGCTCTTATGCAATCCGGCGTGTAAAAGCATTCCTTTTACGATTGCTTTGACTATGAGGAAAATTAGTTAGTTCAAACGGCTCGTTCAATTGGTTTCAGAATGAACAATTTTAGGTATGATTGTTGAGAGGTTTAATTGGTGATTAAATCAGATGTTGTAAAATACATTTATCTAATTGAAGTTAAATTTCAATGAATGAAATGAGTAATAAAATGAAAAAAATCATATTAATCATCATAAATATTCTTACTTTATCTAGTTTTGGTATAGAACAAGATGATTATCTTGTCAGATGGTGGAATGGTAACATTACAACTAAATTATCTTATGAAAAAGAAAAAATACGGGATATTTGTTATGAAGAAACAAAATATTTACCAGAAAACACTGAAGAGGAAAAGGAAAAATCAAATCTAGAATTAATTAAATGCTTAAGAAAAAAGGAGTATTTTGATGCCCAAAAATGAATATGTATGTAGAGTATGTGGCTATATAAATGATGAAATTACATGGGAGGCGGGGATTTATCCAACTTATAATATCTGTCCTTGTTGTGGCGTTGAGTTTGGATATGAGGATAGTGATTTAGCATCTATTAGAAAATATAGAGAAAGCTGGATTGCGTCTGGGTGTAATTGGTTTTTAGATACAGGTATAAAAAAAGAGTTGAATTTTTTGGAGCAATTAAAAAATATTCCTGATGCTTATAAATAAAAGGTAATCAAGATGGTTTAGTTTCTATTAATTCTGGTTGCCAAAGACAACACTCACTCAGATAGAGATAGCGTGCTATCCTAACGCGCTCTTGTATCTATCTAAAAATAACAAACTGAAGCTAGTCATAAAAATAGTGAAAATTTGAATTAAACAAAATTGATGCTTTGGGCACGCGTTAGGAAACGCGCGCCATCGTGGGGGAACAGATTAAAAAGAGAGGTCTTAAGTGAAATTTATGACTAAATCTGATTTATATAAAGAGTTTGACGAAGTCTATTTCAACTTATCAGAGCTATGCTTTGATAAAATAAACTTATTTTATCGAAAATTTGATGATTTTGACCCAATGAAATTTGATGGTTTAAATTTAGTAAATAAAGTTAAACCAGAAAATTATCTTATTGAACGATTTAAAGTTATACAGCCTGAGTCATATTCTTATTTATACGATGGAAGATTTTTTTATGCTATTAAAAGAAGCCAGATTCCAGTAATGAATGATATAACTGAATTTGGCGTAATAATTAATGATATTGTTTATTACATAAGTTATGACCCATTTTCATTCTCCAAGGGAGAATATAAGCTACATCATAAAAGTATCCCTTATGAATTGCTTAACTCTTGGTTATTTTTTAGTGATAAATGGATTGTCTCAGAGGGTATAACTTCAAATATATATAAAAGTAATTTACCTTCATTATTATTAATGCCCATTCATTCAATTATAGAAGGTTTTGAAGATAGTCATGGCGTTGCACTTCCTGAATATACAGCGTTTCTAGAACAGAAATTTCATCATGCTTTTAGACAAAGTTATGACGATGATAAATTCAATGATAAAAAATATTTTGAATTAAGATGTTTGCTTGATACCCGTTCTAATGATGATTGGAGTAAAACAGGATATCAATTATTTGTGTCTTCACATAATGATGAACGTAATGTTTATGTGATACCAAGAGCAGATGTGATGGGTATTAAAAAGTTGACGAATCCAGCAGAGGCAATAGATCATTATGCTGCTCATTTATTCTCACGTGCTGAGGGTGAGTTTGATTTTATGCAATATGCAGAAGATTTTTAATTAATACAATAAATTAAAGTGCGGTCTTTTTTAAAAGAGTTTTAAAACCTCTCAAAAATTGACCGCACTTTTTGTATTTTCAAAGATGTTTATTTCAAGAAAACCTTATAATTTCACATCCAACTTCGCGTAAGCACGCTCTACTTTTTCTAATGCTTTTTCCACGGAAATATCGCGAGCGAGTAGGACACCTAAACGGCGATGACCATTGACTTCGCCTTTGCCGAAAATGCGAATATTGGTGTTGGGTTCGGCTAACACTTCGGCGATATTGCCAAATTGCACGTTTTTCGATTGGCCTTCCACCACAATGGCTTTGGAAGCGGATGGGCTAATTAAGGTGATTTCTGGAATAGGTAAGCCTAAAATCGCACGGGCGTGTAAGGCGAACTCGGATAATTCTTGAGAAATTAGCGTGACCATACCGGTATCATGTGGGCGAGGGGAGACTTCATTGAAGATCACCTCATCACCACACACAAACATTTCCACACCGAAAATGCCGCGACCACCTAATGCGGTGGTAATTTTCTCGGCAACATCTTGGGCTTTTTTCAAGGCTGCATCAGACATGGCTTGTGGCTGCCAAGATTCGCGATAGTCGCCATCTTCTTGACGATGGCCAATTGGTGCTAAGAAGCTGGTGCCATTAATGTGTCGAACGGTGAGTAAAGTGATTTCATAATCGAATTTAACAAACCCTTCTACAATCACGCGTCCTGCACCTGCGCGGCCACCTTGTTGAGCGTAATCCCAGGCTTTTTGTAAGTCGTCTTTAGATTTCAAAATACTTTGACCGTGGCCAGAAGAGGACATAATCGGTTTCACCACGCAAGGAATACCGATTTTTTCAACCGCACTTTGGAAGTCAGCAAAGTTATCAACAAATTGATAAGGCGAAGTTGGCAATTTAAGCTCTTCCGCGGCTAAACGTCGAATGCCTTCGCGATTCATCGTGAGCTTGGTGGCTTTGGCGGTAGGTACAACATTAAAACCTGCTTGTTCTAATTCCACTAGCGTATCAGTAGCGATGGCTTCCACTTCCGGCACAATGTAATCTGGGCGCTCTTTTTCCACTAAGGCTTTGAGGGCTGCACCATCTAGCATGGAAATCGTATAAGCACGATGTGCCACTTGTTGTGCTGGGGCGTTTTCATAACGATCGACGGCAATCACTTCCACGCCTAAA
>QWCT01001686.1_pt1 | contig 10736 bp, 7 predicted proteins | sample 1972681 | NCBI WGS metagenome assembly QWCT01 (sample SAMN09866701, study PRJNA288562) | Human oral metagenome isolate pre3_saliva, whole genome shotgun sequencing... | isolation source: mouth | host: Homo sapiens | place: USA: California | reverse complement strand
GGCAACCGAAAAGTGTTAAATTTTAGAATATGCTGGTAATTAAAGATTTACACTCGGATATTTCTGATTAGTTTTGGTTGTTCTATGGTTATAAATACACTACAAGAAAGCTTCGCGTTCGATGGTCTGCACCTTTTTAGGTATGCTGATACTTGTCAATCCGCAATCAGCAAAGGCACCTGCGCCAATTATTTGAATATCTGCATCTTCAGCGAACGTCGCAGTAGCCATACTAGTACAACCAGTGAAAGCATTACGGCCGATTTCCGTTACCGTCTTGGGGAAGTTGAATGACTCTAGACTCTCAGCATTGGCAAAGGCATTGGACTTAATAGCTTCCAGATTGCAGTTACCTTGGAAATTGAAATTCTTGAGTTTCTTATTTGTCGCAAATGCATCTTCTTTAATAGTCTTCAGTTTCGCATTAGCAGGAACATTTACTGTTTCCAGGTTCTCACACTGGAGAAAGACTTTGCCAATCTCTGTGATAGAAGAAGGCAAGGTTACCTCCTTCAGTTTTGGACATTGCCAAAACGAATATGCACTAAGGTTTGTAATCTTAGATGGTTCGCAGAACTTAACAGAGGCAAGTTTGTAATTTTGACGGAAAGCCTGTTCTTGGATTTTCTCAACGCTAGTAGGAATCACCAAAGAGGTCAACTTGGTTGCACCCTGAAAAGCCTTTTCAGCGATTTCCTTAACAGTAGAAGGGATTGTGTAAGCTTCATTAGTCTTTGCAAGCGGATAGAAATAGAGTATCTCTCGATTTTTAGAGAGGAGCACACCATCTACAGCAGAGAAGTCTGTATTGCCTGCTGCCACCTCGTAAGCTTCAAGTGCATTACAGCTCTCAAAAGCACCTTGTTTTAGTCCGTCCTTTTTGATATCCTTTGGAAGTTTAATTGTTTTAAGCTTAGCAATATCAACAATAGCAGAGATTTCCACTTTTATTACTTCATTCAAATCAATAGAAGTCATGTTTCCGTTACCGGCAATACCGTAAGAAGCCATTCCTTTCACGCCTTCGGGTACCGTATAATTTGCCACATTCTTTGCGTGTGGATAAAGAACCAACTTGCTGGGCTCCTTTCTTGAAGAGAACTCCCTCTTTTACTTCATACTTTGCTGTACTGCTGGGAGTCATCACAAATTCCTCTAAATCTTTTGTCGCAGCAATAGAAGGCCAGCCTTCTTCCACCTCCTGTAAATTGGAAGGCAATATAACTTTCTTCAGACCAGGGTTAGAGAAAAAAGCGCCTTTAGCAATTGACGTTACGCTCTGGTTTACCGTATAAGTATCGCTACTCGTCTTAGCCGCTATACTCGATGGAACAGAACGCAACTCTACCTTATTTTCGGTGTAGAGCACTCCATCGTCATCTGAATCAAAGTGAATATTTGCTCGATCAACTTTGCACTCGGGCACTGCATTTAAACCTGCCCATGCGGTATGGCTTATTTCTGCTACATTTTTAGGAATATTGATTTCCGTAAGTTTGGCACCATAAAAACATACATCTCCTAATTTCACGATTGTTTCCGGCAATTTAACCGACGTAACATCTTTACATGGAAAGCGAGTATCGCCACTCACTTCTGTTACGGTGAAAGTTGTTCCCTGATTATCGTTTATCTTATCAGGAATTACTAACGCTCCCATTTTCGTTGTACCTAAAAACATCAAGGTAGGTTTGTTACCAGTCGCAATTAGAACTTTGTAAGTCATATTGTCGAATGTAACAATCTGATCCTTTGTGTAAGCCCAAAGGCTTTGGGGTATTGCTATTAGCAGCAATGCCAACAATAAAAATCTAATTTCCTTCATATTACGATGTTAATGTGATTAATCTTACTTCCAGCTAAATTTTGCACTAACTTACACCTTAGACTACTCTTAAAGCCCAAAAAAGATAAATTTCTTCAAACTATGGTTTACCCATATTATCCTTAGTCATTGGCTACACAATAATTTACAAAAATTAAACATTTTGTTTAAAATAAGCAAACTTTTATTGAAAAAATTACATTATTACTATGCAAAGCATTATAGTTTATATATAAACAACAAGTTCATACCTCACCGCTATCACGCCTATCCTTCCTGCTTTTGTAAAGATAATTCTCTTAAAAAGTGATAACTGCACTTTGATGCTGCAAAAGGGACTACACACTTTTAAGGACAGTACCTTGGAAAACTCGCCAAATGCCTTAAAAACGCCAAAGAAAGGTGTAAATATTTTTTACAAGCTAATCTATTGCATAACTATTTCATTATCAACGCTTTGCAAAACCTATTGTTTTGCAATCCAAAAGCGGCTGTTTTGCGCGGTAAAAACGTAGGTTTTACGTTGCAAAACAGCCGTTTTCGCAATGCCAAATCGAAATTAGCGTTTTTCTTCGGAATATTCTTTACAAAAGAAAAGTAGTTTTCTAGTTCTGCACTAGAATTTCTAGAAAGTTCTAGAAAGACTATGTTCTTATGTAAAGTACATTGTTCTTTTGATGTTAGGAGCGTGATAAATCACGCTCCTAACTATGTATTGCCAGTATAACTACTTACCTTATATTAAAACAACTTGTAGGCCTTAACGCCTGCAATGTTCAGAATGTAAATCTGGTTGCGCTGAACTGGGATAAACAAACTGCTGCCGTTGGCTACGCCTGCTGCTACCTGTGTGCCTGCAATGGTGCAGAGTGTGTAGCGTTGTCCTGCGTTCAAGCCTTCAACGGTGTAACCGTTGCTTTGCGCAACCACACGGATAGCACTGCCCGCATCAGTCTTTGCCGAGCCAATGGCAGTAACGGTGCCTGTTTCGTACTTCTTGAAATGACGCCAGCCGTCAGCCTTCTTGTATGCCTCTACTGCATTCTTATCGATGTGCAACACTGCACTTTCGAGATAGTAGATAGACTTGAAAGCATCATCGGCAACTACTGGAGGATTCATACTGTAAGAGTAGACGTGCTGAATAGCCAAGCAATCGAGGAAAGCCTTGTCGCCAATGGTGCAGCCAGAAGGTATATGTACCTCTAAAAGGTTTGAATTCTTAACGAATGCACCTGCGCCAATCTTCTTCAACGATGGGATATGCTGGAACACAACCAACTGTCCGTCGCGATAGAAAGCAGAATCGCCGATTTCCTCAAGCTCAGTTTCTACACCCTCTTCCCACTTTACGCGGTTCAAGTTAGGGTTGTTTGAGAGTCCGTTTCCTTCTATTATCTTCAACGATGCAGGCAGTGTGATTTCGGTTACGGTGTGGTTGTATGCCAAGCCGTAGCGTGCAATCTTCTCCAAACCTTCATTCAGTGCAATCTTGTCGGAGCCCGGACCTGCCTGCGGAATGGTTGGATAGTAGAGCAACTCCAACATATTTCTTGTGTAGAGTGCGCCCTTGCTGGCTCTCAAGGCGGTGTTGCCCTTTGCCACGGTTACGCCCAAAAGCGACGGAACCAATGTCAATGCACCTGGTTTGATGCTCGTTGCGCTCTGAATAATTTCGTATGAGTCGCCCGAACGTCCTGGAGGATAAGCCATCAGACGTGTTTTGTCTTTGCTGTACAATACGCCGTCTACCGAAGTAAAGTATTCATTCTCTGGGTCTACCGTAATTTCGGTGAGCTGTGTGCAGAACAAGAACACCAATTCGCCGATGCTCTTGACACTCTTTGTAATATGGAACGACTCGAGAGCAGTAGATGCCTGCAATGCGTTGTTGTCGATGTATTCCACGCCGTCGGGTGTTACTGCCTTGCCCTTTGGCTGCCATGAAATGAGATGACCGTTCTTTATTTCGGGCTTGCTGTCGGGTTCTTCCGACTTGACGCTGCAGATAAGCCATACCTTAATATCTTCCTTCAGGTCGGTAATGATGTAAGTCAGACCCTTTTCGCCCTTCACTTCTTCTCCGTTCAGCAACCAGCTGTCTACCACATAGCCTTCTTTAGGGTGTGCAGCGAACACGACAGTTGCGCCCTTGGCTACCACTGCGCAGTTCTTTATTTCGTTTCCGTCTACCGAAGCGGTAACTTCGCCGCCTTCAGTGTTCAACGACTTGAACCTAACGATGTGCTTGCCAGCTTCGCGGTCGAAGTCTACGAGAATGTCCAAGGCATCTACTGCATTGCATTCGTAAACAGTAGCGTTGTCGTAACCTGGGATAGGAATGTACTTATCTACGGTTTGCTTCTTTCCGTTTTCATCAACAACAACCTCTGTGCCGAGCTTATACCACTGTGTAACGTGGAAACCTTCTTTCGGGAATGCCTCGAAGCGGAGTTTTGTGCCTTTCTTTACCTTCTCGGTATTCTTTATTTGCTTTCCTGTTTCTACCACCGTGCAGGTTATATCGCCGAATTCTGGCTCCTTGCTCTTGAAGAAAATCATATCTCCTTCTTCCTCTGCTTTCAGCGTAGCTGTTATGTTCAGTGCTTCAGAAATGTGGTTGATAGACCATATTTCGCCGTTAATAGACGATGAAGGTCTGATGTTTTCAGCCGCAGCAGGCTTGCCGTTTATTTCCCATTTGTCGATTTTGTAGCCGCCATAAGGTGTTACCATAACCGAAACAGAGTTTCCAGCAGGTATTTCCGCACCTGTTTCAAAGTCGCGTGCACCGTCTGTCCACGCTTCTATTTCGCCGATTTTCTTGCCACCTACCTCGATGTTCGTGATAGAATAGTTCACGACAAACTTCTCGGCAGACTGTGGTTCGCCGATTACAATCTTACATTTGTTGAACTTCTTCTCGAGTTTCGACTTCACATTCTCGTCCGCAACATAGATGGTAGTAGAGGTTTTGTCGGCAAATTCGGTTGCTCCGAACGATACAAAGTCCTTGCTCAGGTGAATGTCCACAATGGTTAGCGATGCCACACCGCTCCACGTGATGTAGCTGTCGGTAGATACGCTCACAAGATTTGGCACCAAAAGTTCCGACAATGCGCTACAACCAGTAAAGCTGTTCTTGCCAATGGTCTTCACACCGTGGAGGTCTACCTTCGTTACATTGGTATTGTTGTGCATCGCATAGTCGCCGATAGCTGTACATTCACTATCCGACAGCTTTATCTCCTTTGCCTGTCCGGCAAGATAAACCAACGTTTTCTCAGGGTCGATGATGGCATTATTCACTGCCTTGTATGCGCTGCCTGCAGCCACAGAAATGTCTGCCACAGCCTTACAATCCTTGAAAGTGTTGCCATACATCTTTGTAAGACTGCCCCCTAAAGCAATTTTTGCAATTTGGTCGCAGTTCTCGAACGCCTTTTCGCCAAGGTTTTTAATCTTCGGAAGCGAAAGTGCCGTTAGCTTGTCGCACTTCGAGAATGCCCCCTCTTCGATGATTTCAACATTCGGAGCGTCGATAGCTACAATGTTGAGGCAGCCTCTGAAAGCGTTCTTGCCAATCTTCTTGACATTGTTCAGCTTCACGCTTGTAATGTTTGTGTTGCTTCTTTCCTCCGAAGGATTTTCCCAACTGTCTGGGTCTTCTTCAGCAGGCTCGAAGAAACAGTTCTCTGCAATCTCGGTAACGTTAGCCGGAATCTCAATCGCTCCACTTGCTCCGTCCCACGATTTCAGCACCGTGCCTTCGATTACTTGTGCATTTGCCATGCAGCAGAATTGCATTAGGGCAAACGCCAGTAAGTAGAATTTCTTCATTGTGTAGATTGTTTTAAAAATTAATATTTAGATTCGTTGCCTATTGGTCAGAGTTTGTAAACCACTTTTTCGGAAGGAATCTCGTTGCACTATGCAATTTGCTCGGTCTGTATTTTCGTCTGCTGCTATCCTATTATAGAATTTGCTTTCTATAATATAATAGGTGTAACGACTAGGTGTAACGACTCTGAAATGATTTATTAAGCCTGCATTTAGGCGGTTGCAAAGGTAGTGCTAATAATCGTAATATCAAAGAAAACTGTAAAGAGATATTACAATTTCTTTTGTTAGCATTGTAGTATGAAGAAAAGGGCAATGCAACCATCGCTATAATGGTTGCTATAATATTCCTTGCAAAACGGCAGGAATCCAACGAAAAGGACGCAACAAGAGTGTAAATATTTTTCACAAACTAAATGATTGTATAACTATTTCATTATCAGCACTTTGTAAAACCTATTGTTTTGCGTTCCAAAAGCGTAGGTTTTGCAAGGTAAAAGCGGCTGTTTTGCATCGCAAAACCTACGCTTTCGCAACGTCAAATCGAAAATACCGTTTTCCTTCGGAATATTCTTTACAAAATAAGAGGAAAAGTTAGGGATTGGTAAAAAGCAAAAAGCTGATAATATAGCCTTATGCTTTCATTTTGCTACATATATCTTCTGAAAAACTAAAATACTGCGAAGTCCCTGTGTTAATTTCTTAAAATATCAAAAAATGTTTATTTTGTAAAATACGTTTCTTGTTAAATAAATACCTTTTTGTATCTTTGTAGGCATAGAACAAGACAATCAAACCTTTTCAATAAATAAAGGAGGAATATGAAGAACAACACAAGCAGAATTGCAGACTTTTCACAGTTGGTGGAAAATCTGAAGGAAACTGGCAACAAGAAGAATGTTGCAGTTGTGTGGGCGGAAGACAACCACACGCTCGAAGCTGTAGAAATGGCATACGAAGCGGGATTTGCCAATCCCATTTTGGTGTGTTCGCAGCAGACAGCAGAAAAATACGAAGGCAAGTACGAAATTCTTTTGGCGGACAATCCGCAGGACGCTTCCGAGAAAGCAGTGGCACTTGTGCGAGAAGGACGTGCCGATGCGCTGATGAAAGGCTTCGTGAATACCGACGTGCTGTTGCGTGCCATTCTCGACAAAGAAAAGGGAATATTGCCCAAAGGCAGCGTGCTGACACACATAACGGCAGCCAAACTGCCCACGTATCCGAAACTTTTGTTCTTCACCGACCCCGCCGTCATTCCGCATCCTACGCAGGAACAGCGTATGGCACAGATACGATACGTTACCGATTTCTGCCATGCGTTCCACATCGAGCAACCTAAAATCTCGCTCATTCACTGCTCTGAAAAGCCAGACGGAAAGCATTTTCCTTATACAGAAGGTTATTTGGAACTGAAAAAGATGGCTGCCGACGGTGCTTTTGGCAACTGCATCGTAGACGGACCGCTCGATTTGAAGACGTCGTGCTCGGCAGAAGCACTGGCAGACAAGAAGATTGATTCGCCCATAGGTGGCGAAGCCGATGCCGTAATCTTCCCCGACATCGAGGCTGGCAACGTGTTTTACAAAACCATCACCCTCTTTGCGGCAGCCGAAACCGCAGCCGTATTGCAGGGTACGCAGGTTCCTGTGGTGCTGGCAAGCCGTGGCGACACCGTAACATCGAAGTTTTACAGTATGGCACTTGCCACTATCATCTCTAAATCAAACAAATAACACTATATGGCATACAAGATTTTAGCGATTAACCCTGGGTCTACTTCTACCAAAATATCGGTAGCCCACGACATTGAACCGCTTTTCGTAGAAGATGTAAAGCACTTGCGCAGCGACCTTGAACATTTTCATACCATATTCGACCAGTATGAATACCGTAAGCAACACATACTTCAGGAATTGGAACGCCGTAACATTCCGCTCGACTTCGATGCTGTCGTAGGGCGTGGCGGATTGGCAAAACCCGTGGAAAGTGGTGTGTATAGAGTTACGCCAGAGATGATTGAAGACCAGCGAACAGCTCCTCACCAACACCCGTGCGACCTCGGTTGCAAGTTGGCATACGAGATAGCAGAGATGATACCTGGCTGTCAGAGCTTCATTGCCGACCCTGGTGTGGTAGACGAAATGGCACCCGAAGCACACATTACCGGACTTCCTGAAGTTCCACGCATCTGCATTTGGCACGCACTGAACCAGAAAGCAGTGGCTCGCCGCTATGCACGCGAAAACAATACATCGTACGACAAGCTGAACCTTATTATCGCTCACCTCGGCGGCGGCATCTCTTTTGCAGCCCATCAGCAGGGGCGTGCCATCGACGCCAACAACGCTTTGTCGGGCGACGGACCTTTCTCGCCAGAGCGTACAGGTACGCTGCCTATGCTCGAAATCGTTCGTTTGTGCTACAACAGCGGACTCAGCGAGGAGCAAATGATAAAGAAGATATGCTCGCAAGGCGGTTTGCTCGCACACTTGGGCACCAACGACTTCCGCGAAATAAGGAAACGCATTGACGCAGGCGACGACCACGCACAACTCATCATATCGGCTATGATATGGAATGTGGCGAAGGCGATTGCTGCCGAAGGTGCTGTGCTCTGCGGAAAGATAGACGCCGTAATCCTCACAGGTGGTATGTGTTACAGCGAATACCTTGTTGGCGAACTGAAAAAGCGTATCAGCTACCTTGCCCCCGTCGTGGTTTACCCCGGACAGGACGAAATGCTCGCCCTCACAGAGAATGCCTTGGCGGCGTTGGAAGGCAAACGGGAAGTAAAGGTTTACTAAACCGTTGGGGCGTGAATCATCACGTTTCCAACACTCAATACATAGCCACGTTGGTGGCAGGAATGCAATAAACTGCTGCAAGAAAAGTGTAAATATTTTTCACAAGCGCAACTATTGCGTAATCACCTAGCTATCAACGCATTACAAAACCTATTGTCTTGCATTCCAAAAGCGGCTCTTTTGCACGGTAAAAGCGTATGTTTTACGTTGCAAAAGAGCCGCTTTCGCAGTGCCAAATCGAAATTGCTGTTTTTCAAAGAAATTATTTTTACAAAACTAAGGTTGCTGTTAGGCTCTATCATAGAGTTTCTAGAAGGTTTTAGTTTTTCTAGAAATTATAGATAACCCCACTTTTCTTTGGCGTTAGAAATGCAATTGTTGCCTATAAGAAACATAATCGGTGGATATGAAAAACGTGAAAAGGGCATTATCAACCCAATTGATATAAATCAAAGAATACAGGGTATAAAGAAATTTACTAATAGGCTATAATTGCAATAATATGATGCTTTAGTTACTTTTGCAACAACAGATTGAATAAGAAAGAATGAATATACGGATAAAAACACGCAAATAGGGCTTTGCTCGTTTTTATCTATCGCTAACTTAAAAAAGGAAATAATATGACAAAAGAAAAGTTCTTCGGAAATATGGGTTGGGCTGGTATGGTAACATCGATATTGATGTACGTGTTCTACTTCCCACAAATCGAAAACAATCTGGCAGGACACAAGGGCACTTTCATACAGCCTTTTATGGCTGGCATCAACTGTACGTTGTGGGTTTGCTACGGTCTTTTCAAAGAAAAGCGCGACTGGCCAATCGTCATTGCCAACGTTCCAGGGGTCATCTTCGGTTTCGTGGCTGCTTTCACAGCACTGTAAAGTAAGTTTGTTTTAACGATTTCACATAGCAACAGACTATCTGTAAAGGCACATTCTCAATATCCCTGCACTGGGACAGGCCCACAAAAATAAAGGCAGACTCTAAAGATTAAACCTTCAGAGCCTGCCTTTAAACTTTGTGTTTCTTTATTCTGTGTAGAACTTAACCAACTTTGTGATGGCACGTTGGCACACAGGACAAAAGTTGGGGTTCTGGTTTGTGCGCATACGACAGTCGGGAAAGGCACGGTAAACGCCGTGTTTCGTGTAGCCCGCAGGCTCGTAAGCACCTATCTGCCACTTGTCTTGCTTCGCATTGGGCTTGTCGAGGTCGTCTGGCTGTGGCGTTGGCAGCGGCGTATTCTTCGTTACCATATCTGCCCACTTCGATTTTAGGTCTACAAGCGTGGTAAGGTTGGGTTCCCAAGGTTCTATGTCGTGCGGATACATAGGCATATCGCCGTAGCCGTACTCGTCGCCCAAGCCTGCAAAAGAGTGTCCGAATTCGTGAACTACAACTGGTTTGAAAGCTGGGTGGCGCACCATAGAGAGGTTGTACGAGTTCAATATGCCGCCTCCACCATAGTTTTCGGTATTCACCAATACGATGATGTGCTCGTAAGGCGTGCCTGCCAACCAGTTGTGCAGAGTCTTCAGATGCAGCGTTGTAAGGTATCGGTCGCTGTAAAAGGTGTCGAAGTTAGAGTGCAGGGCGGTGTTCTTCCATATTCCTTTGCCAGGAATTGACGTGCCACTCTCTGCCGATGGCGACTTCACGGCTACCACATTGAAGCGGTTGCGCAGCGATTTGAACGGCTCGTGGGCAAACAGTGCCTCCATCGCCGTGCGGCAATCGTTGAGAAAGGCGGGCATTTCGGCGTCGGTGTAGCCCTCTGCAATATAGGCAATGTGTATGCAGCGTGTAGGGTCGGCAGCCTTTTGGAGAGTTTCGTAAGGCGTTACGTACTTCTCGCCGATGCGCCGTATCAGTATGTCGGTGGGAACAACGGTGTGTGTGAGCGTTGTCGTTACACGGCGGCGGTTGTCGCGCAGTTCGATGGTAACATCAGCAGTATCTTTTGGGAAAGGTACGAGGAAAACATTCTCGAACGATTTCTTGACGGTCTTCGCCTCATCGTAAGTGAGCCATTCTTGAAAAAGCGTAGAGAAAGAGTTGCGGTAGATTACCTCCTTCGTGCGGTGGTCGCGCACCGTAATCTGACCGTTGCCCTCCAAAGGCAACTCGCTGAGCCTGTGTTTCTTGCCATACCATCGTGGCATACGGCAAAGCGTATCTGCATCGTAAGTACCTTGCCGATTGCGCCACACTGCAAAATCTCTTTCACCTTCTTGAAATAAGGCAGATAACGACGATAGTAA
>QWCT01002100.1_pt1 | contig 10740 bp, 8 predicted proteins | sample 1972681 | NCBI WGS metagenome assembly QWCT01 (sample SAMN09866701, study PRJNA288562) | Human oral metagenome isolate pre3_saliva, whole genome shotgun sequencing... | isolation source: mouth | host: Homo sapiens | place: USA: California | reverse complement strand
TCCAATTTCGCTCGCCACTACTTTCGGAATCATTGTTTATTCTCTTTTCCTCAACCTACTAAGATGATTCAGTTCGGCTGGTTCCCGTCTAATTACTCTATGTGTTCAAGTAATTGCAATACGACATGACTCGTATTAGGTTGCCCCATTCGGAGATTCCTGGATCAAAGCTTGCTCTCAGCTCCCCAAGACTTATCGCAGAGTTCTACGTCCTTCGTCGGTATTGATTGTCAAGGCATCCACTATTAGTGCCCTTATTTACCTTTTTATGCATTGACTTAACTAGTAATCGAAGTTCAATTACTAATTCTGTATTTATCTTTCAAAATCCGAGAAGGAATTTTTCTGGATAAATACGATGCAAGTCTATTTTATTTTCATCGTTGTTCAAATTGTTAATTGAAACTCTGCAATGAATGGATTGTCTTTTGGATAATCCGTAGAAATCTTCGCTTGGATTTTTCCAAGGAGATTACCTCGCAGTTTTCTCTTCATGGCAGTGGTCAACTTGTTGACTTGCTGAACTTGTTTAGTATTGTAGTACAGCTTCTGAAAGTTTGCAAGGGTTTTTTGAAAGATTTTTTAAGTTTTTTCACTTTTTTTATAATTTATTTTTCTGACCCCTGTTAATTTCGAACTCTTAATGCGCTATTTTATTAACTATATATATTACTTTTTCTGCTGATCTAGATTTTTTATAATTACTGAATTTTATGATAGACATTTTCTGCTTCACGTTCACGCCATTTAAGTGTGATTTTGATACCATATTCTGCTATTTTAATAGCTCGGGCAACGGCCTTATTGTTTCTTTCCTGATCACAGAACTGACTGAACTGCTCTGCCTCAGATTGGTTCGAGACACGTGACCCGACAACTCGAATATAATCATCGATCGACTTATTCTTTGTAATCTCCTTTATATAGTCCCAATGGGCATAAAACCATTCGAGAGCCAGTTGTTTTGACCAATGGTTAGAAAGAAGCAAAGACAGGAAGGTGAGATGATCTTGTAGTCTTACCGTCTCTTGATCTTCGAGCAGGCCGACAAGCCTATTAATATGTTCTTCTTTACGGCTGTCAGTCAAAGTCTCCAAGATAATTGATTTATAAACTGGGTTAGATTCTTGTTGATATCGTTCAAGCAGAGGCTCAAAGAGTTCTTCTTTAGAATAGCGGTATTTAGCATCGATAATTGTATCAAGAAGTTCAGGGGAGACTGCTGAAAAGTTCATGTTTTTCCCTATTTTCTGATCATAAATATCGGATAGCTTTGATAAAATAGCCTGATCCTCCGCATAGATGGCAAAATTAAGAACAAGTGGTCGGAGCTTTAAATCATCCGCGCTGTCTCGTGTTGAGCTAAGGCCGAGACGCTCAATGTTATAAGCAACTAGCCTTAAAAGATATTTCTTGAATAGAGGAAAATACTCGGAAGTTGGGGGGAAGAAGATTTTTAGATTAGCTACGATAGTAACAATTAGCTGCCAGATCGACTCCTGCTTTTCTTTTTCGAACTTAGGCAGCAAATCAAAAATACTACTAGTATTAATATATGGTGTGCGCATAAGCATGCTACGATCAATCAGTAACCTAAGTTTTTGTTCAAAGTTTAGATTTTGAAAGTTTTGTATTTTTTGCGCAAAATCATCATCCGATAGCTTTATTAGATAATGACCGGACATATCATCGGTGATTTTTGGGAGAACCCATTTGGTTTGATCGGTAGAACCATCAGCGAGGAAACGCTGTTGTTTTTCTCCATCAATTAATGGAAACCCAGATTGCAAAATCCAAGAATCCATCATGTTCTTAACATCAAAGGTGGCAAATTCTTGTAAGCAGGCCCATAAATCGTCGCCAGAAGTATTTTGGTACTGGAATTTTTGAAAATACTTTTTCAAGCCTTTGAAGAATTGTTCTTCGCCCATTAGACGCATAAGCATAAACATCAGATGTGAGCCCTTAGCATAAACAATGGCTCCATCAAAGAGACTGTCGATTTCAGCAGGATCCGAAACGGTTTGTTGAACCGACTGTACATTCTCAAGAGAATCTCGGCGAAGTGCGTATAGACAGTCTTCCGTAAAGTAATCTTGCCAAATTTGCCACTCTGGACGAATGTGATCGACGGCATAAAATTGCATCATGTTCGCAAAACTTTCATTAAGCCAGAGATTATCCCACCAACGCATTGTAACAAGATTACCAAACCATTGATGCGAAAGTTCATGAGTAACGACGGTTGCAATATACTCCTTGGTGGTTTGTGGTGTGTTTTGGTCCGCGAGGAGACAAGATTCACGATAGGTGACTAGACCCCAGTTTTCCATGGCGCCGGCATCAAAGTCAGGAATAGCTACCTGGTCAAGTTTTGGTAGTGGATATGGTATTTCAAAGAGTTGATCATAGAAATCTAACGATTCCATGGCAATTTGATTTGAGAATTCTAGAGACTCAGTCGGTTGATTAAGCGCGCCGTAGGTTGTCACTTCTATGCCATGCTGATTAGTGCCGGAAACTTTATTAAATTTACCGATACAAATTGCCAATAAATACGTAGACATTTTGGGGGTAGTTTTGAAGGTGACAATCTTACGAGAAACTTCAGCATTTAGATTGAGGGCGTTTGGGTCTTCTTTAGGATTCAAATCGGCATTTACAGATGTGTAGGTTAAAACTCGTTCTGAAAGAATTGGCATATTACTGAGAATTGTGTCCTCGATATCGGTATCAATAACCTTTAAGTCAAAGGTTGCCTTGGCTTCAGGCTCATCGATGCAAGGAAACATCATTCTAGCATAATGTGATTCAAACTGAGTAGAAACGATACGCTCTTCCCTGCCTTCGTATTTATAGGTCGACAAATACATACCGATCATGCTATGACTGAGTTTAAAGGTATAACGAATATCAATGATCGTTGACTGGTCTTTTTCTACCGGGCTAATACTTAATAATTGATTATCAGGATCTAAGGTGAACTCTACTGGTTTATTATTAATAAGTATTTTAGAAATCTTTAAGTCTCTGGCATGAAGTTTCAATATTGAATCTTTTGTTTCACCAGAAATAATGGTATGCCCTTGAACCTCCTCCGTATTCTTATTGACACGAAGTTCAAGTTGATAATTTTGAGGGATAAAATAATTAATTAGTCGTTCCATATGTCTCCACTTTTTGTTTATTATACGACATGGAGACGAAGAACGACTAAAATCAGATGAATTATTTAATTTTCCAAGACGGCTTTGATACGACGAATGCCGGCAGAAGAAGATTCCTCTTTTTTGATTTTGAATTTGCCAAGCATGCCAGTATGTTCGACGTGAGGTCCACCACATAATTCACGAGAAACTGGATGTTCAAAATCACCAACAGTATAAACCTTGACAGTATCTGGATATTTCTCCCAGAATTGACCATGAGCATGCAAGGTATCTCTAGCGTATGTTTTTTCAAATTCTGCAAAAGTAACAGTGTGATCTTCAAGAATCCATTGGTTAACCTGATCTTCGAGAGCCTTAATCTCTTCTGGTGTTAACTTACGATCTAAATTAAAGTCAAAACGAAGACGCTCGGATGTAATGTTTGAACCAGCCTGACCAATCTTTGGGTCTATTAATTTTTGCAAGGCGGCAAGTAGGAGGTGAGTTGCGGTATGATATTTAGTTGACATTTCACTATGGTCTTCAAGTCCACCTTTAAACATACCTTCAGAAGCAGTCTTGGAACGAGTGCGCTGAGCGGCGAGACATTGATCAAATTCAGCCTGCCAATCTGAACTCAGCTTGATTTGCTGACGTTTAGCTTCTTCGACGGAAAGCTCAAGTGGAAAACCATAAGTATCCTGAAGCATGAACAACTCCTTCCCAGTAAGGCCAGAGGTTTTTAACTTATTGAGCTCCTTGAGCCCGCGACTTAAGGTCTTTCTAAATGCTTGCTCTTCACGAATTAAAACCGTTAGGGCGTCCTCGCGAGTATTTAGAATTTCATCGGAGAGGTCACGATAATTATTTTCGATAAGTGGAATGATCTGAGGAAGAAAATCTTGTTCAATGCCGAGATTAAGAGCCTTTAGAATAGCCCGGCGGATGAGACGACGGAGAGCATAACCTTGTTTACGATTGCTTGGCGTGAGGCCTTGAGCGGAAAGCAGATAAGCACCACGTAAATGATCGGCAATAATACGCATATCAGCAGTATAGTCGATATATTGCTTATGACTAATCTCTTCGATCTTAGTGATTAGTGGTTTTAAGAGTGAAGTTTCAAAAACATCAAAAGAGTCAATTGCGGCAGCAGCAATACGTTCTAAACCGCCTCCGAAGTCAATATTTTTATGCTTTAATTCAGAAAAGCTTCCATCTTCATTACGCTTATATTGCATAAAAACTTGGTTACCGATTTCCATAAAGCGAGCGCCGTCAGAGGCAGGATGTGACTGACCGAAGGTCGCAACATCTTGTTTGTCTTCACCAAAGTCATAGAAGACTTCGGAATCAGGACCACAAGGGTCGCCAATAGGGGTAGTCTCTACGCCACCACCACGACTCCACCAGTTTTCATGATCATCATAGAAGAAAATATGTTCACCTTCTTTAATACCTCTGGCGGCACCATTTTCGGCACTGCCGATTTCAGCGATTTTAGCATCTACGCCAGCCTCTTTAAAGACCTGCTGCCAGATTTCAGCAGACTCAGTGTCTTTTGGGATGCCATATTTTTCACTACCAATAAAGCAGGTAACATAGATCTTATGAGGATCTAGACCCACTTCTTCAGTTAAGAATTTAAAGAAAGCAGGAATCTGTTGACTTTTGAAATAATCACCGAGAGACCAGTTACCTAACATCTCAAAGACTGTGGTGTGTCTTGGATCACCAACGTCCTCAATATCCTGCAGGCGAAGGCATGGCTGAGAGTCAGCTAGACGCTTACCTTCTGGATGTGGCTCACCAAGAAGAAAAGGCAGAAGAGGCTGCATGCCTGAACCGGTAAAAAGAGTGGTTGGATCGTTTTCAAGAACCAATTTCGCAGGCGCGATGACTTGATGTCCAAGCTTTTGCTGATATTCAAGAAATTTTTGACGGATTTCACTAGCATTCATACTCTATATTATATCACGCTTGAATTTCTGTTTATCGGCCATATAACTTTATTATTTATGGACATTGTGTGGCGGTTGTGCTAAGGTAAGGATAAGCATAATTAGGAAAAAAGATGAGAAAATTAATTGCCTTGTTTATTATCGGAATAATTGGACTGATTGCATTTCTTTCGATTAAAAAAGCTTTGACCGGAGACGGCGCAATCAGCCTAGTATGTAAGACGGCGAATGATACTATTACTGTAAAATTTGACCCAACTAGCGAAAAGGCAATTTCCGCAACTCATAAGGATGGGACGGAGTTTGAAATGAAGGACGTAGATGAAAGAATTAAGAAGATAGGTCTTTTAAGGTATATCGACGAATTCACGCGTGACTTCGAAGAGAAAAAAGGCGGCGCCTGTTTCAAGAAATAGGTTAGGCAATAATGCCACCACCGAGACAAACATCATCATGATAAAAAACAGCCGATTGGCCAGAGGCGGGACGCTTGAATTCGTGTGTAAATTCGAGAACCGCCTGGCTTTTTTCTTGGTCGAGGATTAGATTTGCGGGCTGCAGAGCAGCACGGTGTCGAATACGGATGTCAAGATTTAGAGGGAGAGGGATAATCTCGCCATTTTTATCATATTCTGGACGCAAGAAGATGTCCTTGAGTATTAATTTATTAGTCCAAAGATTTGGATTATTGAGATTGCGTGAAACATAAATAATATTTCGAGACATATCCTTATCAACAATGTAATAAGGTAGACCTCCACTGAGATTTAAGCCATGTCGCTGACCAATGGTATAAAAAACAGCACCGTCGTGGACTCCAATCACTTGGTCTGACTCACGATCAATAATCTCACCTGGAGTTATTGGAAAATATTCTTTCAAAAAATCATGCATTCCTACCTCGCCGACAAAACAAACACCCATGGATTCTTTTTTATAGGCATTATCAAGGCAATTCTCTGCAGCCAACTGCTTTACCTCTGGCTTATTGAGACGCCCGAGTGGAAAAATAGTTGAAGCGACAGCTTCTTTTGAAATGCGGTAAAGAAAATATGTTTGATCCTTATTTTGATCAACGGCTTTTAATAAGTTTTTTGAGTCTGAACTGGCGTAATGACCGGTGGCGATCAGATCGGCACCCTGTTCTTTGGCCACCTCGTAGAATAATTTAAATTTGATTTCTTGATTACACATAATGTCTGGATTTGGAGTATTTCCCTTTTGAAATTCTGACAACATATAATCGACAACTTTTTGATGATATTCTTCTTCAAAGTCAAAGATTCGGAAATCAATATCTAGTTTAGTAGCAACCCGTTTGGCATCAGCTAGATCTTCAGCCCAAGGACATTTCATGCCTGGGAGGTCCCTTGACCAGTTTTTCATGTAAACACCGACCACTTGATAACCGGCGTTCTTTAGAAGCATGGCGGAAACTGAGGAGTCGACGCCGCCAGACATGCCAACAAAAACTGTTTTATTGGAGTTTTCTGGATTATAACTTAAAATCTTTTCTTGCATAAAACTCCCACTATATTAACTTTAAGCGTCTTGCTTCTTGATTTACTACTTCAGCGATCAGGTGTGCGGCTTTTTTAACATCTTCGAGCTGATTGCCCTGTCCAAACGTCACTCGTAAGGAGCCGGCAATCTCTTGATCTGATAGGCCGATAGCTGAGAGAACATGAGACTTTTGCCCTTTGGAAGCAGCACAGGCAGCCCCGGTAGAGAGATAAACTCCTAAATCTTCAAGCTTAAAAATCAGACGTTCAGCGTCTAAGCCTTTAAAACAAACTGGAACAAAATTAACTAGTTGATGTTTTGGATCGCCAAGCCAAAGCGGAGTAACTTGAGACTCTTGCTCAATAATCTGCTTAAACTGCCTTGTAAAATCTTGATATAGGCGACGAGAACTAACTAAATGTTCTTTAGCAAGCTTTGCAGCAGTTGCAAAGCCAATTAAGGCCGGGACATTTTCCGTACCAGAACGCAAGCCCATTTCTTGCCCACCACCAAAAGTAACTGGCGATAATTTTACGCCACGCGCCACATAAAGAGCGCCAATCCCCTTGGGGCCATAAACTTTGGCAGCATTAATAGTGAGAAGATCCACGCCCAATCTGGCAACCGATAAATCAAGGAGACTCATCGCCTGAGAAGCATCGGAGTGAAGATAGAGCGGCGTGAGATTGCCCTCTTTTAGTCGAGACTCGCGCACTTCCTGTAAGAGGCGACTAATTTCAGAGAGGGGCTGAATAGTTCCTAGTTCATTATTTACAAGTGCGATTGAAATTAGGATGGTATCTTCTTTAATTTTTTGTCGGAGATCAGCTAAATCAACTAAGCCAGTAGATGAAACTTTTACTTCATCAAAATTGCCGGCCGAATAAGATCTAGCCGACTCACGCACTGCGGCATGTTCGATACTAGAGATTAGACAGTGTCCAGTGTGGTGCTTTAAAACCGTAAAGGCGAGATTAATTGACTCAGTTGCACCACCAGTAATAATTAGGTCGGGTGCTTTAGCACCAATAGCATTAGCGAGTAGACCTTTCTGGTTTTCATATTCGCCACGAAGATGTTTGGCTGGCAAGTAGGCGGCAGAGGGGTTGTAAAATTTTTCAGTAAAATATGGCAACATGGCAGCAAGTACCCTTTTATCAACGGGAGTAGCAGCGGCATAATCTAAATAAATATTATTAGAATTCATATTCCCTCTTATTATATACCAAAGAGATCCTCGGTATTTTTAGTGGTTTGGTCGACAATGGTTGACATGTCTAGTTGAAGCTTTGCGGCCAACCAGGTAGCAATTTCCTTAATGCGGCTAGGCTCATTAGTCTCACCACGATATGGCACAGGAGATAAAAACGGAGCGTCAGTTTCGAGTAGAATGTGCTCAAGAGGGGGTAGAGGCAAGGTCGAATAAGTAGCGAGACCGTTGACACCAATATAGAAACCGTGTTCAAGCGAGCGCTTTAAGTTCTTCTTATTATCCGTAAAAGAATGGACTACACCGCGAAGATTAGCGGCTGAAAAGTTGCCTAGAATAGTAAAAAAATCATCAAAGGCCTCACGGACGTGAAAGATGAGAGGAAGATTCTGATCGATTGCAAGTTGGAGCATCTCTTCAAAGAGCGCGATTTGCTGTTTTTTGTCCGAGGTTCCATAGTGATAATCTAAACCCACCTCGCCGATGGCAATAGGAGGATTAGCTTGTTTTTTAAAGTCAACTGTGGAGCGACTGGCTTGCCACTCTGACGGATGAATACCGTATGACCAAAATAGATTAAACTCTGGGTGTTCCTGGACAAAACGCTGGGCATTAAGAGAATCTTGGTGATCAGTACCGATACAAACTATTTTATCTACACGATTTAATGCAGCATTTTTTAAGCCTGATAGTTGGGCGGCTGGCGCAAAAAATTCTTGATCATGTAGGTGACAATGTGAATCAATAAGATACGTGCGCTCGCCCATATTATCCTTAATTAATTTTTGGCTTCACGTTTACGTTTGATTGGATCGAGTTGACGTTTGCGAAGACGGAGGCTCTTTGGAGTGACTTCAAGAAGCTCGTCATCGAGAAGGAAGTCAAGACATTGTTCAAGACTGAGGTTGGTGTATGGCGTAAGCTGAATCGCACCATCAGAGGCGTGAGTACGCATATTGGTTAATTGCTTTTCACGGCAGACGTTGAGATCGATATCATCCTTCTTATTTGAGAGACCAACAATCATTCCCTGATAAACTGGAACTTGAGGAGGAATAAAGAGCACGCCACGAGCCTGCGCCATATCAAGGGCATAAGCTGTAGAGGTACCAGTTTCAAAAGAAATAAGCACACCATTACGTTCTGGTTTATATTTGCCTTCAATTTCTCGGTAACCCTTTGGAATGGAAGACATCAAGACCGTTCCTTTGGTGGCGGTCATTAATTGATTACGCAAACCGATGAGGGCAGCAGTAGAGATTTCATAAGTAAAGCGAGTGGCGCCAGCGGAAGTGAGTTCCTGAGGTTTTTAGATCAGCTTTACGAATACCAAGTTCTTGAGATACGGCGCCAACATATTCAGGAGCAACCTCAATGGTGAGATCCTCAAAGGGTTCACACTTTTTGCCATCAATTTCTTTATAAACCACCTCAGGGCGGCCAGCTTCTAATTCATACCCTTCACGGCGCATAGTTTCAATGAGGACTGAGAGATGAAGCTCACCACGACCAGAAACTTTATAACCAAGACCATCTTGGGCAATCTTTAGAGCAATATTGGTTTCAAGCTCTTTGTGGAGACGATCGGAAATCTGCCTTGAAGTTGTAAATTCACCTTCTTTACCTTTTAATGGACTGGTATTTGGCCCAATGTAAATACTGAGAGTTGGCGGCTCTAATTCAATAGTAGGGAGGGCCTCAGGTTGATCACCAGAAGCGATAGTATCACCAATATTGGCATCAGCGATACCAGTTACGGCAACGATATCACCTGCAGAAGCTTCTTGGACTTCCTCTTTACCGAGACCGCGATAAGCGAAAAGACGATCAATTTTTGCGTTAGCGGTAGTAATTTGTGGTTCACCATTTTCAAAAGTGGTTTTCATGATTTTAACAGTCTGACCATGCTTGACCTTACCGCGGAAAATCTTACCAATAGCATATTTGCCTAGGTAGTTGTCGGCAGCAAGAGAGGCAACCAGGAGCTGCAAACCTTTTTCTTCAGCTTCATCAATTTTTGGTGATGGAATGTCGTTGATAATGGAGTTAAAAATAACGTGCAGATCGTTGTCCAGCTCTGTGGTTTTGCCAGCCTTACCGTCGCGAGCGACGGCAAAATAAATTGGGTAATTGAGCTGAGACTCATCAGTGGCAAGCTCGAGGAAGAGGTCAGAAATTTCATCTTTGACTTCTTCAATACGGGCGGCTGGTTTATCAATTTTATTAATAATAACAACAGGTTTGAGTTTTAAATCAAGGGCTTTCTTTAAAACAAATTTGGTTTGCGGCATAGGACCTTCTTGCGCATCAACAACAAGAAGCACACCGTCAGCCATGTTGAGGGTACGTTCAACCTCACCAGAGAAATCGGCATGGCCAGGAGTATCGATGATGTTGATTTTATAACCATTGTAATAGACAGCGGTCTGCTTGGCGGTGATAGTGATGCCGCGCTCATGCTCCTGATCGCCTGAGTCCATAATAAGAGTCTGGCTCATTTCCGCTTGATTATCGCGAAAAGTATTAGATTGCTTTAATAAAGCGTCGACTAGAGTGGTCTTGCCGTGGTCAACGTGAGCAATAATAGCTACGTTGCGAATTTGTTCCTTATTCTCCATGAATTTGCCCTTTGATTACCACAAAAAGATTTAGACTAGTTTTTGTGATAAGAATATTAATATTAAACTTGGTTTATCATACCATATTTTGCCATTTTTCGGTAGGATAAGCGAAATGTAGATTTGTAAAAACAAAAACAGCCTCTTACGAGGGCTGTTTAAAATCGAAATTCTGGTGAGTCGGGAGGGGCTCGAACCCTCGACACCGGGCTTAAAAGGCCCGTGCTCTAACCAACTGAGCTACCGACCCAGAAGTCTTTCTTATTATAACGCCAAAGCGGTTTTTTGGCAATATTTTT
>QWCT01001682.1_pt1 | contig 10751 bp, 8 predicted proteins | sample 1972681 | NCBI WGS metagenome assembly QWCT01 (sample SAMN09866701, study PRJNA288562) | Human oral metagenome isolate pre3_saliva, whole genome shotgun sequencing... | isolation source: mouth | host: Homo sapiens | place: USA: California | reverse complement strand
CTCCGGACTGCCAGAGCATTGCGTCAACCAGCGTGGTCTTGCCATGATCGACGTGTGCGACGATGGCGACATTTCGCAGGTCGGGCCGCGTGGACATATGTGGACTCCTCAAATGTGGATACAGATTTATGCGTGTGAGGAGGCAAAGAAGCCTCAGACATGACCGGTTCGAACCGATTTCACGCACATACGCCTCCAAGAATATCGGCTAAACAAGGGGCGACGCGATCCCCATGTTGCGAATTCCACCACGTCCCAGCCGCCACTCGGACATGTGTGCCCCCATCGGCCGGTCTATTTGCTCGTTGACAAGCAATGGCGTTAACTGGCTTGTATGACTGACATCGCCACGCTCAGCGCAGACGTTTCCACGGCCTCGGCCCTTGTCACCCCCTTCGGTGCGCACCTGTTGTCGTGGCGTCCCACGGGCGACCCAGACGTCCTGTGGCTTTCCTCCCGCGCAGTGCTCGACGGCACGAAGGCGATCCGCGGCGGCATCCCCCTGTGCCTGCCCTGGTTCGGCAGCCCCACCGATTCCCCGACGAGGCCTGGGGAAGGAGCGGGTGCCCATGGTTTTGCCCGCACGAGCCCCTGGAAGCTGCTGGCGAGCACCCAGCCCGCGGACGGTGCCCCTGCCTCGTTCTCCTTCGAGCTACACCACACGGGCGAGACCTCTGCCCTCTATCCGCACTCTTTCTGCGCGCGTCTGGACATCACCGCCGGGGCTGAGCTGAACGTGACCCTGACGCTCACAAACGAGGACGACCACCCCTTCGCTATTGAGGCCGCCCTGCACACCTACCTGCACGTCGGCGACATCAAGGACGTGACGATTGAGGGCCTGGACGGCGAGCGCTACTACGACAAGGTCCGCGAGCGCTACGCCACCCAGAACGGCGACGTGACTTTTATCGGCCCGACGGACCGCGTCTACACGTCCACCCAGCAGGTCCAGGTCGTCGACCCCAAGCTGGGCCGACGCATCATCGTGGATAAGAACGGCTCAGGCTCGACGATCGTGTGGAACCCCTGGTCGCAGGGTGCGGCCACTATGAGCGATGTCGGCGAGTGCGAGTGGCAGAACTTCGTGTGCGTGGAGACGGCGGCGGTGCGCGAGCGGGCGCTCACGCTGTGGCCGGGTCACCCTCACATCATGACGCAGACCCTTGCCGTGGAAACGCTGGACTGACCGCCCCGCGGGTAGGATTGGCTCCAGCTACGACCAGAAAGGCCCTCATGGCTCTCACTTCCGCGATCGCGTCCGCATACCTGTCCGTTTCCCGGTGGAAGCTGTCCACGCAGCCTCTTCCGGACAAGGTCATCGTCATCGGCGCCCCGCACACCTCGAATTGGGACGGCGTGTTCATGGCGATTTCCATGTGGAAGTCGGGGCGCTCCTTTTCCTTCCTGGTGAAGGACTCCGTGGTGAAGGCACCGGTGCTCGGTTGGTTCGTAAAGAAGATCGGCGCGGTCGCCGTTGAGCGTAGCGCCGCGCATGGCTTGGTCGAGCAGGTCGCCCAGCGCATCCGCGAGGCGGACACCTTCACGCTGTGCATCACACCGAAGGGCACGCGCTCGCCTCGTGATTTCTGGAAGTCCGGCTTCTATCGCATCGCGATGGAGGCGGGCGTGCCGATTCAGCTGGGCTTCATCGATCGCAACACCCGCACATTTGGCTGGGGCCCGACGTACCAGCTGACGGGCGACGTGCGTGCCGACATGGAGGTTATCCGCGCGTTTTACGCCGACAAGGTGGGCGTTCGTCCTGAGAAGACATCTGTGCCGCGGCTGCGCGCTGAGGACGAGGCCGAATGAAGGCTGTCCGCGTTCTGTGCGCTGCCGCGGGGGCGTTTGCCCTGGTGGCGGGTACAGCGCCGGCGTACGCGGACGAGCCGACGCAGATTCGCCTCGTCGAGGTGTACGAGATGACGCCGGGCGTGAGCGCGACCCATCAGGTGACGCTATCGACGGATCACGCGTTGATTGGCGAGCAGTGCCAGTCGATGGGCACCTCGACGCATGCGACGTCGGCCGTCCTGGCGGATGTCGACGGCGTGACGGGATGCCGTTTCACCTGGAATCTTGAGGACGCGGGCGCCGAGGTCGTCTCCGTCGATGACGGTGGTGTCTTCCATTTCGAGTCGACGTCAGCGCGTCTCCTGGAGGGATTCTCCTCTCCCGAGGCATCAGCCTCGATCGAGTCGGTGACCCTGATCGCTCACGCGTCGAGCATCGCCGAGGCCTCTGACGGTGGGGAGATCACAACCGCGGGGTCCTCGACGAAGAACGACGCGAGCACCGTCGTGTGGCGAGGCGTCACAGGCAACGTGAGCGCGTCGGGCACGGTCGATCGCAGCGCATCCGCATCTACGCCCTCCCCCTCCCCGACCGCCAGCGCGACGCCCGCGGCGCAGGGACGAGCCAGGGGGTCCCTCGGTCGGTCTCTGACGCCGGTGCTCGCGCTGACTGGAGCGGTCCTGGCGCTGGCGATTATCGGCGCCCTCGTGCGGGGGCGCGCAGCGTCGCGACGGCGAGCAGCCGACACACAGTTCGATCGGGACGCGTCCCTGAAGGATGCGCGACGCCAGCAGGCGGAGGCGCGAAAGAGCGCCGCTGCCCCGTACGCACAGGCCGCGCGCGCCGACGAGGAGGACTTGCCCGCCTCGGGCACACAGAGTTTCGCTCCTCCCGAGTGACCTCATTCGTCTGTGACAGCGACGTGCCCCGACCTCACTCCGAGGCCGGGGCACGACGCGTTAACCGATGTGGAAGTAGCGCTCGACGAGTTCTTCCACCGAAACACGCGAGTCGGCCAGGTCGTCGCGCAGGTGCACGTCCCCGAGCGCGACCAGGTGGGATGCCCACGAATCGATGAGGCCCGCGGGGAACACGCCCTTCGCCTCGTAGTCCTCACGCTGGGTGAGGAGTCTACCGGCGGCCTCGAAGCAGGAGCCGGGCAGCTGATCGAGGTCGGGGGTCTGGGAGGCGTCTCCGTCGACCTTGCGCTCGCGCGCATAGTCGGCCATGCCCGGTTCGGTCAGACCGATGCGTGCTGCGACAGCGATACCGGCCAGCAGCAGGTGGACGGCCGCGGAACCATCGGGGCTGCGCAGCTCGACCGTCTGGGAGTCGCTCGGCAGCTCGTCGATGGCGGGCTCGGCGGGGTTCGCGTCACGGAACATCGAGTCGTCGATGTTTTGCCATCCCAGGGGCACGCGCACGAGGACGGAGCGGTTACGGTCGCCCCAGCAGATCGCCGTGGGAGCCTCCTGGTGCGGCACGAGGCGCAGGAAGGAGGTGGGAACCGTGTTGCCGAAGGCTGTGAGGGAAGCGGCGTGGGACAGGTAACCGCCGATGACCTTCAGGGCCGTCTCCGTCAGGCCCGATCCGGTCGAGAACTGGTTGACTCCGTCCTTGAGGAGGCGGGTGTGGAAGTGCATGCCCGACCCGGCCTGGCCGACGGCGATCTTCGGCGAGAAGGAGACGTGAATGCCGTAGGAATGGGCGACCTCGCGCAGCACCCACTTTGCCAGCACCATCTGGTCGGCGGCATCCAGGGCATCCACGGGCAGGAATTCGATCTCCTGCTGGACCATCTGACGACCGTCGGACACGAAGTTACCGACCTCCGCGTGGGCATACTTGACCGAGCATCCCATGGACACCAGGTGCAAGAGGGTCTCCGTGCGCACGCTGTCCCACTTCGAGAAGGGGCCGGATTCGTGATAGCCACGCTGGGGCTCGACCGGGAATAGGTCATCCTCATCGGAGAAGAGGTAGTACTCGAGCTCGCCGAGGGCCTGCAGCTCGCAGCCCGTCTCCTCCTTCAGGGCGCGCTGGGCCTTGCGCAGAATCTCCTGCGGCGCCGAGGCCAGGGGCTTGCCGTCGACGTCGTAGAAGCCGCACAGGATATCGAGAGTCGGAATGTGGCTGAAGGGATTGAGGAAGGACGTGGACAGTCGGGGCACGACGTACAGGTCCGAGGAGGTCGCCTCCACGAAGGCGAAGAGCGAGGAACCATCGACGCGCTCCCCCAGCGTCAGTACGCGGTCCAGGTGCGCCTTGGATTGGATCGCGAAGTTCAGCGTTTTCAGACGACCGTCCCCACCGATATAGCGCAGGTTGAGCATCCTAATGCCGTTGTCCTCGATGTAGCCGATGATGTCGGCTTTCGTAAATTGCTTTGCGGGCTTCCCAAGCGCAGCAACGAGGGGGTTTGGGTTGAGGGAAACGGTGTCGGTCGACAGCATGAAGCACTCCTCTTTGAGCATGACTGGATTCACATCGAACATAACTATTGTAGCCTCGATCGGCAAACCTGACAGACACAGGAGAATTCAACATTCTCAACGATTAGAAAGGCTGACGCTCGAAAACGCTCCGCCGCATTAGTGATGCTTGTTACACTTTTTGTAGCCGAGTTCAAGGAGCCACCATGGCGACCACACCTCCACGCCTCCCCCACGACACGACCAGGCCACCCGCCTGCTCATGGCGCGGCCTCCTCATCGATTCAGCGCGCACATTCTGGCCACTGCCCGCCATGGAACTTCTCATCACCATCATGGCGCGCTATCGCTTCAACGTGCTGCACTGGCACCTCACCGACAACGCGGGATGGCGCATGCGCGTGCCCGGTTACCCCATGCTGACAGCCGTCGGCGGCAACATCCCCCGACAGCCCCTCGACTGGTACGACACCGAGTGCGCTCCCGGCCGAAAGGGCTCATGGCGCCTCACCCCGGCTCACTCATCCCAAGGCTTCTACTCGGACGCCAACATTCGCCACCTCGTCAACTTCGCAGCGGAGCGAGACATCCGCATCGTCCCCGAAATCTCCATCCCCTCCCACGCCGGTGCCGCGATCCGCGCCTATCCCCACCTGGGCAACCCCGACCTCGTCAAGGAAGCAACGCATAGGGACAACCAGACGCTCTGGCCCAGCGCATCCTCTCTCAGCTTCATCGAGGCGGCGTTCCATCACGCCTGCACCCTCTTCCCGTCCCCAACCATCCACATCGGAGCCGCATCGACCGACTGGACCCCCTGGGAGTCCGACTCCTCTCTCATGCGCTCTGGCCACACATCCGGCGCAGCAATCGAACGCCTCTTCATCGACCGCGCACTGCGCACCCTCCACTTTCACGGCAGGCGCGCGGCTGCTTGGGACACGATCACGAGGGCCTACCCCTCACCCCCTCCAGGAACCATCCTCCTCGCCCACCGCCCCGGGGACGCAGGGCGCCAGGCCGCCGAATCTTCAGGAGCACCGTGGGTCCTGGCAGACGCCGACACCCTCTGCCTCAGCCACCCGGGCCGAGACAACGGCTCCCCCGAGCGATCCCGAGACCTCTCCGAGCACCTCACCAAGGCGCTTCACGGGGAGAGACTCAAAGGAGTCGAGGCCGTGGCATGGTCATCGCAGATCACCACCCCAGACCTCCTCTTCTACCATCTCCTTCCCAGGCTCCTCGTCGTCGCAGAAGCAGCGTGGCACGGGGAGGACTCCCTCTCATGGAACAAGCTGGCACCTCTCGTCGAGCACGAGATGGCACACCTGCGACGCACAGTCCCCTACTGGAACCCACAGCGGCCATAGTGAAGGGCCGCGCACCCGAGTCGAATACGCGGCCCCGTGCCCCCTAGCGGGGCAGGATTCGGAGCAGGCATGAACCCGCCCCACTAGGCATATAGAAGGCGCTACGACCAGGCTTTCAGACGCCCAGCCAGAGCACGCGCCACAGCGTCCAAACGCTCGGCTTCCTGGACATCTCCACTCTTGACTGCACGCCAGTAAGAGACCTTCGTCCGCAAGAACTCACGCCGCAGCTCAAGAATCTGCGCCTCTTCCCGCAGCCGCTCATCCTGCTGCTCCAGCAAAGTAATGAACTCGCAAATATCACGCTCGCCACCAAGGCCCGAGCGAACATACTCGCGCATATCAGCGATCGACATGCCCGACGCCGACAGGCAGGACACCCAGGTCAACAGCTCAAGGTCATCTTCCTGATAGATGCGATGACCACTCGAAGGATCGCGCGCAATGGCAGGAATAACGCTCACATCCTCGTAGTAACGCAGGGTGGACGCGGGTAGCCCAACGAGCGCCGCCACCTCCTTAATGGAGTACGTGCGCCCGGAGCCAGTCCCTACCATGGCTTCACCCTAAAAGACCTCAAGTCCTTGAAGTCAAGCGGAAGTGCGGGACGTGCATCACGCGCTGCGACCTGCACAAAGGCGCAATCAATCATCCATCGCCGCGCAGGGCTGAGAATCAGCGCAAAACGCCGCAACGCCTCCTCTTAGAGACGTTCTGCACGCCGCTGGAAGGCCCAGATCGGGCAAGTCTCCTCACGCATATGAACATCGACGCGCTCGAGGAGCTCGCACCCACCATTGAGATAGAAACGCGCATTCTTCTCCGTCGACGTGACGAAGCCATAGGCGTGTCCACCGCGTTTGGCCACAAAGTCCGGCAGAACCTTGGCGACCAGCCAACGGCCCACACCGCGACCACGCATGCTCGAATCGACAGACAACACCTCGAGGTACCAGTCGAAGTCGCCTCGATCAATGGCGATCTGATCGGCGCGCTCAGTAACGTCGGCAAAATCCTTGACGAGGCCTGGCGAGGCATAGCGGAAGAACTCATACCCACCGCTGACGAGACTGCGAACAAAGCCAACCTTGCGATCGTGCATGAGCGCCGTTGCGACAACACGCCCCTCATGCTCTACGACAAGCGCGTGGCGTACCTGCTGATAGGAGCGTGCGAGCATCCGGTTGATCACAGCCAGACATTGCGGGTAACGGTCCGGCTGGTAGAGGTAGGGCTTCAGCATGATGTGTAGCGGATAATCGAGGAACCCCTCGGTGATAATGCGTGTCATTTCGGGGATATCGTCGCGAGTGGCAGGCCGACACTTCACGGGCCACCTCCTTTATCGAAACTGACATAGGTGTGATTTACTATCGAAAACCTAACTGCAGGTAGACACCTGTCATCCTACGCGATTGACACCGATCTAGCCTTGTCAACAAGGTGTGTTTTTCTTTGTCACCGGGCGATCATTCATGTGACAATCGGCCAGGTAATCTCGCGCTCACTCCCCCTCGTTGCTTTGTATCCACGAACGGACGATAATCGAGTGGTTCATATCAGGAGGACTGCATGCGATTTTTCCGCGCCCTGTGCGCCACGCTCGGGGCACTGCTCATCGTGTCGACGCTACCGTCGGGGGCCTACGCCGCCGACGAGCCGACGCTGTCGGAGGCGTTCGTCCTGACCAAGGACGGCCAGCTCGTCGACACGCTCACGATCATCGATCCGTCGCGAACGATGAGCGAGTCGGCATGCAAGCCCTACGCCGGCAAGTCGACGGATCAACATGTCGAGTTCGTAACGCGCGACGACGCGACCGTGTGCCACATGCAGCTTATGTACACGCGCGCGGAGAACGAGTCTGAGTTCACGATCGAGGACTCGGGCGAGTTCGTCATGAGCGCTCATGCCGAGCGCACGCTCACCGAAGCTCGCAAGTTGTTCCACCCGAACCTGACGCTCGCGTCCCTGTCCCTGAGCGTCGAGGGCGAGGTGCAGTCCTCCACTGCCGGCGCCTCCACGTCGGCGACGACATACGAGGGCCGCACGTTCTCCATCACCTCGTGGACCGACACTGTGCCCCAGATGATCACCGTGAAGGGAACTCTCACCCCGGGCGGAGACCGCAGTGCCGCAGCGACCACGACTGCCTTGAAGGATCCGTGGGGCGCGACCCCGATGCCCAGCTCAGCCTCGGCGAGCCCGAGCGCCGCACCGACGCAAGACGACGGCGCGTCCGAGTCCTCCGATCCTCCGATCGCGCTTCTCATCGGCCTTATCGTTGGCCTCATCCTGCTTGTCATCGGCATCGTCATCGTCGTCTACGTCGTGCGGGCCAAGCGCGCGAAGGTCGCCTCACCCGGGACACGCAGCGCCACCCCAACATCTCACGATCGCCGCCCCTCTTCTCCTCGCGGAAACGAGGGCATGACTCCCAACGTGCCCGCGGGGCCGAATGCGCCTTCCCCAACATCCGCTCCTACTGCGGCCGCTCCTTCCGCACCGGCTCCTTCTGAGCGCCCTTCGGCTGCACCAAATCCTCCGGCGCCGACACCGCGCGATACCGGTTTCAGGTGGGAGCACAAGTCTCGCCCAAATCCCGCCGCGGCTCGCTCCGCTGCGACACCGGACGCCCCCAAGAGACGCCGCTCGCGCAAGGATCACAGGCCTGCGGTCTTCCCCGAGCGCCCCTCCCAGCCGATGCCGATGGCCGGGCAGCCGATGACGGGCGCGGGGATGGCAGGCGCCCCTCTCCAGGCTCCGATGACGGGCGCGCTCCAGCACAGCACCGCCTCACACGTGCAACCCGTTCCCCCGCAGGCTCCCCCTGTCGCGCCGGCACCGGTCAGCACTCCGACGCGCACAGAGGCTTCTCAGTCCACCGCGCCGGCACCTATCCCGACCCCGCAGCGAGAGACTCTCACCGAGTCCTCCTCCGATGTGTCGCCCGCTCGCCCTTCTGAGCATCCTGACGAGCATCCTGCGGCCGAGGCACAGCCTCTCTTCCCGAGCAGGCGTTCGCAGCGTCAGTCCCTACGCGACGCACAGGTTCCCCGGCCCATTCCGACCCCCGAGGAAGCCCCCGCTGCACAACCGGCGCCGGCTCCCGTGCCCGCTCCCCCGGCACCGCCTGTACCGCCGCCGCCCGCGGGCACCATCGACGCTCCCGAGACGATGATGATTCCGAAGGTGCGCCGCGCCTCCATCCCGATGCCCGAGCCCGTTGTGGAACCGGTTATCGAGCCCGCGCCCGTTGTGGAACCCGAGCCCGTTGTGGAACCGGTTATCGAGCCCGAGCCGATCGTGGAACCCGAACCCGTTGTGGAGCCCGAACCGGTTATCGAGCCCGAACCCCTCGTCGCGCCCGAGCCCGTCGTCGAGCCCGAACCCGTCGTCGAGCCCGAACCCCTCGTCGCGCCCGAGCCGATCGTGGAACCCGAACCCGTTGTGGAACCGGTTAACGAACCCGAGCCGATCGTGGAACCCGAGCCCGTTGTGCAACCGGTTAACGAACCCGAGCCGATCGTGGAACCCGAACCCGTTGTGCAACCGGTTATCGAACTCGAGCCGATCGTGGAACCCGAGCCCGTTGTGGAACCGGTTATCGAGCCGGAGCCCATTGTGGAGCCCGAACCGATTATCGAGCCCGAGCCGGTCGCAGAACCCGCCCCGGCCTCGTCGATGTCGTTTGTTGATGACGCCGAGATGCCGACCGCGCAGCTGCCTCGTGTTCGTCGAGTAAGGCCCGCGGACTGGGGAACGCCCGAACCGGCCGCGCCGCTGCGCCAGCCCGAGCCCGTCACTCAGGTGTCCGCTCCCCCGACGACGCCGACTCCATTCGAGCAGAGTGCGCCCGCCATGCCCTCGGTCGTCGAACAGCCGCAGGCTCCCGCATCCCCGCAGATGCCTGCACCCTTCCAGACTCCGGTCGCCGCGGCCCCCTTCCAGGAGGACTGGAACGCGGAAATCTCCCAGGAGAAGGAAACACCGCGCGAGCAGGAAGGCGAGAAGAAGCGCCGCAGGCTGTGGGGCTGGGGCAAGCGCCGCAAGAAGCGTAACGAGGCTGCCTCTGCACCCGAACCCGAGATCGATGAGCCGATCGACTCCTCGCACGCGCCGATGATTTCGGTTGACGCGCAGGACGAGGATGACTGGAACGACTGGCAGAACTGGAACTCGCGCAGCTGAGCGAGCGATAGGGAACGCCTACAGGCGGCTCTCGGCCTCGGCAAGCTCGATGTAGCGCGCGAGTTCCTCGTCCAGATCGTCCGGATCGTCCGCCCCATCGGACGGCGCCTCAGCCTCTGCGTCCGTCTCCTCCTGCCCGTAGCGCTCCAACAGGAGGCGCTCTCGGTAGAGGTTGTCGGCCGTCATGCCGATGTTCCGGATGAGGGACGCGTTGAGGACCATGCCCACGACGATGCCGATAATCGGCAGGATCTGGGCCATCTTCATGCCGACGAGGCGCGCTCCGAGGGTCGCGAACAAGGAGTTCACGGATGCGGTCAGGGCGTTGTTCCCGACGCTCCCCATCGATCCGCGCTTGGTCAGCTTGCTCACCACCTTGTTAAACATGCGCATCGAGGTCTCCTTCTCGACGGCATGGTCATCAACCGTGCTACGCGGGGCGATAGCCTGGGATAAAACCATCGCGGAGAACAGCTTTTCCGCTGGATCCTTCGTGTCATACCCGTAGTACGCGGCCGTATGTGACACGAGTCGAGCAGAGGAAGCCAAGAACGTCGCAATATCAAGTCCGATCGCCCCCGCAATCACGCCGACACCGGGTGCCGAAGCGATGCCCAGACCGAGGAGAGCCGCGACCGCCCCTCCCGTCGCGAATACGCTGCTCAGCGCTCCTTCCGTCGCGGTAACGACGGCATATCCCACCTTCAGGTGGGGCCTGACCAATTGGATCTCTGCCAGGTTCAGGTTTCGGATGTCCTCGAGACACTCCACGTCGTTGCCGGCCCTGCGATACGCCTTCACGATTCGTTCGCGTCGAACCGATGATTCGGCGGCTGATGTCGCTTTCTCGACGAGCCCCAGGACAGCCGATGAGATCCAGCCGGCAACCGTAGCGACGCCGGGCATCTTGCCCGCGAAGCCAACCACTTTTTTCAAAGGGGTGAGCACGTACGAACGGATG
>QWCT01001677.1_pt1 | contig 10763 bp, 11 predicted proteins | sample 1972681 | NCBI WGS metagenome assembly QWCT01 (sample SAMN09866701, study PRJNA288562) | Human oral metagenome isolate pre3_saliva, whole genome shotgun sequencing... | isolation source: mouth | host: Homo sapiens | place: USA: California | reverse complement strand
AACTCTACTAAGGCAGAGATTGATACCAAACTAAGGATATTTATCCAACCTTATGAGAAGATACGCAACTTAAATGTTGAGATTACCAATGAAAGCAACATAAAACATCTTGAAGCTGAACTAGCCATAACTAAGGATGAGACTCTTGATCTTTACTTCCCAGGGTTTATAACTAATGAGAAAGATAGAAACTTCCTCTCTATCGACCTTAGTGCAAACCTTAGCATAGATAAGAGATTATCTATCCACTTTAAAAAGGCTAGAATAGGGGCAAATGATGGCGTATCTATCATTTTAAATAACCAAGCTACGACTGTTGATTATGCCTATATTAGTGAGTTAGTAATAGAAAATAACAAGAATACCACTATCTCAATCGAGAATGGTTGCTGGAATAAGCAAAATAGGCCATGCCACTTACTTAAGGTAAAAGATGTAGCTAACAATGTATTTTACTTAGATAAATACTTTGGTCGTGCAGAGATAGAGAGTATCTCAGGCTCTTGCTACAATGATATGAACTCTACCCTCATTCCTCAAACCCACTTTAGGTATAATGGCGATGAGAACGATACAAATCTAGGTAGGTTTGTCTCTCTTAAGAACGTAGATTTTGAGGTTGATTCTAACCTAGCTATCTCAAATGGCTTCCTAACCTTAGATGCTCCAATAACTATTATTGAAAGAAGCCGTGTCACAGTTAGAACTCCAGTTAAATCACCAAAATATGGTAACAAGATAGAGCATAATAAAGAGATTTTGGTAAAAGATATGAACCTAGAGATTGCTGGTTGGTTAGCCGCTAAATCTGAGGCAAATCTTGAGATAAGAGCTTATAAGAAGGACATAGAGAAAAATCTTTATGTACCACTCCTTGTTATTGAAGGTATGTCAGTGCTTCAAACAAATGGTCCTAGGATTGTCCTTGCCTATTTTGGCACTATCAAAAATACAATGATGGATTGTGTAGATGGTATTTTTTTAAATCAATTCTACCTTGATGGAGCAGAGATCACAACTCTTGATAAGGGACTTAATCTAATAGGCACAAAAATAATCCATGGCTCAATCAAATATCCAGTCATTAAGACAAGTTATGAATATACTGATCTTATGACCTTTATTAAATATTTATCTCTTGAAAATGTATTCTTAAAGAATCCAATATTTGACTATCAAACAAGAGATATAAGAGATGGCAATGATCTCTCTAGGGTTGAGGTTATTAATAAAGAAAAGCAAATAGTCATAAAGGCTAAGGATAAGAAAGCTCTCTCTATGATTAACCCTACCTTTGTAATATCCAGTGAAAATGATAAAATAGAGATTAGCTATGATGGACGAAAAGAGAGTGCCATGTACTCAGGCTACTTTGAAAGTTGCTATTTTTATGGAAATAACAAAATATCTTTCAAAGACGTAGACTTTGCTGGCTACTCTTTATTTCTTAACTCTACTGCCGTGGTAAAGAACTTTGCACGAATAACAAGTGCTCAAGTCTTTGGTGCAGTTGAACTTGACGGCGACAAACAAAACTAAAAAATTAAAGGAGAAAAAAATGGCAATCAAAACAGGCAGTTTAAAAAAAGAAGAGGGTTACGTAGCCGATAGTATTCTAATAGCTGAGCTAATCGACTATGCAGTTGAAGAGGGTCCCTTTAGTTACTTTGAACTAATTGAGAAGCTTAGTTCAAAGATTATGGGATATGAAGATGAAGCGGACGAGGATGCCCTAATTCATGGTCGTAGCCCAGAAAAATATCTTGACGTTATCGTCAGACACAGCAAGTTTTTTAAGGACTATTTTGAGTCAGTCGAAAATGATGAATATCATAGCGTTGAGGTGAGCATCCCTCTTGGAAAATTAGATTCTGATGAAGAAGATGATGACTACTATGCCACAGATGAAGCAGATGACGATGATTTTTGGCAACAAGATATGAAAGAGAAAATCGAAAAAGAAAAAATCAAAGAAGAAAAAGAAGAGCTTAGGTCGCAAAAAGGCGCTGAAAAAGAGGCATACTGCCATTGTCCTAGCGATGGCGTTTGCTATTGTGATTTCCCAGAAGATGAAGAGCCTCAACCTAAAAAAGAGCTCAAAGACTTCGTATGGCTACCTAATAATGCTGATCAAACCTATAGAGAATCTAAAGCTCCAAGTCAATTAAACCAATCTTGTCAAAAAGAGGCTATGTTAGTTGATTATGTGAAAAAGCTAAAACATGAAGCTGAAAATCTATTTAATGAATATGATGTGGCACTAAGCGCAGCTGATAAGATCAAGGATGACAAGGTAAACTACAACTATCTTCTTAGTCAAGCTTTCACAAATAAAAAAATAGCTGAAAGACTAGCAGATATTGCCGCTGATCTAGGTCATATTCTAGAAGAGCAATAATTGATGGTTAGCTTCGGCTAACCTCTTTCTCTAAAAAAAACAATACAATATACAACAATTAAGTAATCCATAAGTATTTTTATGCTACCCTTCTTTTCATATTAAAAAGGATAAAAACATGAAATGCAAAAAATTTGATAACTGGATAAAGAGCATTCCAGTTAATCCAAGAGGCTATACTAAAAAATCAGATGATTTCCCATACTTGAGCGTCTTTGTTTATGCAAACGGCAAGAAGAGAGTATTCTTATCTAGGAGCCAAGGGCAAAAAGTTTGTGATATAGGTTACTTTGAAGCAGAGAATGGTGGATTTGAAACTCTTTGGGAGACTTTTAAGCTTAGTGACGACTATAGGATGAATAGGGCAGAGATAAAAGAATTTATCTTAAACTACGGCCACCCTGTAAAAGAGGAGTATGAGGCTTTACAAAAGAAAGAGATTGCCTCTGTGAAAAAGGCCATCCCTCCACAAGAAGATTCAAATAAGAAGATGACCTACTCTCAAATTGATAGTTGGATTGCCGATCTGCCAATGGATAGACGCTACTATACAAAGATCATCCCAGATTTTCCTTATGTTCAAGTAAATGTAAAATCAGCTAGCAGAGTCAAAGAGCTTTGGTTTATAAATCCTAAAACTAAGAGAAAGCTTGCCTTTTTAGGTGTTTTTGGTAGAGAGAAATCAGAGCAACTATTCTCTCATATATTCACTTTCTTTAATCAAATGAAATCTAGCGACGATCAATACAAAATGAGCTATCAATGGATCATCGATATCTACTCAATGCCTAAAGTTGATAAGCCAAAGACAGAAGAAGAGAGAGAAAATCTAGAGCAAAAGATAGCTGAGCTAAAGCAGAAAATCGAGCTAGAAGAACAAAAAGCGCAAGAAGAAGCTAAGCTAAAAGAGGAAGTCGCTATTGCTAAAAAAGAGGCTAAACTAAGGGCTCTTAGAGATGACACTACCATAGAATATGAAGACTTTGTGGATGCAAAAGAGAAATACACAAAAAGAAAAGCAGAAAGAACAACTACAATTAGAAAGGGCGTAGCCTTCCTTCTATATATAGCTGCTGCTGTATTTTTAGTGCCTTTTATTTTTGGTTCATGTTTACATCTCTTTGGTCAGTTATTCTCTGATGGTAGTGCTTTCTTGATGACTGCTACCTTTGTTTTAATCTTGATAGTTTTAATGATCGGTTCATATAAATTTGTAGACAATTTCATCGAAGAAGAGCATGAGAAGCTACTTTCAAAAGCTTATAGCACATTCTTTTTGAAAGACGAAGAAGATTACAACGGGGTTTTAAATATCATGGTCGATGACGCTATTGATGATCTTATCATTTATGACTATAAAGCCCCATTAGAAGAGCTGATTAGTAGGCATTCTACGTACATACCACAAGAGGTCTACGAGTTAAGAAATAAAAGTGGATTAAGCACCAGAGATTTTGTTAATCTACTTACAAAAGAGACAGCGAGCAAGCTTGTAAGTGGCTATCTTAGCGATCAAAGGGCAATGGCTTCTAAAAAAGCTGTTGAGCTTCTTAACAAAATAAAAGACGATGAAAATGGTATTAATGGAGAGAGAATACAAATCAAAACAAATCTAGATTCTCTCGTTAATGAGATTATTAATAAAGGTAATTTGGAGGGAAATAACAATGAATAACAAGATTTCTTATGAAGAGATAGATGAGTGGGGTCGATCTTTTGAAACAAGATCATACGCATACAAGAAAATTCACCCTACATACAATGTCTTAACCTTAAAAATCACAGCAAAAAGTGGAAAACGTTTGGTTCTTTGTAATCCAAAGAAACCATACGATGAATGGGATTTAGGTTTATTTGACGGGCATAATAGTAAGGAGCTCTTTGAAGATTTTTTTATGAAGAAAGCTAAAATTTGGGATGCTGAACAATTGAGAAACCTTAATGACTATGGATTCCCAGTCAAAGAATGGTATTATAAAAACAAAGAGAAAGTTGATCTGTTTAAAGAAGAACCTAAAAAGACAAAAGATGTAGAAAAAGATGATTGTACCTATATAGATTACAACTCTTTTATTTGGGCAAAAAATCGCTATACCAGAGAAAAAGCTGAAGAGAGTAAAGTTAGCTATACTATAGCTATAGTTGCTATCTATATAATAGCAGCGACTATTATAAGTACACTTTTCTTTAGTAGTGAATATTACTCAAAAACATCTTCTATAATAGCTATATTATGGATTTTTGCTTTTATAGCTGCCTCAATTTGGCTTGGGAAAAAAGCCGATAAAAAACTGGATGAAATTTTTAAAAGACTAAGAGAAGAGTATAACAACTCATTTTCATTAGAAGATGAAGCTATCTATAACCAAGTGTTTAAAAATATAGTTGATAGAGAAGTTGAGTATCTAACTCGTAGTTCTGATAAGATACTTATCTACCTTATTCAAAACCATTCATCTGACATACCTGAAGAGGTTTATGAGTTAAAAGATAAAAGCAAACTAAATGCTTCTGGTTTCGTAAGTGCAATAAGCTTAGATAATAAGAAAGCTCTACTAGAAAAATACCTTGATAAACAAGCCAACTTCGCTAGAGAGAAATCAATTACTCTGCTTAATAGAATCAAAGAAGAAGGGGATGAGGCTTTTACTAAAGAGATTGTGACCCCATCTGGTCAAATTGATCCTCTCATTACAGATATTCTTAAAAAACATAATATTTCTGTTAAAGAGTAAAAAATGAAGAAACTGCTGCTTGGATTATTAACATCTGCTTTACTTGTTACTGGCTGTACCAGTGTAACTAAAACTGGTGCTCTTGGCATAGATAGACAACAGCTGATGCTAGTCTCTTATGAAAAAATGGATAAAATCTCAGCAGAAGCCTATGTCAAGGCACTAAAAGAAGCTAGAGATAAGGGTAAGCTAAATATTGACCCAATTCTTACTAAAAGGGTAAGAGATATTGCTAGTAAGCTAATTGCTCAAACTGGTACCTTTAGAGATGATGCTCTCAAATGGAAGTGGCAGGTTAATGTTGTGGATGAGGACATTGTCAATGCTTGGTGCATGCCAGGAGGTAGGATCGTTGTTTATAGTGGTATAGTTAATAAGCTAAATCTAACAGATGCCCAGCTTGCAGCAGTTATGGGTCATGAGATTGCCCACGCACTTAGAGAACATGGTAGAGAGCAAGCATACACCTAAATCTAAGCGCTATCTCAAACAGCAACTAAAGGTAGCTAGAATACATGAAAAGATAGCAAACTCAAGGTCAGATTACATTCATAAAATTACAAATGAGATAACCAATCAATATGATGTAATCTGTATAGAAGATTTAAATGTTAAAGGTATGATCAAAAACCACAAGCTATCTAAGCATATAGCAGATGTAGCTTGGGGTGAGTTAAGACGCCAACTTGAATATAAGAGTGAACGTAAAGGTAAGATACTTATCAAAGTAGATAGATGGTTGCCTTCATCACAGACTTGTTCAAGCTGTCTATCTCCAACTGGTAAAAAGCCTTTAAATATAAGAAAGTTTACTTGTCCTGTATGTGGAACTGTCCATGATAGAGATAATAATGCAGCCAAAGTCATTGAGTATTATGGCTTGCTTATATTCTTCACATTAGGATACGAACATAATCTATCGGCAGGAACTGTCGATTACACTCGTGGAGGGCCCTCTGGCGGGGATGGCGATTCTATAACAATAGTAGCCCCATCTAGTTATGGTTCTGTGAAGCGAGAAGCTTTTACCTCTTAGGTAAGAGTAGTTCACTAGGAGTGTTGCTGTTACACCATTTATTGAAAATGAGGGTTACATCTATGACGCCATTAAGACAGCTTTGACGACAATTATCTCTCTTATTAGTTATCACAATAGAAATGATGACGAAGTGGTTCTTGCTATTGATGATAAAAACTAAAAGCTATTGGAGAAAAGCTAAATACGTGCTATTAGAAGTTACTCCGTTGGAGTTTTGTAACTAGCTGATTATCTGTCTTTAATTATTTTTTAAGTATTTTTATGCTATATTTCAAATAATTTAAAAATATGGAGAAAATGATGAGAAATAAAGCTGTATTAATAGCATCTGTTTTAATTATGATAGGTATTTGCCTATGGTTATGGACAAATGAAAAAATATGGCTTGTCTCATCTTCAATAGTAGCTACTGTTATGTTTTTCTCTCTTGCATATTGTTTCTATTTAGAAAAGAGAAAAAGACAGGTATTTTCATACTCTTTTATGGGTATTTTATATATAATTTTAACTATTTTGCTCTATCTATACGCCTAAGAAGCAGTCATGCTAATAATTGATACCAACTTTTTTTTAAATAGGAGCATTGCTGTCACCCCTTATATTGAGAATGAGGGCTACATCTATGATGCAATAAAGACAGCACTAACAACTATTACCTCTTTAGTTAGCTATCACAACAAAAATGATGACGAGATCGTTCTTGCTATTGATGATAGAACTAAGAGCTATTGGAGAAAGGCTAAATACCCACTATATAAATATAATAGAATAAGCCCTTTTATCTCTAAAAGTAGTGATATTCCCATGAAAGAGCAACTACTCGCTGAGTGGTTTAAGGTTCTTGAAGCACTTAAGGGTTCAAAGTTTAAGGTCATTGAAGTTAAAGGCTGTGAAGGCGATGATATAATCTCTGCCTTAGTTAAAGCTCAAGGAGAACACTTAGTGCTCTCTCCAGATAAAGATTTTAATCAGTTAGTAAGCGAGAGTGTTACCATATATGATCCAATACATGACACATATAAGAGTGAAGAGAATACTCTTGGTAGTGGCATTAGCGAAGAGTTTATTATAAGTGGTGATAATAGTGATAATGTGCCACAAATCTTTGCCTATCTTAAACCATCAAGATCATTTACAGCTTGGTTTGAGAAAAAACATAAGATGAAGCTTACTGATGAGCTATACGCCAAGTTAATGGTTGAGTTTCCACAGATAAATCTTGATTATAAACTTGATTTATATTCAAGATACTATGGAAATATTGAATTTTATGAAGATAGGAAGATGGATTTTAAAGAGATATTCTTTGAAAAAGAGTATGATGTGGCTCATTTTCCTTCACCTTATGATGTTGGATACGGAAAAAATCTAAAAAATGACTATTTTCTCTCCTTGTCAAGGCAAGAGTTCTTGGTAAAACACCCCCTTTTACGATATAATTTTGTAAGAAATAAGAAGCTTATGGATTTAAGCTTAATTCCGCTCCCTTATGTAAGAGCTATACTTGAAGAGTATAAGAGACCATCTCTTGGTCACAAAAGGGAGTTAAAAGAGATGATAAAAAAATATGAGTTGTCCTTATTGGACTTTATATAAAACGTGATAAGACGAAAGGGAAACAAAAACATGGCTGATGACAGAATTAGCTTAGAAGATATGCCAGCAAGCACTGAGGTAACAAGAATAAAGAAGAAGATAGCTCCACTAATTGTTATTAGTGTGGCCGCTGCAACAATACTTTGTGCAGGCTATGGTATCTTACACTATAGAATAAGTCAAACAGATGCTAAGATCGATAGAGTTCTTAGTGAAGTTGCTACAAAATCAGTAGACGAAGCTAAACTAGAAGAGGTAGTTAGCAGAGTTCTATCTCCAATAACAAAGAGACTTGATAATGTTGAACAAAAGGTTATCGTTCTTGAAGAGAAGACTGCTGATCTTGATCTTGCTGAGTTAAAAGCACTTAAAAAAGAGCTTGAAGAGAAGATCAAAGTGATTGAGAAGAATCAAGCACTACTAGAGCGCATCATCAAAAATCAAGAGAGTGGTGCTAGTGCAATAGCTACTACGCCTGCTAATAATGTTAATAGCGGCCTTACAGCCGAACAAAGAATGGCTCTAGCTAATAGTGGTGCTCCTATGCCAGCTCAGCCACAAAACACAGCAAATAACTATGTTATTGCAAATGGTGGTATGCCAGTAGCTGGGCCAGCTCCAATGGCACAATCAGCAGCTGGCGTAGCAATATTAGATGGTACAGATATACTACCATTTAAATTGGTTGATATTATTGATGAAGCAACAGCTAGCGTTAAGATCAATGATAAAATTTATAGCCTAGATATTAGAACATCTCTAATTCAAAATAGATATGATTTCATTAGGCTTGATCCAGCTAAGAGAATGGCTATTGTAAAAGATGGACAAACAAATCAATACTATACTATTCGTGTGACACAATAGGTAAGGGCTAGACCATGGAAGGTAATAAAAGTTTCATATTTAGCGGCAAAGATGAATTCAGGGATGATCTCATCACTGTCGCTAAGAAGAAAGATGAAATTTTAGATTTAGAAAAGACCTTAGCAGCTATGGATACGCAAGAGTTATCATCAAACTCTTTCAAACAGCTTGCTACAAAGAGATTCTATCTTGAAAAAGATATTGATCTATTCTATCTTAAGTGCATAGGCACACTAACAGCTTATTATAATCAAAGAAAGATTAGAAATGCTTTTATAGCAACAGGGCTAAAAGAAGACTTTAATGCAATTAAATTTGCTGGCTTCTTTTGTGGCACTTTCTTTGGTTTGTTTCTAGCCTTTCTATACAACCTTTAGGAATTTAGATGACTCTTCATGAGATATTAGACGAAGCTATTGAAGCCAATGCTAGTGATACTAATATCTATGTAGATCAACCACTTGCTTTTAGAATTAAAGGTCAAGTGGTAATTATGAAGACTGAAGAGTTCTTTATGTATAGGAAGAATGTTAATGATCTCATAGTTGAGCTAAAACACAACTCTAAAGCATTAAAAGAACTATATGATCCAGCAGAACTTGATGGCTCTTATACCTATACTGGTAGAGATGGCCTTCAATACTACTTTCGTTTTAACGTAGCCCTATCTCAATTTGAACCTCATATAACAATAAGAAAGTTAATCAACGAGATACCAGATAAAGATAAGATCAAGATGAATGAAGGCGATGGCCTTAAGTTCTTTAATGAGTGTATGAAGCAACAAGAGGGACTATATCTAGTCATTGGTGCTACTGGTTCTGGTAAATCTACAACACTAACTTGTGTGGTAGACTCTTTGCTTCAAAAGGGTGGGCTAAAAGCTATAACCCTAGAAGAGCCAATAGAGTATAGGTATGATCCTCTTAGGTATCTAGAGTGCAACTCTATTATCTTACAAAGAGCAGTAGGCTTTGATACAGATAGCTTCTATATGGGTCTAAGAGCTGCTATGCGTCAAAACCCAGATATTATCCTCGTTGGTGAGATACGTGATAAAGAGACAGCCTCAGCTGCACTTCAAGCAGCAAACACTGGACACCAGGTGCTTGCAACCTTACACGCATCATCAGTTGATCTTGCTATTGAGCGTATTAGATTCCTAGTTGGCGATATCACAAATGATTACTCATTCGTTAAGGCCATTATGAGCCAAAAACTAGAGAAGATTGATGGTAATATAATTCCAATTAGAAATTGTAAGGTTAATAGCGAATTGCAACTAAAATTATAACTCTTAAGCTATTCATAATTATTTATCTGTTATAATCTCTTATATTAAAAAACACAAGGATCAAAATATGGCATTTATTTTTACTATGTTATTAAGAGCTATTGTAATTATTGTAGTTCTTGTAGCGTCTTGGTTTATTATTTCATTCTTGCTAACCTTCTTTGGTAGCTTCTTTAACATTCCTGCTTTCACTAGTATTGGCAAAGGAATGAGAGAACGTTTTATGAAAGCGTTAAATAGCTTATTTAAATTTTAAAAGGAGAACAATAAATGAAAAAAGGCATAATTCTAGCACTTAGTGCTTCTATCTTTCTAGCTGGCTGCTATTCAGATATAGTTGACTCAGGCCAAGTTGGCGTTGAGCTTTCAAGCGGTAAAGTTAATCCCAACGTTTTAGAAGAGGGCTGGCACCTATCAATCAACCCAATGACCGATCTTGACATCTATAATACAAAGTCAAAGAGGCTAGAAATGGGTGGAATGGCCCAACGTGAAAGCAACCCTGAACTAATAGTAGATAATAGTGTAACAATCCTAACAAAAGATAACCTATCCATCCCCGTAGATGTAACAATCCTTTATAAATTAAATAAAAGTTGTGCACCGATGATGAGAATCAACTACGGTCCCGACATTACATGGGACAATAAAGTAATAGTTCCAAAGGCTAGAGATATAGTTAGAGGTGTAATTGGTAAAGATGCTGACGTTTATAAACTAAACCAAAAACGTGAGCTATACGCACAAGAAATTCAAGCAACAATGAACGCTGATATTGAAAAGATGCTCAATGTTCCAAATTGTGTTAGCATCAACAGCGTATCAATCAAGAAT
>QWCT01001675.1_pt1 | contig 10778 bp, 10 predicted proteins | sample 1972681 | NCBI WGS metagenome assembly QWCT01 (sample SAMN09866701, study PRJNA288562) | Human oral metagenome isolate pre3_saliva, whole genome shotgun sequencing... | isolation source: mouth | host: Homo sapiens | place: USA: California | reverse complement strand
ACGGCTTGGCAACAATGTCCTGTATTGTCCCGCCATTTTCAGTGTTTTTTAACTCCACATATACCGGCACAGACCCGGTAATAGAGTAATCATTTAAATCTATGTAGACGTTAAAATCCGAAGCTTTTACAGAGTTCGCCTGATTGCTTCGTACCGTATAGCTTACCGTTATCGTATTTCTGTCCACTTCCCAGGTCTTGTTTTCCGAAGAAAAGGCATCTCGGTTCAAAATATTCAATTCTACCGTTCTTGTCCCCTTTTGCTCCGGATTGGAAACATTAAACACAATGAGCCAAAGCAAAAGAGCAAGGAACAGGCTAAAAACTTTTAATACCGTATTTTCTTTAATCAATTTCATTCCTGTACCTTCTTTCTCTCCTTGGAAAAAATTCGGGCGAGCAAGGATTTCTTCTCTTCCCCTTCCTCTTCCTCCTTTGGCAGGTACTTTAAAAGTTCATCCGTATTCCGAATATGATGAAGCACGCCTTTATAGGCTACCGAAATTCTCCCTGTTTCTTCAGAGACCACCAGTGTGATGGCATCCGAACTCTCGGAAATTCCAAGAGCCGCTCTGTGCCTTGTTCCATACGCTTTAGAGATTTCCGCATCGGAAAGTGGCAAATAGCAGGTTGCGGAGGAAACTCTGTCATTCGCAATAATAACCGCACCGTCGTGTAGCGGAGTATTTTTTTCAAAAATATTGATGAGTAAGGCCGCGGTTACAATACCGTCTACATAGATTCCCGTTTTTTCTATCTCCGCCAAGCTTTCTTCCTGTTCCAGCACAATTAATGCACCCGTTTTATGCTCCGACATGGTGAGACAGGCTGCAATTAATTCTTGATTTATTCTGGAATTTCTTCTCCTGTCCGTCCCGCGAAACTGACTGATTAAATTTTTGGAGCCTAATTGTTCCAAGGCTTTTCGAAGTTCGGGTTGAAAGATAATAACAAGCGCAATAATTGCCGCAGTCGAAAGTCTCTCAATTAACCAGACAATGGTAGTTAAATGAAAAAAAACCGCAAAAGCAGTAAAGAGGAAAATAATCAAGATTCCTTTTAAGAGCTGCCAAGCCTTGGTATTTTTAATCCATAAAAGAATAGTGTAAATTAGAGCGGCAAGTATCGCAATTTCCAATGCCCCTGTGAGGCTGAAAGAAGGCAGTAAACTGACCCAACTCTTCAATTTCGTCAAAAAATTCACTTTACTCTCCCTTCTACATTCCCTTTCCGGCGTTCTTCATTCCTTCCAAATCCTCTTAAAAACTTACTCGGTTTTCCTTATTCCGCTCAGCCCTCTTTTTCGGAATCGCCTTGACATAATAGTAATATCCGTCATCCTCAAACTGGACAAATTCCGTTCCTCTATAATCCGCATCCCGAAAGAAAAATAAAACAAGCACTGCCAAAACGGCGGAAAGAAGATACGAAACCAAGGATTCCCCCATATTTAACTTGAAAGAAAAGAGCCTATATATAAAAAACAGGAGTGCTTCCAAAACGAGCCCTGAAATAAGAGCTGTTTCCCAAGCATAATTAAAACTAAAATTTCGTATAATGTACACAGTTAAAGCCGCAAGGCAAAAAATGAGAAGAACAACCAAAAGCTCCTTATTTTTTACAAAAGGCAGAATATTCTGTGAAAAACCCTCCAACTGCTCTAAAAAATCTCCGCTTTGTGAAAGTTGCTCCTTATACTCCTTTATAAATTTTAGAAAATAATAAACCATAACCCCGAGTCCTAAGGAAAGAAGAGCCGGGAGCCCCATTGTCAATCCCACAAGTAATGGCAAAAAATAGGGGATTCCGAGGAAAAAGCAAAGAGGCATTGCCGCAAGTAAAATGGCATACTTTCCTCTTACACTGCTTTGCAATAAAAAAACAAAGATAAAAAATGTTAAAGCAATGCCCAAAAGAAAAAGAGATTGCAAATAAAAAAAGGATAAAAGATAAACCCCTATAAGGCAGGGCAAAACGGAAAAAGGCAAAAAAAAGGACAATAAAGAAAAAAGGAGAATCACCATGGGATTCGCCATTTTCCCGTCTATACTGAAAAAGCGACAAAGAAGAAAAAAAAGAAGCATAGAAAAAACAGAACGGAAAGCAGGAACAAGCCAATAGTCATTTCTTCCGTAAACTCTCTGTAATTCTTCTTTAAAGTGCCTTAAACCATCCATTACTCTCCACTCCTACTCGTCCAACCAATCTTCCTCATCCAGCCACTCCGAGCTCCGCTCCGTCATCGTACTCATACTCTTCTTCCGGACAATTCTGTTTTCATCCGATGAGGGAATTTCTTTTTTTCGGGGTTTCTTTTCTTCTTTACTACTCTTATACCTTTCTTTTCCTAAACTCAGACTCAAAGATAAAATTTCTTCCAAACCTTTCTCATATTTATCCCTTTCCTCTACTGCTTTTTCATAAGAAAAATAGGAAAAAAAGAGAAATAAAGCTACCGTTACGGTCAAGCCGAACAAATAGAGAATAATCGCTCTTCTCCCGAGACTGACTAGGATCTGAAAACTCATTTTAAAAACTAATTCCTCTCCCTGCATAAGAAGATACAGAAAGAAAAAGAGAATGTAAACTGCAGTATAACGGATAATCCCTCTTAAGATACGGTTTGAGATATAGTCTTCCCTGTAATAGCTTGCCGCCTCCAAGGCGTCTCTTCCCTTATGCTTTTCATAAATAGCCAGATTGGTCATGGCTATAATCTTGTTTTTATTGAGCATCAATATCCCCTCGCATTTCTGGCACGCTCTGCATAAGGAGAGCTCGGAAATTCTCCTACAACCGAATCAAAATTCTGGTTTGCCTCAGTTGCATTTCCCATACTCTGTTGCAGTCTTGCCAACAAGTACAAGTTTTCCGCCTCCCGTCGTATTTTTACACTCCAGGTATAATACTGTAAAGCTTCGCTCGTCCTTCCTGCATTCCATGCAGTTGTCCCGAGTTCCTGCAAACGAAGGTAAACATTGCCTTCCATCTGTGACTTAACGGAATTCAACATATTCTGCAAACTGGCATCCGTAATACTGCTCTGATCCAAATTGGAGTATGCCTCGGCAGCCGTTAAAATATCTCCCGATGAAAGCGCATTGTTAATCGTGACCAAGCTCTGATACTGTGCCATAAAAGAAGCGTTCTGATTCTCATAACGATCCAGATTCTCTTTTACTCCGTCATACTCCTTTTGCAAGCTTGCATTCTCTTCCTGCATATTGCTCAGTTTCTGGTTTGCCGCATCCAACTTTTCGGTATAGGCGATGAGTTCCTGGTTATTCTTCGTATTGGCACTGCGAATCCCTGCAGGGAGCATCAAAAGATAATAAACAAATAAACCGATAAGCGCGCCTAAAACAAGAAGCAGAGAAACGGACCAAGGAGAAAGCTGCTTGATTTCCTGCGGCATCATAACGTCATCGTCCATCATTTTTCTATGAGAAAAAATATTTCGAAGTTTATTTTGCTCTATCTCCGCCCTTCCTGTATTTTTCTTTACAATATCCATAAGGACCAAAGCCTTCGGGTTATTTCGATCAATCTTCAAAACCAAATAAAGACTCTTTCCCGCCTTAACCCAGTCATTCCTCTTCATATAAAGAAGGGCCAAGAGAATATGGGCTTTCACATAGTTCGGACTGTCCGAAATCACCTGATTCAGCTGAAACACCGCCAAATCTTCATTATTATGTTGAGCATAATCCAAAGCCTGATTATATCTTTTCACATTGTCGGAGCAAATCCGAAGAATCGCCGGCTTTCTTTGAATCTCATCCAAATAATAATCGGCAAGATTGTCCTCCGGTAAAAGATTCATGCTGATGACCCACTGTACCAAGGCATCCGCCACTTCTCCCATTTCAAAGAAAATAAGCCCTAAAAGATTTCTGGCCTCTCTCTGATACTTATCATAGTGCAAGGCCTTCTTCAAAAGCTCCGCCGCCCCGCTCAAATCCCTTAGCTTCGCTCTTTCCAATCCCAAGTTATAATAGCAATTGGCAATTCTCTCTAAGGTGACATCATATTTCATGGAGTATTCCCCTTTTTCATGGCGTCTTCAAAAAGTTGCGTCATGAGATCGTTCATATCCGTCAGATCCACCTTTAAAATGGCATCTTCCAACTGATCCACATCCAAACTCGGTTTAAATCTTTGAATTTCTTCTTCAAAGTCTATCATAGTACTCCTTTTCAGACAGCGTTTTTTACAACTCTGCACTGTCTATGAACAATCTGTGAAACTGTCTTGACTCCCGTTCCGCTATCCTATACACTCCATAAATCATGAAACAACGGCGTATCATCGATAGATTCTAGCATAAGTTATATAGTCATTCAAGCAAGGGAGAATGGGAAATATGGAAAGTTTTATTACATTTTTTGCGCAAAGTTTAGGAAAGGTCCTTTCCAAAGAAATGATGATTTTTCTCCTTTCCATGATGCCTTTATTGGAACTGAGAGGAGGACTTCTTGCCGCTTCCCTTCTGAAAATTCCCTATCTCCATGCTCTTGTTTTATCTATTATCGGAAATATTCTTCCTATCCCCTTTGTGCTTTTCTTTTTCTCCAAAGCCGTTTCCTTTTTGGAAAAATTCACTTATACAAAGCCTCTTGCGCACTGGTTCCGTAAGAAGGTGGATGCACATCGGGAAAGTGTGGAAAAATATGACTTCTGGGGACTGGTTCTCTTTGTCGGAATCCCCCTTCCCGGCACTGGAGCCTGGACCGGCGCCATGGTAGCCGCTTTACTGAAAATGAATAGAAAGAAGTCCCTCCTTGCCATCTTTCTGGGATTAGTCCTCGCAAGCTGCATTATGTCGCTGCTAAGTTACGGACTCCTTGCTGCAATTTTCTCCTGATTTTTCTATAAACCTTTTCTTTTGTATAATTTCTTTTGAATAACTTCTTTTGAATAACTTCTTTTGAATAACTTCTTTTGAATAACTTCTTTTGAGTAACTTCTTCTGTATAACTTCTTTTTATGATTTCTTTTTTATAAAAGAGTCTTCCGAAGCGGACCTTGTTTCTCCAATAAGCTCTTCATATCCCTTTAAGGCTGCAAAGGAGAAAAACTGCACCGCTCTATGAGAAAGACTGCTTCTTTTCCTGCACAACGGAAAGGGATAAGGATAGGAAATCCATCGTTCATATCGCCTCTTCTCTTCCTTACTCTTATATTCCACTGCTATGCCCTCCTATCTGCCTGTTTCTCTCCCGTCCTCTGGCGCCTTCCATGTACTGGTAAGCCTTCAGCATGGCATTCTTCCCATACTTATGCATAACAAGAAGAGAGGCATCTCGTGCCTTATCTCTTTTTTCCATGCTGCATTGTTCCGTTTTCTTCATTTCTTCGTCTTTTTCTGAAAGATAAGTGAATAAATCTATCTGCCCTGTTTTTCTTTCTTCAACGGGATGCACATCTTCCGCAGACAGGCTTATTTTTCGTAAAGACAGACGGGAATCCATAATTTCATCGTAAATGGACAATATCGCTTCAATTATTTCCTTTTCTCCATTTCCCCTTTGTTTTAAATGTCGTATTCCGTGAACTCCTCTGGGAACGAACCTGCCGTAATGATTGATTCTTTTCTCTCCCCGATAAGATTCCCCTATATTTTCTCCGTCAAAAGAAAGAGATAAGCTGATAAGTTCCGTATCCAGCGCTTTTTCCGCAAGCTCGAAAGAGAGAGAAGACGCCATTTCTTCCGCTATCACCCTGCCCTTTTTCGCATCATAAGGGCAGGGAAGAACCTGCCCCGAGGAAATGCTTTTCCTCTCCGCACTCATCGCATGGATATCGGAAATTCTACAGGGCTCATAGCCCCAGGCGTGATCAATCAAATACTCCGCCTGTATGCCGAAAAGCTTATAGAGGAGCAATTGATTAACCTTTTCCTTTTCCCCCGCAAGAGAGGCTATGGCAAGATCGCCCATGGTGTAGATTCCATAACGCTGAAGACTCGTTTCCATTCCTTTTCCTATCCTCCAAAAATCCGTGAGCGGACGATGATTCCAAAGCTTTCTCCTGTATTCCTCTTCCGTAAGAGAGACTACAGGAACTTTTCCTCTCGCCGCTACGGATTTTTTAGCCAAAATATCCATCGCTACCTTGGCAAGATAGAGATTCTCTCCCAGTCCCACCGTGGCTACGATTCCCATTTCCTCATAGACCTTTTCCGCCATTTCTCTCGCCAGATCCTCTGCAGTCTTTTGGTATATCTCCATATAAGGTCCGAGATCGATAAATACCTCATCTACGGAATAGACATAAATATCCTCCTCGGAGACAAAGCGCAGGTAAATTTCATAAATACGCCTGCTATACTCCATGTAAAGAGCCATTCTCGGCGGTGCGGTAATGTAAGAAAGAGCAAGAAAAGAGTAAGCCGATAAATCCGAAGCCAAACAGGAGCAGCCTACCAATCTCCTTTCCGGAGTCTCTTCCCTTCTTTGATAATTGATCTCTTTTACCCTCTCTATTACCTGAAATAATCTTGATCTGCCGGGCACCCCCAAAGCTTTTAAAGCCGGGCTGACTGCAAGGCAAATCGTTCTCTCCGTCCTTCCTCCATCTGCCACCACAAGATAAGCATCCATCGAATCCAAGCCTCGCTCCACACACTCACAAGAGGCATAAAAAGACTTCAAATCAATCGCCATAATACCGCAAGACTCTTTCTTCTCCATATCCCCTCTCCTTTTCAGAGAGTATATACCAAAACATATGTTTTGTAAATGGATTTTGTTTTCCGTTAACAAAAAAGAAAAGGCCCTTTTATGCCTTTTCTCCTTTCTCTATTCTTTCCGCTAAATCCGAAAGATATTCCCATCTCTCCCATTTTTCACTGAGCAGGTTTTCCGCCTCCTCCTTTTCTTTCTGTAATTCCTGCAAGCGAATAAAATCTCTTGCATTCTCTATACTCAGCTTATCCAACTCCTCTATTTTTTCCTCGAGCTTTCCGATTTCTTCCTCTATCGTTTCATAGTCCTTCTGTTCACGGTAGCTCATCTTCAATGCCCGTTCGTTCCTCCTAGACTTCCCGGCAGACTCCGCCCTCGCTTGTTTATCCGCCTCTTCCCCGTTCATTCCGTTCTTTCCGTTCTTATCCTCGTTCTTTCCATTCTTGTTCCCTTTCGTACTTTCCGAACTTTCCTTTCCGTCCCTTCCTTCTTTCGGAAGACTCTCGGAAAGAAGCGCCACCTGATAGTCCGTGTATCCTCCCTCAAACTGACGAATCCTTCCTTCTTCCTGAAAAGCAAAGAGACGATTTACCGTCCTGTCCAGAAAATAACGGTCATGGCTGATTATGAGGACAATTCCGGAAAAATGATCTAAAAAATCCTCTAAAACCATAAGGCTTGCAATATCAAGGTCATTGGTCGGCTCGTCCAAAAAGAGCACATTCGGTGCGGACATCAGAATACGAAGAAGGTAGAGCCTCCTTTTTTCTCCGCCGGAAAGCTTCCCAATCGGGGCAAACTGCATTTCCGGAGTAAAAAGGAAACGTTCCGCCATCTGTGCCGCGGAAATCAAGCCTTCCGTTGTCGGGAGATAATCGGCAATATCCTTAATGCTGTCGATTACGCGCTCCTCGTTGTTCAACTCTTCATTTTCCTGTCGAAAATAAGCAATCCGTACAGTCTGTCCGATTTCCACCGTACCGGAATCCGGACTGATTTCCCCCAGTATCACCTTCATGAGCGTGGACTTTCCCACTCCGTTTTTCCCGATAATCCCGATTCGATCATTCCGAAGAAAGTTATAGGAAAAATGAGAAAACAGACACTTATCCTCATAGCCCTTACTGATGTCCTTGAGAAAAATAGTGGATTTCCCGAGTCTGGTATAGATGGAAGATAAATTTAACTCTTCCTCCTCCGTGGGGCCGTGCATCTCGGAAAGCTTCTCGTAGCGATCCAACCTGGCTTTCTGCTTCGTACTTCTCGCCTTAGCCCCTCTTCTGACCCAGGCAAGCTCTTTTCTTAGAAGGTTCTGCCTTGCCCGCTCCTTTGCGACTTCTGCGGAAAGACGATTCGCCTTTTCCTCAAGGTACGCATCGTATTTACAGTCATAGGAAATAAAAGCTTCTCTCTCCAGCTCCACAATGCGGTTGCAAACCGTATCCAAAAAATAGCGGTCGTGGCTGACCAAAAGAATACTTCCTTTAAACTGAGAAAGTTTTCCTTCCAACCACTCACTCACTTCTTCATCGATGTGGTTGGTCGGCTCGTCCAGAAGCAGTAAGTCCGGCTCCCCGTTTAGAACGGCAAGAAGAGCAAGCTGTTTTTTCTGTCCGCCGGAAAGCGTCTTACAGGGGGCATCATAGTCCAAAAGCCCCAGCTCCTGTATGATCTTTTTCCCGAAGGCTTCCTTCTCTTCTACCGTGTTCTGTATCGAAAAATGCTTGATAAGAGCTTGTAAAACCGAATCCTCCTCCGGAAATTTCGTTTCTTGAGGAAGGTAGGCAATTTTTAAATTTCGTTTCTTTACAAGCGTTCCCCTATCAAGTTCCTCTTCTCCCGCAATTACACGAAGAAGCGTGGACTTTCCGCCCCCGTTCTTACCGATTAGGGCTACCTTTTCTCCTTCCTGCATATAGAAGTTTGCATTCTGAAATAAAACTTTATTTTGAAAACTTTTGGAAGCATTTTCCACATTAAGAATACTCGCTGCCATGCTACACCACACTCGTTCTAGACCGCAGTTTCTTCAGGCAGTGGTAAAACGCCGGTACCAAAAAGAAATCCGCAAAAAGCCAAGCCAGCGGAGACGCATAGCAAGCCGCAATATAGCCGAATATCGGAATGAAAATAAAGGCCACCAGAGAGCGCGCTATCATTTCGCTCACTCCGGCAAGCATCGCAAAGCCGGAAAATCCCATTCCCTGAATGGTAAAGCGCCAATTGTTTACAAAAACAAGAGGAATATAAAAGAGAGAATTGGCTATCAGAAATTGTTTTGTCATAGCCAGCACTTCTCTTTCCTTTCCGTCAATAAAGATTTTGGGAATTTCTCCTCCGAACAGAATAAGAACAATGCAAATCAGGACAGCATAAATACTGCCTATCTTCGTGGCATCCCAAAGCCCTCTGTCAATCCGCTTATATTCTCTTGCACCCGAGTTCTGTCCGGCATACGTTGCCATAGTTGCTCCCAAGGCATCAAAAACACAGCAGCAAAAACCGCTGATTCTCTGCCCTGCCGTAATAGCTGCCATGGGAGTTGCTCCCAAACCGTTTACCGCCGTCTGTAAAACCACGGAGCCGATTGCCGTAATACTGTATTGTAAGCCCATCGGAACACCGATAAACAATAGTCTATTGTAGTAATGCTTTTCCAATCGGAGCTCCCCTTTTTGAAAATGCAAAATAGGAAACTTCTTCCTCATATAGAAAAGGCACAAAAGACCGGAAAGCAGCTGGGATATCACCGTAGCATAGGCCGGACCGTCCACCCCGAAGCCCCAAAAGCGAATGCTTAAATAGTCTAAAATGATATTCAAAACTGCGGCAAAAATCAGAAAATAGAGCGGTGTCTTCGAATCTCCGAGAGCACGAATTGTCGAACTCGTCATATTATATAAAAAGGTGGTCGGTATCCCCAGAAAAATAATAAAAATATAGTCAAAGGCATAAGGAAAAGTTTCTTCCGGCGTATTCATAAAGTGGAGTATCCCGTCCGTTGCCAGGGCAATCAAAGCCGTCATAACAAGGGAAAAAATAATACTCAGCCAAAGCAGGTTTCCTACATACTTCCTCAGTTTGCTCTCCTGCTTCGCCCCGAACTTCTGCGCCACCGGAATGGCAAATCCGGAGCATAGTCCGATGACAAAACCGTTAATCATAAAACTTATCGCACCTGTAGAACCGACACCCGCCAAAGCATTTAAGCCGAGAAGTTTCCCTACGATAATGGTATCCACCATGCTGTAAAACTGCTGAAATAAAGTCCCTAAAAACATAGGCAAAGCAAAACCGATGATAAGGCTCATCGGTTTTCCCTTTGTCAAATCTACCATCACTGTCTTTTTCCCCATACTACCTCTTTTCTATCTTTTATCCTTCTCTCAGACTTTCTTTCAAATCTCCGTTTCCGTAAGCCTCCAGTAAATCCCATAAATCTTCCATCTGTTTCCGAAGCTCCGTCCCTTTATCCGTCTCTGCAATACGTATTCTGCTCTTCATCCTTTCCACAATGCGAATGTCCGGGGTGTTTTCTTCTCCCTTATGAAAGTCCTTATGCTCTGCAAGAGAGAGATGTTTAGAATCATAAATCAAAGTATACCCCGCAATACCGGTTTTAGAATGATACGCCTTGGATATTCCCCCGTCAATAATAAATAATTTTCCGGAAGCCTTAATCGGGCTTTCCCCTTTCTTACTTTTTATCGGGACATGCCCGTTTATAATATGAGAAAGCTCCGGATTTTCATGGAATTCCTCGATAATCTTATCCACATAGTTTTCTTTTTCTATCCAACGATAGTAGGCGTTATACTGCTCTTTATACGTTTCCGGATCTTCAATAAAACAATGCTCAAATGTAGTCATCTTATCTTTTCCGAAAAGGGGCGACCTCGGCCCGCACCAAAGATACCAAAAGAAATCCGTAGCATAAAGCTTCCCGTTCGGGTCCAAATCGCGATTCATAAAGTAAGCTTCTATACACTTTTGCTCACAGTAATCCATAAGCCCCTTTCCGAAAACTTCCCCGTCTCTAGTTGACATGGATAAAAAATCCCCCTCCTCCGTCATCGGAATACAACCATGGTAT
>QWCT01002162.1_pt1 | contig 10789 bp, 10 predicted proteins | sample 1972681 | NCBI WGS metagenome assembly QWCT01 (sample SAMN09866701, study PRJNA288562) | Human oral metagenome isolate pre3_saliva, whole genome shotgun sequencing... | isolation source: mouth | host: Homo sapiens | place: USA: California | reverse complement strand
GGTTCGGAAAGATACAATCGATACCTTAGGAGTGAAAAAAGAAATGCCCGAGAAGATTATCTGTTGTATTCCTCCAATGCCATCTTTCCCAGGTAATATTCAACAATTCCTCCGTACTCACCTTGTATGGCCAGCCGGTCGTAAGGACAAGAACGTTGAAGGGAGGGTGATTGTCAAGTTCTATATAGACCGCGATGGTAGCTGTTCTCAATTTAAGATCCTCCGTTCGTTGAAACGATCTTTTGATGCTGAGGTATTAAGAGTGTTGAAGTTAATGCCAAAATGGAATATGAGTTCTATGGAAGGAAGTGGTACTTGGTATGTCTTGCCAGTTTATTTTAAGAAGTAAAAAGCTCAACAATAAAAGTCTACGGTTATGATGAAGAAACTGTTGTTAGTCCTGTTTTTAAGTTTTGTAGTCGTTGGTAATATCAATGCACAGAAGCAGAAAAGAACGATGAAACCGAAGAAAAAGGAACAAATAGAGCAGCCTTATTGTGCGGAACCAGCCTTTGATCCTTGTAATGACACCTTGAATGTGGATACCTTAGGTGCAAAGATGTTCGAAACTGTTGAGGGATTGAAACCTTCATTCCCGGGTGATCTCTTCAAATTTATAGCGGCACATCTTCAGTATCCTCCTGAATTGGCAGAAAACTCAATCTCGGGAAAAGTCATAATAAAGTTCTTTGTAACCCCTTCTGGTCATTGTTGTCTGTTTAGAATTATGCGTTCTGTATACCCATGCCTCGACCGAGAGGCACTTCGCGTACTAAAACTTATGCCAGCGTGGGAGTGGGAAAGAAGACCGAAGCAGGGAGTTTGGCAGCTTGTGCCAGTCATTTTCAGATTGCAATAAGACAAAGTTACTCATAATATAGCCACTTAATTTAAAGTATTTAGTCATTATTAAGATTAGTGTTTACTCTCAACGCGGTTGGTGTTAGCCATGAACATCAACCGTGCGGAGCATCAATACATCGGTTAAGAACAAGCAATGAGGGTATGAAAGTTATTGTTATAGAAGATAGTAAAGGCACTAATGATTCACTAAAATTGAGCGTTTTCATCGGCGTTTTTATTTATATAGCAAGGAAACGAACTTTTAAACGTATATAATTATTATGAATAAGTTTTTGATTATATTCTTTTTATCTTTGATGACTGTAGGTAGTATTTATGCTACGAACAGTAGCCAAATGAAATACCAACAGAAACATATGTGTAATACGAAGGCTATTACCTTGCCAGATAAGTCTAAAAAGGCTTGGCAGGATACCGTTTTTATTCTAAAAGAACTCCCATTCTTTCCGGGAGATTTTAATGAGTTCATCTTTTCCAACTTTCATTATCCACCTTCTTTACAGGAAAATTGTATACAGGGGAGGGTAGTAGTAAAGTTCTGTATTAACCCCAAAGGAAAGTGTGATCATTTTTCTATTGTGCGTTCTGTAGACCCACTGATTGACAAGGAAGTTCTACGTGTTTTAAAGTTAATGCCAAAATGGAAATGGAGGGATCGAACGAAGAAATGTTTGTGGATGGTAAAGGCTGTAGAATTTCAGTTGAGATAAGAACTGATAATAGTTTAATCGGCAATCTTGTTTTTGGATATAGATATTTTTGTGAGGAGATAAAGCCACGTTGTAGGAGATAATATCGATAGAATCGGCATAATTTATAATCTACTGTTAAGTGGGATTATGCTTTTAAGTAATACAGTGTAGGTTTGGATAAAACAATACTTAATATTCTGTCGGTCTCTACCTTAAAATTCCAATGGCTTTTTGCACCCATCTTATTCTTTTATCGTACCTTTGCAGTAACAAAAATAATAATAGGTAATAAACGAAGATAATAACAAAAATAAAGGAATAATTATGGCAAAGAAAGCTTTATTGATGATCCTTGATGGATGGGGTAACGGTAAGCATGGTAAGGGTGATGTAATCTATAACACACCAACTCCATACTTAGATTATTTGAATGCAGTTAGTGCACACTCTGAGTTGCAGGCATCAGGTGAGGATGTAGGTCTGCCAGATGGTCAGATGGGTAACTCTGAGGTTGGTCACTTGAATATAGGTGCAGGTCGTATTGTTTATCAGGACCTCGTTAAGATTAACAAAGCTTGTCAGAGCGGTGACATCTTGAAGAACCAAGATATCATTGATGCATATAGCTATGCACAGAAGAATGGTAAGAAACTTCACTTGATGGGTCTGACCTCTACGGGTGGTGTTCACTCTTCACTTGATCATCTCTTCAAGTTTATCGAGATTGGTAAGGAGTATAACCTTAAGGACGTTTACGTTCATTGTTTTATGGACGGACGTGATACAGACCCAAAGAGTGGTGCTGGTTTCGTTGCTGAGATTCAGAAGGTTTGCGATGCAAATGATGCACATATCGCTTCAGTCGTTGGTCGTTTCTATGCAATGGACCGTGACAAACGTTGGAATCGTGTGAAAGAAGCATACGACTTGCTCGTTGAGGGTAAGGGCGTACAGGCTACTGACATGGTTAAGGCGATTGAGGCAAGCTATGCAGAAGGTGTGACAGACGAGTTTATCAAGCCTATCACAAACTCTTCTGTGAATGGTAAGATTGAGGAGGGTGACGTAGTTATCTTCATTAACTTCCGTAACGACCGTGCTAAGGAGTTGACATCTGTGCTCACACAGCAGGACCTCCCAGAGGAAGGTATGCATACAATTAAGGATCTGCAGTTCTACTGTATGACTCCATATGATGCAAACTTTAAGAACGTGAATGTTCTCTTCCCTAAGGAGAACGTAATGGATACATTAGGTGAATACCTCAGCAAGCTCGGTAAGAAGCAGCTTCATACAGCCGAGACAGAGAAGTATGCACACGTAACCTTCTTCTTCAATGGTGGTCGTGAGCAGCCTTATGAGGGTGAAGACCGTATCTTGGTTCCTTCTCCAAAGGTTGCGACATATGACTTGCAGCCAGAGATGAGTGCCTTCGAGGTGAAGGATAAACTTGTTGGTGCTATCAATACACAGGAGTATGACTTCATCGTTGTGAACTTTGCTAATGGTGATATGGTAGGTCATACAGGTGTTTATAATGCCATTGCAAAGGCTGTATGGGCAGTTGACCAGTGTGTTAAGGAGGTTGTTGAGGCTGCGAAGGCTAACGATTATGAGACAATCATCATCGCTGACCATGGTAATGCAGACAACGCAATCAATGAGGATGGCAGTCCAAACACTGCTCACTCACTCAACCCAGTACCATTCATCTATGTTACAAACAACAATTCTGCAACAGTGAAGAATGGTCGTTTGGCTGACGTTGCTCCTTCAATCCTTCATATTATGGGCTTAGAACAGCCAGCTGATATGACAGGTGAAAATCTTATTACAGATTAATCAAAGGTTAATTATATTAAATTAGGCAAATCCCAAAGGTCTTTTATGACTTTTGGGATTTGTTTTTTATTACCTTTGCTGCCGTGAGTCGTATTTCGATTCTAATATTATATAGGTATTAGTATTAATTTTTAAGATTAAAGACAATGAAGAATCGTAAGTTATTATTATCATTAGTAGCCCTTGCAGGACTCTCTTCTCTCAGCACACAAGCACAGACCAACAATACAGAAAAGCCTCATGAGACTATCATGCAGCGTGTTGACACGTTGGCAAAGAAGGTTGGTGCTGATGTTAAACATGCAGAAGGTGTGGAGAAAGCTAAGTTAAACGCTGATGCACAGAAGGTAGGTGCTGCTGTTAAGAAGGCTGAAACTACTGAGAAAGCAAAGCTCAACGCAGACAAGCAGAGAGTAAAGGCAGACCTTGCTAACGACAAGGAGAAGGTAAACAAGGTTTATCAGGATGATAAGGCAAAGTTCAATGCTGATGTAAAGAAGGCTGAGAACGGTCTTGCTAAAGATGAACAGAAAGTAAAGAATACTTATCGTAAGGATGAGGCAAAGGTAAAGCAGGGTATTGCTAAAGATAAGCAGAAAGTAAGAAATGCATATCGTAAGGACAAGGCAAAGGTTAAGGCTGGCGTAAAGAAGGTTAAGCAAGGTCTTGCTAAGGACGGACAGAAAATCAAGAACACTTATAACAAGGACAAGGCAAAGGTTAAAGCGTTCTTTAAGAAGGAGAAATAATTTGCTTAAATAGAAACAATTATTTAATTGTAGATAAAAGAGTCGTGTTCTTTCACGGCTCTTTTTGTGTTCTTCCGTTAAATGTGTAGATTGTTAATAGAATGAGATAAATCCACATACATGGTATGATTACCCCTCATTAGTTGAGCTTTGTAATTTATTTTCATGCGGTTCAAAACCAATACATGCTCTTTTAGCTTCTTAAAGACGCCCTTTTGGCTTGCAAAAGATGCCCTTTAAGCCTCTTACTAACGCCCTTTTGAAGTGCAATTAAGCATGTTTTACTTTACTACTTTATAACTAATTGATTTCCTGTTAATTACAAACCTGCTTTTTGTATGTGATTTTACCGTTATTTATTGATGTCTTATTTAAAATTATGTAATGATTTTTCAAACACTTGTCTGCAGATTTTCGAAGTATTAAAATGGAAATATTTTCAATGAAGGAGGACGATAATAGGATAGATACTTGACAGTCTTAGCTATGTTTTTGTTTAATGAGTAACTTCGATTCTTGCGATAATGCAATACGAAAAGCGTCTATGCATTTAACGGAAGAATCTCTTTTTGTTTGTTGGTAAGGACAAAGAACGATTAAGACTATAGTTTACATAAATTCACTAAATAAACAGGCAGGTTTTAATAAATCTAAAATTTACAAACAGAATGAATCTTTTTTGCAGTTGAAACTTCTTTTTTCATTACCTTTGCGCCCATAAGGATTTATATCCTTTCCGAGTTTTAAAGATATTAATGTATAATTTTTAAATAGTAAAAGATTATGGATTTTAAGAAAATAGCATTATCATTTGTAGTAGCATTTAGCGTATGTTCACTTAGTGCACAGGCACAGAGCCAGTGTTCAAAGAAGTGTGATAAGGCTCCAAATGAGCAGGTAGAGAAGGGCAAGCAGTGCGATATGGCAGGTAAGGCTTGTGATGAGAAAGCTGAGAAGGCTTGTGATAAGAAGGCTGGTAGCTGCTGCAAGAAGCAGGAGAAGGCTTGCGATAAGTCTGCTAAGGCTTGCGACAAGTCAAAGAAGGACTGCAAGAAGGCACAGGCTGGTAGCTGCTGCAAGAAGCAGGCTCAGCCAAAGAAGAAGTAATAGTTTAGCTTTAAAAATAAGAAAGTCGTGTCGAAAGGCACGACTTTTTTGTTGTTATCAGAACTTTATCGTACTTTTGTAGTAACAAAACTGCATGTAGTAAGATGCGATAAGTTATATCTTTGTTTTAATCTTATTACATTTGCAGATAACAATCATAGCTATGGGTGTAAAGATAGAACTATCGTGGGCACAGCAACTGAGAGGAGAGTTTGAGAAACCTTACTTTCAGCAGTTGGTTGAGCAGGTGAAACAAGAGTATGCACAGTTCCCTTGTTATCCTCCAGGAAACTTGATATTCAATGCCTTTAATCTTTGTCCTTTTGACAAGGTGAGGGTTGTGATTATTGGACAAGACCCTTATCATGAGCCTGGACAGGCGATGGGATTAAGTTTCTCCGTACCTGAGGGGGTACAGCTTCCACCTTCATTACAGAATATCTATAAGGAGATTGCAGCAGATTTGGGTACACCTATCCGTCAGTCAGGCAACTTAACACGTTGGGCAGAGCAGGGAGTTCTCTTGCTGAATGCTACACTTACCGTTCGTGCACACGTTGCCAATAGTCATCAACGGTTAGGGTGGGGAACCTTTACCGATGCAGCTATCAAGGCACTTAGTGATGGGCGAGAGAACTTAGTCTTTATGCTTTGGGGCGGTTTTGCGCGTAGTAAGAAGGCACTGATTGACCAACAGCGACACTGTGTCATAGAGAGTGTACACCCTTCGCCACTCTCTGCTAACCGTGGTGGATGGTTTGGGCAGCATCAGTTCTCTCGTTGTAATGCCTACTTAACCGCTTGTGGCGCACAGCCTATTGAGTGGTAGTAATAATTAACAGCAATGGAATGGATTTTAGAAGAGTCGTGGCGTGAAAAGCTGAAAGGCGAATTGGATAAACCCTACTATAGGGAATTGGTGGATAAGGTACAAGAGGAGTATAAGAATGAGATCTGCTATCCGCCAGAAGATAAGATTTTCAATGCCTTAAATCTTTGTCCTTTTGATAAGGTAAAGGTTGTCATTGTGGGGCAGGACCCGTATTTCAATCCTGGTCAGGCAATGGGACTGAGTTTTTCCGTGCCTGAAGGCACACAGCTTCCACCTTCATTACAGACTCTATACAGGGCACTTAATATTAGTCTTGATGCCTCTGATAAGCCTTCGGGGAATCTTACGAATTGGGTAGGACAGGGAGTGTTGTTGTTGAATACGACATTGACTGTGCGTAAGGATAAACCTAACAGTCATCGGAAATACAAGTGGTGGCGTTTTACAGATGCTGTAATCAAGGCTTTGGATGCTGATCGTGAGCATATTGTCTTTATGTTATGGGGACGTATAGCACAGCGTAAGGAACGATTGGTTCATGTAGATAATGACAGACACATGGTATTGAAGGCGATACACCCTTCCCCTTTAGCTGTCCGCCGCAAAGGGGAATGGGATGGAAAAGAACATTTCACGTGCTGCAACAAGTATTTAAATGAGCATGGAATTGCACTTATTGATTGGACGGTAGTGAGTGAACAAGTTGACGAGTGAATAAGTTTATGAGTTCTCGAGTTGCTTGCTTAAAAGAGTTTAAGGTGTATCTATCATATAAGGCTTATAGGGCTAAGATAGTTTGATAACCTAATTAAAGTCTTAAAATCATGTCAGGAGGGAATTATTTATGTGAAAGGAAATATTTATTTTCATGAGAGAAAATGTTTTTTTTCATGATAATAAATATTTTTCTTCATGAAAATAAATTGGAAGGGAATTCCGTTTTAGTGAGAAGATGCTGTTGAGCGAACGGCAAGACATAGTTAGCAATGAAATAATTTAGCGTTAAGAAAGATGGGTAATACGTATGATCATATATTCATGGTGGGAGATGTGCTTGTCTCACCAGATATAATCAATGTGAAGTTTTGCTGTGACCTCGATAAGTGTCATGGTCAATGCTGTATCGAAGGAGATGCTGGCGCACCTGTAACCTTGGACGAGACAATGGAGATAGAGAATGTCCTTGATACTGTTTGGGGTGATTTGTCTGCCTCTGGGCAGGCAGTTATAGATAAACAGGGTGTCGCTTACACCGATGAAGAGGGCGATTTGGTGACGAGTATTGTTGGTGGTAAGGACTGTGTCTTCACTTGTTATGAGAATGGTTGTTGTCTTTGTGCCTTGGAGCGTTCCTACCGTAATGGCAAGACAGGCTTCGTAAAACCTATTTCTTGTTCGTTGTATCCAGTTAGAGTGAAAGACTTTGGGAATGGTACTTGTGGTATTAATTACCATCACTGGCGCATCTGTGCTGATGCAAGAAAAAAAGGAGAAGAACTGAATCTTCCCCTTTATAAGTTTTTGAAGGAACCCCTTACGCGTAGATTTGGTAAGGAGTGGTATGATGAATTGTGCGAAGTAGCTGAGCAGTTGTTGGGGTGATTAGGCTATTAGGCCAATTAGCCTAATAAGGCAAATAAGCCTAATAGCTCGTTAACTCTTTCTAAACTGCGAAGGACTCATGCCCACATGTTCCTTGAAGTATTTACCCATAAAGCTCTGATTGGCGAAGTTTAGTTCATCAGCAATTTGCTTAATACTCATCGTACTGTTTCTAAGCATCACACGTAACTCACGTGTAACGTAGGAGTCAATCCAATCACTTGGTGTACGTCTGCTGACAGTGCGCACGGTTTCAGAGAGATATTTAGATGTGATACACAGTTGTTGTGCGTACCAACTGACACGCCTTTCCGTACGATAGTTCTTTTCCACAGTCTGAATGAAGTCGCGGAAGATAGCTTCAGCACGAGTCTGTCCTGCTTCTCCTACTTGTTGGAAGCGATAGATGATATCACTCATATCGATGATAAGGGCCTTTAGCATTGTCATAACTAACTCACGACGGAAGCGATGACCAGTATCAATAATCTTCTCCTTGATATGCTGAATGTCGTTTTCTAATGCCTTTGCCTGATTGTTATCAAGGTGGAAAACAGGATGCGTACGGGCAAAGAGGAAGAGAGCAGACAGTTCGTGAACTCCGCTTACAATGTTCTGAAAGAAGTCATAAGACATGATGAGGGCAATTCCCTTGCAATCACGTGAGAGCATATAGTCGGCAACTACCTGTTCCTCGCTGATGATAATGACGTCCCCAGCACCCACCTCGTGCATCTTTGTATCAACAGTATATTGTGCATGACCGCTGGTACAGAGGGCAAGAAAGAGAGACTTCATACGAGAAGGATTGGTAGGAAGTGGTACTTGCGTAATATCCTCGAAGAGAATAAGGTCGTTATCTATAAATTTACCTTCAGGATAGACAGCTTTTGCTTGTGCTACATTAACTTCGAGAAGCCTTATCTTTTTGTTCATTTTCCTATTGTTTTGAATTTGCAAATATACTCATTTATTTCTTCTTTCGAAAAGTTTATGTGGGAAAAAGAACAATATTCATAGTAATAAAAGCGATAATAAGCGATTATAGGTGATAATTAGGAGAAAATAAAAACTCCCTTTCTCGTTTTGTGAGAAAGGGAGTCTCTTTATGTAGCAGCATTCTCGATAGTAACCTGCTTCAAGAGTCGTGTCTTTGGGTCCATAGTTGTCTCCCAAAGCTGTTCTGGGTTCATCTCACCAAGACCTTTGTATCGCTGTGTGTGGATAGCCTTTGCATCTTCAACACCATTAGCGTACTTATCGATGAAAGCCTGACGCTGTTGCTCGGTGTAGCAGTATTCGCTTACCTTCTTATAAGTACACTTGTAGAGTGGAGGTGTAGCGATATACAGATGTCCCTGCTCGATAACCTTTGGCATATAACGATAGAAGAGTGTCATAATCAGTGTGTCGATGTGAGAACCATCGACGTCGGCATCGGTCATGATGATAATCTTGTCATAGCGAAGTTTATCAGTGTTTGCCTCAAAGTCGCCTTCTCCCTCAACGCCAAAGCGTACACCGATAGACTGAATGATATTCATAACAGACTCAGCCTCGAATACACGATGACGCTGAACCTTCTCTACATTCAGAATCTTACCACGGAGAGGGAGGATAGCCTGTGTATAACGGTCACGTCCCTGCTTAGCTGAACCACCCGCAGAATCACCCTCGACAAGGAAGATTTCGCAGTCTTTTGGGTCCTTGTTAGAACAGTCTGCCAACTTACCAGGCAAACCACCACCGCTCATCACGTTCTTACGCTGTACGCTTTCGCGTGCCTTACGGGCTGCAACACGAGCTGTAGCGGCAAGGATAACCTTGTTACAGATCATCTTTGCCTCGTTAGGATGCTCCTCAAGGTAATCGGTCAGTGCCTCACCAACAGCCTGCTGAACGGCACCTGACACCTCGCTGTTACCCAGCTTGGTCTTTGTCTGGCCCTCAAACTGTGGCTCTGCAACCTTGATAGAGATAACAGCTGTCAAGCCTTCGCGGAAGTCTTCACCAGCAATCTCAATCTTAGCTTTCTCCAACTGCTTAGAAATCTGTGGGTCATTGTCAGCGTATGTCTTCAATGTACGAGTCAATGCAGCACGGAATCCCTGCAAGTGAGTACCACCCTCAATAGTGTTGATGTTGTTAACGTATGAATGGATGTTCTCTGTATAATCAGTGTTGTACATCACAGCCACCTCGATAGGAATGTTTTGCTTCTCAGTCTTGAGATAGATAACATCATCGAAGAGGTGCTGACGATGGCGGTCAACGTAACGAACGAACTCCTTCAAACCATCCTTAGCATGGAAGACCTCAGTACGTGTCTTGCCTGTTTCAGGGTCTGGACGAAGGTCAGAAAGCGTAATCTTGATACCAGCATTCAGATAAGCCAACTCGCGCATACGACGGGCTACGATAGCCCATTGGTAAACTGTAGTGGTGAAAATCTCTGGGTCTGGCCAGAACTGCTGACGTGTACCAGTCTTTTCGGTCTCACCAACAACCTTTACAGGATAAAGAGGCTTACCCTTCTCATACTCCTGCTGGTAGATTTTACCATCGCGGAACACCTGTGACTTCATGTGTGTAGAGAGTGCATTTACACAACTAACACCCACACCATGCAAACCACCGCTGACTTTATACGAACCCTTGTCGAACTTACCACCTGCGTGGAGCACGGTCATAACAACCTCAAGGGCGCTCTTGTGAAGTTTTTCGTGCATGTCAACAGGGATACCACGACCATCATCCTCAACGGTAATGGAGTTGTCCTCGTTGATTGTAACCTCAATGTTCTGACAGTAGCCAGCCATTGCTTCGTCAATAGAGTTATCGACGGTCTCGTTAATCAAGTGATGGAGTCCCTTCTCACTAATGTCACCAATGTACATAGCAGGACGCTTGCGTACTGCCTCCAAGCCTTCTAATACTTGGATGTTACTGGCGGAGTAATTATTCTCGTTTTCTGGATTTTCTGCCATTTTCTTTCGATTGTTCTTATAGTATGCAAAGATACACTTTTTCCTTTATATTTGAAAATAAAAACCTGCAAAAAACACAAAAGAAAGCATATCAAATTGCTGTTTTGTGCTGAT
>QWCT01001668.1_pt1 | contig 10811 bp, 16 predicted proteins | sample 1972681 | NCBI WGS metagenome assembly QWCT01 (sample SAMN09866701, study PRJNA288562) | Human oral metagenome isolate pre3_saliva, whole genome shotgun sequencing... | isolation source: mouth | host: Homo sapiens | place: USA: California | reverse complement strand
TGCTTTCTGCTTTCTGCTTTTTGCTTTCTGCTGTCTGCTTTCTGCTTTCTGCTTTCTGATTTCTAAATTTAATTCACTTCAAAAATCTCAGAACTGAAAACTAAATTAGAAACACGTTGACTAATGATACCGCAAAGGTTTGAACTTTTATCGAGTTTATCGAAAGTTGGACGTTCCGTAAATCTTCTACTCAATCTAACTGAAGTTCAAACTACTTAATTAGAACCAACGCTTACAAGAAAGGAACACCACAAAGCAAAACCGAAGCCCAACAAAGTTGGACGTCCCCTTTAATTAAACAAGGAAGCAAAGTAAAGCAAGTACAACTAGAACCAAGGTAGAACCTAAACTTATAAAAGAAACAAAACCTAACCAAAATAAATAGAGTTGAACGGAGTTTGGGCGTTCCAGTTAGAGGTTGAACTAAATAGCAAAAGTTGAAACGCAAAGTGAGGATACCGCAGAGGTGGTTTTGGAGAGCTGAACCTCAAACCTCAAACCTCAAACCTCAAACCTTAAACCTCAAACCTTAAACCTCAAACCTTAAACCTCAAACCTCAAACCTTAAACCTTAAACCAGCGCAAATAATATAAACACAAACGGAAAGCCACCAAATCCGTACGGAATTGGGGCGTTCCCCAATCTCCAAACGAAATACCAACCTTAAACTCGAAAAACCTATGACACAATCTAAGGAAGACTAGGACAAAAATAAACCAAAGTATGACATAAAATAATAAAGTTAAGACAAACAAACCTTTGTTTAGGACAAAATTTACTAAAATTAGGACACTTTTACTTCGATTTAGGACAAATAAAGCTCATTTTAGGACAAATTTTGGAGAGTGTATGACAAAGTGAAATCCGTTTACGACAAAAAGGCAAAGATTTATGACAAAATCTATTCAATCTATGACACTTTTAGCTAAAGTTATGACAAATAAATCTATTTCTAGGACAAATAAAATTATTTTTATGACAAATAAGCAAAGAGTTATGACAAAAATAACTAATCTTAGGACAAATGTTAGGACAATTAGGACAAGTGTATGACAAAAATACCTAATATTAGGACAGAAAATCTAAAGTCTATGACAAAAATAAAAAGATCTATGACAAGTCATAACTACTGCTTTTCGTAATACTAAATACACTAAATAAGGTAGAAAAAGACAAAAACCACGCAAAAGTCTTGAAAAGTAGGATACCGCTGAGAGGGGTTAAAGGTTAGATTTAGTTCTCAAAACCAAACTGCAGACAATTTTCTCAGAATCAATTTTAAAGGCTCTCATTTGCTCCGTGTTGCATTTAAAATCGAAGTTGGACATATTATACCATATTAGGTTAAAATCGAATCTGGGGCAATCTGGGGCTTTTTAGAGAAATAGAAAAAGTGAAGACCAAAATCTTCACTTACCTTCTACGTTTTGTTGCACTGCTAGGTTTAACCTCTTCTTCAAAGCAGTCTGTGAAGTCTACTTCTTTCGAGGTGTAAAGAAAACCTAGACTACCCAAAACTAATACTGCGAGTAATAACCACAAAGTTCTTACTCCCAACCATCATCTGAGTTTGCTGCGCTCTCATAATCTACTTCAGCTCCGTCTCGGAAGCTCTTCTTGGTAAAGAGAGAGTAAATCCATAAACCAAAGTACCAAACAGTCACAACACCAACTACAAGTCCGAGGGGAACCGTAGCTACAATCACATCAAGATTGGAAAGACCAGTGAGACGAAGAATGAAAAGTACAACAACTGCAAGCATTGTAAAAATCATTGTTGCCATTAAAATTGCTAATGGTAAGTTCCATTTGTTGATATATTTCATCGTTTTAACCTTTCTTAAAGCCTACATTTGTATTCGCGCCCTGCGAGGCGATACCGCAATAAGTCTGAACCTTGGGTAACCAGAACCTCTCTAGTTACTAAATCAATTCTTTGACCTAAACCATGTTCTAACAAGAGTTCATAAGCTTCTTGTAGGGCTTTAAATTCTTCGTGAGAACCACCCTCTACATCTGGGTGAACCTCTTTAGAGCGCTTTTTATACGCTTGTTTTAACATGGTCTTTTCTACAGTTACAACACCCTCAAAGCCGAGTGTTTGTAGTGCTTTCTTAATTCTCTGTAATTCTATCATAATCTATCTAAACTTGCAAGAGTTTCTTTATCTGTAATAGTTGGCACTAGCAACATAAACATGAGTTGGGTAGCGCCCCACTGTGTAAGGGTGGCGAACCACCTTATAGTTGGCTTGTTTGTCTTGGTACTGAAGGATACGGTAAGGGTTGTCATCTACGAAAACCACTGTATCTGAGCTATCTTTTGCAGATTGTAAAAGACGAGCTAGGACTTTTTCTTCTTGATTTACACTGTAGAAAGACATAAAAGCTGAGTTTCCATAACCTAACTTATCAAGTAGCTCTCTTTTCTTCTCTGCAATTTCCTTGTTAGGACTCAAACTAATAAAGCAAATGTCCTCAGTATGAGAACCTACGAGACCTTCAAGATACCACTCTACTTCTTCATTTACCTTAATTTCACCATATTGGTAAAACCGAGGGTTTGAGAAGTGTTTCAGCAACTCTTTCCTTAACTCATAAGACAACTGTTTTTCTGGCTCATAAGTCGGTTTGAAATCAACCAAGCGACTTGCTGAATCAAGTAGTGTATTATCTAAATCAACATAAACGCGCAAATTTGCACCTCACTAATCTTCTTCTAAAACTGCTGAATAGACCTTATTCTATCGCAATAAAGACTATTTCTTCCCACGTAAACTTAGAAAAGAACTTTAGAACTCTTTCTAAGCTAAATTTATTGATAGTATTTTCTGAGTTCTTCATATAAGTCTCTAAATCGAACTGTGGATAAATCGTTTGATAAACCTCAGTATCTAAACGAGAACCTAAATGTGAGACACCGCTATAAAACAAGGCGTCTTCAAGACCCATATTACGAACCCACTTACAAAACTGCAAGCTCTCACTAGGAGTTAACTTGTAGACCTTATTAGTCTGAACTAAAGAGTTAGGTGCTAAAGCAATCAGCACCTTATCGAGAATACCCTCACCTTCAATCCACAAGAAACCTAGTTCTTTCAAGGCTTGAAGGAGTTTATCTCTTTCATAGATTGTAACGATTAAGTGTCTATCTTCCATGTGACACCCACTAGCACTAAACCTTACGAGGTTTAGGTTCTTCCTTGCTCTTATGTAAGTCCTCGCAAGAGTCGTCTTTACACTTATGCTTGTACTCAGTTACAACTGAAGTGTAAGCTAAACTCTCTTGTTTTTCGGACTGAACTTCTGTTTTCAAAAGGTTACTCCTCTTTCGTTTTCGTTGTTTTCTTAGTCTTCAAAGTGCGAGCAGAAACTTTTGGTTTTGAAGTCTTTGCAACTTTAGGAGTGTCTGCTTTTTCACTAGATTTAGCGCTCTTCTTGCTCGAACTTGAACCTGTGCGAATAACTTTAGGTTTTTCAACTTCGCCAAACTTTTTATATAAGTCAACCAACTCACCATCAATATATTTCTCTCTCAAAATACCCGATTGAGAGTAGACAAGGCGCACGGTTGCGCCATTTTCGAGATACCCTTGGACAGTTTGGTTCATGGAAGTACGAGTAACGCGAACCTCTCCAACTAAGCCGTTCTCCTTACGAATCTTGACCAAACTTTGGTGAATACGGTGAAGTTGAATCTTGAAGATTTTCTCTGTTTCACTCGTATAACCCAAAGGAATGTGGTAATTGCGCTCTGGGAGTACAAACTCAGCACCTAAATTACATGAGGGCAAATTCTTCAACATATAAGGTTTTAACTGAATATCAACATCTTTTGTCATCCATAAATGGAGCTGAATAGGAATCTCCAACCCCTCAACCTTCAAGGTAATGGTACGGTTAATAGTTATATCCAAGTCCAAACCCTCTTGTACATACTCCAAATCACCCCACAAACGATTGTTGAATTTGTACTTTTTATCGTGGTACAACTGTTTTAACACATTTTTGACCACTTGTTTTTCCCAATAGTCTTTAATCTCTTGTGTGACCTTTACAAAAGGTGTAGAGGGAAACTTCGTTAAATCTAAGTTTGCTTTCTTTTCTTTCAAATACAACACCCCCTCTAATTAGTTACCAAACATAAAGTGTTCTTGGTCTTTAGCAAACTGCTCTGTGTAGCGGTCTAAACGCATGTACATTGCAGCTTTTGAAATGCCTTGTTTTTCAGCCCACTGAACGACTGGGATACCCTTGAAGTAAATAGCCTTAATGTCATCTCGCATTTGCTTAGTTGTTTTGTCTTTCAAGTAAGTCTTCAACTTAGCTGGTGAGACTCTAAACAAGTTCTCCTCAGAACCTTTAAAAGCACTTGCTACAACATTGTAAGGATAAAGCTTTGATAAAACCTCTGGTGTTGCTTCTTGGTAAGCTACAACTCCACTTATCCTGTTCTTACGAGACTGTACTTTTACTTCTTTTTGAGCTTCTAACCATTTCTTAAATGGAACCTCAAGACCACGTTTAAGACCAACTAAGTAAATAGTTTGTTCTTTGAATGGGAAACAAGTGAAGTGCAAGACATCGATACCCTCTGCACTTGCAAAAGCGTGAACTAAAGAGGATAACTTAGACAAACGAGTTACCCCTGTAACCTCAGCTAACTCATGAAGTGAAATAATCTCACTATTGTCAATTTTAGAACCATCTTCCAAATACTTGTCGCTCTCAATAATCTCTCGATCTGTAAGGGGCGCTTTGTTTACATAAGTTAACCCACGCACACGCGACTTAACCTCTCCTGTTTGGAAAGGTTTACTTGCAATACCAATTCTACCACTCTGCAAGTTGTAGTTAAAGGACGAATCCTGAATTTGGTATTTAATTCTGTACTCACTCCTTGTTAAACCTACTTCTACTGTCATAATACTTACTAAATAACCTTTCATCTCGATTTTTCTTTTTATTATATCACAAATTTTAGTAAAAGTCAAGAAAATAAGGTAAATTTGTGAAAACAGCTTGGAAATGGTGGAAAAAGAAAAAGGAAGAACTTCAGTTCTTCCTAGTCTCATTTAATTTAAAGAAGTGGGCAGTCCACAACAGTTACACCTTCTTCTGATGGATACCCTTTAACTCCACGATACAAGGCTCTTTCAAGCCCGTCTAAACCATGTGAAGAAGAACTTACCAACTGTGCTGATGAACTACCTAACACAGATTTCAAAATATTAATTGTACTGTGACCTACAAAACGTTTTACAACTACGACAATATCAAAGTCTTTTAATTTATCAGGCGCAACTTCTGTGTCGTTGCGAGAACTAGACTCAATAAATTCTAACTCTTCGGCTTTCTTCTCAGTTAAAACAAGAGACTTGAAGCGCTCTACTTGAGACTTAGGTAGACCAATAATAGCAATTCGTTTACCTTTCAAGTCGAAGTCATATTTAGAGAAGGTTCGCGAGGGTTTTAGGGATACCACAGAGGAAGAGGAATAAGTTGGTTTAATTTGATTATCTTGGTGAACCCAAGCAATTCGTGGAATTTCACCGTCTTTAATAACCAAATCTACGGAGTGTGCAGTCGCTAGACGATAATTCTTCACTAGGTAGTCCTTAAGGTTAAAGACACCACAACGAGAACCATAATCTCGTAAAGACTTACCCTCTGCGTCAGACGGAACGTAGTAACCTTCTTCATCTTTATTTAAAGGGCAATTCTCAACGTAAGTAAAGCCAGTTTTAGGATCTAAAGTGGTTTCGTAAGAAATATTGTAAATGCGAAAACCTGAAAGGCTAAAGGAAATGACTAAGCCGTGGCTCAAGTCAAAGCGTTTATATACTTCAAAGTTATGCTCATAGAGAACGTCTCCTGTCTCCACATCTTCAATCTCGAAACCGCGCTCTGTCAAAAGAACAATACCGCACAAGTTACCATCTGCATTTAGTGAGAAAATACGTGGACACCACTTGTAAGTGGGTTCTGAGGTCTGAGTTGGGAGTTCATCCGAGGAAAGTGCAACCTCTGAATACTCTACATTATCTAAGAACTCTGAGGACGAAACCTCACCATGAGACAAAGAATTGTGGTCTTCTAAGGATACCGCTACAAGGTTTTGTGGAGTTTCTGAGTGAGCGAGGGTATGGTGTAGCACTAACTCTGGCTCATCTTCTTTAAGTAAAGGAGCCAAGAAATCTCCAAACGCTTTATTATCAAGACCTAGAAACTGCTTGGCGAGTTTTAGGCGTTCCAAGTCACCCTCTAGTAAAATCTCTTTCATCACTTTACGAAATTCAGTCAAAAAGTTATCTGTGAAATTCATTTAATTAAACCTTCTTATTCTTTCTATTTGCTTTTCTTGCTTTATCTATTATCGGTGTAAATTGTTGACCGTAGGTGCAAATGTCGTCCCACTTCACGTTTGGTTGTGGGTTAATTTCTAACGTTCTTGGATCTACAAAGCTCTTTGTAACCTTACTACAGCTTCTGTATCTTTCCTTATAGCAATAACAACAGACAAAGAATGTTAATCCCTTTTGATTTAAAGTAAACAACTGCTTTACCTTACGGTGGCAAATATCACAAGGCGCAGTAAGGGGCGCTCTTGAGGATACCGTAACTATAGGTGTGAGCGAGTTGTCAAAGGTTGTTTCAATGTCAAAAGCTAATGCTTTAGCGGAGGTTGGATTCATTAGAGAATTTAAGTCTACAAAATCTCTTAACTTCATTTTATTATACTTTTCCTTTCTAAAGTTTAAAGAAATCGTGGGAATTTGGGATACCCAAAGGGTTTACACTGGTATTCTTGCACTATGTAAAAAGTTTTCAATCTTTTCCATAGCTTCATTTATCTTTGTTATAACTGCTGAGTTAGAGTAAATCTTACAAGGAACAGTAATTTTTGCAGTGAGTGGATCATTAGCGAAATTTGAAAAATCAAGCACCAAACCCTCTGAACCTAAATTAAACCTTTGAGCTTGTGAACCTGTGACCTTCTTAGAAACTTCAACATGTTCAATACTGACACTAGAAATAGCTGTAACAACAACTTGAAATTGGTTGAAAGTAAAGGCAATATTAGAGTTTGTAAAGTCATATTTCAAATCAAACTCATAGAAACGACCACCTGTCAATTCAAACAGAACTTGCAAAGCGTTAACCAACCCTGAAATATGATTGAACCAATATTGAATAGGATTCATAGTGGTTGCAGTTCCTAACATTCTTTCCATTTTAGCACGTACTTCTTTTTCAGAATAAATTGCAATAGTGTACGAAATATCAGAGCAATGCTGAACCAACTGCAATGTACCTAAAAATTGATTTACTACAACCTCCATCTGCAATTTAGAACGTAAAGTAGAGTTTAGACTATCAAGCTCTTGTTGTTGCTTTGTACTTAGTTTAAATAAAGGAACTTCAAATTTTTGAACTTGTTTCTTTTGTTCAAACTCTTTCAAAGTTTGCAACTTAGACATTTCGCTTTGTAAGTCCAATAAGCGGTTATCAATAACATCAATTAAATCCATCTCAATTTACTACCTCTCTATACTTAAATAAGAGTTCAAATGACTCTAAAATATCAAATTTCCAACTAGGGTTTAGTGTGAGTATGTAAAAACCACCACTTAAACTAAATCGCAGACCTGCTTTATTTAACTTCAAAATTAAGTCTGTGTCTATATGAGTCTCGAAACCAACTACTCCAACCAAGTTTAGCTTATTATCAGAACCTAGTCGAATCTTAGAGTGTTCGCTTAAAGGAATTTCAAAATCATCTACCTCGTTTTGAACAAACTGAAGACTAGTTTTAGTTAAAACAGATAATAAGGCTTCTACTAACTCAACTCTCTTCTTACTAGTAAAGCAAAGTCTTGGTGTAGTTGGATTGGAGGTACTTACATAAAAGTACGGTTTCATAAGTGTTCTCACTTTCTTCTTAATTTTTTTTATTATATCAAAAAAGATAGAATTTGTCAAATAAAAAGAGAGGATACCGCTAGGTAAATCTCTCTTTTGTCTTTATTATTTGTAAGTCCACAGACGACCTTGAGAGGTCTTCTCAGCATATACAGGTAACTCACCTAGAATATCAATTACTTTGCGAGCTAAACAAGGCAGGGGAACATTATTTTCAACCTTAGAGACATGTACAGGTTTAGTCAAAGCTAAACCGTTCCACGAAAGCAAGTAACCTTGGGAAGTTTCAACAGATAAATGCTCAGACTCCCCACAAAAACTAGTTTTTGCCTTAAAACTGCAAAGAGAACCTGAATTTGAAATCTTTACAGTTGCTCCTGTTTTAGTATCTTGAATAATAACGGAACTCAACCCATTGACTGTCTTATTCTCCAATTTAAAATGGGTACTCCAAGTCAAAATCTGAGCCAAAGAAACATGGTATGGAAGTTGTAGTAAGTAAGGAGACATGAACGTCAACAACTCAGAAACAGACGTGAGGTTCGAAACAGACTTGGTAAAGACCGGTTCAGTCGAGTTAGGTAATGTAATGGTAAAGTCTAAATTTGAACCATCACCTAAACTAAATCCGTACTGTACATTGTAGATTTCACCCAAGTCTACAAGACTTTGAATGACATCTTCATAAGAGAGTGTTTCGTTTTCTTCTAGCGAAGTAGTATAAACATTTACTGACTGCTCCCAAATAGAAGTATGTTTTTCAAGATTTGTTAAAAAGTCTTGTTTAGTAGACTGTTCAAGTCTCGTAGGTAGAACACCTCTCACATAAGGGTTAGCTGTAACTTGAGATAATGCAAGATAAATTGAGTAAATCTCTTGAATTTCTGAGATTACAAAATTAAGTTTACCTTGTAATTCATTAGTTGTAGTAGGTAGTGCAATTAGTTTAGACATAATAAATTCCTTTCAAATAATTAAAAATAGTGACTTAAATCTCTTTCGCAAGTGCAAGATACCGCTTAAAATCTTGCTCAAGCTCAGTAGTCTCCATTAGACTAATGGAAACAACACCTCTTTCTAATTCGTAGTTTAAACCATTCTCGTAAAGGTGTAAGATTTTAGAGGTAGTAACATAAGGTTCTGGGTCATAATTTTCTACAAATCTAAGACCTAGCGCTGAAGAAAATTCTAAGTTGTAACGGTTAGCTACCTTAAATCTAAAAGAATCATCATCAACAAAGGTTAATTCCAAATCATAATCGAACATAGCTTTATATGCAATCTTTTCTAAGGCTAGGGCGACCTTCTCACTTGTGAAGGAATGAATACCGTAAACAGTTTCGGCAGTGTAAAGAAGTGTGCGTTTAGGCATGTTTTGTCCTCATTTCATTTTATTGATTTAATTATACCAAACTTTTGGCATTTTGTCAAGTAAAAAGAGAGGATACCGCAAAGGTAAACTCTCTTTGTGTTTATAAAGGTAAATCCAAAGGACTGTGGTGAATAATTTCTACCAAAGTACCTTCAGTTTCAATCTTTTTACGGTAGTCTTCTGCTTCATCTAAGCGATCGAAGACTTTCTCAGTCTTTGCACCGAAAGACCACCACTCAGACCTAACTCTATCCCAAGTTTTACGGTCAACTTTAACCTCATATTTAGGAGCAACAAAGCGAACGAGGTACTTAGAATAGTTACCTAACCCACTTTGTTTTGTTTCCAACAAAGTAATATCTACAACGAAACAATCTGCGTCTTCCAAGTCAAGGAGGTAACTTTCCAAAGACTGAGCTTTTTCGTTACCTAAATAACCGTCAACTTCGAAAATATCAGTTTGAATGTCCTTTCTTGTGAAAATTTCCATAGTTTCCCTTTCCCATCAACTTAATCCACCACAAGGTGAATAGTACGCTCAGTTTTCTTAGTGTGACCAAACCAATCCTTTCGTGTTTCCTCAATGACCACTGTGTTTATGTGGTGTACTGGTGTGCCATCTGTGAAAGTGGCTTTCATATCAACATTATCGAGTGTTAAAAGCTCTTCTTCCCCTTCGACACGGAAATTTACGCTACGGAGACCTCGTGAGAAAGCTCTCGAATCAACTGTTCCATTGAAATCCCTTGTTTCTACAACTTGTCTACTTTCAGTTGTTTCAACCCCTCCAACATGGACTGCTAAGAGGAAAAGAATAAGAGACAGAGAGCTGATTTGAGTTAAGATAGTCAAGAAAGTCATGCGATTTACATTGATACCCCTCAACACTGAGACCAAGGCTCCTAGTAGTGCAATAAAAGCGAAAACTCCAAAGAGTGTACTTACAAGCCAAGACTTATCAGCTACACCAACTTTAAACAAGAAAACCAAAACAAAACCCCACAAAAGTGCAGAATACCCAAGGAGAGTTAAGTCCTTTTTCCAATCTTTATCTAATTTAAACATAAAACTCCCCTTTCTAATTACCCATCACTTTGTACAAAACCCACACTGCTCCCGTAATAAATGCACCTACAACCGCAACTCCCATGATAATTTTGCCAATCTTCTCCCAACCCAAATAGCCTTTGCTCTGAGTAACAGTATCTTCAACCTTTTGTTGAGGTTGACTTATCTGAGTTGTAGAAGCCAAAGCAGCGTTGGTTAAAGGAGTCTGGTAAGTGTTGTAACTGTTGTAAGTGTTATGGCTTGACCCATTGAAAAGCAAGTTGTACCAAAGCAAGTTCTCAAAGAAGGAGTTACCTCCAAAGGTTGAACTACCCCCATAATAGTTGTTGGTAGTGTAGAAAGACTTGCGCTCTTTCTCATCATCTTTTTGGTGATTGTAACCACTACGGAAAGCACTACGAGGGTAGAAAGAACTCCCTCTAAAAGAGGAACTACTACTGCTTGACTT
>QWCT01007038.1_pt1 | contig 10817 bp, 12 predicted proteins | sample 1972681 | NCBI WGS metagenome assembly QWCT01 (sample SAMN09866701, study PRJNA288562) | Human oral metagenome isolate pre3_saliva, whole genome shotgun sequencing... | isolation source: mouth | host: Homo sapiens | place: USA: California | reverse complement strand
ACGCGACGTCGCAGCAAAAATATCGCCAACCCTTCCGAAAATCCGGCTTCTGCCACATTCGGTTAAAGAGCATCAATAAATGTAGGTCTCTGAAAATATGATTAATATTCTCGGATTAATGTATATTGTTTGCAAATCATTATCAAAAAATATTAGAATATACACTCTTGCTTTAACGCAACACCCCTTAATCACCCAACTAGAGGAAGAACATGAAATCCCCCCATTCTCCCGCCTTCCGTTTCAGCATCATGGTGCTGGCACTGTCTTCAGGTTTTGCCCATGCAGACAACGTTCGCCCCGAAGCGACTGCCGAACTGAAAGAAGTCGTCGTTACCGGTACTGCCGTACCGACCCGCGTTACCCGCAACCAGCTTGACCGCGAAACTTCGACCGATTTGAAACAAGTCATGAAAGACCAAATCGGCATGGATGTCGGCGGCGGTAACGGCGTGGCGCAGTTTTACAGCATCCGCGGCGTCGGCGAAGACAAGATTAATTTGGAAGTAGACGGCACCAGCCAATCCACCAAAATTTTCCACCACCAAAGCCGCTTCCAGCTTGACCCCGCTTTGGTGAAAAGCATCAACGTCGAAAAAGGCACGGGCGCGGCGAGCGCGGGCTTGGGCGCGGTCGGCGGTACCATCCGCGTAACGACGGTTGACGCAAAAGACCTGCTGACGGACGGCAAACCTTTCGGTTTCAAACTCGGCGCGGGCTTGAGCAGCAATAAAGGCTCAACCGGCAACGCGGCGGTTTACGGCTATCAAAACGGCTTCGATGCCTTGTTTGCAGGCAACTTCCTCAACAACCGCGACTACAAAGACGGCAACGGCAATGTCAACCGCGGCAGTCGTCTGAAACAGCACAGCTATCTCGCCAAAATCGGCTACGACTTCAACGACGACCGACCACGGCATCCGCCTGACCTACCGTCAGGAATACCAAAAAGGCAACCGCACCGACAAAGCCGAGTTCCAAAACGTTGACAGCTACATCGGCGTGGATGGCACTTATCAAAAAGAGCAGACCTACAATCTGGAATACCGCGGCCGCAACGTCGGCTTTATCGACAAAATCGACGCCAACGTCTTCCAAATCAACACCGACGACACCAAGCCTCCTAAAGGCGCTCCTTCTCCAAAAGCCCAAGCTTCCGGCACGGCGCAAGGCGGCGTTCCCATCGGTCAGCTTGAGCTAAGCAAAATCAAAGCGACCGGCGCGAATCTGAATCTCGCCAGCTCCTTCGGCGACGGACACATGGTGAAATACGGCGTCAACTACCGCCACGAAACCTCCGAACCGTCCGACAAAGGCGCATGGCTGAAGATTCTCGGCCTGTATGACCGCGACAAAGAGAAAAAGGCCGAATACGGCGTGTACGCGGAAGGCATTTGGAACCTGCACCCCGTTACCTTGACCACCGGCCTGCGTTACGACCATTTCAAATACAACGCCGCCAGCAAACAAAGCGCGTCGCACGGACAACTCAACCCCAGCATCAGCGCGATTTGGGACATCAACGACAACTTCTCCCTCTTGGCAAACCTCAATCAGGCAAGCCGTGCGCCCCGCCTGAACGAAGCTCTGTTGGCTAACGAACGTGCAGGCGCTGCCGCCGATTTGGACAGCAACCTCAAAGCCGAAACCGCCCGCCGTGCTGAAATTGGCTTCAAATGGCGCAACGACAACTTCAACGTCAGCGGCAGCGTGTTCCACCAACGCATCAAAGACCTCATCGTCTACCGTTGGGCAAAAATCAACAACAACACCGCCTCCATCACTGAACGCGGCAAGATTTACAACGGCGGCACGCTCAAAACCTACGGCTACGAACTTGACGCATCCTACCGTTGGGGCGGTCTGACCGCGCGTGCCGGCGTGTCCTACGTCAAACCGCGTCTGAACGGCGACATGTACTACGGCGAAAGCCCGATTCAAGCGGAAGACCACGAAAGCTCGTTCACCTTCTGGAACACCGGCCGCCAATGGCTGACAGGCCTGTCTTACCAGTTTGAAAACCCCAAACTCGAAATCGGCTGGCGCGGCCGCTACGCCCAAAGCGTGAAATACACCGACGTTGCCCGCGGACAAGGCACGATACACGGCAAGAAATCAGGCTACGGCGTACACGACATCTACGCCAACTGGCAGCCTCTGAAAAAAGACAACCTGAACGTCAACTTCGCTGTCAACAACATCGGCAACAAGCAATACCGTTCGCACAGCCAACGCTTCCCCGACGGCAACGGACGCGTCCCATTCTACGAACGCGGCCGCGAGTTTGCCTTGGGCGTGAACTATCGTTTCTGATGATACGAACGACGTTATAAAGAAATTAAAGGCCGTCTGAAATTCAATTTTCAGACGGCCTTTTATAATTCGTAAACAATTTGATTTTAAATTGTTTTCTTCCCTTGCCAGTTACACAACGGATTACCCAGTCTTCAAATCGTCTCCATTGGGCTTCTTTTCCGAATCGGTCATGATTTGATTCCTTCTGAAAACTGACTACTCATTTTTCCAATATAAATAAGATCATCCCCAGTGCCGTCTGAAAAAATAAAGGCTGTATTTTTACATTTAACTATGCCGTTGGAGATTGATTCTATTTGTGTGTTTAAAAAATACAATGCAAATATTAATTACACTTTTGCTGTAAACCATTTGACAAAGTCATTTTTAGGAATATAATATTTCTCATATATGATTTTTGTTATATATGTTTATTTATAGACAATTCATTCCGAAACAAGGAGCAATAAAATGAAACGAAACTTAGGTACTTTGGATCGCGTAATCCGTATTGTTATCGGTGTAGTGCTGATTGCTGCAGCCGCTACCGGACAAATTGGCTGGTGGGGTTGGCTGGGCATCATCCCCCTGGGTACAGCACTGATTGGCAACTGCGCACTGTACAGTTTATTGGGTATCAACACCTGCCGCATCAACAAAAAATAACGAAGGCAAAACATGAGTACGGTCGGACAACTCCCGCGAATCACGCCTTCCGAAGCAATGGCAAAAATCCGTGAGGGCGCGTTGGCAGTGGACATCCGAAGCCAAGCCGAATATCGGGGCGAGCATATTGGCGGTGCATTATCCCTTCCGCCTGAACAGCAGCGAGACAGACTGCCCGATAATTCAGCCTCGTGCCTGATTTTTTATTGTCTGAGCGGCAAACGTACAACTCAGGCAGAAACTATATTGTCAGCGCTTGGCCAAGGTCAAGAATGCTATATTCTAGAAGGCGGCTTACAGGTGACTGATAATTCGACCTCCTCATTTGCCGAAAAGCGTGAAAAATGACCATTGCCGACAATCAACCGCCCTACGAAGAAGCCACCGCTTTTCTCAAACTTCTGGCCAATCCCAACCGTCTCGCCGTATTGTGCAAACTACATGAAAGGCCGCACAATGTAACCGAGTTGGCTGAATCATCAGAACTGCCGCAAGCGGCAATGTCCAGCCAATTAGCGCTACTGCGTGAAGCCGGTTTGGTAGCGTTTGAAGTGAACCATCGGGAACGGCAATATTACATTGCCGACCCGAGGGTAACCGAGATGATACAGTTGCTGTATTCCTTTTTCTGCGCAGAAAAATCTTGAAATGTTGCCGGAATAGGAAGGCCGTCTGAAAATTTTTCAGACGGCCTTTATTGTATTTATTTTCAGATGACCTTTTTATACTGCTTTTGTATTTACACTTAAAGCAGATGTAGGTTGGGTCGTGACCCAACATTCAGGTTTTTGTTAGGTTTGCTAACCCAACCTACGCTGTGCGGGCTACGCTTGCTTGCGTTTAATGATTGCTTATCGCTTTGCTGTTTCGCGCTCAATCAGTTTGCTGTATTGCGCATCAGACAGGCAGCGGTTTTTGCTGCGCCATTTGCCGTTTGGCAGCAAGGCTTTTTCGGCGATTTTCACTTTATCCGCACCGCAGCCGTCATGGGTATCAACGCGCGAATACACGTTTTGCAGCCCTTTGGCGCTGGGGCGATAGTGTTCGGTGTAATGAATGGCTGCGCCTGATTTGCCGTAAACAATCAGCAGCTTGCGCTTCGCATCGGTTTCAGGCAGCCCCATGTAGTTATCGGTCAAATCGGTTAAATCGGCGTTGCGAACCAATTTGCCGTCGGCTGTTTGCACATAAATATCGTAGCTGGCTGAGCCGTATGGTCCTTGATGCCCGCGCGGCACGGCAACATCGTCTTTGCCGTCAAAATTAAAATCGTCGATGGTAATCGGATTGACCAGCGGTGCGGCACCTTGGGCTTTGGGCGCGGAAAATTCGTGGAAATCGGCGGGCAGCGTGTGTGTTTGCTTGCCTAGCGTCAGCCGCACTTCGCCTTTGCCCGCGCATTTGCCTTCGGCGCATTGGGCAACGTTGATGCTGCCTGTCCAGCCTTGAGGCAGATTGGTCATCGGAAAGGTTTCGGCGTGGGCGGCGAGCGCGGCGGTTAAGAGCGCGATGGTTATGAGTTTGTTTTGCATGGGGTCTCCTTGGGGTTGTTTAAAAGTTGGCGGGACAAAAAACCGCTTTCAGGCAGCCTGAAACGGCAAAATACGCGGGCAATGGTATCTGTCCTGTGGCTTGCTGACAAGCAAGTGTAGGGTGGGCTGAAACCCAATATAGTTGAATAATCGGAAATGTTGGGTTTGCAACCCAGGCTACTCGCTAAAAAGGCAGCCTGAAAACGATATTTAGGCTTTCAGGCTGCCTTAAACTGCGTGCACAGCAAAGCTGCACACCCTACGCTATATGGACTACGCTTGCTGTCGTTTACCTTCTAAATATGATTGAAGGTAAATACTTTCTCCAAAAACTTTTGAATCAATAAATTTTCCTGAAAAAATATATTCTTCAAAAGCTAGAATAACTTTGTCAGTCGGTTCTGGGTCAGAGCCTCCTTCCGATGTTAATGGATTAATTCTAAATTGTTTGGTTATCCACTCCTGATTAATAGGCAGATGTTCAAAAAAAGAAGATTGAATAAGCAACTCAACATAATTTGGTGATTTTTGTTTATTAAACTGCACTGCATTAAACAAAACTAAAAATAGGATATTAGCAGGAATTAAACTTCTTACTAAGCCATAGCATTCTCTTTTATCTTCAAAATCAACTTTGTTGCTTAGGTATATTAATTTCAATAGCCTAAATAAAACTATAAAATAAGGTCTTATTAATTGATTTTTATTTATTTGTTCTAATGCATAATTCTCATAAACAGATTCATCGCTAATTGAATGCTGCTCCTTTTCGTGCCAGTTTTTATCACTATCAATATAGCGCTCAGAATAAAACCTTTTTTTATAATTATTCAAATATGTTTGCACAATTGAGTGAGTTAAATATAGTACATATTTGTCCTTCGTTATTATTTCTAATAACCGATTATGTTCATTAAGCATTATTTGAAATAGCGCATAGAATTCGGAATTCTTTTGATTCTTATATGTAAGATAGCTGAATATTACTAATCCTATTGCTGATACAAATGTTCCGTATGCAATTATCCAATTCGTGAAATCATTTTCACCTAATGACAAACCATAAGCCCAGTAAATCGCATAACAAGAACCTATGTAAGCAACACTAAGTAAAAAAACATATAAAGACCAATTAGCAAATTTATTTAATTTGTCATTTTTATCTTGTGCATTCATAACTTTTTACCTTTCCAATTTCCCCAGCACCGCCCTTACGGTTTTAATCCGCGCTTCCACATCTTCCATCACCGCGCTCACGCGTAGTTTGTCCGCCCCCGCCATGCGGTAGTTTTTATTAGACTGCATCAGCAAAATAATATCGGCAGGCTCTACCGTGGTGTGTTTGCCGAAGGTGAGTGTGAGCGCGTCGCTTGAAGCGTCGATGGCGGTGATGCCGAGGGTTTTTGCGGCGAGTCGCAGGTGGTGGCTTTCGATGAGGGTTTTGACGGGTTGTTCGGGCAGGCCGAAGCGGTCGACCAGTTCTTCGTGTATGGCGTTGATTTGTTGCACGGTTTCGCAGACGGCAAGGCGTTTGTAGAGGACGAGGCGCTCGTGGATGTCGGGACAGTAGTCTTCAGGCAATAATGCCGGGCTGTGCAGTTTGATTTCGGTGGTAATGCCCAATGGCGCGTCGAGGTCGGGCTGGCGGCCTTTTTTGAGGTCGCGCACGGCTTGTTTGAGCATTTCGGTGTAGAGCGTGAAACCGACCTGTATCATTTCTCCGGATTGTCCTTCGCCAAGGATTTCGCCTGCGCCGCGGATTTCCAAATCCTGCATGGCAAGGGTGAAACCTGCGCCGAGTTCGTCTGCCGCCGCGATGGCGTCGAGACGTTTTTCTGCGTCTTTGGTGATGTATTCGGGCGTGAGCAGGTAGGCGTAGGCTTGGTGGTGGCTGCGGCCGACGCGCCCGCGAAGCTGGTGTAGTTGCGCCAGCCCGAATTTGTCGGAGCGGTTGATGATGATGGTGTTGGCGTTGGGGATGTCGATGCCGGTTTCGATGATGGTGGAACAGAGCAACACGTTAAATCGTTGCTGCAAAAAATCGCGCATCACTTGCTCCAGCTCGCGCTCGCGCAGTTGTCCGTGCGCCACGCCGATACGGGCTTCGGGCAGCAGGGTTTCCAATCGCTCGCGCATATTCTCAATCGTATCCACTTCATTGTGCAGGAAAAATACCTGCCCGCCGCGTTTGAGTTCGCGCAACACGGCTTCGCGCACGCTGCCTTCGCTGAAGGGTTTTACAAAGGTTTTCACGGCAAGGCGGCGGCTCGGCGCGGTGGTAATCAGCGAGAAGTCGCGCAGACCTTCGAGCGCCATGCTGAGGGTGCGCGGAATCGGCGTGGCGGTCATGGTGAGGATGTCGACATTGGCACGCAGGCGTTTGAGCTGCTCTTTTTGACGCACGCCGAAGCGGTGTTCTTCATCGATAAGGCGAAGTTTTGCGCGTGCTGCTCGACCAGAAGCGTGGTCGGGGCGAGTACGGCGACCTGTTTGCCGCCCATCACCGCCACAAACGCGGCGCGCAGGGCGACTTCGGTTTTGCCGAAACCGACATCGCCGCACACAAGGCGGTCCATCGGTTTCGCCTGCGTCAAGTCTTTAATTACGGCGGCAATGGCAGCGGCCTGGTCTTCGGTTTCTTCGTAGCCGAAGCCGTCGGCAAACGCCTGATAGTCCATCTCGTTGATTTCAAACTTGTGCCCCGATTGGGCGGCGCGTTGGGCGTAGAGGTTGAGCAATTCGGCGGCAGTGTCGCGCGCCTTTTCGGCGGCTTTACGTTTCGCCTTGTTCCACGCGCCACTGCCGAGCTTGTGCAAAGTAACGTTTTCATGCGCCTGACCGGAGTAACGGCTGATTAAATGTAGTTGCGAAACAGGCACATAAAGCTGAGCTTCGCCTGCATATTCAAGCAACATCATTTCGTTGGTTTCATCGCTCAAGTCCATTGTGACCAAGCCCATATATCGGCCGATGCCGTGTTCTTCGTGAACGACAGGGTCGCCGATATTGATTTCGGCAAGGTCGCGCAACAGGCCGTCTGAAACGGCGGCGTGTTTCTTACGATGATGTTTGCGCGAGCGGGCGACATATTGATAAAGATCGGATTCGGTAATAACTGCGATGTTTTGGTCTTCTAATTTAAACCCGTATGCCAACGGCGCCACTGTAATCATCAGCGGCTCATGCGCCGACAAAAAGCCCTGCCAGTCGGATACGCTTTTGGCTTTCAAGCCGTTTTGCTGCAAGAAACCGAGCATGGTTTCGCGCCGTCCCAAACTTTCGGCGCACAGCAAAATCCGTCCGTTAAAGGCCGTCTGAAAATCCTTCAATGCCTGCAACGGCTCATCTGCTTGACGGTTGACGGCCACGTTTGGCAACGTATGTTCATCACCAAAAATATCCGGCAATACCTGACCATAGTTTTTCAGACGGCCTGCGAATACATCGGCAGAGAGATACAAATGCTGTGGAAGCAAAGGCGGATAAGTTTCGTCGCCCTGCGCCATGGCATAACGCGATTTGACGTCGCTCCAAAAACGGTTTGCCTCGGCATGAACGTCGCCCAAAGAGACAAACAGCGCATCTTCGCCGATGTAATCAAACAGCGTTTCCAACTCGTTTTCAAAAAACAGCGGCAGGTAATATTCCACGCCCGCACCGAAATGGCCGTCACTGACGGCTTTGTACACAGCGGCATCGTTCGGATTGCCATCGACTTCCTCGCGGAAGCGGCTGCGGAAGATTTTTTGCGCCTCGCTGTCGGTGGGGAACTCGTGCGCCGGCAGCAGGCGGATTTCGGAAACGGGAGAAATGGTGCGTTGCGTTTCGGTATCGAAGGTTTTGATGCTGTCGATTTCATCGTCGAACAAATCGATGCGGTACGGCATTTCGCTGCCCATCGGGAACAAATCAACAATCCCGCCGCGCACGGCAAATTCTCCTGCCGCAACAACGTGGGACACATGGTTGTAACCCGCATCTACCAAATCGGTTTTCAGACGACCTATATCCAAAGTCTGCCCCGTTTTCAGCCAAAACGTGCGCCCTGCCAAAAACGGCACAGGCGGCAGCTTCTGCATCGCCGTGGCAACCGGTACGAACAACACGTCCGCCGTGCCGCTTTTAATCTGCCACAATGCCGACAAGCGCTCCGACACCAAATCCTGATGCGGTGAAAAACGCTCGTAAGGCAACGTTTCCCAGTCCGGCAGGAATACCGCCGTATCGTGCGGACGGAAAAACAGCCAGGCCGTCTGAAGGCGTAGCGCCTGTTCCGCATCTTGAGTCAAGACAACCTTGAGCTGCTTATGCGGCAGATAACGCGCCAAAGCCAAGGGTAGCGAGCCTTGCGAAAGATTGAGCCAACGGGATTTTTCACGGGGTTTGGGAATCGGATAGGTCATGATAAAACAGTTTGTAATAAATAAATACAAGCACCATAGGCCGTCTGAAAAGTTTTCAGACGGCCTTTAGCGATCAAATCAATTTTCAATTTTACTGGATACAGGTTTAAAAGAATATAAGGCCTTACAATCAGACGGCCACGCCTGCCAGTTTTCCAATAAATCCGGTTATCACCAATGCCGCAACGCCCCATAGGCACACGCGCAAAACAGCAGGAACAACAGGCGCGCCGCCGAGTTTAGCGGAGACATAGCCCAGTCCGGACAGTCCGCACAAAGTGGAAACTACCAAGGCCGGAACAATGGCACTAGAAGCTGTCAATGCGACCAGTAAAGGCAAAATCGCGCCGGCACAAAATGAAGCAGCAGAAGCCAGCGCGGCCTGCATGGGTTGGGCGGAAGAGGTTTCGGTAATGCCGATTTCGTCACGCGCGTGGGCGGCGAGTGCATCGTGTTCCATCAAGGCTTTAGCCACCTCTACAGCGAGCGGGTCGGACAAACCGCGGCAGCGGTAAATTTCCGTCAGCTCTTCCAACTCCGCATCAGGATTATTTGCCAATTCATAGCGTTCTTTGTGTAAATCGGCTTTTTCCGTATCCGATTGGCTGGACACAGAAACGTACTCCCCCGCCGCCATTGATACTGCGCCCCCGATAAGCGCCGAAACGCCCGTCAACAGCAGGGTTTGGAAATCAGGCGCGGCAGCGGCTACGCCCGTCAACAGCGAGGCAGTGGAAATCAGGCCGTCATTGGCACCCAACACGCTTGCCCGAAGCCAGTTGTTGCGGTCGCTGAAATGGCGTTCGCTGTGGTGTGAATACATATATGCTCCGATAAATTGGCGTTTTCCAGATGATGATAACATTGTATTGTTTTTTGAAATCCATGTCAGTTTATCCCTTCAAATCAAGCATTCTTAAATCTTTCTGCTGCCATTTCAAACCATAAAACCAATATTCCTCTTTGGATTTTTCAGACGGCCTTAACGCTTTTACAAGCAAATTTATTGTTCCAAGTCATGGCATTATCACAAGGCAGTTTTGTGCTACTTGGTTTATCGGCTTAAAGATGCTATCTTTATGAATCTTTCCACTCCTCAATCCATTGAAAGGATGTATCATGTCCGAAGAAAACAAAATCAAAGTAAACGATTTGCCTGAAGATAAAAAAGAGCAAACCGAAGAAACCGAGCTGCCCGTTATCAACAACGAAGAAAAACGCGGCGGTCATGGCGAAGGCGGTTGCTGCGGCGCATGCGGCGGCTAATCTTCCCGACAAAGCCCCCAAGGCCGTCTGAAAAGTCTTACTTTTCAGACGGCCTTTTCTTTTCTAAACAATAACAGGTAAATGAATGAAAGGACGAAGTAAGGGAATTTAAACCTTGCCGTGTTTGTGCTACATTCACATCTTTACAAACCACAACAATCTGCACCCGCAGACACACAAGGAAGAAAAAATGTTTTGGTATATCGTTGGTTTTTGCGCCTTCATCGTTTCCCTGCTTTCCCTTTGGGTCAATGCCAGCGCATTCGGCATGGAAGAGGATGGCACGCCGCAATCCGAATATGAAAAAATGTTGGGCTTGGGTGCGAAATTGAAAGATAAAGAGACAGCCGCAAAAGAGCGCGAAGCGGCACGTTTTCATCCTGACGATTAAGCCTTATTAACTGGACAATCTTGCCGAACTGGGCTAATGTTCCAAACGCATAACGCACACCAACACAACTATACGAGAAGGTAAGAGAAATGACTGTACGAATCGAACACGATTTACTGGGCGACCGCGAAATCCCCGCCGATGTTTATTGGGGTATCCACACGCTGCGCGCCATTGAAAACTTTAAAATTTCCACACAAAAAATTTCCGACGTACCGCAATTTGTCCGCAGCATGGTCATGGTTAAAAAAGCCACTGCGCAAG